>APMI01081368.1_pt1 | contig 10930 bp, 13 predicted proteins | sample 667938 | NCBI WGS metagenome assembly APMI01 (sample SAMN01084076, study PRJNA167559) | wastewater metagenome | biome: Wastewater | place: Denmark: Ejby Moelle, Odense | collected 2011-11-28 | reverse complement strand
GAAGACAGCCCCGCCGAAGCTGACTACATCCGCAGCTATAAGGCTGATTATGCCCGACAGATTGCCCGCGAAGGTTATCAAGTTTTCGTGCCGATGCTGCGCGGTTTTGGCGAACGCATGGAAGACCGCGAACTACAATTGATGCAGACGAATCGCAAAACTGAAGAAGGCATCTGGTCATGTCAAGAATTAGGCTTGAACGCGCTGCTGTGCGGGCAAACCCTGATGGGCTTGCGTGTGTGGGATATTATGCGCTTGATTGATTACATCCACACGCGGCCTGATGTGCAGCTTGACCGCCTCCCGTGTGTGGGTTTATCGGGCGGTGGCACAGCAACCATGTATGCAACCGCGCTCGACCAGCGCATCACCAGCGCCTATATCAGCGGGGCGATTAACACCTTCCGTGACTCGTTGATGAGCATCTCGCACTGCGTCTGTAATTACGTGCCGCATTTGCCCCAATATGCTGAAATGGCGGATGTAGCAGGATTGATTGCCCCTCGTCCATTGATGGTCGAGAATGGCGCTTCCGATCCGATTTATCCGGCAGCAGGTGTGGAAGCGGCTAAAGCGGTGCTGCGAGAAGTGTATGCGGCTGTGGGCAAACCGGAGCGTTTAACCGCCCACACCTTTGAAGGCCAACACCGCTGGGATGGTCAGCCAATTGCTGGTTGGCTGGCAGCACAGTATCCATAACTCCACAAAACAGGATCACTATTCCCATATATTGCGTAGGGGCTGAGGTGTGCCTCAGCCGTCACCCAAATACCACACCAATTGGTAAATCACCTACAGGGAAAATGTGACATTTAACACTGCACACCCCTCATCACTAGACATAAGATGTGTTTAGAAAACACGATCCGATGAGGAGGTTACATGATGATTAATGAAATCGAAACCATCATCATTTCCGTAATCGTTTTGGAATTTGTAGTCCCGTTATTGATACTAACCCATTCACGCAGTGCGGGTCGCAATAACAAAACACCCCGTTAAGCTGTGTTATCGGGGTGGTTTCATAGCTGAATATTCCCGACTGGCTCAACCCTAGCTGTACTGAATAGCCGCAGCATCAAGGGCTGTTTTAACCCCGTCAATATCAGTCGCTTTAGCAGATTTCAAAATCTTAGCAGCCTTGACCAGCAATCCTAAATAATCACTGTAGCGATCAAAATCAATGACCTCTAACGTTCCGCCGTAGGTCGTCGTAGCATGAGCGATGGCTAGCAGTTTATCGGCTTCATCATACATCCGTAGGCTGGCAATCTCGCCTAGCATACTGGGTTCGGTAATCAACTGATATTTAAGTTTCATGATGTTCTTTCTATCCATGAGCAAACGAATTCTTATTATGCGTGTGGTGAGAAGAATTGCAATTCTCAACGGCTGCACAGATGGGAATAGCCCTTTGACCCACCCGTAAATCCCTCCGATGGGTGATGTTCAGTTTGCAGCCTCTCTCTATACTTACCTTGAGTAATAGACACCATGGAGAATATGTGATGTTTGATGATCCACAAACCCTTTCACGGCAAGGTTTGACCGCCATTCCTGATGACGAATTGGCGACGAAAATCAATGACGCGCTGGAGGCGATCAAGGACATGAAAGTACAGGGTATTGATACCAGCGTACAAGAAAAGGTCTATGAAGCCTACGTTGCCGAGTACGACCGCCGTTCGAAGAATGATGCGCCGACCAAACCGCACGGTATCAAGCCTGTTCGCTAGCCGCTGTTCGTAAACCGACAAGATGAGAATGATGGGCGAGTAAGGGATTTAAACCCCTTGTCCAATGAGCAATTTAAGATTGTGGATGTACTCATTTCCCTAACCGAAAACTAACCACCTCTCCTAGTTCAACATAAGCCGCCGTTCCTTATGGGATCGCGCGGCTTTCTGTTAAGTTGTAATCATTGTAGTTAAAAGACCGCGTTCACTAGGTAAAAGGAAAACATCATGCGCTGCGCGATCTGTGGGAAATCCAGCACAACCTTAAACAACCGCTTATGCCTCCGTTGCGCTATCTCAAATCATGGAACCACATTCGATCTCGAACCACTTTATCCCGGTGATGTGGTTGAAATCCTAAAGCCGGATATGTACGTGGGCAAGCGCGGGTTTGTTGTGCCATGTCCTTCACCGCGACAGACGGCTGATGTTTGGGTGAGCATTAAGCCCAACCGTGAGAGTGAACCGTATTACGTGCCGTATGCACGGGATGATGTGAAACTCTTCAGCCGCATCGAAGCCCGGTAACTCAAACAGCAGCCAAATTCAAAACTCCGAAAGGGCGCGAAAGCGCTCTTTTTTACTTCACCGTTATGGTCGATTTTGCACTTGCCGAGTCTCTTGTATTTGCTATAGTCAAGCAGTAAACAAACGAAAGCATACACATGACTACATTTAAGCAAGTGATTCAGAACGAAGCCGAACTCCGAGAAATTTTAGGCTATGCCGGTCAGGCCGCGCAAAACAAGGTTGTCCCTGAAATTGATGATATATGCCGCGCCTTTATTGAGAATTCACGGTTTGTATTGCTCGGCTCAACTGGAGCCAATGGCAGTATGGATGTCTCACCAAAAGGGGACCCGGCAGGATTCGTACAGGTCATGGATAGCAAAACGCTGCTGATTCCAGACCGTCCCGGTAATCGTCGCGGCGATACCCTGTCAAACATCCTGCAAAATCCCAATATCGGGCTGCTGTTTCTCGTGCCGGGTCGCAGCGATACCCTGCGCGTCAACGGTACGGCTCAGATTGTGCGCGATGATGACGTGCGCCAACGCTTCATCATGCAAGGCAAAGCGCCGATTTTTGTGATCGCGGTCACGGTCAAAGAAGTGTTTTTTCACTGCACCAAATGTGTATTGCGTTCGGGGTTGTGGACATCCGAACATCAACACGATCAGTTGGTATCGTTTGGAGAGGCCATCATCAAACACGCCAAACTCGACATCAGCGTTGAAGAAGCGGATGCGATGGTCGCCGAAGAGAAAAATGAATTGTATTAGACGCGGTTGATACGGAATCCGCTAGCACTACACTGAACAGTGGAGAGATTTTTTTGCTGAATAAACAGCCCGTCACCAATCGCTTTTTTGGAGCGACCATTGAGATTTACACCAAATAATGTCAGCAACCACCTGACATCTTAATTTGTGTGTTACTATTACAAAGAACCCCCCGTTTGATTAAGGACACAACTCATGTTCAGCACTTCCAATATGCCCACCGATATGGCTTTGGCGCGCCTATCTGAAAACGACTTATATACCCAGATCAAAGAGGCTTTGACGGCCTATAATGAGGCCAAAAGTAACGGTCAAAAAGCCACCGAACTCGGAAAAATTTATGAAGCACTCGAAGCCGAAAATGACCGCCGGGTGAAAAACAGACGGATGCGCTAATCGCCCTCTGATTAACGCCCCAATATCGTTTAACCGCCGCATTCCCTTACACTCCCTGCTGATAAGCCCGGATTGAATTCGCCCATCGAAATCCTGTTTGATCTCATAGCCCAAAAAGCCGTTGAAAATAGGCCACCTGACCACCGGTTGATGTTAGGGCTTGTGTTAGGCTGATGACGATATTGAACTCGGTGAAGGAGTCACCATCATGACTGATACACCCACAAAACCAACTGATTTAGCATTGGCGCGGCTTTCCGAAAATGATTTAATGCATAAGCGTCGGCAAGCGCTAGAAGCCTTTGAGGAAGCCAAGAATAAAGGTGAGGACAGCGCCGAACTAGAGCGTATTTATCTGACGCTTGAGGCCGAGCATAACCGCCGCCTGAAAAACAAACTTCCGCACTAATCGTTTGCTAGGGCATGCCAACTTGTATTTGCCCGACAACTTTAATCGGCTTTCCGTCAACGGGCAGCGGTTTTTGATCCTCAAACCAATAGATGCTGACGGCGACTTGATACGTTCCGGCTGGTAAAGTCGATGGTATCACCAGCTTGTGACGGTCAAATTGGAGATTGCCTACTTGCCACTGACTGGTGGGCAAATCGCCGGGTGGAGCATCAGACTGGGCAACGATGTTTTGGTTCGCATCAAGCAAGTAAACACCCACTGAATAATCGAGTTTGGGTTGTGCAACTGCTGACCACCACAAATCAGTAAAGATGGTTTCGCCTGACCGTGCTTTTGTCGATAGATTGGCTTCGTGCAGCGCGAACAGTTCACCAAATTGACCCAGTACAATTTTGTCATCAAACCGTTCAAACAGCACCGTTTGAATAGTCTGATCACCCACGAGTCCGCTGACTTGTTTGCCCACCGGAATATCAAAGTCGAGCGCTTTATGAAAGCCATACTGCGGGTCTTCCAGCATCGGAATCACATACTCTGGCTCAACCCATTGCAGTACCATAATCCGTTTGTACTCTTTAAAGAGTGGGCGTACATCGGCGCGTTGTACGGTGTCAACCTGCGGCCCATTTGCGGCATGTGCCATATGCGGCATGAAGATATTGGCTGTTACTCCCGCTTGCCGCAGCTCATACAACATGACATAACTATCCCAATCCATGCCCAACATAATCATATCGCTCGAATCAACCTTGCTGGCAACTTCTTGGGCGATACGATTGCCATCAATTCGCACCTGTACAACCGTGCCGCGTATCAGCACGGCGACCACCAACAAGCTCAGGAATACCCTCCGTAATCGCGATGACTGAATCATATAGAGACCGCTGCCCGCCAATATCGTGAGCAGCGGAACCATAAATAACATAGTACGCGGTACTAAAATGTCAATCTTCTGACTGATGAGAAAAAATACCGTATAAAGTCCCAAACCAGCCAATGCGATATACCCATGTTCGCGACGGCGCAGGTTCATCAAGGCCAACACCATAACCCCGCCCAGCAGCACGATTTGCCCATCAAACACTTTGTCCAACAGGCGCAGATAATCGGCTGCCACATAGGGTACGCGCCCAATCGAACTGTTAAAACCTTGTCCTTCGACTTGCGCTCCCAGTTGGATTAGGGTGCTAGGTATCCATGGGATATAAAGCAGCAGGACGACAGCCCATGCACTAATGAGATAAAGTTTTTGACGCAGTGTCCCGTGCCAGATCACCAACCCAAAACCCATTTGCAGTCCAAGAATGGCTAGTCCTAACCACTGTGTATATAACATCAAAGCGGTTGCTAGCACATAAAGTATTAAACGCGGTGGGGTAGGGTTGCGAAGGACGCGTAAGAAGCATAAGGACATGAGCGTGGTGGCGAGGGTGAGCAGCCCGTAATGCCGTATTTCTTGCGAGTAGTAAACAGGCATACTCAGCACCGCCATCAAGAGTGCCGCATATAATCCCGCCCGATGCCCGAACCAATCGCGCCCCATGCGGTAAGTTGCTGCCACGGTCAGCAAGCCAATCATCATCGAGAGGTAGCGCAGTGCTAAACGGGATTCACCTGCGAGTGACGACCATCCACTTAAGGCCAAAAAATAGGCTGGCGGATGGCGATCATTCATCATGGTATTAACCACGGTGCCGAAATCATGGCTTTGCACTGCCCAGATTGTCCAACCTTCGTCCGTCCAAACTGGATACTGGTTGGAATTAATGATGCGGGTGGCAACCGCTAACAGCAGGACGAGTATGATTTCCAGCAGCAGTCTTTGCAAGGACGATGGTTTTATATCGGGCATGTGCAGCGCGGCTTTACGATGGTCAAATGCTGAACGAAGGTTGGGATTTTATAGGCGGAGCGATATTAGAGCAAGGCGGCTGTTTTTAATAACCGAGTTTGGCGCGGCTTTTAATCACTTTGGTGTCGTGCGCTTTTGCATAACGCAGTGTCGTGCTTTCGCTGGCGTGTCGGGCAATCACCCGCACATCTCCGATATACGTTCCCGACTCCAAGAGGTCGCTAATCAACGTCCGGCGGGCATCATGCGGGGCGAAGTCAGCAGCGAATTGTTTATATAAGCCGTCGTCGGTAATCGGGGCATCTACGCCGAGATGACCGCCTTTGAGGACACGCGGAAACACATAAACACGGTCAGCTACATGTACTTGCCACGCTTTTAAGTGTCGGGCGAGACTGCCTAAGAACGGCACATAATCCACTGCATCGCGCTGACGGTTTTTCCCGCCCACGATCTGAATATGTTCCTGCGTGAAATCAACATCCGACCACTTGAGCTTGACCGCCTCGAAGCGCCGTAATCCGGCATAAAACAGAATCGCCAGCAGCGCCCGATTACGCAGGCCGCGTAAGTAAGGTTTGCCGTTGAGACTAACCGGATAAGCCGCAATTAACTCATGAACCTCACCACCTTCTAAGCGTTTACCCGCTCGTTTTTTGCCTTTGGGATTGCTCACCAGTGGCGCGTCATCCACCGAGAGTCGCATCAACTTGAGTTGAGCGTAGTAGGTTTCAAGCTGGGTGTTGGTCGTGTCGGCGCTGTGAAGCGTTTGCACCAAACGGCGTAAATGAGTCAGACGGGCTTGGCGTGTGGCACGGGAAAGCGGTCGGCTCTGCAAATAGCGCATGACATTCGGCGCGGATAGTTCGTTGACATCCACGCCGTTTTCCGCACACCATTTGCGCCAATCGTTATAGGTATGCTCGTATTGGCGGCGGCTGTTGGTGGACATGCCTCCCAGCAGCACTTCCAACATGCCAGCGTAATCCGGCACGAGTGGGGTAGGGCGAGTGACGATGTTGCGCGAGGTATCGTTGGGCATCTAAGCGTTATCCTCATTTTCGAGCATGGTTTTGAGACGTAACAAACGCTCATCCCATTTGGCGGTGAGCTGTTTGAGCCAACCTTCAAGTTCGTTGAGCGGCTCTGGCGTGAGGGCATAGCGCTTTTCCCGCCCGATTTGATGCACGGCGACCAAACCCGCGTCTTCAAGGATATTCAAATGTTTGAGGATGCCTTGGCGTGTGATGGGATATTCTTCGGCTAGTTGGGTAGCAGTTTTGGGGCTGTTCTCTGCCAGATTAATCAGCAGATTGCGGCGCATGGGATCAGCCAGCGCATGAAAAATCGGCGCGTCGGTCACATCAATCTAACCTCACTTTAAACAGATTGTATAGTAATCATAACCAATCAAAACGGAATTTGCTTTGTTGTAGTGGCGCAAGGCTTTGCGCCACTAGAGGTGACGACTAGAAGCCTTCGGGTTTGACCAGCGGTTTGCCTTCGATATAGGCGTTAAGGTTTCCCAGCGCCTTTTCCCATTCATTACCATTTTGTTCGAGATACTTTGCGCGGTCTTCAGCAGGCATCGACTCAAGACCGCTTTCGATGACTGTAAAGCGCGTGCCGCCATTTTCTTCTTCAAGTAGGTAGCTGGTGGCGGTCAATTTATGCGGTAGGGGACGCGTGGTCAGTTCGCGCGGTGGATCAATCTTTTCAACCCATGCGACATCCATAAACTGACCATCCATCAAAATGGATACAATATCGTTTTCAAACTTAAAAGTCATTCCCGGGGCGAACCATGCCGCGATTTGTTCCGGTACACTGACAGCATCCCATACCCGTTGGCGGGGAGCATTGATCCAAATGCTGCGTTTAAGTGTGACTGCTTCCATTAATCTTACCTCCATGTGAAACCTAATAGTTGCACGTCATCATATAAGAAATCTTGTTCTGATGCAAGCCCCCAAAAAGAAGTGCCGAGTACTGTGTTCCGAGCATTGAGTGAAATACAAATCTAGAAGCAAAGAATTGTAGGGGCGCGGATTTATCCCGTCCGCCGCATTCGTTACCATATAACTTCTCATACAAGACAATTAGCCCTAGGCGAGGCAGAGTACGACATCTTTAAGTACCAAACAAGATGTCAAAGGACATATAGATCGGTTGCGTCCTTCCAAAATGACCTATTATTAGGAAGAAGTAAGCACATTTTTTTCATCTGAAAAAGGAGATGAGCATGGCACTAGTCAGCGGGACAGACGTTTCCCATCATCAGGAACCGAACATCAATTGGCAGCAGGTGTATCAATCGGGTCAGCGGTTTGCTTTTATCCGTGCCAGCTTCGTCGGCACTGAATCGAAGAAGCCCAACCCTGACCGCAATTTTGAGAAGCATTGGGCAGCGGCAAGGGCGGTGAATGGTTTACTGCTAAGTGCTTACCATTACTTTGTTCCGGTGGCGGATATTAATGAGCAGATTGATTATTTCTTGAATATTGTGGCGCTTCGTAAGCTTGATCTACCGCTGACGTTAGACTTTGAGCATAACGGTGGTCTGGATAAACAATCGGTCAGCCGCGCGGTTGAGGCCGGACTGAAACGGCTTGCCGATAAAGTGGGCTACCGACCGGGTATTTACACCGGTCCAAGCTTTTGGAACGGCAACACCGTCAGTTCTCCTGTTTGGGGACAGCATGATTTGTGGATTGCAAATTATGGCAGGGCAACACCCACACTCCCGCGCGATTGGACAACTTGGCGCTTCTGGCAGTGGACGGAAGCAGGCAGTATTCCCGGTATGCCGACAGCCGTCGATGTCGATTGGTTTAATGGGAACGAAACCCAATTGAAACAGTATTCCAGCAGCAGCATGGGGTCTGGTGGGTCGCTCTCACAAGCCAATTATCGTGTTCAGGCGACGACCACCATCAATGTGCGAAGTGGGCCAAGTACAGATCAGGCGATAGTCGGCAGTCTGAAGGCAAACGAGCAGGCAACCGTGCTTGATCTGGCAGGCAGCGATGTTTGGTCACAAATTGGGCCGAACCGGTGGGCGGCTTTCGCGACCGGTGGGCAGCAGCTTTGTATTTTCAGGGTTGGCGTGCCGTCACAAATAATTGTGGCTGTGGGACAAATCAACATCCGATCAGGGCCAAGCACGACCACCGCTGACGTGGGTGATTTGACGAAAAATATGGTTCTGAGCGTCAGCGATCTCGCAGGTAATGATGCTTGGGTTAAAATCGGTGAGGGACGTTGGGCGGCTTTTGCCAAGAATGGTCAACGCTTCATGAAATGGTTGGGGTAGGGTAGGGTAGAGATTTCAGGGCTTGCCAGCGGCAAGCCCCTACCAAGATTGATTAGTTTTTTTCCGCATTTGTCGCAGTGTCATAAGTCGTTTGCAATTCTTCGATGGTCGGGAAAATACCGGTATCCACAATTTTGAGGATGTCCGTTTTGATAATCTGCTTCACGTCCTCCGAACCGGTCAGTTCCAGCCAGAATTGATCGCTAACGATCATAGTGAAGGTGAAAAAGGAGCAGCACAGCCGCTCGTTGGCGATAAACTGCGCGACTTTGTGGATCATGGGTGTATCCAAGGGCAGTCGGAAGCCATAACCGTTCGCCAACTCTTTGACTTCGAGAATGTTTGCAGTCGCGAAAATTTCTTTGGATAAATCGACGTGAGCATCCCGGTTAGATTCGTCAATGGCTCTTGGATTGCAGGCGATGATGGGTTCTTGAACTTCATTATTGGACATGGGATTGATCTCCTTTTAATGATGGCATAGGCATAACCGGACTTTTGGACAGGTGAATAGAAATCGGTTGAGCTGGCTTTTGCCTATTCATCCAGCGAACGGCCAATACAAAACTGATGATGGACACAACGGTGAGTCCACCGTATACCCAACCGAGGTTTTGGCTGATCCATAAGGCTATTGGACTGCCTGCCAAGAGTGCCAGCAGCAGCGGTACAATCAAAGGTGTACAGCAGGGGCTGGTAAAACAGGCCACCAAAAAGGCAACGATGCCGCGACGATTTGCTTTTTGAACTCTGAGGGCTTTAGCCCACCGCAATCCCTGTCACTTGAGGGATTGGGTGAGGTGCTTTAAGGCTTTAGCCGTCTGTAAGGGAGAAAGGGGTACAATAATTCGATGCTCAAAACCTACAAATACCGCCTGTACCCACGACCCGCACAGGAAAAGAACCTGTTCAAGATATTGGCTTGCGCGCGTAACTTCTACAACATGTGCCTCTCGGAACGCAAGTGGGCATGGGAATTAGAGCAGCGCAATGTCAGCCGGATTGACCAACAGCATCAAATCAAGCACTACAAAGCGACCTTTCCACAGGCCAAACAGGTGCATACACATGTGCTGTTGGTGGTCACGCACGACATTCAAAAAGCCTTTGATGCCTTCTTTCGTCGGGTTAAGTCAGGCGAGAAAGCGGGCTACCCACGCTACAAAGGGCGGAATTGGTTTAACTCCTTTGGCTTTGCCGAACACGGCAACGGCTTTAGGCTGGATGGCAATCGGCTTAAAGTGTTTGGCGCGGGACGGATACCCGTTCGGATGCACCGACCTATACCGGATAACGGGACGATCAAGACTTGTCGTATCAAGTATCAAGCGGGGCAGTGGTTTGTGTCTTTTTCAGTAGAAGTACCCGACACATCCGAATTGCCCAAGACAGGCCGTTTCATTGGATTAGACATGGGTATCTCGGCACTCATCACCACCAGCGAAGGCGAGAAAGTTGAGAATCCAAACTACTACCGTGCTGGACAAGTTAGGCTGCGTATCCTAAGCCGAGCGCTTGCCCGAAAGAAGCGTGGCGGCAAGAACCGGCGCAAGGCACTCAAAAAAGTCCAGCGCCAACACATGCACGTCAGCAACCAGCGTAGTGACTACCTGCACAAGCTGAGTACCGCTTTGGTTCAGACCTGTGACGGCATCGCCTTAGAGGACTTAGCAACCCGTAACATGGTTCGCAACCCCCACCTGAGCAAGAGCATTTTGGATAGTGGCTGGGGCATCTTCAAACAATATCTCACGTACAAGGCTGCAAGTGCTGGTCGCGAGATACGTTTTGTAGACCCTGCCTATACATCGCAGACCTGCCCGCAGTGTGGAAAGGTCGAGAAGATCGGTCTATCTATTCGCTGGCTAGACTGCGAGTGCGGTTTGTCCATCGACCGCGATCACAGAGCCGCCATCAACATTTTAATCAAAGGGGGGT
>APMI01025153.1_pt1 | contig 10933 bp, 12 predicted proteins | sample 667938 | NCBI WGS metagenome assembly APMI01 (sample SAMN01084076, study PRJNA167559) | wastewater metagenome | biome: Wastewater | place: Denmark: Ejby Moelle, Odense | collected 2011-11-28 | reverse complement strand
CAGGGAAAGAAATTTTAAACAAAATTTGTTCCATTACATAGGTGCCATATTCTCTTTGAAACTTAAAGGCATTTCCACGAAACGACACATCATAGAACCCCCAGGTTTTAGCTGTCAGCACAGAAGGGTAGCCCATTTCTCCAGTCTTTGCTATTAGTGCAAGGCGTACAGCACGAGAAGTGGCATCGCCGGCTGCCCAAGATTTTCGGCTACCCGTGTTGGGTGCATGACGATAGGTTCTTAGAGATTGTCCATCAACAAATGCTAAAGAAATTGCATTGAGCAATGCTTCTCTATTCAACCCAATCATTTTTCCAACAACGGCTGTAGAAGCTACTTTTACAAGAATTACGTGATCCAATCCAACACGATTAAAAGAGTTTTCCAATGCCAGAACTCCTTGTATTTCGTGTGCCATCACCATTGCATGCAACACTTGTAGCATAGATAAAGGTGCAGTGCCCTTAGCGATATTGCTTCGAGATAGCCAGTCTGCAGTTGCTAATATCCCACCCAAATTATCGGATGGATGCCCCCATTCTGCCGCTAACCACGTATCGTTAAAGTCGAGCCATCGAATAATTGTTCCAATGTCAAAAGCGGCTTTCACCGGATCTAACTGAAAATTAGTTCCAGGAATTTTTGCACCATTGGGCACAACAGTTTCTGGAACAATTGGCCCTAAGAGTTTGGTACAAGCGGGATAAGTAAGTGCCTCAAACCCGCAACCCAAAGTGTCTAACAAGCAATATTGAGCTGTTTTTAAGGCCAGTTCACTTTCTATTTTATAGTTGAGTACATAATCTGCAATATCTATCAATACCTTATCAGGTTGTGGTCTTTCGTTAGAAATAGGAGTTGCCATTGCTATGAAGGAAGTTTGATTTTTGAAATAGTTGTACTGTATTTAGTCAGCATATTTTTGAAAAGTTATGTTCTCTTGCTAAGAGGAACAAACATTAAATGCTCAGGACCGGTATAGTTGGCACTGGGTCTAATAATCTTTCCGTCCAACCGTTGTTCGATGATATGTGCGCTCCAACCGGTGATTCTTGATATTACAAAAAGAGGGGTAAACATTACGGTAGGAACTCCCATCATGTGATATGCAACTGCCGAGAACCAATCCAAATTGGGGAACATTTTTTTTTCCTCCCACATTACTTTTTCCAACCGATTGGCAATATCATATAACTGCATATCTCCGGCATATTTTGATAGCTGCTGTGCCACATTTTTTATAATTACACTTCTGGGATCTGAAATAGAATAGACAGGATGTCCAAATCCAATAATCACTTCCCTTCTTTCAAGCCGTTGCTTAATATCGGCTTCGGCTACATCTGCATTTACATACCTGCTTTGAATATCAAAAGCTACTTCATTTGCACCTCCATGCTTGGAGCCGCGCAGCGCACCAATTGCACCGGCAACTGCCGAATATACATCAGAACCGGTACCGGCAATTACCCTGCTGGCAAATGTAGAGGCATTAAACTCATGCTCTGCGTAAAGATTTAAAGACACCTGCATAGCCTTTATCCAACTATCTGAAGGTGCAACACCATGTAACAGATGCAGAAAATGCCCACCAATGGTTTCATCGTCTGTTTCTACCTCTATTTGTTTCCCATTATGAGCATAATGATACCAATACAGCAATGCAGAGGGAAAGGATGCTAAAAGTTTGTCTGCAATATCTCTTGCCCCTGCAACATTGTGATCGTCTCTTTCCGGAAGTGTAGTTCCTAACACAGATGTATAAGTTCGTAATACATCCATGGGGTGTGCAGCCGCGGGTATTTGCATTAGCACTTTCTTTATTACATCGGGTAAGCCTCTTAACGATTTTAGCTTTGTTCGGTAAGCTTTCAACTGTGGTGATGTGGGTAGCTTATCATGAATTAAGAGATATGCTACTTCTTCAAAAGTTGCATTTTCTGCGAGATCGTCTATATCGTATCCTCGATAACGCAAATCGTTCCCATTTTTACCCACGGTACACAAAGCGGTATTTCCTGCTGCAACACCTGAAAGTGTTACATTCTTTTTGGGTTTGAAAGACGTTGTTTCATTTGTAGCAGCCATTATTATTTCTTTTTAAAAAGGTCATCTAATTTCTTTTCATATTCGTTATAATTAATGCTTTCGTACAATTCCATTCGGGTTTGCATAGTATGCACCACTTTCTTTTGAGTTCCATCCTTTCGAATATGTTGATACACATTTTGAGCGGCTTTATTTGCAGCGCGAAATGCAGACAGTGGATACAATACCAGCCCCACTCCTGCTTTTCGAAGTTCATCAATCGTGTACATAGGGATCATCCCAAACTCTGTGATATTGGCCAATACAGGGATACCGGTGGCTTCAACAAATTTTATATACACTGACAAGTCTGACACGGCTTCTGCAAAAATAAAATCGGCACCGGCTTCTTTGTATGCAACAGCTCGTTCTAATGTTTTTTCCAAACCTTCACTGGCAAAGGCATCTGTTCGTGCTCCTATCACAAAATATTCGTCATAACGGGCATCAGTGGCGGCCTTCAGCCTGTCCACCATTTCTTTCTTGCTTACCAACTCTTTACCCGGTCTATGCCCACATCGTTTGGCACCTACTTGATCTTCTATATGCAAGGCTGCAGCTCCTGCTTTTATTAAAGATTTTACAGTGCGTTCAATATTAAATACAAAAGTGCCAAAGCCTGTATCTATATCCACTAATAAAGGTGTTTCTGTAACATTGGTAATACGGTTAATATCTACCAATATATCATCAAGATTGGTAATACCCAAATCGGGTATTCCTAAAGATCCGGCGGCCACTCCACCTCCTGAAAGATATATTGCATTAAACCCTGCCTGAGTAGCAAGCAAGGCATGGTTGGCATTGATAGCTCCTACAATTTGTAATGGATTTTCCTTTTGCATAGCCTCCCTAAATCGAAGACCGGCTGAAGACAAACTAGGTCGAATCATACAAAATAGGCAATGTGTTATTTAAGTTGCCATGTGTAATATAAGTAATCCTATTGAAAAACTGTTTATACTGTAAAATACATTGTACTTTTACAGACAAAAGCAGACTGCTTTTGCTATTGAAACTAATCAGCGTAAAAAAAAATTAAACTAAAAAAAACGATTCATGTGAATCGTTATAGGTTGTGGTATCGTTAGCTTCTGTATCTGTGAACGAGCCAATAGTGAGTGTTATTGTTCTGCACCTCTCACGTTCACGGCAGCCAGTCCTCTTGGCCCCGCTTCCACTTCAAAAGACACCTTTAGGTTTTCTTTCAACTCTATTGTGGAAGAATTGATGTGAACGAAAATACTTTCTTTGGACTGAGCATCTTTGATAAATCCATATCCTTTAGAAGAATCGAAAAATGTGATTATCCCTGTTCTTATTACCGACTCTGGGTTTAGATCATTGCTATTTCTCACTATTGGGGGGATTGGTCTATCCACTTTGGCCTTTCTATCCGGTGGTGTATCCGACAAGTTTCCATACTCATCTACGTAAGCGAGCATATCATCAAGCGTTTTGCCCTTTTCTGCATTTTCTTTACGCTCAAGTCTCTTTTCTTCTTTTTGCTTTTTAGCATTCTTTTTCTTTAATTCTCTTTCTCTTTTATTCCAGGTTTCTGCCATTTAAAAATTTTATAGTTATCAATTTTAGTAAACTTGTGTAATAGGCGCTTGCCCTATTTTGAAGCAACAGTGAGGCGAGTAAACGAAGCCCCATTATATAAGCGGGACAATTCCATGTTGTTGGTTTCGTCCCATGCCGTCATATTTTTGACATTGATTATTCGCCAAAAGTTTTTTTGTTTCAACTCCTTATAATCGGCAAGTGCTACAAAAATGCCAGTTACTGTGCCTCTATCCTTAAAGTGTATATTTACTATTTCAGATTTTCTATTCTTTAATTCCAAAAATTTTTCTATCGATAAAGTATCCATATCTTACACTATATATTTATTGAACAGTTGTAACCAGTACCACAATTATCCGTTGTGTTTACCAACGATTAGAATAGGATTTTTCCTCTTTAGGACGGGCTTCTATTACTTTAATTGAGCGACCGTCCTGCATGGTGCCGTTTAAGTCTTTAATCGCCTTTAGGGCATCGTCATCTGACATTTCAACAAAACCAAAGCCGCGGCTTTGTCCTGTAAATTTATCGGTAATTAATTTAGTAGAATTCACAATTCCGTAAGAAGAAAACAAATTAGTTAAATCTTCTACAGCAAAACTGTACCCAAGATTGGACACATAAATAGTCATCGTATGTATTTAATATTAATGAAAAATAATTTGAGAAAAGGCAAATTTTTGTAACCCAGAAGGGAATTTACACTTACAAATGAGCAATAACTCAAAATAGAACAATGCAAAGATACGAGTTATATTTAAGAGTGCCTAAAGTTCTGCTTCTATATGTATCTACTTTAACATACAGAATTGCTTTGTTCTACTTTATTATCATATCTTACCATCATATTTCACTGCTCCTACTTATTTCTTGAAGAGGCATTTTTCAGTTCTTACACATTTTATAATGAAAATATTACAGCATCTTACAGATCCGGTTTACGACACAACCTATCGTCCATCTATCTACGACAAATTTTGGCTTCCTTTTATGAAAGACAAGCGAGATCTTCCCTTTATTCATTTGCTTACACGTATCCATCTTGCCGTTATCCCAATAGCAATATTACTGTTTACAAACTATATTACAGGATGGGCCTGGTGGGGCGTTGCAATAATCTATTTCTATATTTCTCAATTTTATTTCAAGGGGAGATTTGGCCTGATGTTTCATTGTCTTTGTCATCGAAAAACATTTAAAGCAAATTATCAGAGGCCTTTTCATTTCTATATCACATGGATCGTTTGTCCCTTTTTTGGCCATGCCCCCGAAGGTTATTTCAGCCATCATCTGGGTATGCATCATGTAGAAAACAATACAAAGGAAGACTCCAGTAGTACGATGCTTTACCAAAGGGATAGTTTTCGAAGTTTTCTGGCTTATTTCTTCAATTTCCTACTACTGGGATTTAAGGAAACGTTTGAATATCTCTATAAAAGAAAAAGAAAAAAACTATACACCAGTTTCACCCTTGGCGAATGGCTGTATATATTTTTCTGTATTGGCATGTGCTTTGTAAATTTGAAAGCCACATTAGTTGTATTTGTAATACCGCTTCTTTTTGCGCGTTTTGTAATGATGTTAGGCAATTGGACACAGCACTCATTTATTGATCGGTTACATCCTGATGACATTTATACCAACTCCATTAATTGTATCAACACCAAATACAACCATGTGTGTTGGAACGATGGTTACCATATTATACACCATCTGCGACCGGGAATGCATTATACGGATATGCCTGAGGAATTCTGGAAAAACAAAGATGTGTTTGCAAAAAAAAATGCCATCGTATTTGATGGCATCCATTACCTGCATATTTTCATTTATCTGATGACGAAACAGTACAATAAACTTGCTGATAACCTTGTAAACATTAACGGTATGTTTGAGTCTAAAGAACAGGCCATTCAGATTTTGAAAGACCGTACCCGTCGATGTAATTAATATGATTTACTATCCTATATTTTAATCATTTTTAAATAGCTTTACTTCTATCGCTTCAAGCCCCTTTGTGCCACTTTGCACAACATAAGTTACCACATCCGCTTCTTCTATTTGATCTATCAAACCGCTTTTGTGTACAAAAACATCTTTGCTACCATCTTTGGGTATTATAAATCCAAAACCCTTTTCTTTGTTGAAAAATTTTACTACTCCTTCGTTCATGTTGCTAAATTTATTGTATATACGTTATTTATGAATTAATTAATGAATGTATAAGCCACTCCTTTTTTCCCCGCTCTTCCTGTACGACCTATTCGGTGTATATACGATTCCATTGTTTGAGGAAGTTGGTAGTTAATCACATGAGTAACATCTGGCACATCTATTCCTCTTGAAGCAACATCAGTTGCTATTAACACACGCATTTGCCCAGTTTTAAACTGTTCGATGGCCTTTGTTCGATGGTTTTGTGATTTATTACCATGGATAACTCCCGATTTTACCCCCCTGCGGCCTAATTGCTTATTAATTTTATCAACGGTTCTTTTCGTTTCAGCAAACAACATTACTTTTTCAAAACCATCACCACTTATCAAATTGTACAATACATCCAACTTGTCTTCATCAGCAGAAACTTTAAGAATATTTTGTTCAACATTACTACTGGCATCTTTCCCACTGCTCACATTTATTATTACAGGATCCTGCACAATCTGCTTAATGAGTAACTGCTGAGATACGTTCATTGTTGCCGAGAACAATAAAGTTTGCTCACGCTGGCGAGTGTATGATGCTATGGTTTTTACATCATTAATAAAACCCATATCAAGCATACGATCAAACTCATCTAATATTAATACATGGGTTGTTGTTAGATTTAAAGTGCCGCGATTGACAAGATCTAATAGCCTTCCGGGAGTAGCAATTATTAAATGATTTTTACTTGCAGCTTTCCTTATATCGTTACCGATGCTGGTACCGCCGATAAAACAAGAAGCGCGAAACTTCATACCAATCGTCAACTCTCTAAACTCTTCGGCAACTTGTTGTGCCAATTCTCTTGTAGGTACAACTACAAGCCCTGTTATACTGTCGTTTAACAGTAATTGATTTACAAATGGTATTAAAAATGCTCCAGTTTTACCCGTACCTGTAGAAGCAATCCCAATCATATTACTACCCTTCAATAATATGGGAATGGCCTTTTCTTGTATTTCTGTTGGTCGCTCATAGCCTTTAACTTTTAAATTTCTTTTTAGTGAAGGGTGAATCTCCATATCATTATAAACCTGAGTTGAGATAAACTCCGAGGTTTCTTGTTGTACAGGTCGGTACATTAGTAGAGCAGGATCTATCGTTGGTATTTTTCTTTTATTTGAAATACCTTTTGCCATTTTGTTCTTCTTATTCTCTATATTATATTTCATTCTGTTTTTTTAGTTCGCAGATTTGCTGCGTTTTATTGTATAAAGGAATGTTTGATATCCATTTCTTCATTTGTGATTTTTGTTTAGATTGCACAATTGATTGCTGTATTTTCAAGACATTGCTAAAATTGTTCTAAGATTAAGCAATTTTTGAATGTAGGCACTTACTGTGTTTGTTATTTTTAAGTGCAAACATCTCATTTTATTGCGACTAAGCCATTCGTCCCAATGTATGCAGCATTTTACTATGACTTTTGATGGCCGAAACAAATGTGGGATATGTATGGTAAGGTATTCCAAATTCCTCAGTAGTTTTCTTCACTATTGGTGCAATATGCTGGTAATGCACATGAGAGATATGAGGAAACAAATGATGTTCAATTTGAAAATTAAGCCCGCCTATGAGCCAAGAAAATAGTTTGCTTTGGGGACAGAAATTACAAGTTGTGGCCAACTGATGCAACAGGCGTTCATTCTCTATCTTACCCACTCCATCTGGCAAAGGAAATTTTGTATCGGGCATTATATGAGCTGTTTGAAATACTATTGATATGCAAAAGCCAGTAACAAAATGCATACTTAAAAAAGCAAGAATTACTAACCAAGGGGCAAATGGGCTAAGGAGCAAAGGCAACACGAGTACTTAGGAAAAATACACAACTTTCCATAAAATAATTTTCAAAAATACTTTTAAATACTCATCGTTGTTTTTAATAAGCCCGAAACTTTTATAGCGATGAAGCCTGATAAAATCTTTGGACGTAATCCACGACATGGTAGATAATCCATAGAAGAACCAAACGTAATAATGCTGAAAACGATGTAAGCGGTTTTTTTTAGAATGAGGCGAAAAACGCAGGAAGAAGGGTACATTAATATCGTCATCATGTTCGTCAATATTCGTAAAGCTATGGTGCAACACATTGTGCTGTAATTTCCAAACATCATCGCTAGCACCAATGATATTCATCGTATATCCCATCACTTTGTTGAGTGTTTTGCTCTTTGAATAAGAACCGTGCAACGCATCGTGCATAATGCCCATACCCACACCAGCCATCCCAAAACCGCTCAATATAAATAATACAAATAATTGCCACACTGCACTTATATTACCAAAGCTGACAATGCCAAGTGGTACAAAATATAACAGCAGCATGAAGAGGCTCTTTTGTACCATTGCCTGATTACCAAATCTGCTTTTTCCATTGTCTTTGAGATACGCAGACACTCGCGCTTTTAATATTGTGGAAAAATCAGGGGGTACTGATTTTTTGAATGATACCTTTTTAATATAATTGAGATTTAATAACTAATAATTTCATTACCGCTATAGTAAAATTTACCATGTTTTCAAATAAAGCAAGTAACTTATTACAAGGATGGAAGTATTAGGAGTGAATCTGCTTAAAGCAAACTATAAATACATATTGCAATTGCAACATACTTTGAAAGAGTTACTGTTGAAAATTAAAACAGTAGCGCAAAGGTAGCCAATTGGGAGCAGAAGTATGGAAAATATTTCATGCCAACAGAATGGCCTCTAAAACTTAACGGATTAAAAGGCAGTAAATAAAGATGATGCAAAGATTTTTACCCAATTGCTTTTGTCAGATCAGCATCGTCATTTCTTGTGGGATACCAAGATTTCCAAGGTCAACTTTGTACATCGCTTAATCTCATCACCTGTAAGTTTGTTCATTAACTGCGTAGGTTTCCTTATATATATATGGGGAAAACCACAAAGTTGAAACATTGGCTTATAGCTTTAAAATAGAAGTGTTATGCTAAAAGCAAATATATACCCAACTATTAAAGCAAGTTTTTCCGAGTAATGGCGTGTAGCGTTTGTTTGCAAATCATATTTGTATATACTACATCCTTATCAAATTTGCATAGTTGATGCAGTTGGAGTGTATCGCCTTCAAAAAGTTATTGCCCAACACGTTTCGAAGATAACAAATCCAATAGTTTCTGTTGGGCATCCAAATCCTTTGCCTGAGCATCCAACTTCTTCCTATTATCGTCCAAATCATCCTGCAAACTTTTTATTTTCTTTTTGAGCGAAGCCTGATCTTTTACCAGATCATCATATTTTTTTTGCGAACTTTTAACCACATCGTCCTGCGATTTAATATCCTTTTCTACTCGTTCAACGGCGGCTAATTTAGTAATATTACTATAGAATCCATCTCCGGCAAGCATATCCCTATGTAAAGCAGCTGGCGTTGCCTGATCCCCTGATTTATTAGCAAAGAAGTAAACAATACTCGTGCCTTTTTCCCGTTTGCTTTTCCTTTCTACTTTTACATAAACATCGCTTTTTTCTTCCGTGATGCTTGGTACGTTTACATCATTAAATTCGATCCAACCCTTTTTGTCTTTTGGCTTATACCCATACCCCAGCATTTTATTCTTAATCGCTTGTATTACTACGTCTGGTTCATCATTGATTTCCATTGAATGAACCGTCCTTTTCGTTTTATTAAAATCAACTACGGATTCACTAACCTGTGCAAATACAGTTGCACTCCCGATAAGGGCTGATAAAAAAATTAAAAAATATTTTTTCATATTACGATTTTGTTTTTTTTAGCTCTTTGGAATGCTATATACTCATTATCAGTTTGAATAGTGATTATTTATGAGCCTTTCATGTATAGTATCGTTTTACATCGATACAATGTCAATTATAAAAAAAGGGATTTGTCCTTGTTTTAAGTTGTATAAAAAATGCAGTGTAATTTAATAAGATAATGCGAGGATGACAATAAATTTTTTGAAGAAGTATAGTTTAATATACAAACGCTGCTAAACAATTATCAATCGATTCAAAAAGATCAAGAAGCGGAGACGGCGAGATTCGAACTCGCGATACAGTTACCCGTATACACACTTTCCAGGCGTGCTCCTTCAACCACTCGGACACGTCTCCGTTTTTAATGGGGGTGCAAAAATAAGGCTTTCGGTACTACAACCTGAATAAATTTTTAGCATTATTTGTTGTTACTTCTGCAATGGTTGCTACCGGAAGCTCCATCACATCGGCCAGCTTATTGGCAATAAGGGGAATATAAGCAGGCTCATTCCTTTTTCCCCGGTATGGCACAGGTGCTAAATATGGTGCATCCGTTTCTAAAATCACGTTTTTAATTCCAACTTCTCGCATCACATCGTCCAATCCAGACTTCTTAAAAGTAAGCACACCTCCTATCCCTAAAAAAAAGCCTAAACCCATAATAGCCTGAGCCTCCTCTACACTTCCGCTAAAGCAATGAAAAACACCCGCCAAACCGTACTCTTTATACTTTGACACAACTTCTATACACTCTTTTGTAGCATTCCTACTATGTATCACTATCGGAATTTGATACTCCAGGGCCCATGCTATTTGTTTTTCAAATGCTTCATATTGTTGTTCTTTATAAGTAAGATCCCAATAAAAATCGAGTCCGCTTTCTCCGATTGCAATAAAAGGTCGTTGCTTTAAATAATTTTCCACTACCATCAACTCTTCTTCGTAATCTGCCTTTACAGAACAGGGATGCAGCCCCATCATACTAAGGCAATGTACAGGTGCTATAGATTCCAGATCCAGCATATATTTATGTGTTTGAGTATCAATAGCCGGCATCAGTATAGTTTGTACACCCACCTCCAATGCTCTTGCAAAAAGTTCCGCATTTTCATTTAAAAATTGTTCAGAATATACGTGAGCGTGCGAATCAATAAACATTATCTAAAATTTTTGCCAATAATTAAATATTATCTAAAAAACAAAATTTACATCATAAGTATCTATAAATAAAATTAACTTTATGTAAAGTTTTCATAGGGTACGGATTAAAAATCGGGCCGGGTTTTCACCCAGGCCCTTTTTATTTACTTGCATCTTGGTT
>APMI01008205.1_pt1 | contig 10936 bp, 11 predicted proteins | sample 667938 | NCBI WGS metagenome assembly APMI01 (sample SAMN01084076, study PRJNA167559) | wastewater metagenome | biome: Wastewater | place: Denmark: Ejby Moelle, Odense | collected 2011-11-28 | reverse complement strand
GCGGCTCACGACGGGGTTGCCGGTCTTGCCGTTGAGCGTGCGAAAACGCACCTTGTCCTCCTGCGAGATCGCCGGTGACATGGCGACCGGACACGTTACCAGCGAGAGCTTGAGATACCCTTTCCAGAACGCACGCGGCGCCATCATCCCTTCCTTTCGAGCGGCAGGTGTTTCGACAGGGCGAAGCGTTCGGCGAAGGCGATATCCTCCTGCGTGACGATCGGGATGGGATCGGACAGGATGGCAAGCAACGTTTCTCGCGAAATGGAATCTTCTTCCAGTGCGTCCATCAAGGCACCGCGCGTCTCGCGTTCCGCCCGCAGCAGCGCCGCCAGCGCCAGGATCAATCTGTCCTTGTTGTCCATGAGCACCTCCCGAACCGTTTGCTAGCCAACATCGATCAGAGCTATGCCGAGATCGGCTCGATTCCGACGCCGCAACCCGACAGGCGTTTCCCGCAGCACGACCTCCAGGGTGGGGCGAACATAGCCTTCCAGGAAATGGCCGCCCTTCGTGCTTCCATCCTCAAATCCGAGCACGACATGCAGATGCAGGCTCGCCTTGCCTGCGTCATCCACCGCCACATCGCCGAGCATGCTGAGCACTTCCGATTGCACCTCGACGGGTATCTTTCGGTAATTCTTCGCCTGAAACTCGAAGAAGGCGATGGTGGCGACACGGAAAGCGCCGATAGCGGTAATGGATGCCGCGGTCACCCCTTCTCTTTCGGCAAAGGCGGTGATGCATTCGAAGGCTTCGTCGCCTTCATCGAGCACCAGAATGAATGTACGCTCGCCCGCGTCGTCTGCCAGAAGTTTGTGCTTCATGTTTTTACTCCCTGATCGGAGTGAAAGGCCCGAAGCTGCATTCTGTTCCGTATTCGGCATTGCAAACGTGCTCGAATGCCGGCCATCACGCCGGCCTTCAAATCATGATCTCACCGCCGGTGACGGGGATCACCGCGCCGGTCATGTAGCTGCCGAGATCAGAGGCGAGCAGCACATAGGCACCCGCCAGTTCAGCCGGCTGGCCGGCGCGGCCGAGCAGGGTTTGCTTGCCGAAGCTCTCCGTCTTTTCCGGCGGCATGGTGGAAGGGATGAGCGGCGTCCAGATCGGCCCGGGGGCAACCGCATTCACACGAATGCCCCTGTCGGCGACCATTTCGGCCAGGCCCGCGGTAAAATTGGAGATCGCGCCCTTCGTTGCGGCGTAGGCAAGAAGATGGCCCGAGGGTTGTCGCGACTGGATCGACGTCGTGTTGATGATCGTACTGCCGGGCTTCATATGCGGTATTGCCGCGCGCGCCAGGAAAAACGGGGCATAGATGTTCGTTCGAAAAGTCCGATCCCATTCCTCCGCGCTGATGTCGCCGATATCGGTGTAGGTCCGCTGAAAGGCAGCGTTGTTCACGAGGATATCGAGTTGGCCGAAGTGCTCGAGGCACTGGCGGACGAGATACAGGCAATGGTTCTCGCTGGTTATATCGCCAGGAAGCGCGACGACGTTACGGTCGGCCTCCTTGATCCAGCGTGCCGTCTCGTTCGCATCCTCATCTTCGTTCAAATAGGACATCACGATATCGGCGCCTTCTCGTGCGAAGGCGATGGCAACGGCCCTGCCTATGCCGGAGTCCGCGCCGGTGATCAGGGCCACTTTGCCCTTCAGGCGTCCCGCTCCCGTATAACTTTTCTCACCGTGGTCGGGAACAGGCTCCATGGCTTGCGTTAAACCGGGCGCAGCTTGCGCCTGTTTTGGTTGCGGCGGCTTGGTGTACTGCGCATCGTTCCGCGACATGTCGATCTCCATGCAAAAGAGGTTCGCCGTGCCAACTCGATGTCACGGAGGATGTTCCCTGCTGCGAATGGCGATCGCTTTGCGCGTAGAAATGCCCGACAGAGGTGCAGCCCGATTTTTTCGGAACCAAGCCGGCGCATTTGCATTCGTCAAAGAACGGATTCAGTTCGCAGGAGTAAACTATGCGTCAGAAGAAAAAGCCGCTTGCCCGCAGACCCGTCGCCTCCCCGGATCCTGATGCCGTGCCTCGTCCCGCCCGTGCCCGCCGCAACGCCTGGGAGCCGCAGGTAATCGTACCGCAGCAGGTCGATCTGCCGCTTAACCGGCCGGACAATCAGGAAATCGTGGTGCCCGCCGCAGCGAACGGCCGCAGTCTTCTCAACGGCCGGCTCTGACGGGAGCTGCGAAGATGCGTGTGAAGGAGCTGATGTCCGCCCAGATCGTTACGATCTCTCCCAACGACACCGCCCAGTCGGCCGCACGGCTCATGCTTGAGACAGAGGTGGGGGCGTTGCCGGTGGAGGTACCCGGCGTCGGCGCCATCGTCGGCATCGTCACCGACCACGACATCGTCGTGTCGGTCATGGCACGCGGGCTCTCCACCTCCACGACCGTCGCCGAATTCATGACCGTGTCGCCCGAGGCCTGTAACGAAAACGACGACCCGGCAATCGCCGCAGCCCGCATGCGCGCGTTCGGCGTACGGCGGCTTGTCGTCGTGAACGACGACCGACAAGTCGTGGGCATCATCAGTCTTGTAGACATGCCAGCCGAAATACCGGCGCAGGAGACCGCACCATGAGCATTTTTGCGACGGATCGCCTTTGGGAGGAAGCTGTCGTGCTCGAAGGCGACAGGCAGGTGCTGCGTGTGCAAAGCACGCGCGATGGCCTCCTCTGCCTCAAGAACCATTGGCCGATTAAAAACGGACCTGCGGCCGCCGCAGCCAAAAGCGTGTGCGAGCAGGGGCTGAAGAGCGACGACGACCCGGCCTTCGCCCGCCGGGCCTTCATCGAAGCTGCAAAAGAAGCCGGCTTTCGCGTGAACACATGGATGGACGCATAGGCCGGCACTTCACCCATGGCGTGGATATAAAAACAAGCCACGGCATTTCTCGAAGGGACCTCATCGTGAACGAAGACGAACGCCAGGAATGGATCAGCAAACGCGCCTATGCGCTATGGGAGGCCGACGGCCGGCGCCATGGAAAAGACGGTGAACATTGGGAACAGGCTGTGCGCGAGCGCATCGAATTCGAAAAAGTCGTGTTGCCGGAACACCTGAAGAGGAGGCGCTCCCCGGAAGAAGCCGACGACGCCACGCGCAAGGCAGTCGGCTCGCGCCGAAAGCTACCGTCCAACGGCAGCGCTCAGACACGCCCAACGCCGCATTGACCGCGGTCGGGAAAGCTCGGGAAGGCCGTCAGACGTCACGCTCGACCTTCGCTTTTCCATGTGCACGGCGGCGCGCATTTCGACGGCTTTCGAGGAAGCGCAGCAAGCGCTCCTCTTCGGCCCTCAGTCCCTGAAGCGCCAATGGCGGGCGGCGTAGTGCACGCTGCAATGCGTCCGGCGTTTCGGTAAGCGCGATAATATCGGGATGGATGTAACTCGACCGCGCGATAGCAGGCGTATTGTGCAGGACTTCCGCCGCCGCTTCCGACATATCCTTGATGGTCGCCCGTCCGCCGGCGGCGATGGCGCGGCGCGCCATCGAAAACGCGGCGACACTTCCCGCCCAGGTGCGAAACGTCTTTGCTGAGACGGCGACGCCGGAAATATCGGCGAGATAGGTGTTGAGCCGGCCGGAATCGATCGGCCGAACCAGCTCCGTCTCGTCTTTCCACACGAACAGCTGGCGGCCCGGCAGATCGGCGCACTCTTCGAGCAGACGCTGCAGGCGCGGATTTTTCAGCGTCCGACGCACCCGCTTACCGCCCTTGGCCGTGAAGTGCAGCTCGATTCCGCCGTCCGCGAGCGAGACATGCCTTTTCAGCAGCGTGGTCGCACCGTAGGTCTTGTTTTCCTCGGCATAGGCCCGGTTACCGACGCGAAGCTGCGCTTCGTCGAGCAGCACCGTGATCGCCGCCAGCATCGTATCGACCGTACCGGGTGCCCCCTCAAGATCACGCCGCACGGCGCGCCGCAATTTTGGCAGCGCCCGGCCGAAGGCGATAAGCTGGTCGAATTTGTCGCCGCTTTTCAGCCTCTGCCAATCCACATGATAGCGATATTGTTTCCGTCCGCGCGCATCGAAGCCCGTCGCCTGGAGATGGCCGTTGGCCTCGATGCAAATCCAGACATTGCTGTAAGCCGGCGGCAGGCCGAGCGCGGATATCCGCGCCTTCAACGTCGTGTCGCGCACCACGGAGCCGTCCGGCAGGCGATAACAGAAGCCGCGGCCGGCGCGCTGGCGCCGAATTCCCGGCTCACTGTCGGAAACATAGACGAGACCCGTTTCTTTCAGGTTCTCCGGTGCCATGGCGGATAGCTAGGCCGGTTCGAAGACGGCGATGCTGGCGCCATAGACGATAGCCGGGTTTTCGGCGGGGTGCGCGGCAAATGCCTCCTGCATTGCCCCCGTATCGAGAACCCGTTTCCAAGTGGCAATGCCGTTCACGTCCGGCAGCGTCACCGGGCAGTCCCCACCTGCATTGCAGACGATGAGAATCTGGTCTGTCCCCTCACCGTTCGCGGGCTTGGAGACAAACAGGCCGAGCGTGCGCAGATCGCCGTCCGTCCAGGTCGCGTCGTCCATGAAAGTGCCGTCGGGCTTATACCAGGCAATTTCGATCGAGCCGTCCTGCGCCGCGTCGCCGGTCAGGAACCGTTCCTGGCGAAGCGCCGGATGGGCCTTGCGGAAGGCGATGGCATCCTTGCAGAAATTGAGGAAGGGATCATTCACCCCGCTCCAATCGATCCAGCCGATCTCGTTGTCCTGGCAATAGGCATTGTTGTTGCCACCCTGGCCGTTGCCGAGTTCGTCGCCGCCGAGCAGCATCGGTACGCCCTGGCTCAGCATCAGGGTCGCGATCATGTTGCGTCGGCGGCGGCCGCGGGCGTCGTTGACGGCCTGATCCTGCGTAGCCCCTTCCGCGCCCAGGTTGTGTGAATGATTGTCGGAATGACCGTCGCGATTTTCCTCGCCATTCGCCTCGTTATGCTTGCCGTCGTAGGAAACCGTGTCCATGAGGGTGAAGCCATCATGAGCGCTGATGAGGTTGATCGAAGACGTCGCTCCGCGGTCGGAATGGTTGAACTGCGGGGCGGAGCCGGTGAGGCGCGTTGCAAGTCCGGAAACCAACCCGCCGTCGCCCTTCCAGAATCGGCGCACGTCGTCGCGATATTTGTCATTCCATTCGCGGAAAGGATGCGGGAAGCCGCCGACCTGGTAGCCGCCATCGCCCACATCCCAAGGCTCGGCGATCAGCTTGACGCCGGACAGGATCGGATCCTGCCGGATCGCATCGAAGAAGGCGCCATCGCGGTCGAACTCGATATGGCGCGTACGTCCCAGCGTGCTCGCAAGATCGAAGCGGAAACCATCGACATGCATGACGCCGACCCAGTAGCGCAGGCTGTCGAGCACCATGCGCAGCACCATCGGGTGGGCGATGTTCACCGTATTGCCGGTGCCGGTCGTGTCGTAGCTGTGGCGCGGGTCGTCCGGCGACAGGCGATAATAGCTGAGATTGTCGAGGCCGCGGAAACTGAGGGTCGGGCCAAGCTCGGAGCCTTCGGCCGTATGGTTATAGACGACATCCATGATCACCTCGATGCCGGCGGCATGGAAGCGCTTGACCATGGTCTTGAACTCGGTGATGTCCTGGCTGGACAGAAAGCGCGGCTGCGGCGCGAAGAAACCGAGCGTCTGGTAGCCCCAGTAGTTGCGCAGGCCCTTTTCGAGAAGGTGGCGATCGTCGGGGAAATACTGGACCGGCAGCAGTTCGACGGCGGAAATGCCGAGATCGACGAGATGCTCGACGATCGGATCGCTCGCCATGCCCATGAAGGTCCCGCGCAGCGCCTCCGGGACGCCCGGATGGGTCATCGTCATGCCGCGCACGTGGGCCTCATAGATGATCGTCTCCGTCCAGGGCCGGCGGATCGCCGCATCGCCCGCCCAGTCGAAGGCCGGATCCTGCACCACGCCCTTCACCATGAAAGGCGCGCTGTCACGCTCGTCGAAGGAAAGATCTTCGGCCGCGTCACCAACGCGATAGCCGTAAAGCGCATCGTCCCACTGGATTTCCCCGAAAACCTGCTTGGCATAGGGATCGAGCAGAAGCTTGTTGGGATTGAAACGGTGCCCGGCTTTCGGATCATACGGGCCGCTCGCCCGATAGCCGTAAATCGTGCCCGGTTTGAGGTCGGCAATATAACCGGACCAGATGTCGCCCTCGCGCTTCGGCAGCACAAGCCGCGCCGTCTCTTCCTTGCCGTCCTCGCTGAAGAGGCACAGCTCCATCTGCTCGGCATGTGCGGAGAAAACAGCGAAGTGCGTTCCCTCGCCCGTGAACTCGGCCCCCAGTTCGGGTTTCATGAAATCGAGTTCGGAAAACGAATAGCTCATATGACGCTGCCCCTTTCAGCCAAGAAGGGTGGCCGGCATTCCACATCCGTGAAAATGCGCTGGCGCAAGAGCGGCCAAAAAGCTTGCGCGCTACCACACGACAAGAAAGTCCTTGAAGCTTCCGTTCAACGCGAGAAGGTGGAACTTGTTCCCAAATCGATTGGCTAGGCGCTTTTGACAGCTCTGAGATGTCATATTTGGGGCCGAAGACAAAGCCGCTTTGCGAGCGCCAAGACACCAGTAGAGGCGCGCTGGCAGTTTACTCATCATCCCAGGTCGCGTGTCATGCAACCGAGCGGATGTCTGTCTCTGTGAAGTCGTTACCCTTGAATAGCAGCGGCTCATCGAAATCCCTGGCGGGAGCGTCAGCAAAACGGTCACCGAAATTCACTCCAGCTTTGTGTCTGCGTTCCCGAAATCGGGGAATGCCTGTCGGGCCAGATGGCCCTGCTCAACGGTCATGGGTTCGATGTCGATCACAGCACGGCGGAAGAAGGCATCGGTCTGTTTCGCCCCTGTCCCATGGCGGCCGGTCGTCGACCGTCAGCGAGGCAAGAACATCAGCGACATCGTTCAGATGTAGTTCCGTGTCGTAGCGATTGGGCAAGCAACGAGGGTTGGGATTGTCCCAAGTCCGTCTCATCCGCTCACGGCCGACTCCTCGGCGATAAACGCTCCCGGGAATGTCGCATTTTTCAGAAATAGGCGCTTGGCGGTCGACCCAGGGTCCGACGGAACATCGCGGAAAAGGCGCTCGGGCTGCTATAGCCGCATTCCAGGGCAACATCGAGAATGCTCCGGCCATCGGCCAGCAACTCAAGAGCGTCGAGCATTCTCGCCTGCTGTCGCCAGTGACCGAAGCTCATGCCTGTTTCCCGTTTGAAGAGCCGCATGAAGGTCGCGCGACTTATGTGCAGCAGGGCGGCAGCGTCTTCGATGGAGACCACCTCCGCCAGATCCTCGCGCATCTTCGCGCACAATCGGGCCAGGTCGGGCCGCCTCGGCGTCGGCAGATTGAGAGACTGGGCTGGCTGAAACGACAGCTCCATCAGCAACAGCCGGACGACGGCATCTGTTCTCTCGCGACTTCCCGGCGTTATGGCGAGGTCGGCAAGCTTCAGGATCAATTCCCGAAGAAGCGGCGTGATCTCCACCACCATGCACTCTTCGGGAAGCCCCTGGATTCCGCCCGTCTCGATCAGCAGTGAACGGAACTGAACGCCCGCACGGCTCGTCGTCTCGTGCTCCAGTCCGGGAGGCAGCCAGACGGCCCGGCTTGGCGGCACAACCCAGCTTCCGGCGTCCGTTCTGATCGAGACGACTCCGCTCACCGCATAGAGAAGCTGGGCTTCTTCATGGCTATGCTTCGGACTGGAATATCGATGTCCGTCATGTGCGATGACGGCGATTTCTTCCGTGAGGCTTACGCCGTTCTTCAAAAATTGATCCTTTCGCGACGATCCCTGATCGTATGGCGTTAGATTATCAAATTGCTGGCCGTTAAAGTAGGTCGTCCAACAGCAGGAAGTTTTTGTCAGGTGCCCGTTCGCAATCGCCCCTTTGACCGCATCGAAGCGCCGCATTCCGCGGCACTTCGCATGGTCGTTGCCTGCGCGTTTGTGGCCCAGCCGCTTCGCCGTCCGGTGATTTTCCTTGCGCTGCGACTTACCGGCGGGCGGCTGGTCGTCGGGCCTGACGGCTTCCCGACGACCGTAGCCGGCCGTGCTCAATTTTTCGCACATCGCAACGGACCTCATCATGTTGATCAATCCCGAAACCAAATATCGTCCTTTCGTGTCCCCTATCGAGCTGGAGGATCGCCGATGGCCGTCCAACCGGCTGACGAAAGCGCCTCGCTGGCTGTCGACCGATCTGCGCGACGGCAATCAGGCGCTCGCCGATCCGATGGATGTCGAGCGCAAGCTGCGCTTCTACGACATGCTGCTCGCGATCGGCTTCAAGGAAATCGAAATTGCGTTCCCATCCGCCTCCCAGACCGAGTTCGACTTCGTGCGGGCGCTGATCGACGGCGACCGGATTCCCGATGACGTGACGGTTCAGGTGCTCACCCAATCCCGTAGGGACCTGATCGCTCGCACCTTCGAGTCGCTGGAGGGCGCGCGACAAGCAATCGTCCATCTCTACAACGCAACGGCTCCGCTGTTTCGCCGCGTCGTCTTCGGGATGGACCGGCATGAAATCGTCGATCTGGCCGTGAGGGGCGTCACCGCGATGCTGGAGGAAAGCCTGAAGCGGCCGGGGACCGACTGGACCTTCGAATACTCGCCGGAAACCTTCTGCTTCACGGAGCCTGACTTCGCGCTGGAAATTTGCGAACGCGTGCTCGACGTGTGGCAGCCGACACCGGAGCGCCCGGCGATCCTGAACCTGCCGGCGACGGTCGAGGTGGCGACGCCCAATGTCTATGCCGACCAGATCGAATGGTTCTGCCGCAATATCTCGCGTCGCGATGCCGTGGTCATCAGCATCCATCCGCACAACGACCGGGGAACCGCCGTCGCCGCGACCGAGCAGGCCTTGCTCGCCGGCGCCGATCGTGTCGAGGGCTGCCTGTTCGGCAATGGCGAGCGAACCGGCAATGTCGACCTGGTGACGCTGGCGCTGAACTTCTACACGCAGGGGATCGATCCGAAACTCTCCTTTCCGGCCATACGCGACGTGGTGAAAACCGTGGAGCATTGCAACGGGTTGCCGGTCCATCCGCGCCATCCCTATGCCGGCGACCTGGTGCATACCGCCTTCTCCGGTTCGCATCAGGACGCGATCCGCAAGGGTTTCGCCGCCCATAGGCAGCGCAATGACGGCCTCTGGGAGATGCCTTATCTGCCTGTCGATCCGGCAGACATCGGGGAGACATATGAGGCGGTCATCCGCGTCAACAGCCAGTCCGGCAAGGGCGGTGTCGCCTGGGTGATCGAACAGGACAAGGGCCTGAAACTGCCGCGGCCACTTCAGGTCGATCTCAGCCGCCGTGTCCAGGAATTCGCCGACAGCAGCGGCAAGGAAATCACAGCCGCGATGATCTGGTCGATCTTCGAACAGGCCTATCATTTGACAGGCCCACAAGAGTTCGAGCTGGTCAGCTATCAGGATGGAAGCTCGCACAAAACCGGGAAGCAACGCGTCTTTGCCGGACGCATCCGCCACAGAGGCCGTGAAATTGCGATAACCGGCCGTGGAAACGGGCTGATCTCCAGTGCCGTATCCGCGCTGCAAGAAAGCTGCGGCGTCGCGCTGGAGGTGGTCGACTATCACGAGCACGCCTTGAAACGCGGCACGGATTCTGGGGCTGTCGCTTATCTCGAGTGCCGGACCCGTGACGGTCGCAGGGTGTTCGGCGTCGGTATCGACGACGATATCGCAACGGCTTCCGTGAAGGCCGTTCTCAGTGCCGCCAGCAACGGCTGATGCCGTGGGGCGGCCACACTTTCGAAGTCTGGCCGCCCCTCAAACTCTCAATTTCCCGAAAGGAAATAAATGCCGTGTGTAGTATGATCGCGACGCGGATCTCAACCTGATCAAATCGAAGAAAATAACAATCGTCGACGCGCCATCCAAGCTTCCGAAAAACGCGGTTCGTCATTGAAGGCCGGAAAAGAGAGGCAGCTTTCGTGAACGATTCCTGGCACGACGATGTCATGATGGGGCTGCTTGAAGACAAGTTTTCGTCGCAGAACTCCTGAATGCCGCTACGTCGCAAGTTTGGACAAAGCGCCCCAAAACCTTCCATGCAGGTGCTTGTGGACAAACCCTTAGCCTTGGTCACGCAGATTTCTTATGATCGGCGCTCACAGTTCAGCGTGCATGTCGCGGAACAACCTCGGCGCGACGCCAAAGCGACGCTCGAAGGCTTCGGCAAGGCGGGTGGGCGGGAACAGGCCCACTTGCGCCGCGACCGTCTTCAGCGACAGCCCGCGCGACAGAAGCATACGCGCGGCGTCGAGCCTCGCGACCTCAACGAAGCGGGCCGGCGTCTCGCCAGTCGCCGCCACGAACCTACGATGGAACGTGCGTTCGCTCATGCTCGCGCGGGCCGCCAGCGACGGCACGTCCAGGGCCAAGTCGAGGTTAGAGTGTATCCAGCCGATCAAGTCGGCAAATGGACTATCACCCTTTACCTGCGCCTGCAGCACCGGGCTGAACTGGGACTGGTAGCCGGGGCGCCGGGCATAGAGGACTAGCCGCTTGGCGACCTCGCCGGCAATCGTCGCATCGAGATCATGCGCGACCATCGCCAGCGCCATGTCGATCCCGGTCGTCACCCCGGCCGATGTCCAGAGCCGGCCGTCGATGACGTAGAGCGCATCGGGATCGACTGTGACCTTCGGAAAGGTTTTTGCAAAGGGCGTGCAGGAATCCCAATGGGTTGCGACGCGACGGCCGTCGAGCAGTCCGAGCGCCGCCAGCACGAAGCCGCCGGTGCAGACGGAGCCGAACCGTTCGGCCTTGCTGATCAGTCGCGGGAGAGAAGTCCGCAGGACCGGGTCCGCCACCGCCTGCATCAACGGCTCGCGCTCGGCCCCGGCAACCAGAACGGTCCGGGCCGGGC
>APMI01059711.1_pt1 | contig 10942 bp, 7 predicted proteins | sample 667938 | NCBI WGS metagenome assembly APMI01 (sample SAMN01084076, study PRJNA167559) | wastewater metagenome | biome: Wastewater | place: Denmark: Ejby Moelle, Odense | collected 2011-11-28 | reverse complement strand
GTTGTGTTTTTGCCATTTCCTGAAGATTCCTGACTAATGCCAATCAACAAACTGTACTATGTGATATTGTGAGAGCTTAAAAATTATGAATCCTTTATGATTTGCTTATATATTCTAAAAATTAATCAATAATTACTTCTCTTTAATACTTTTCTACATATTGAAATTTCTATCTTTGTTGTTAATCAAATCGACGTCTTTCATGGCAGTGTTCACATTGATACCATGAGTCTTTGCCTCACGATTGTAGGTTGAGCCCTTAATGTCATAGCGTTAATATATTTTTAGTGAAGTCTCAAAGAAGTTGTTAACCACAATAAAATATATCTGCCTGTTTGTCAGCTTATTTTTCAACTTATACAGGCCATAAATGTGTAGAAGAAATGTTTAAGGATTCTACTTTACGTATAAGACATAATCAGCAAGCATTTATCGCAGTTTCTGATACTATTATTTTTGAATAGAACGCACTATTAACTTAGTGTCTTCAGTATAGTAAAAGAAACTGCCTCCCTTACCCTATGAGGTTTGGTCAGTAAGACTCGTCAGATTACCCATCAGTAGATTGCCTATCAAATTTTACAATCCGATACTTTTTATGAACTGACTGTTTTCAATATGAAAGTAAGACCGTATGTAGAAAAATACTTTAGGGGAGTAATCGACAAATATTTCTGATATTTCCTTGACTGACTTATTATTTTGTTTATATATGAGCTAGTAAGTATATTTGCATCCTAAATCTTCTTCAGTAAATTCAATTTCCTGCTATACTTTATAGAAGTGAGATTTTAATGATTTCCTCACCCCTAGCATCATATTAAGCATAATGTTCCAGTTTTAATGACCGAAGTAGATTATTTTCTTGCGCAGTTTATCTGGTTCTGTCATGTTATTCATTACTGCTTTCTTTTTCCCTCGCGCTGTGTTCAGCTGGGAAACATTACCCTCGTTTTGGTATTGAGGAAACAAATTTGCGCTTATCTTTGAAAATTGCTATAATTTTTTAGTGACTATTTCTATTTTTGAGTTGCCCTATGTCGTGATCCCTCTGGATAATGTACTTGCTCGATAATAGCTTAAACTTTATCTTGGGTTATCAAAATCGCCTTTGGGCTTTAACTACTGAAATGAAACACGCATGGGTCCCTTCGAAGTCTTGATTTCTGACAATTCTGAGAAGCTGCTCATTACTTGAGTTGACTCATGACTTTAATCAGACTCTATTGTTATTTTAGGCGTACATACATCTGAGATCTTCTATCATAGTCTCCACTTCGGTGTACAACATTTTTAAGTACTACTCTATTTGATCGACATTGATGGCTGGCTTTTTAGAACTGGGAGGCTTAATTTGGCTGTTGAAGTAATCGTACCATTCGATATAGTTGTCATAAACCTCCATGTACTGTTAGAAGGAGATGGACCTATTTTCGCGAATGTTTAAGATATCGCAAATCAATGCGATTGAGTCAGTATTTGATATCTTCTCGCCTGTTAGAAAATTCCAAATGAAGGAGATCTATTTTTAGTAAATAAATTGCCTAGCTTATGACGATTTACACATCAGAGTAGTCGATGTAACCTTTTCGATTTTTGTCAAGAAAGTCAAAGCTTATTTTTGCTTTCCTTGCCTTAGAGCCGTAAGTAATAGTGTTGAGAAATGAAAGGAAATCATCGAAGTCAAATTTGTCAGTGTGGGTGATGATAGGGAATATGCGATCGCATAGAAACTCGCATTAGCCGATGCCTAATAGTCCCATCGATTTCTTGAAGCTGCCTATACTCATTTCGCCTCCTTCTGCAAACTACTCGAACCTCCTCTGGATTCTTGCGATTTCTACTCATGAAATATGCAGGTACAGTTGGGCTAGAATAATATTTTAGACTGTAGGCTGTATTGCGATAAGTTTAACATATTAAGTGTTGTCTCTACTTGTCTAAGTTGACTGCGATTAGTATAATTATAGAGGCTTTACCTGATATTATTATCAGTGTTATTATGTTTATCATGCGAAAGTAGATATACAAAGAACTAAAAAATCATGCATATTTCCTCTTTTATCTTGGATTGTAATACCCTTTTTGAAAATTTCTATTCATCAGTTCTTGGTGCTTGATTTTCATCCACTCGGGGAGCTCCCTTGTCTCAAGATAGTCGATGACGGAATCAAAATGTTCCACCGCTCCATACTTGTATAGAACTTTCACTCTTTTGAGTCCAATAGTTCGTAGTGCAATGCTGACATCTTTCTCATCTTCTTTGGCCTGCTCCATTAAATTTATTGTCCGGTCGGCATCGATGCTGAGTTTCAGATTCTTCTCTGTAAATGGGTTATGGTAAATAGAACTTTAAGCCAACGACCTGTGCATTTTTAAGGCTTTCTCATAAGTCTGGATTAAATTAAATCTTTGGTGTTTGTCTGGCTTCTTATAGCTATGCTTGTGATTCTTCTTTTTACTGGCATTCTAATGATCATCCTAAGGATCACATAGCTGTTGCTCAAGATCGTCCATTTATTAGAAAAATCTGTCACTTTCCTTTACTGAGTCTTTTCTTATTTTCTTCTATTTTCGGTAATGACCGTCACTCTTTTATTTATCAACATATTTATAATTTGTTGAGTTAATGCTCATTCTATTGTCGTTCCTACTGCTACTGTTAATGCTCTAATTAGTATTGTTTCAGTTTATTAAATTAACCGGGCTTATTTTATAAACAACAAATTATTGTTTAAACACTCTAATAATTAAATAGAATAAGAATTAATAATTTCCTTTCATAATACCTAAATTGGCAATATTTACATTATTTAATAATAAATAGTTGTACATAAAGGCTAAAAAATAATAATTAAATGATCAAACTAATTTGCATTGGTCATGCATCAAGCTGGACGAGTATGTTATCTTCCCAGACTCCAGTGATTTATTGGCCATCATTGCATAAGAATACTCCCTTGCCGTTGATGCAATCGTTTTCGAATTCCCCATGGAATTCTTCGCCATTGGACAGGATGAGTTTGCCCTCCCCTGATTTGTTGTCGCTGTCGAAATTGCCTAAATAAATTAGAAATGTACCTTCGTAACACACCCAAAAGTCTTCAATCAGGTTGAAGTCGTTGTAGTTAAAGTTCCCATTCAGCTATAGTGGGGATTCATTGTGCAGAGTGCCGAATCCATGGAACTGGTCCTATTTCCATTCGCCCTCGTAGGCAGGTCGATCGGGCCCATAGAAGAGAGTGCCTTGACCTTACATTTTGTCATTTTTGAATTATCCTTAATAGTATGCGCCATCAGCATAAGTCAGTTTGCCATGCCCGTTTTTGATGCCTTGAACAAGAAAGCCTTAAAATTTGCGGCCATCCTCGAATTACTCAACGATAAATACTGCACTGTCCGATGGGTTACCAACTGTCTTCGGATTTGTAGCACCAGCTGGGTTGCTATTAGAAACAGGAGGAGCAATAGTAGAAGCTTGCTGCCCTTGATATTGAGGCTGTTCAACAGATGTCGTTGATGCAGGAGCAACTGTGCTTAAGGAATCCAGTTGCAGCTTTTGTTTCGAAAAATTAGTAACAACATCTGGCTTACCTAAGGATGTTTAAGAACGGATCTGCTCAGTCTTAGACGAAACATCTATCCTATGATGAGTATAATTAGCTTAAGTGTTTACAGTATATATCTGTTGAATATTGGGATTCTGAAGACCGAGGCCAAGGCTACTTTTAGATGAGAACATTCCAGCCCCAATATCTGAGAAACTGCTAGAGCCAACATAAGGATTTACATAGCCAGTGCTGTATACGCCGCCATATGAGCCCATATTCATGATTGAGCTTTTCTTAAGCTGGTTGATGTCCTGCAGATCCTTCTTTATCATCTATAACAATTTGGGATCAGTGTACAGATTGCTGTTCTCTTTGTTCGAGACTGAACCCATATTAGTTGCACTTGGTATCGGATATGATTGGACTGAGCTCATCAGGCTCATCGAAGGGAGGGTGCTGGCTCCACCAATTCTGAACCCCTGCTGATCGTAATTGTAAGCTGGAATGTAAGGTGAAGGGACTGTGTATACTGGAGGCACGTAAGGCTGAGTGTAGGGAATCGAATCTGTTGTAGGCTTTGCGAATCCTCGTGCGGCAAGTTCAGTTAAATTAGGTCGCGATTGTCTTTCAGATTGATGATAGCTTGTCACGTAACTTCGGTTCTCTGCTTTCGGATTTCTATTTTATGTGTCAATCAACTATTTTTTCTAAGATCTATCATTATTTGTTTTGGAAGTCTCCTTAAGCAAAAATGATGAAGAGTTCATATCTCGACTCTTCTCATCAAAGTTTTTGCTTTATTTTAATGACATATTTGTTGGATCTTTTCTTTATGTTTCACTTGCATCATTTTCTTGATTTTATTCCTCCTTTCCATTTTCTTAATCGGCTTCTGTATTCCATACTTTATTGAGCATTCCGTGGACCTCCATCAAAGATGCTCTCTTATTTGGATTTGGCTCCAGGATCATAGCAAGCATTTAAATAAATTATTCACTGTATCGACCTGTCTTGGCATTCTCTTGAGAATCTTCTTCGTGCTACACTGGCTTAAAGTTAACCAAATTTTCAATATGTTTCTCAAGCTTGTCCTCATAGAACTCAGAGCTCTGAAAATTGTAACAGTCCTGCACTGGTGTAAGAAGTGATGCATGCAGAATAGTCATGCCAAGACTGAAAATTCCCTATTTCCGGAGTCCATTTTCATTGTCATTTTTCTTGAAATCTCGAACCTTCTCTGGAGCATAGTATACGACATCATTATCTTTGACGATGCATCTGTACTAATCGTCGATCATTTAATTGTTAATGACTTTGAGCACTCCATCGGGCACAATGTAGATGCTCTTGGGGTGCAGGGATAGAGTAGGTTTGAGCTCTGATAACGCATTAGCACAGGACTGGACAATACTCCACAGCTCACACTCATCAAAATATTTATTCTCCTTTCTGCGAGCCTCAATCTATTAGTTGAGAGTGATCGACGGGTACTCATACAAAGCATAGATCTTATATGAGTTTGAGCAGATGTTATTGAAGGTTTGAGAGAATAGCCTCACAAGACCAAGTATGTTTTAGTTCTGCGGCTGAGCCTGCACCCCTTGTAGTCTTTTGAACTCCATTTCGAATTACCGCTTATTGGCATAGCTGAACTCCTTCAAAAAATAAGTATTTTCTGATTTTTTGTCGCCGAGAACAACTCCATTGTTTTCCCTCCTGATCTCAATGAAATCAGTGAGCAGATCCTCGCTTTGGGATTAAGTTCCACCCATTTTTCAAACTTAACGACTTATTAATTATAAAATTTGAACTTCCATTATGTTAAATACTCAACTAATATAAGTATAGGCTTCTATCATATCAAATAATTCTCATTGATAAAATCTAGTCCAGTAATTTTTAATTAAATTACTTCACCATAATTAATTGAAAAAGTGTATGGAGTATAAAGAATAAAGATAAACAAGAGACAATCATTTTACTTTGACTTTTATCTAAGGCTAGGATGCTGAATCAAATGATGATTCACTTGATGCTGAGGAAGTCTTTATTATTCTTGGAGTTCGCTTAGATTTCTTGCCAACAAAAGTTGATACAATGACTCCAATCATCACGAAAAGCTGAGGAATAAAGTATACTCTCTGCATTAAGAGCCAGCATAAGTCAAATCTAAGCAGATAAAAGAATGTGGCATTGTGGGAAAATATCATGCTGGCCAATATAGCATGTAAAATTGTATAAATGTTGAACCTCTTTGTCTTCTTCTTTTATTTTGATTTTGGCTTACTCTCGTCTGTTTAAATTGTCCCTTACTGAGCTCCCCCTTGTTGAGATGATCCAGGTTGAGCTTTTTCTTTTGCTTTAATTATACGATAGACCTGTACCTGCATATATACTTGCATGAACCACATAAAGAAAGATAAATAGTAACCGAAATAGAGTCCGTGCCAGAAAGCGCTCACCATGAAGACGTGCAGCTGGCTTAGGAATTTGCTTTTGAATGGTGAGCGTTCATAAATGCATTTGCGCAGCCACTCCTGCACCATGATGTTCCAGTTGCCGATCTTGTCTCGAATGTACTCGCTCGTCTACACTGTGATAGCATTACAGTGGTTGATAGCCGTGTATGAATTCTACGCCACATTGTAGCTCACACCCGAAGAGTGTACCGATGCGATGCCTATTTTCCAAGCTGAGTAGTACTTGAAACGGATCAGTGTGACAGATACCACAGAGTACAGGAAAATTACAATACTGGGTTGAGAGTAGAATTCAGGAGTAGTCATATAAGAGGGCGGAAACACAGTTAGTCCAAGCACAAAGAACACACAGCAGCCCACGAACTCCCTCACAGTCTACAGCATGATGGACTTACGGGAGGGCAGTTAATTAGCGAACTATTGCTGCAGCTTGATGAAGTTATTGTATATTTTGTATTCGATTGGCGGACCCATGATGGAGGTCGGCAAGAATTGCAGGTAGCCTACATACTAAGCTAAGGACACCTACTATGTGATCATGTATCTGTTTATTTTTGTTGGTTTCTGCTGAATATCCTATGTGTCTTAACTCTGTGTCTGCTTCTTGGGCTAAGGGTAATGGCCATCAACGTAGGCATATGCGAATAGAGAGTATTTGCAGACCATGATCATAAGTAGCACCACTTCATCCATTTTGTTCTCCCCGTATTTCTCAAGCACTCCATAGAGATGGTAACCCAGCAGGAACAGCATGGAGATGAAGGTGATTGCTCCTCCCGCGTTCTTCTTGAATACTTTCATGAAGTGAAACATCAGGATTCCGAAGCCTAGCACAATCAGGGAGTGCCAGCCATAGACAATCAATTGCATGCAGGTGCCCAACAACAACGAGTACCAATACCTGGCCCCTGTTGACCTGATGAACTTGAGGGAGGCAGACAGTCCAGTCTGCAGTACCAGCGTGAGCATTAGACGGGTTTCATCATGTTGTAGTATTTTCTGCACTGTAGATATCGATAACATCTTAAATTATATCCTGAATCAGTAACAATCAGCAATCACAAGGCTAAATATTACCTGTAACACTAACATATCGAATATATATCAAAAATACAATTAACACGGTTTCAACTGATTTAAACTATTAAAGCTATAATTAATTTAACATTTTTTAGGATGTTCTGTATTTGATATTATTATATTTTACAACATATTTTGCTGATTTTATGACTAGTCAAGCAATCATGAATGAGCCTTATATTTCTCTCATTTGGTTAATCATCCTGTACTAGATAAGATTTTTGCCCATAATTGCTGATAATTTGTTCAATTTTACTCATACAAAAGTATGCACGCTTATGTACCTATCAATAATTGATGATTCGCTAACTTTTATTTCTGTTTGTTACGCTAGACAAGCACTCTAACATACTTATGATATTTCATATGCTGGAGTCTGTCAATTTTGACTGAAGCCGGCAGCAAATTAATTTCATTTTTAATAATCCCATTGGTTGTATTATAAACAGAATGGATAACTCAGTAGTCAGTAATCAAACTGAGCAGAAGATCGATTTCGAATACGAAAGAGCATAACAGAACTAGGAGTTGCCGGCCAGCAGATAATTAACGCGCAAGTTTACCTAATCCCATAAGAGCAGTAGGTCCATTCACGAGAACAGTGTGATGTTGTCCTCAGTGCAATAAGAAAATGACAATTTCAAATAGAGCACAGGTGAAATGCACGAATTCGCCAACGCCTGGAAAATTTAAACCGGCTTCGGTGTGCTTGTGATTGAAAAAATAGCGCTAATAGTAAACGACTACTTTAAAATTCTGCCCCAAATAGCAAAGCGGTAATAGGAAATATAGCTGCTGATTATTTACAACAAGGGGCTCATCTAAATACTGAATAAGTTCGAAGAGCACGAGAAGAAATTAATTAGCAAACTCAAAATCATGGAGGAATTCAACGTAAAAGTCATGCGTGAACTCTGCAATATAAAGAAGAAGTAGTTCAGACCACCATAGATTGTAGCGGAGTAGTCTATTTTCGCAAAGTTCTCGCTTAATGATCTCAAATTCTAGCCCCAGATAAGAGAGAGAGAGAAGATCCCATAAAAGTACAATCAGAAACTGCTAAAGATATTCAAGTCGACTCTTCTGACTCCTAACTAGGACTTGCTGAGAGAAGTGGATGCAAAGATAGAATAATACACTGAAAAGTAGTAGGCTGAGCCAAGCCTAATGCTAAGTGGGCACATCGAGTAGCTGAACAAGCTGAAGTAAAAGATAACCCGCTACAACACATAAATTAAGGAATGTGTCAATGCTGCCAACATGTTCGATGTCTTCAATTTGCGTTAATAAATTAAAAAATAAATGAAAGCGATTGATTTCAACTAACAGCAGGCTCAATAATAGGCTTTGTAGAACAGTTTTGCTACTTAGATTGCCAAAATGCACGCCGGCATTATCTCCATGGATCAAAATGTGCTGCTGAATGTTCTCAAAGGCGAAAAATAAATCAACAAAAAGATAAAAAAGCAGAGAGTTAAAGAACAATAGAAGTTCCTAAGAACCTGTGAGTCAGTGCAGAGTGAGAACGTTTAGTTAAACAAAGACATAGTCAAACTTAAATAGAAAATAGAGAAATTGGAAAATCAGCTGAAAACTGTAAAATTTTAGAGCGACTACAAGAAAATGAAAATAAAACCGAACACTAGTAGATCATCAATGATTGAAGATTCAATCGTTATAGATAACCGAGATCTAAACATGAGTGGGAAATTAGCGAAATAGACACACAAATCTATGTCATAAAATTTAAAGAAACTAAAATAAGATAACGAGAAGCTAACTGAAACAGTTACTGAGTACAAGACTAAATAAATGGAGAAAATGCCTTTTTTACTTAAACTTAAAGAAAAAGCTGAAAAAGCTGGAATCAAAGTTAACAAGAATTGGAATGAAATTTAATTTATTGAAAACTTGTTAAATAGTTGCACATAGTCAATAAAATAAGGTAAATAGAAGAAATTTGCCTAATTTCATCGTTAAGATTAATTAGTTTCTCCGCATTTATAAAATTTTTATGGATTTGAAGTCAACCCAATTCACTTTTTGAAGACAATCCCTGAGAATTCATAACACGAGCCTGAATTATTATAGACGCGCATTAAATAACTGGAGAAGTAAAACATAGAGCTGAAGAAGAACAAGGGTCAAATAGCAGCAACAAGTTTATAGTTGAAGAAGAACTTATAAAAATATGAATTTCAGCTCAAATAAAAGAACTCATAAATAAATAAGCTAGTGAAATAGTATCGGGATTATCAGAGCCAGATAAAGTAGCTGAGAATGAACAATGAATTGCTCAGATTAAAAATATAATTTTCATAGCAGCTGAGCTCAAATCTGATCAAAACAGTAGAGAGCATAAAAATATAAGATTTTGTACCTGAAAATCTTATGATTTTGACTGACCTGTTCTCAAAATTCAAATTAATAATAATGTCTTACAGATAAGATATAAAGCAAAAAGAGGACGAATTCGAATAGAAAAGACAAATAGCTCTGTTAAAATAAGGAGAAAGATAATAAATATCTTCAAAGCAGGGAGCCAACCCCAACGACCAGTCTGTAATGAGCCTGAAGAGTATATTTGCCAGAAAATAACGAAGATAGTCGGACAAATATTCAGTATTTAGTAAATAAGATTAAGTAAAAACGCCAACTAAGTTAAAAAATTTTAAAAGTTTAACGAATTAACGGATTTTATAATCATAGATGGAGAAAGAACTGAACTTAAAAAAGAAGTCATCATCTAAGTTACTTGAATTGTAATAAAAATAAAAATAGAAAAATGAGAGAAAGAAAAGTGATCAAATCAGTAATCCTAACAGTGACCCTAACAGTAACTATAAAGGGTAGTATCAGACAAGACAGTAAAAAAGTGACCCGAAAAGTGACACAAATACTGTGGGCAATAAATAAGACAATAAACTGCTGCTTGCTATGAACAAGCAAGAGAAGAACAATTACGAAGACGAATTCAGCATAAACTCAGACCACAATATGGAAATAGGCAAGAGTCCAAACAAGAGAAAGATATAAAAAAAGACCTCGACTGAAATGGGACTGCCAGCTGTGTATCCCTAAGGTTAAGTTTAAAACGCATAGAAGATGACCAAAACATAAAACCACTAATTTGCCCCAGTATAGAAGAAGAAGAGCAACTTGATGGACTCAAAAAGAAAGAGCAACTAAAATAATATATTAGATTTTTTGTAAGATAACAATGCGAATGATGGGTTCAAGCTTTACGATTCTGTGAACATTACTGAAAATGATCACAAAAACAAAGCTTCAGTAAAGTAGCAACATTCGGAGAACAAGCTTACAAAATCACAGAACTCTCAAAGTTTCAGAAGCGAGTTGTTGGGGACGAAGTTAAAGAAAAGTGAGCAGAAGCCTTAAATATCAGGAATTTCACCAGTGAACTTGAGCCAGTAGAACTCGTAGCACGGGACATCGATGAATATGATTAGCGAGCCTATGATCAGGATCAACAACGTGACCAGGAATGACGACAGCGACCTCAACTCATAGGAGAAGTAGGGCAAGCAAGACAAGAGTGTCATCAAGGGCAGAGACACAGACAAAAGCAACGAAAAGGACAAAGACAAAAGCAGGGTATAGAAATTAGATAAGAGTGGTCAATTAACCTCAAAAACAAAATAGAGAGACGTGTAGGTATAAAAGTAGAAATAGAGAGATAAAAGTATGGACCCCAGCAACAACAATTCGATATACAATGTAAGTTTAAGTTACTCGAGAGACGTGGGTGCTTCATAAATAAATCGCAACAGGATAATAGACAGTGAACAATCGCCAACATACCCTATTGGC
>APMI01010932.1_pt1 | contig 10943 bp, 7 predicted proteins | sample 667938 | NCBI WGS metagenome assembly APMI01 (sample SAMN01084076, study PRJNA167559) | wastewater metagenome | biome: Wastewater | place: Denmark: Ejby Moelle, Odense | collected 2011-11-28 | reverse complement strand
CCGATCACTTCCAGCACCGCATCGATCGCCGGCGTCTGCGCCACACCCAACAACGCAACGCGCAGCGGGATCGCCACTTGCGGCATCTTCAGACCATGCTCGGTGCAGGTCTCCTTGATCGCTGCACTCAGCGCGGCCTTGTCCCAAGCCACGTCCGCAAGACGGGCACGCAGCGACGCCAGTGCCGCCTTCGCAGCGTCAGTAAAGTGCTGCGCGGAGAGTTCCTCCGACGGCGTCACATCGATGTAGTAAGGCTCCACTGAGTCAGCCAACTGCACCAGGGTATTCACCCGCTCGCGGTAAAGCGCGATGACCGCCTCCAGCGCCGGGCCAGCGGCCAGCGATACACCACGTTGCGTCAGCCGGCGCGTGGCGTCGGTGGCCAAGGTCGCGATATCGGCCTGCTTGATGTAGTGCGCGTTGAGCCAGTCAAGCTTATCGAAGTTGAACTGCGCGGCCGACGGCGTAATGCGATCGAGATCGAACCATTCGACAAACTGCTCGCGCGAGAAGATCTCGTCATCACCGTGGCTCCAGCCCAGGCGCGCGAGGTAGTTGATCACCGCATCGCGCAGGTAGCCGTCGTCGTCATACTGCATCACGCTGACCGCGCCGTGGCGTTTGGAAAGCTTCTGACCGTCGTCACCGAGGATCATCGACAGGTGGCCGTACTGCGGCACCTCGGCGCCGAGCGCGCGCAGGATGTTGATCTGGCGCGGCGTGTTGTTCACATGGTCGTCGCCGCGAATCACGTGGGTGATGCCCATGTCCCAGTCGTCCACCACCACGCAGAAGTTGTAGGTGGGCGTGCCATCCGGGCGCGCGATGATCAGGTCATCCAGTTCGGCGTTGTCGAATTCGATTTCGCCCTTCACGACGTCGGTCCATGCCACCTTACCGGATGTCGGGTTCTTGAAGCGCACCACCGGCTTCACGCCTTCGGGCGGTGTCGGCAGCACCTTACCCGGCTCCGGACGCCAGCGGCCGTCGTAGCGCGGCTTATCGCCACGAGCGCGCTGCGCCTCGCGAATCGCATCCAGCTCTTCAGGCGTGGTGTAGCAGTAGTAAGCAGTGCCCGCTTCCAGCATCTGACCGATCACCTGCTTGTAACGCTCCATGCGCTGCATCTGGTAGAACGGACCTTCGTCCCATTCCAGGCCCAACCAGTTCATGCCGTCCAGGATCGCCTGCACCGCCTCGGGGGTCGAACGCGCAACATCGGTGTCCTCGATCCGTAGGATGAAGTCGCCGCCGTGATGGCGGGCATAGGCCCACGAGAACAGCGCAGTGCGCGCACCGCCAATGTGAAGGAAGCCGGTCGGGCTGGGAGCGAATCGGGTACGGATGCGTCGAGTCATGGCAATGAATGGCCGGAATCGGAAAAGACCGTCATTCTACCGGAGCGGAGCTGCGCATCACGCAGAGTATTGACCTGCAAATTCGAGCACGGTATAGTCGCGGTCTTCGCTGCACGTTGGGCAGTTAGCTCAGCGGTAGAGCACTGCCTTCACACGGCAGGGGTCACTGGTTCGATCCCAGTACTGCCCACCACCAACTGCACGAAACGCAAAGCCCGGCCTCGCTGGGCTTTTTGCTTTTCTGGTCACCGTCAGCACAAAAGAAGAACGGCAGCGCGAAGGCTGCCGTTCTTACGTTCGCGTCAATCAGGGATCAGGCGCCGACGGATCCGAGCAAGGTTTCGAAGGCCTGCTCGAACAGCACCAACCCCTCGTTCTGCAACTGCTCACCCACGGCGTTGATGTCGACGCCCGCTTCCGCCAGCGCCTTCAGCGTGGCAAGCGCCTCAGCCGGATCCTGCGCCAGCGTTGCGGCCGCATGGCCGTGATCGCGGAACGCGTTGAGCGTCGCCTCGGGCACAGTGTTCACCGTATCGGGCCCGATCAGCGTCTCGACGTACAGCACATCGGAATACGCCGGATTCTTGGTGCCGGTGCTCGCCCACAGCAACCACTGCGGATGCGCGCCGGCCGCCGCCAACGCGGCGAAGCGGTCGCCCGTCGCGCTCCAGTGTGCCTGCCAATCAGCGTAGGCGGCACGGGCGGTGTGCCTGCCAATCAGCGTAGGCGGCACGGGCGGATGCAATCGCCACCTTGCCCTTCAGCGCATCGCTTACCTGCGGGTCGATCTTGCTGTCGACGCGCGAGATGAAGACGCTGGCCACCGAGCGGATCTGACCCACCGGCAGGCCGGCGGCCACACGATCAGCCAGGCCCGACGCATGCGCCTGCGCCACCGCTTCGACATGGGCAGGCGAGAACATCAGCGTGACGTTGATGTTGATGCCGGCGGCGATCGACTTGCGAATCGCGACCAAGCCTTCAGGCGTGGCCGGGATCTTGATCATCACGTTTGGCCGAGCGATCGCATTCCACAGACGCTGCGCAGCCGCGAAGGTGCCTTCCGCATCGCGCGACAGGCGCGGCGACACTTCGAAACTGACGAAGCCCTTGTTGCCGTGGCTCGCGTCGAACAGCGGCAGGAAGGCATCGCAGGCCGCTTGGATGTCCGGCAACGCGAGCGCCTCGAAACGCGCTTCGGCATCCGTCAGCGTTGCAGGCAGAGCCGCCTTGGCCGCCGCATATGCCGGGTCCTTCGCGAGAGCCTGCTGGAAGATCGCCGGATTGGAGGTCACGCCCGAGATGCCGTCCTCGGCAATCAGTCGGGCCAGTTCGCCGCTTTCGATCAGCTTGCGCGAGATCGAATCGAGCCAGACCTGCTGGCCGAGGGCACTAATCGCTTTCAGACGACTCATGCTGCTTCCTTGACGAGTGAGAGCACCGCCTCGACCACGCGGGCCGAGGTAATGCCGAAGTGTTCGTACAAAACGGGCGCCGGCGCCGATTCGCCGAAGGTGTCGATACCGATCACCACCCCCTCGAGGCCGACATACTTGCGCCAGCCGTCGGTGACACCGGCCTCCACCGCCACCCGCGGCACGCCGCGCGGCAGAACGGAGGCACGATAGTCTGCACTTTGCCGGTCGAACGCAAACGTCGATGGCATGGATACGACACGCACGGCAACGCCTTGTTCCTGCAATCGCCGCTGGGCCTCCACCGCCAGCGCCACTTCCGAGCCGGTCGCGATCAGCACGGCCTGCGGCGCACCGTCGCAATCGCTCAGCACATAGCCACCCCGCGCGATCGCGTCGATCTGCGCCGCGCTGCGCGGCTGATGCGGCAGGTTCTGGCGCGACAGGATCAGGCAGGTCGGCGATGCACGATGCTCGACTGCGGTACGCCACGCGACAAAGGTCTCCACCGCATCGCAGGGGCGCCAGACGTCAAGGTTGGGCACCATGCGCAGCGTGGCGGTTTGCTCCACCGGCTGATGCGTCGGGCCATCCTCACCCAAGCCGATCGAGTCGTGGGTGAACACCCAGATCGGGTTGGCCTTCATCAGCGCCGCCATGCGGATCGCGTTGCGGGCATATTCGCTGAACATCAGGAAGGTGCCGGCAAATGGGCGGAAGCCGCCGTGCAGCGCGATGCCGTTCATGATCGCACCCATGCCGAACTCGCGCACGCCGTAGTTCAGGTAGTTGCCACCCGCCTCGCGCACCGGCACGCAGCCCTTCCACATCGTCAGATTGGACGGCGCCAGATCCGCGGAACCACCGAGGAATTCCGGCAGCAGCGGCGCGAGCGCCTGGATCGCGTTCTGCGAGGCCTTGCGGCTGGCGATTGTCTCGGCCTTGGCGTCGATCTCTTTCAGCGCTGCGTCGGCACGGGCGGCGAAATCAGCCGGCAATGCGCCACTGGTACGGCGCAGGAATTCCGCGGCCTCGGCCGGATAGGCCGCCTGATAGCGCGCGAACAGATCGGCCCACGCCGCCTGTGCTGCGCCACCCTGCTCCCGCGCATTCCAGATCGCGCGCACGGAATCCGACACCTCGAAGGGGCCGGCGGTGATACCCAAAGCAGCACGCGTCGCCGCGATTTCGTCGGCACCGAGCGGCGAGCCATGCACATCATGCGTGCCGGCCTTGTTCGGCGAGCCCTTGCCAATCATGGTCTTGCAGCAGATCAGTGTCGGCCGTTCGTCCTGCGCGCGCGCCTGGCGCAACGCGAGATCCACTGCGTCAATGCTGTGCCCGTCCACATCGCGGATCACGTTCCAGCCGTAGGCTTCGAAACGCTTGGGCGTGTCATCCGAGAACCACGGTTCGACGTGGCCGTCGATCGAGATGCCGTTGTCGTCGTAGAGCGCGATCAGCTTGCCGAGCTTCCAGGTGCCAGCCAGCGCACAGGCTTCGTGCGACACACCCTCCATCATGCAACCGTCGCCGAGGAACACGTAAGTGCGGTGATCGACGACCGGGAAGCCCTCGCGGTTGAATTCCGCCGCGAGCAGGCGTTCGGCCATCGCAAAGCCAACAGCGTTGGCAATCCCTTGCCCCAGCGGGCCGGTGGTCGTTTCAACGCCCGGCGTGTAGCCGTACTCGGGGTGACCAGGCGTTTTGCTGTGCAACTGCCGGAAACGCTTGAGCTCATCCAGCGGCAGGTCGTAGCCGCTCAGGTGCAGCAGCGCGTAGAGCAGCATCGAGCCATGTCCGTTCGAGAGGACGAAGCGATCGCGGTTGGCCCACTTTGGGTCAGCGGGGTTATGGCGCAGATGGCGGTGCCACAGCGCAACGGCCACCTCTGCCATGCCCATCGGCATGCCGGGGTGGCCCGAGTTGGCGGCCTGCACGCCGTCCATCGCAAGGATGCGAAGGGCGTCGGCGAGAGATTGGGATGTAATCATCGGGAGCGTCTTTTCAGGTTCGGCGACAGAAGCGTAGCGCAGCCCCACCCGCCGGAAACGCCGCCCAGCCGGGATCAGCTTTTCCGTCCATCGATTCGGGAAAGGAATGCAGCCAACATCGTTGGCGGCGGGCCCCTTCACGCGGCCGCTAGCCGCGCGTGGCTCAGATGTAGCTGTTGAGCAGGTTTTCGATCAGTTCCTGACGGCCAGACTTCGGCGCGACGTCGACATTGCGGTCGATCACGCGCTGCGCCACGGCATCCAGGCCCAGCTTGCCCGCCAGCACTTGCTGGCCGAACTCGTCGCGCCAGCCGGCGTAACGATCCTGGGTGATCTGCGCGAACTTGCCATCGGTGATCATCTTCTCGGCGATCAGCAGCGCGCGGGCCGACACGTCCATGCCGCCGATGTGGCCGTAGAACAGGTCTTCGGCATCGATCGACTGACGGCGCACCTTGGCGTCGAAGTTCAGGCCGCCGGTCGTGAAGCCGCCGCCCTGCAGGATGTAATACATCGCCAGCGCAGTTTCCGGGATGTTGTTCGGGAACTGGTCGGTATCCCAACCGCACTGCATGTCGCCGCGGTTCATGTCGATCGAACCGAAGATGCCCAGCGCGATCGCGGTGCTGATTTCATGCTCGAAGCTGTGGCCCGACAGCGTGGCGTGGTTGGCTTCGATGTTGACCTTGACGTCGTTTTCCAGACCGTACTGCTTGAGGAAACCGTACACCGTCGCGGTGTCGAAATCGTACTGGTGCTTCGACGGCTCACGCGGCTTCGGCTCGATCAGGATCGGGCCCTTGAGGCCGATCTTGTGCTTGTAGTCGACCGCCATGCTGAGGAAGCGACCCATCTGCGCCAGTTCGCTCTTCAGATCGGTATTGAGCAGGGTCTCGTAGCCTTCACGGCCGCCCCACATCACATAGTTGGCGCCACCCAGCTTCACCGTGGCATCCATCGCTTCTTTCACCTGCAGCGCGGCCATCGCGAAGATTTCCGGATCCGGGTTGGTCGAGGCGCCGGACATGAAACGACGGTGGCTGAACAGGTTCGCCGTGCCCCACAGCAGCTTCATGCCGGTCTCTTCCTGCTTCTGGCCGAGGATGTCGACGATGCGATGCAGGTTCGAAACGCTTTCGCGCGGGGTCGCGCCTTCCGGGGCCACATCACGGTCGTGGAAGCAGTAGAACGGTACGCCCACCTTCGAGAAGAAGTCGAAGGCGACGTCGGCCTTCACCATCGCCGCTTCCATGGCGTTCGGGATCTGGTGCCAGGGGCGCTGGAAGGTGTCACCGCCGAACGGGTCAAGCCCGTTCCAGCAGAAGGTATGCCAGTAGCAGGCGGCAAAACGCAGGTGGTCTTCCATGCGCTTGCCAAGCACCAGGCGGTCCTTGTCGTAGTACTTGAACGCCAGCGGGTTCTGCGAATCCGGGCCTTCGTATTTGATCTTGTCGATGTTCTGGAAGTAGGCAGCCATTTTGAGTCTCCTTTTGCTTTGGTGTAGGGGGCCGCGTCAGCGTGCGAAGAGGTCGCGAATACGCGGATAGAGCTGAGTGAATCGTTGATAGCGCGGCAGCAAGCGCGCGCGCTGTTCCATGTTCGAGGTATAGCGTGCGCGGATCGCCGGCGCGCGGCAGACTTCCGCCTCAACACCGCCCGCGGCAAGCCAGCCCAGACGTGCCGCGCCGAGCGCACCACCGGTTTCGCTGCCTTCGAGGGTGACGATTTCGGTATCGAGCAGGCTCGCCAGCAACTGCGCCCATTCGGCGCTGCGCGAACCGCCGCCAACCAGCGCAAGCCGGCCAACCTGGGTGCCGGCTGCTTGCAGCGCGGCAAGGCCATCCATGGTGCCGAAGGCCACGCCTTCGATCACCGAGTAGGCCAGGTGGGCGGCCGTCGTGTCGTGATTGAGGCCGAAGAACACGCCCTGCGCCTGGGCGTCGTTGTGCGGCGTACGTTCGCCCGACAGATAAGGCAGGAAGATCGGTGCAGCGTCGCGCTGCGCATCGGTCAGCGCATTGGCCTGCGCGAGCAATTCGCCTTCGTCGGCCGCGCCCACCAGATGCGTGACCCAGCTCAGGCAGCTCGCCGCCGACAGCATCACGCTCATCTGGTGCCAGCGCCCCGGCACCGCGTGGCAGAAGGCATGCACGGCGGAGGCCGGATTCGGGCGGAACTTGTCGGTGACGACAAACAGCACACCGCTGGTGCCGAGCGACAGGAAGCCGTCGCCCGGAGCGACCGCGCCGATGCCCACCGCACTGGCCGCATTGTCACCACCGCCGCCGGCGACGATCACGTCGCGCGAAAGGCCCCATGCTTCGGCCACCGCGGGCGTCAGCTTGCCTGAGGCCTCGCTACCTTCCACGAGGCGCGGCATCTGCTCGCGGGTCAGGCCGGTCGCGGCGAGCAGTTCATCGGACCAATCCCGCTTGGCCACATCCAGCCACAGCGTGCCGGCCGCGTCGGACATTTCCGACACCTTCTCGCCGGTCATCAGCAGCCGCAGGTAGTCCTTCGGCAGCAGCACGCTGGCCACTTTCTTGAATACGTCCGGCTCATGTTTCGCAACCCACAGCAACTTGGGCGCGGTGAAGCCCGGCATCGCGAGGTTGCCGGCGATCTGCGGCAGCGCCGGCAAGCGGCTCATCAGCTCGGCGCATTCAGCGGCGGAACGGGTGTCGTTCCACAGGATGGCTGGGCGCAGCACCTGGTCTTCGGCACCCAGCAGCGTCGCGCCATGCATCTGGCCCGACAGGCCGATCGCCTTTACCGCGGCATATTCGTTCGGCACGAGTTTGCGCAGCGCCGCCATCGCGCGGCCGGTGGCCGACCACCACTCCGCCGGATCTTGCTCCGACCAATGGGGTTGCGGGCGTGAAAGCCCAATCTTCTCGCCCGCTGTTGCGACGATGCGGTGATCGTCCGCCAGCAGCAGAACTTTCACTTCCGAGGTGCCGAGGTCAATGCCGAGATACATGGTCCAAGCGTCCTTTAATGCCGGTGCAACCCTGCGCCGGTGCCGTTGATTGAAATTTAGACCTCTTTTGTTCGACCGTCAAACTAATTGTTCGTGCATCTACAAAAAGTCTGAAACAAGCGTTTAAAAGCTGCTCCGATCTGCCTCAAAGCCCTAGTGCATTTGCATAGCGTATCGCCATCCGGCGTGTTGCTGGCTGCGGTGGTGCCGGTCGCGATAGAATCGCGGCCTTATTTGCGCAGGACCCGCCATGAGCCAGACCCCCCTCGACTACACCGCCGCCGGTGTCGACTACAGCAAGATCGACCCGCTCAAGATTCTCGCCCAACAGGCCGCCAGTGCCACAAAGGGTAACCTCACCGCGCACGGCGTGAGCGAAATCCCCGCTTCGCGTGGCGAATCGGCGTACGTGATGGACGTGGGCGGCGTGCTGATCGCATCGATCACCGAATGCCTCGGCACCAAGGCATTGGTCGCCGATGCCGTGCGCCCGATCACCGGCCGTACGCACTACGACTCCATCGCGCAGGACACGATAGCGATGGCCGTCAACGATTTGATTACAGTCGGCGCCACGCCGATGTCGATCCACGCCTACTGGTCGGCGGGCGGTAGTGACTGGTTTGCTGACGAGCAACGCATGCGCGACCTGGTCAACGGCTGGCAGCGCGCCTGCGATGTCTGCAAGGTGAGCTGGGGTGGCGGCGAAACGCCGGCCCTCGCGGGCGTGGTGGAGGCCGGCCGCATCGATCTGGCCGCTTCGTCGGTTGGTATCGTGCGCTCACGCGAACACCTGACGCTGGGCGACAAGCTCGCCGACGGCGACGCGATCGTGTTCCTCGCCTCCAGCGGCATCCACGCCAATGGCGTGAGCCTGGCTCGCAAGCTGGTCGAGCGCCTGCCCGACGGCTACGCCAGCAAACTGTCGGATGGCCGCCTCTACGGCGAGGCGCTTCTGGACCCGACCGCGCTGTATGTGCCGGTGACCGAAGCGCTGTTCGCTGCCGGCATCATTCCGCACTACTGCGCCAACATCACCGGCCATGGCTGGCGCAAGATCATGCGTCACCCCGGCAGCTTCACTTACCGCATCCATACGCTGCCGCCGGTACCGCCGGTACTCGCCTTCATCCAGGAGAAGGCCGGCATCGACGACCGGGAAGCCTACGGCAGCCTGAACATGGGTGCGGGTTTTGCGCTCTATGTCGCGGCAGAGGACGCCGAGCGCACCGCGGAAATCGCGCGCGCGGCAGGCATTGAGGCATGGGTGGCTGGCCGCGTCGAAGCGGGCCCGAAGCAGGTTGTGATCGAACCACTGTCCCTGACCTACGCGGCAGACGAACTGCACCTGCGCGCGTAAGCCTCAGCCGACCTCGTCAAAGCCAAGGGCGCTGCGCGCAAGCAGCGCCCTCATTGCTTCTGCGGCCCGCAGTGGCAATCGATAGCGCACATACGGGCTGATCTGGGTTCCCTGTGGGTTGATTTCGACCGTCGGCACCCCTGCCCGGATCGCCCAGGCAACCGGCTCCACGATGTACGGAAACGTGCTGGTGGTGCCAATGCTGAAAACCAGATCGAAGCCCTCGGCGATCTCCGAGTAAAGGCGTTCGAGGTTACGCTCGTCGAGCCGTTCGCCGAAGAGCACCACCTCGGGCCGCATCAGCGCGCCACAGTGGTGACAGACAGGCGGCAGTGGTCGCCCGATCAAGGTATCGACCGTTTCGCGACCGCCGCACTGAAGGCAGCGCAAGCGGCGCAGGTTTCCATGAATCTCGATCAGGTTCTGGCTTCCCGCAGCATGGTGCAGGCCATCAATGTTCTGCGTCAGCACCAACGAATATGTACCGTTCGCCTCAATCATGCTCAGCGCGCGGTGTGCGTCATTCGGGGCAGCGCCGTGGCACGCGGCCTCGATCTGGGCGAGGTACTTCCAAGTCAGATCCGGACGTTGGCGGAGCATTTCACCGGAGAGCATGTCTTCGATATCAAGCCCCTCTTCTGTCGCCTGACCGTCGTAGAGCCCATTGATGCCGCGGTAGGTGGGCAAGCCGGAATCCGCCGAAATACCAGCGCCGGTGATGAACAGCACGCGCTGCGCCCGACGCAAATGGGCGGCGATCGCCGAGAGTTCCGGTTCCAGGTTGGACAACATGGCTCAGTCTCGCTGTGGGGATAGCCGGAATTCCAGCACATCGGCATTCGCGGCCAGATCGTGCGCCAGGTCCGCACTGCGGCCCTTGCCGTATGACTTCAAAGCGACCTGGTATTCGAAGTAGTTGCCACCGTCACCAAGCCGATACGAGGTTTCCAGCAGCGAGAACCCGTGCCGCTCGGCCAGATTGCGCAGCGCTTGCTCGTCGGGCGTGCGCGCTCGTGGAAAACGAACATTCAGATGCGTCAAGGTCTGACGCGGCAGTCGCCGCTCCAGCCAGTGCATGCCGCTCAGCAGCGAAACCGTCAGGATCGCCGAGACGATCGCCGCGAGGTGAAAACCCAACCCGAGCAAGACACCGACGGCGGAAGTCACCCAGATCGACGCGGCGGTGGACAAGCCCTTGATCGTCAGCCCTTCACGCACGATCATGCCGGCGCCGAGAAATCCGATGCCGGTGACGATGCCCTGCATCACCCGCGTCGGGTCACCACCTCCGCCCAAGGGAAACTTGCCGCCATACCAGACCTCGGGAAACCCCAGCACGGCGGTCAGCGCGGTCGATGCCAGGCACACCAGCGCATAAGTGCGCATGCCGGCAGCGCGCCCATGGAAGGATCGCTCGTAACCGATTAACGAGCCGAGCAGACACGCGGCGACGAGGTGCAGCAGCACGAAGACGTTCGCGCTGATGAAAGTAGCCGACCAGTGGTGACTGAGGAGTTCCATAGCCGCCATCCTAATCATTCACGGGCTTGCCTGCGAAATGCCGCACGCTTTGCCGAGGCGGCCGGTACTTACCGAAACGTTCAGGTTGAGTCAGCCGATTCGGCCGTCTACAGTTATGGGTTTTCCGTCGCCAGCCCATTCGAAACCGTCGCGGCCTCGCCGCACACAGCCCCCGCCGTGAGACAACTCACCCTAGACCTGCGCCCGGAGCGCACGCCACGCTTCGACAACTTCGTCGTCGGCGCGAACGGCGAAGCGCTCGACACTGTCCGCCTGCTCGCGAGCTTCGGGCAGCCGGCGGCCGTCTATCTATGG
>APMI01085718.1_pt1 | contig 10945 bp, 14 predicted proteins | sample 667938 | NCBI WGS metagenome assembly APMI01 (sample SAMN01084076, study PRJNA167559) | wastewater metagenome | biome: Wastewater | place: Denmark: Ejby Moelle, Odense | collected 2011-11-28 | reverse complement strand
CACCTCCGATTGGGCCTCAGTTTGAGGCTCGAAGGTGTCTACTGGACCCGGGTCGATTCAAGTCGCTGCTCCAGGCCGAAAGTCTTGAGGCTCTTCCTGATCCGCTTCAGCACGACGCCAGGCTTGCCGGTGACGCCCAGGCTGCCCAGTTGCAGATAACCGCCTGACGCCTTCAGGTCCTTCTCCATCTCGTCGGCGTTCACGAAGACGCCGATCCACTGGGGCTTCAGGTCCGGTTTGATGGTGCTCTTGCCCGAACCGTTCGGGCCAGCAAGGACACGAAGCCGCGGTTGGGCGGGCTGGGCCGGCGCGAGCGGAGTTGATCTGGCGGTCTTGGCCGCCGGCTCGTCGTCGGCCGGCTTACTTGACACGCTTCAGGATGGTGCCCGGCTTGACTCGCTTGCCGACGGGCAGATCCTTGATGATCGTGACGCTGCCGTCGCGCTTGCGCTCAACGACCTGACCGTTGGCGGTCTTCACCGTCACCGCGCCCGTGTGCCTGAGCGTGGTCCAGTAGGCCTCATGACCTGCCTTGGCCGCCAGCTCAGGAATGCGCCGCTCTGCGATCTGCATCCCACGTTCGGTCAAGATGGTCCGGCTGGTACGGGAGGACATGGCGGCTGCTCGTAGCGTTGTGCCACAAGTTTACCAGCGAGCGCTGGAAACCGCATGACGATGCAGCGCTCCGTACGCCCCTACCGCAGGCGGGCGAACAACGAGGCACTCACGCGGGATGGGACGACCGGGCGTGACGAACGCTGGCAACGAGCAGTTGGTGTTTGCAACCTCGATGCCGGCCACTTCGGACACCGCAGCGACCTGATGGACGGCTGAGGACCAAACGCCAAGAGTCCGACGGCCCCCTTGGAAGGATTTCCCTCTGAATCCAGCACCCAACCGCTGGCAACCGATGCCTAGATTCTTCTGACATGTCATTAGAGGTTCAAGCCGTGCACAGCAATCCATCGACCGCCAACGCTTCCGCGACCAGCCCGACCGAAGCACAAACGCCCGTCTTCGTCCGAATGCCCAAGCTCAGGCAGATGACAGGGCTGGGTAGAACCACCATCTACCGGCTGATGGCGCAGAAACTCTTTCCCAGTCCTGTGCGCCTCGGTCCACGAGCAGTTGGCTGGCGCCTGAGCGACATCGCCGCTTGGAGTGCGGCGAGGCCTGTCGCTACGCATTGAACGCGGCAACGCCGCCGACCCGTCAAATCATCAACTTCAGCACTGCTCCAACCAGGAGCGGCGCTGCCATCACACGGCCCCAGCGCCACGTCGTGAACCAGTAGCGTTCATTGACCCACAGCGCCCGGTGGAGACGGCCCAAGCAACAAAGCACGGCGACCGCCATGCCCAAAGGCCCAAGGGCACCCGATTCCGCCGGCAGCTGGCGGAGAAAAGCGATCCACAGCAAAGGCCACATCACCGCGTCGACGGCCGCAAGCAACCTGCGGCCCGGCCAGTAATCCGCGTCAGGCCGCGGCTCGCGCACGATCAACAGCAACATGGTGAGTCTCCTTCTGCGCAGACCATCTGGCGCTCGAGTGATGACACCACCGAACCAACTAACGTAGGAACTGTACGGAAACCATCCGTAAGAATTTTCTCAATCGCTGAGGCGCTCACGCTTGAAACACCTCCCCTGGGAGCGTCGACAACGAGAGCGACCACGATATTTGGACCTGTGAATGGTCGAACGAACTGACCATCGATCCGGACGTTCGGTACGGCGCAGGATGCCGGGACGCCCTGGGACCAACCCAGTGCATCTGCAGATGTAACTGGTGCGCCGAATCTGCTACGAAGGATCCTGGACATATCGCGTCCAGAGGCCTGCAATGGACCTCGCGGCACGCACTGCCGAGCCGCGAACAGACGCCAACAAGAGTGTCAGGTGATCGCGGGGCCTCGGGAGCAAGGATGACTTCGGACAAGCAATTTCGTTACAAGAAGGGACTTGCGCCTTTCGATACCCAAGGCGGCTCAGCCCATCGGCGCATCGACCTCATTGAGGAGCCCGCGCGCCCCTTGGGCGACAAGAGCGCCGTGCTGCTGGCTCGCAGGCGGCGACCAGCAAACTTGAACGGCACGTCAGCAGGCAGGTGTGTGCGTGTCGTCTCGTCCACGGACTCGACCCTCACGTTCGCCATGCGACCGACCGCGAAGGGCATGCTGGTCGAGAGGACGCAATGCCGCTCGCTCGGCCCGCGCATCGTGCTCCGGATGCTCTTCGACAGCCCCGAGCGGTTTGACCGCTGGTGCGCCTGCGAACCGGTGCGCTTCGATGACCCGATGCTGTTCGACCAACTGTGCCGCCACGGTCATGAAGTTCTGTGCAGCAGAGGCTGATCTCTTCAGCTTGTCAGCCCTGACGAGGGCTCCAGACTATGGCGCGCGCATCCTGAATGTTCTGACTCGACTTGATGACGCACCCGACTCAGCCTCGGCCGTGGATGAATTTCAGGAAGTCCTCCACCTGTTCGGGGCCGACGCAGGTGTGTTCCTCAGCTTCATCCGCGACGACGCCACGCGCACCTCGTATCGCTGGCTCCTGGCCTGCGATCCCCTATGGGCGGTTGAGTACGCAAGGAACGGCTGGCACGACCGCGACCCATGGTTGCGCCATGCCCTGCAGGGCACGGAGCCGGTTCGCGACACGGAGTTGAACGTGCTGCCCGCAGAGGAAGAGTTCTCGGCCGTGTCGGCCACGATGGGCTTCGCCTCTGCAGTCATCGTCCCCGCCCCAACGAACGTCGGCGCATCGCGCGTGGGGATGCTTTGCCTGGGCTCTCACAACCTCGGCTTCTTCGAGGACGACGGTGCCTATGCCGTCGTACGCGTGCTCGCGCGGGCGCTTGCCATGGAGCTGCATCGCTGGCATCTCAACTTCATGCGCAGGGAGCTGCTTGCGACCACGCGAATCTCGGACGCAGAGATCAACCTGCTCCGACAAGAGGAATCCGGCCACACCAGCAAGCACATTGGGGCACTCCTCAACATTGAAGCGAAGACCGTCGACTGCCGCTTTCAGAAGGTGTGCGCAAAGCTGAATGCGCCGGATCGAAGAACTGCCGCGCGCATAGCCCGCCTCTACGGCCTGCTTTGACCCCATCCGTCAGCGTCGGTGGGAAGTTCCGTCTCCGCCTCTCCACGGCCGCACGGCGTACTTCGTGGGAAGCTGGAAATCGATGCAAATCCAGCCAGCGACCAATAGCGTTCAATTTCTAAATTGACCTCATGGCTCCCAGCGAGCCGCCGCTGCCCCTCACAAGGGCGATGAACCGAGAGGTCAACCGAGATGAATTCCCTGTCGAGAACAGCCCCGTCGCGCGGTGGCGATAAGCAGGATCAGCGGCACCGTGCTGGCGCCAAGAAAGCATCGGCGGCAGGTCTCCTCACGCTCGTCACTGGTCTGCTGCTGGCTCCACTCCCGGCACGCGCCGTCGACGGGTGTGTCGTGCTGTTGTGCCTTGCCGCTCCCAGCTGGCGCGCCATTCCCCAATGCGTGCCGCCCATTCGCCAGCTCTTCCGGGATCTGGCCAGGGGCAAGTCCTTCCCAACCTGCGGCATGGCCAGCGGTAGCAACGGTGCCACTCACGACTGGTCCAACGCCCCGAGCTTCTGCCCACCTCAGTACACGCGCACTTGGGACGCCCCGAACGGCACCGTCTACAGCTGCGACTACGACGGCGCGATCTCGGTGACGGTCAACGGCATGCCATTCGCTCGCACCTGGTGGTCCATGGCGGGCGACGCCGTCACCGACTTCAGTCAGCCAGCCAAGACGCAGCTCGGGACCTGGGATCCACGGTTCGACGCAGAGTACGCCGCGTGGCTGGCTACGCATCCTGCGGCCCCTGCAGCCCCGGCTCCCTGAGGTCGACATGACATCTGCAGCCTTCATCTCGCTCGTTCTGACCTGCGCGCCAGAGGTGCATGTCAATACGGCAAAGGCGCTTGTCGCGACCGAGAGCTCCTTCAACCCGTGGGCCATTGGTGTGGTCGGTGGCGTGCTCGAACGGCAGCCACGCAGTCGGGCAGAAGCCCTGGCCACTGCGAACGCTCTGCAGTCTGGCGGCTGGAACTTCAGCGTCGGACTGGGCCAAATCAACGCACGCAACTTCAGGCGGCTCGGCCTTTCGTTGGAGGACGCGTTCGACGCCTGCACCAACCTCACCGCGATGCAGGCGGTGCTTGGCGACTGCTTCGAGGCTGCCAGCACGTCCATGGACAAGACAACCAGCCGGCAGCAAGCGCTGCGCAAGGCGCTCTCTTGCTACTACAGCGGCAACTTCACGACTGGCTTCAAGCATGGCTATGTGCAGAAGGTCATCGCCAACGCCGCAGCACCTCTTCCCCGCCCCCAAGCCTTATTCAAGGAGAAGACATGACCCGAGTCACATTGCCCCAATGCCTGGCCCCTCTCGGCATCGCAGGGCTCCAGCTGCTTGCATCACCTGCCACCCTCGCCCAGGGCTTCGACAAGGTCAACCAGACCGTCATGAACGTCAACGCGATCCTTGTGACGATCTCCATCGCGATCGTCACCATCGCCATCATCTGGGCCGGCTTCAAGATGATCTTCCAAGGCGCGCGGCTGGCCGATGTGGCCAACGTGCTGATCGGCGGCACGCTGATCGGCGGCGCGGCGGCGATGGCCACCTACATCGTCAGCTGAAGGCTCGCCATGAACGCTGAAGCCATCTTCAAGGGCGCCACGCGCCCGGCCATGAAACTGGGCATCCCACTTGTGCCGCTCGTCGTGCTGTTCGGCACCGGCGTACTGGCCATCATGTGGTGCGGCATGCTGGTGAGCTGGTGGATCGCGCTGGGCGTGGCCGTCGCGATCGTGCCCACGCTGGGCTGGATGCGCTACTTGACTGCCAAGGACGATCAGCGCTTCCACCAGATGTTCATCGCCCTGAAGCTGCGCATGGGCCATCGCAACTCCTGGTTCTGGCATGCGCGCAGCTACTCACCGACCGTCTACCGGGGGAGCCGCAATGCTCGGCATGCATAGCAGCAACGGCGCATCGCGCTGGCGCGGTCACGGCAAGGCAACGCCGCGCTTCTGGTCGCGGGCCCGGGTGGAGAACCCGCTGAGCAGCTTCGTGCCTTTCTCATCGCTCGTGAGTCCGAGTGTCGTCATCACGCGAGGCGGCGACTACCTTCGCGTCTGGCGCCTTGACGGCGTCCCCTTCGAGAGTGCCGATGAGCAACTCATCGCCGAACGCCACGAGGCCCTGTGCAGCCTGCTGCGCAACCTGGACGGGGGGCAATGGGCGGTTTGGATGCACCGGGTACACCGCGCCGTGACGGACCAGCTGCAGGATCCCGAGCCGCCTGGATTCGCCCGGGACCTGTCGCGCGCCTACCAGGCCAAGCTGGCCGAGCGACCCATGATGAGCAACGAGATCTTTCTGACCATGGTCTACCGGCCCAGCGTGTCGCGCGTCGGCCGGGCGCTGCAGGCCCGGGAGCGGACACGGGCAGCCATCGCGGCGGCTCAGGCCGACGCACTGCGTGTCATGGAGGAACGTTCCGCCCTCGTCTCTCGCGTGCTGCGCGGCTTTGTCCCCAGGCCGTTGTCGACGCGACAGTCGGAAGGCCGCACCTATTCGGAACTCGCCGAGTTCCTCGGCTATCTGGTCAACGGCCGCTGGCGCCCAATCCCGTTGGCTGCCGGCCCGCTCTACCGGACGCTGCCGACATCACGCCTGTCCTTCGGCGGCGACAAGCTGGAGCTGCGGCATGGCGACGAACGCCGTTATGCGGCCCTGGTCGACATCAAGGAGTACGCGGACGCCGTGGAGCCCGGCATCCTGAACGCCCTACTCTATGAGGCCAGCGAATACATCGAGACGCAGAGCTTCTCGATCCTGTCGCGGCGGGAGGCGATGCGTGCGCTGGAGCTGCAGCGCGACCAACTGATCGCCAGCGAAGACGTCGTGGCAAGCCAGATCGCGGCCATGGACACCGCACTGAACGACCTGGGTGATGGCCAGTTCTGCATGGGCGAGTACCACTACTCCCTCATCGTCTTCGGCAAGGACGTGGCCGAAGCCGGCCGACGCGCTGCGAACGCCATCGGCGCCGTCGGGGAAGCGTCCAGCCTGCAACTCGCCCCGGTCGACCTCGTCGCCGACGCTGCCTGGTTCGCCCAGCTGCCCGGCAACTGGCAGTGGCGCCCGAGGGACGCCAAGCTGTCCTCGCGCGCCTTCGCAGCGCTTTCCAGCGCCCACAACTTCGCCTGCGGCAAGCGCGACGGCAACCCCTGGGGTGAGGCTCTTGCACTGATGCGTACGCCGTCCGGACAACCGTTCTATCTGAACCTCCACAGCAGCCCCGAGGACGAGGATTCCGAGGACAAGAAGCTTCCGGGCAACACGCTGATCATCGGCTCCACCGGCGTCGGCAAGACCACGCTCGAAATGTTCCTGCTCGCCCTGACGCGCAAGTGGAGCCCGGCGCCGCGTCTTGTGCTGTTCGATCTGGACCGAGGATGCGAGATCGCGATGCGGGCTCTCGGCGGGCGGTACTTCACGCTGGAGGCCGGCAAGCCTACAGGCTGCAACCCCCTGCAGTGGGAACCAACGCCAGCACGCATGCAGTTCTGGGAGCAACTCATCCGGACCTGCATCGCCACTCTGGCGCTGCCGCTGCTGCCGGCCGACGAACGCGCCATCGCGCATGCGGTCAAGGCCGTGTCCTTGATGCCATCCGCACTACGCCGCTTCTCAACCATCAGGCAGAACCTGCCCAAGACGGGCGAGAACAGCCTCTATGAACGGCTGGGCCGCTGGTGCGAAGGCGGGCCGCTCGGCTGGGTGTTCGATCAGGGTGACGACCAGTTGCTCGACCTGCAGGCCGCGTCGGTCATCGCCTTCGACACTACGGAATTCCTTGACTTTCCCGAGGCCCGCACGCCCGTGATGATGTACCTGCTGCAGGTCATGCAAGAGCTCGTCAACGGCGAACGGCTCATCTACGTGATCTCCGAATTCTGGAAGGCGCTGGACCACGCGACTTTCAGCGAGTTCGCCAAGCAGAAGCAAAAAACCATCAGGAAGCAGAACGGCCTCGGCGTCTTCGACACGCAGAGCCCCTCCGACGTGCTCCGCCACCCTATTGGCCGCACGATGATCGAGCAGAGCGTCACCAAGATCTTCCTGGCCAACCCCGAGGCCGTGCGCGAGGAATATGTCGACGGGTTCGGCCTCAGCGAGGCCGAGTTCGAGATCGTCCGCAGCCTGAGCTCGCAAGGCGGCCGGCGGTTCCTCGTTAAGCAAGGGCACGCCAGCGCGATCTGCGAGCTCGACCTGGCCGGCCTGGACGACTTCGTCACCGTGCTCTCGGCCACCACGGACAACGTTGCCCTGCTGGACGCCATCCGGGCACGGCATGGCAACGATCCGTTTCAGTGGCTTCCCGTCCTGCTGCGCGAGGTCCAGGATCGAAAGCTTAGCAACCCTAGGAGAGCCTCATGAACCTCGCCATCAAGATCCTTGCGCTGGCATCGACCGCAATCCTGGCCGCCCCTACCCAAGCGCAGTTCGTCAAGGGAAACGAGGCCATCACCATCAAGGCCGACGGGAGTCCGACGGTGGACACCCCTCCCTTCCCATCCATGAAGCTAGGGCCTCCCTGTCGTGCGGACAACGTAGGCTGCTGGTCAACACCCCTGCTGATGATCGAGACCGCTAAGGGCCTGCAAGAGTGCACGGAGTTCTATGCCCGGCCCGGTACCTGTCGAGCATCGACGTATGGATCTGAAAAGCGCCCGCGGCTCTGGATCATCAAGATCAAAGGCCAATGGGTCCAGTGCCCGCGCCCAGACGCCGACAGTGGCTGCTTGAGCACGAAGGCGCTCCCGCCGGTTACCTCTGTTCAGTGACTCACTGAGGTCGTCATGTTCACCTGGGTTGGTGCTCAATTTGATAGCGTGCTGAACACGTACGTCATCGGCGTCGTTTCGGCGCTGATGACGGCCATCGCACCGATTGCATTGACGTCGATGACCCTATGGATCGCCCTGTACGGCTGGGCGGTTCTTCGAGGCGAAGTTTCAGAGGCGCTGCCTGCCTTCATGTGGAAGGTCTTCAAGATCGGCCTGATCCTCGCCTTCGCCCTGCAGTCCGGCTTCTACATCAGCAACGTGGCTGACACCGCCAACGCTCTTGCAACCGGCGTAGCGACGACATTTCTGCCCGCGTCGGCCGCCCCGACCACGATCACCACGCCGTACATCCTCCTGGATGCGTTCAACGACAACGCCAGCCAGTTGGTCCTCGACATACTGAAAGACGTCGGCATCACACGGCTCGATCTGGTGCTCGCCGCAGTCGTGACGTCCTTCGGCAACGTGATCTTCCTGTGCCTCGCGCTCTTCGTTGTCACCCTCGCCAAGATGTTCATGACCTTCACGATCGCTGTCGGGCCGCTGTTCATCCTCTGCCTGGCCTGGCGACCTACGGCGAAGTTCTTTGATAGCTGGCTGTCGATGCTTTTGAACTCGATGGTGCTGACTTGGTTTGCCTTCTTCGCGCTGGGCCTGAGCGCGTCTATTGGCGGGCTTCTGGTCAAAGCCATTCAGGATCAGGGCGGCTTTCAGGGGCCAACGTTCAACGTCGTTGCCGAGTCGCTGAAGTACTGCATCGTGATGATCCTGATGGCCATCATCTGCTTCCAGGCACCCAGCCTGGCGTCTGCGCTCACCGGCGGCGCGGCGGTCCAGCAGGGCGTCCAGATGATTCAGAACGTCCTGATGGTCTCCGGTATCAGGGCCCGAGGCCACGGGGCCCATGCTTCAGCAGGAGGCTCCCAAGGCGGCACCGTCCGTGCCGGCGTCGGCCTCCCCTTCATGGCCGGCCAGGCCACCGCCGCTGCCGGGACCGCTTCGATGGGCGTAGCTCGCCGCGGGTATGGCGCCGTCAGGACCTCTGCCTACAAGTTGGCCGCGATGCGCGGCCGTACGTGAGCAGCTATTGCAAAGGAGCACCTCCATGCATGCCTTCCTCAAGCTCACCGCGTCGCTCGTCATCGCCACCAGCGCTGGAGCGTCGAACGCGCAGGGCATTCCGGTGATCGACGTCGCCAACCTGGTTCAGACCATTCAGCAGGTCATGAACGACATCACGGCGATCAACAACCAGGTCCAGCAGATCAACCAGCTGCAATCTCAGCTGAGCAGCATCAACGGCGTCAGGAGTCTCGGGAACGTCTTCAACAACCCCGCGCTGCAGAACTACGTTCCAGCCAAGGCCTTCACCCAGTTCAACGCACTCGGCCTTTCGGGATACGCGGGGTTGACCGCGACGGCGAAGACGCTGCGGGACCAAGGCATGGTCTACAACTGCCTGGACCTGTCGGGCGGCGCACGCACAACGTGCCAGGCAACGCTTGCCCAACCGTACCAGCAGAAGGGCTTGATCCAGGACGCCATGACCGCGGCGGCCGGGCGCCTGGCCCAGATCCAGTCGCTGATGAGCCAGATCAATGCAACGACGGATCAGAAGGCGATCCAGGAAGTCCAGGCCCGGATCGGTGCAGAGGGTGCGATGCTGAGCCACGAGATGTCCCAGTTGCAAATGCTGCAGGGCATGGCCGACAGCGAGGAGCGCATTGCACGTTCGCGCGACCGGGAACGACAGTACGAGATGCTGAGCCGGACCGGCAAGGTCTCCACCTACCTGCACTGACCGGCCCCGAGCCACCCAGCCCCCGAAAGGCCCCCCATGAGTGCCGTCCTGAAGCCAGGCGCAGCCGCCGCATTGCCAAGCCGTCCCCTGCGATCGGCGCCAGCAGCCGAAGACGATCCCGACCTCCGGGCGAATCGCACCTGGGAGGTAGACCGCGCCGAGATGCTGGAGCGATCCGAGCACCGTGCATGGCGCGTCGCTGGCGCCGGCATCGTGCTGGCGCTCGTTGGGATTGCAGCGGTGTTCGCACAGGGGCCACTGCGCCGCGTCGTCGAGGTGCCGATCGTCGTCGACAGGGTCACCGGCGAAGCCACCGTTCAACAGCGTCTCGACGTGGAGACCATTCCTGCGATGGAGGCGCTGGACAAGCACAACCTGGCCGCCTTTGTCCGCGCCCGCGAGGGCTACAGCTGGATGTTCCTGCAGCGGGACTTCGACCAGGTGGCCCGCATGGCGGTGCCAGCGGTCTTCGCCGACTACAACCGCCAATTCGAGGGTCCGGACGCCTTGCAGAAGAAGGTGGCCGCGTCCGAGGAGTGGCGCATCACCATCGTCGGCGTGCGCCTCTCCGCGGCGGGCAGAACCGGCAACCGCGGCGAGGCCACCGTCACCTACGACAAGTTCGTCCGCCTGACCGATCGCAGTCTTGCCGAGGTCCGGACCCGCCACGTCGCCAGCATCGTCTTCCAGTACCAGCCCAAGGTGCTGGCCAGGGAGCGTGATCGCCTGGAGAACCCCTTCGGCTTCGTCGTCACAGCCTACCGGTCCGATCCGGAGATCAACACCGTCCAGCCCGAGGTGAAGCCATGAGACGCCTGTACGTCTTCACGAGCCTGGCGGCGGCAGCCACCATGCTCAGCCACGGGACATCCTGCGCTGCAGAGATGGTGGATCCCAGGCTCCGCGAGGTGACCTACAACCCGGCCGCCGTCGTCACGGTTCCGGTCAAGCGCGGCACCGTGACTCTCGTGGTGCTGGGCAAGGACGAGGCAATCACCGAAGTCGCGTCCGGGCTCGGAGCCGACTGCACCCGGCCGGAGGCGGCATGGTGCGTCGCAGCGCAGCCTGGCGGCCGCACGCTCTTCGTGAAGCCGAAGACGTCGGCCTCCGTCGGCAACAACCTTGCGGTCGTCACCGACCGGCGGATCCACACCTTCCGTTTCGTCCTCCTCGCGGACAACGATCTCCGCCCACCGGTCTATCGGCTGGGCGTGAGCGGGCCCGCGCCGCCCCGCGGCGGCC
>APMI01031847.1_pt1 | contig 10945 bp, 10 predicted proteins | sample 667938 | NCBI WGS metagenome assembly APMI01 (sample SAMN01084076, study PRJNA167559) | wastewater metagenome | biome: Wastewater | place: Denmark: Ejby Moelle, Odense | collected 2011-11-28 | reverse complement strand
GTTTTTCTCTTTCCAGCAGTTTGATACGAACAATATCACTTTCGCCGTACGAGTCTTTTTCGGTACTCATATAAGCATACTCTCCGCCTGCATCCATAGTAAAAAAGCAATCCATTTCCGGCGTGTTGATCGGGGCGCCCAGGTTTACCGGCTCACTCCATTTTTGCCAGCTTTCATCCAGCCGCTTTGTCATCCAGATATCATTGTTGCCGATGCCGCCGGGCCGGTTGCTGCTGAAATATAGTGTCACTCCATCTGGTGCCAGGTAAGGCGTGGTTTCGTTGTAGTTTTTAAGATTGATCTTTTTGCCAAGACTTTTGGGTTCCGTCCAGGTATCATCAGCGGCTAAAAAACTTACATACAGATCATTGTTTTGTCCGCCGTTTTCTTCCGTCATGTAAAACAGCAGGGCTTGTCCATTGTTTGCCATCACCGCACCATTTTGCCGGCCCTGGTCGTACTTAGCATAGTTCTTAATATACAGCATATCAGGCTTGCTCCAGTACCCATCCTTTTTTAAATAACACATGCTGATGCCACGGCCTGCGTAATCGCCATCTACAAAAGCATTGCGGATTAAAATGCGGTTATTATCAGGTGATATCCAGAATACGGCATTGTAATAATAAGTGTTAAGTGGGTATCCTAAATGCACCGCTTTGCTCCAGGTACCATTGCTGTCTTTTTCACTGAACCAGATATCCTGCGAATTGGGTACCTCATTGTATTTGGTATTTTCCGGGCTGTTCTGGCAGATAAAGAAAAGTAAATTCCCATCGGCTGAAATGGTAGGTCTTAATTCGGAATATTCCGTGTTGATCTTTGTACCAAGATTTTCAATTTTGATGATCGTTTCCGCATTGATCACATTTTCTTTTTGCTGCTTTAATTCACCCAGGGAATCCCTGTATTGAGGTTGTGCCGGTAAAGTGCCGGCATATACGAATGCTGATAAAAAGAAGATCGCTTTTTTCACAGGGGATGGTTTTCTGAATGCAGAACGAATTTTCCCTGTTATTATTATCTCGAAAAGCTCTTATGCCAGGCGTAACCAGCGATTTCTTATAACATGACCATTTGTTTTGATGCCCTCGCTAAAAATCAGAATAGTCCAACGGCCGCAGAAAAGTGATGTCAATGTGTGCTACATTGTTTTGATATTCGGGCATGGCAGATAATTTTTTCCAGGCGGGATCTTCTCCAAAACTTTTCCAGTGAGCATCACGGTCGGGCATACTCTCAAAACTGGTCATGTACATAAGGTTGGGCATTTTGCCCCCGGCGATCACCTCGCTGTAGAAAACCGCATTGAAGTGCAGCTTGCTGAATATTCCTATTTCATCACCTGCATTGAACATCTATACCTTGTTTTGAAATATTTTTTCTGTAGCGCTTTCGTAACTCCGCAGTTCGTACACCCTTTCATTTTTCGCAGCTTTTAATAAGGGCAGTTTCATCACTGGTGCCAATGGAAAAGCTTTCGCCAGTATGGTCTCTATCCTGTTGTAAGGAGCTGCGGTATGCGGTGCATTGATATACGCAGCGCCGGCTTTAAGATAGGTTTTGTCGGCATTTAACCGCTCCTGTAAAGTGGCCGCCAAATCCAATGCGGTCAACGGGATATACAGGTACATCGATTTGCTGGCAGCGGTATCGTTTGCCAGTGCTTTAAAAACGCCTACATTTTTTATCGCCATCCTGTGCAGCGCCGGCAGTAATGCCTGTTGCATATAATCGTTCAGTATTTTTTCCTGTTCATTGGTATTGTAATGATAGATAGTGAACTGGTAAAATTCCCTGGCGCCTGTAGGGGCCTGTTGGCCTTTTGATGTAGCGACGGTGGATAGAATTACTGCCAGGACAAGTAGGTGCTTTTTCATGCGGTGCATTTGAATTGTTGAAACCTAAAGTTATTGCAGTGAGAATAGATTTCAGAAATATTTGTGAAAACGTTGCAGGAGTATAGACAAACTAAAAGCAATACAATAAATTGGCCTATGATGCAGCCGTAATTCTACCTAAAACTATTTTAATGAAACCTCTATTATTACCAGCAGTATCCCTGCTGCTTGCTGTAGCTGCATACAGCCAGGCACCCCATTCAACAGGAACTTTCAGTGCAGGAACCCGTAACAGCATCAGCGCCTTTAACCATGACGAAGCCATGGGTAAGGGGATCGGTGGCCAGTTTCGCCTGCAATTGGGTAAACGGATCAACTCAGAATGGTACTTCGATTACATCAGTTCCAATACCCCACTTACCGCAAGGAATGATTACCATATTGGCTGGTCTCTGTTGTTTTATTTAAAGAACAATTATGATTTCAGCAAAACATTGCAGCCTTATCTTATCGTGGGACATTGTTTCGATGACACAAAAGTTTTTGAAAAAGCAAACCGGGGCAACAGCGCCAGCCGCCTGAGTATGGCAACACAGGCAGGTATAGGAACCCACATCAACATTACACCCAGGTTTGATTGCTCTGTATCCGGCCAATACATGACGCATTTTGGTAAGGATATTGAAACGGCTGTTGAAAATGGAAAACCAGTGATTGAAAAAGCTGCTTATACCGAACTCGACGGGCATTTACTGTTTACCATCAGCTTTAATTATAAGATCGCTCAATTGTGGTAGGATATCTTGCGAACAGGAATCTTTTTGCAGTACTTTCATTGCTGTAACCGAAAGCTTTATCAACGATGCACCGCAATATTATCCTGAAAAAAATCACACTCGCTATCATCCTGTTGTTTTGGATGAATTTTTTATTTGCTCAACATAAAAGTTCTTTCAGGGTGCTGGGGTTTTATACTGCCCGGCAGGATGCTGCTCACATTAGTTTTGTACACGAAGCAAACAAATGGTTTGCATTCATGGCCACGCAGTATGGTTTTATATATGATTCTACCAATGATTGGAATAACCTGAACAAAGCAACGCTTGCAAAATACCAGGTGCTGGTATTTTTAGATACGAGGCCGGATTCTATTCCACAACGAAAAGCGTTTGAACAGTACATGAAAAAGGGTGGTGCATGGATCGGCTTTCATTTTTCAGCATTTGCTTTAACGCCTTCGGACTATCCCCAAAACTGGGACTGGTATCACCAGCGTTTCCTTGGCAGCGGGGAATATGTTAGCAATACCTGGCGGCCTACTACTGCTACTTTAACAATTGAGCATAAAAACCATCCTGTTAACGCCAGCCTCCCGGATACTTTTACAGCAGCACCCAATGAATGGTACCGTTGGAAAAACGACCTGCGTAAAAATCCTTCTATTAAAATTTTAGCAGCCATCGACAGCAGTAGTTTCCCATTGGGCACGGGCCCCAAGCCCAATGAAATATGGCATAGTGGATATTATCCTGTTGTATGGACCAACACGGCATTCCGGATGGTATACTTCAATATGGGACACAATGATATAGATTACGAAAGCGGCGGCAATGCAACATTATCCTCAACATTTAGCCTGCCTTATCAAAATAAAATGATCATCAACGCATTGTTGTGGCTTGCAAAACGTAATTAATGGTTAATGCATTTATTGTCATTAATGCCGTTTGAAATACTGGATTTCCTGTTCATGTTTTTTTGCCGCTTCCAGTGTTGAGAATGTCCCCAGGTTTCGCCGTTTATTTGTTTTTGGATCTTTCTTCCGGGAGTATAATCGATATTCACCCGATTTTAATTTCCTGATCATGCTGTGTCAAATTTTTTATTAATCTTCCTTTTCGCCTCCCAAACTATAGCTGTTGTTTTCTTCATCTTCTTCGCCGATATCCTCATTGTCATCATCTTCTTCAGTACCCGGCACGTCAAGGTCACGGCCGCTTTTTGAATCTGCAAAAGATTGTTCATTCAACAGTTCGCCGTCTTCGTCTGTTGTGTCTAATTCAGCTTTATGGAGCTGCTGCTCTTCTTCATCTTCACCGGCCTGGTCCAGCAGGTCAATTTCCTGTTTAGAAATGGTTGACTGATCGGGTTGTTCATTTACAATGTCAGCATCCAGGTTGAGTGCTTTTTCTTTTCTTGGTGTCATGTTTATTTTTTTAATTGGTGAATTTGTTTAACTGCTGTACTGTTATTCTGCCGGCTCACCGCCTGCAGTAGTTGCGGTTACCATCGTTTGCTGTGCAGGCTTCGATAAAAGATCGCTTTCCATCGCATCAAAATGATCTACGATAATGTTTTTAAATCCGGCATTTACCACTGCATTAAAATTGCTGCTGTCAACATCAAATACAATCCGTTTCTCCCACAGATTTTTTTTTGATAGCCATTGAATATGCTCCCGGGTAACTTTTTTGAAAGAACCGGAATAGAAGTCTGGCTTAAGGCACCCGGGTATGATACCATTTATCCATTCTTTGCCTGCGTTAAAGCCTTCCAGTGCGGTGATGATCCGGGGGTGAAAAAGTTCGATGAAAAAAATGCATTTCGCCGAACTGCTGGCAAAGATTACCTGTTGGGTGCTGTGATGTTTTTCTATTACTTTCACAATGTCCCTGAAGTGCCTGATGCCGGACGACTTCACATCGAGGTAAATAATGAACTCATTTTTATAAGTAGCAAGTACTTCTTCGAGCGTGAGCACATAATTGCCGGTCTTGCTTTTTTTAAAGATCAGTGGATGCTTTTTTATAGTGGATGTTTCCATTTTATCAATACTGCTGTCTACATTCAGCAGGCGGTTCCCATCTTCATCATGAAATATCACCATATCTCCACTGCCGGTTTGTTGCACATCTATCTCAATCGCTTTAAACCCTTTTCTTTTTGCTGCATTGATCGCCGCAGCGCTGTTTTCGGGGAAGTTGGCAGCAATGCCCCGGTGGGCAAATAGCAACAGGGAATCAGCTTTGTAAACATTGCTAAGCTCATTTGCATTTTTACTGCTGCGACAGGCCGCATGGCAGAGCAATATCATTGCAGGCAGCAGTAAACGGGAAAGGAGCTTCTTGTTAAGCACGGAAAAAGTTTTGCTTTAAAGGGTTCAAAAATACTGCCTTAATAATCAGGCTTACCGCAGGAACCAGGCGGGCAAATGTTGCCACGCAATTGTAATAACTGCGAAAATTCTGACGCAGACAATGAGTGCTTAAAACAATCTGCTGTTTACCATTCTGTTTAATTATTTTTATAGCAGATAATCTCATTCACTATGTACGACCTGTGCTGCATTGGCCATATAACGCTGGATAAAGTAGTAACACCCGAACAGGAATTGTTCATGCCCGGTGGCACTTCTTTTTATTTTTCTTATGCCCTTACTAAAATGGATCTTCATTACCGGTTGGTTACTTCCCTTGCGCCAACAGAAATGCATTTTGTGGATGACATGATCGCAGCCGGTATTGAAGTGTCAGTATTTCCATCTGCGCACACCGTATATTTTGAGAACATCTATTCACATAACCGTGACGAACGAACGCAACGGGTGCGGCAGGTTGCCGATCCATTCCGGGTAGAGCAACTGTCAAACATCAATGCGGCTGTTTATCACCTCGGGCCATTACTGGCTGGAGATATTTCTTTGGAACTGATCAAAGCCCTGTCAAAAAAAGGAATGGTCTCCCTTGATGTGCAGGGATACCTGCGCAAGGTGGAGAACGAACAGGTGCAGGCTGTGGACTGGAATGATAAAATGGAAGCGCTTCCGTTTATCAGCATATTAAAAGCCAACGACCAGGAGGCGGGAGTTTTAACGGGCGAGCCGGATGTTCGCCGGGCTGCCATGTTGCTGCATGAATGGGGCGTTGAAGAAGTAGTGATCACCATGGGCAGCCAGGGTTCCTTGATCTATAGCGGTAAAACTTTTTATGAGATCCCGGCTTACCAGCCGGCGGCGGTAACCGATGCTACCGGTTGCGGTGACACGTATATGGCCGGCTATTTATACCAGCGTTCCAAAGGTGCTGCAGCGGATGTGGCCGGGCGTTTTGCCGCTGCAATGGCCAGTCTGAAAATTGAGGCCGCAGGACCTTTTAATGGAACAGCAGAGCAGGTGGCTGCTGTGCTGCTCCGCAACTGAAAAAGTCTTTCGTTATGAAAGGCCTGTTCTGCCCGGTCAAAAAAAAGTATTGAGGCTGCCCGGTGCTACTGCGGTCCATCTTTTGGCAGCGTATATTTTTCATTTCTCTCCTGCATCGCTGTGCTGCATAGGTTACCGAAGCAGGATTACCGTGCCTTTTTGCTGGTAAAATTTTCCATTGCTGTTGGTAAAACTGAGCTGGTAAGTGTAGGTGGCGGTATCCTGCGGATATCCCCTGTAGGTGCCATCCCAGGGCTTTGAAGGATCGGTTGTTTCAAACAATTTTTCGCCCAGGCGGTTGTAGATTACGAGGTGGTATTGTATTACTACCTGGTTGATGACAGGCTTAAAAAGATCATTTTTTCCATCGTTGTTGGGTGAGAATGCATTCACGATGGCAAAGGGAACACAATCCGCTCTTGTAATAATGATGGAATCGGTACCGGTGCAATTATACTGGTCTTTTACAGTTAGGTAATAGGTGCCGGGTGTTGAAACAGCAGCAGATGAACCTGTGGCGCCATTACTCCATAAATAAGTTTTATAACCGGGTATGGTTAAGTTGAATACACTATTAAGACAGATCGCCTGGCCTTGCGGTAAAAAACCAGCCGGTGGATTTCGGATACCAATAATTTCCATTGTATCAGTTGCCGTACAGTTGTTACTACCGGTTACGGTTACCCAATATTTTCCTATGGCATTTGCTGCGTGAGTTGCAGATGAGCTATTATCATTCCAGGTATAACTATTGAAAGCACCGGGAGTTAAAACAATGCTTTCACCCGGACAGATTTCCCTGTCTGCGCCAAGGTTTGGTTGCGGCGATGCCTGGATCGCAAGTTGTGTGATCACTACAGAGTCGCAGCCATTTCTTGTTTGGAGTGTATCGGTATAACTGCCGCTGGTATGTTGCAGCGCACCCTCTGCAAAATAACCATCCGCTGCGCAGGCTGTTTTGTTTACATTATTTACGATCCTGTTGATGGTCAATTGCAGCAGGATGCTGCTGTCGCAACCTGCCATATTCAGCAGCACCTGCCGGTAGGTACCGCTCTCCGTATACCGGTCGTTGTTAAGCTGGTAACTGGTGCAACTGTTGATGCTGAGTGTATCAATGGTGCCGGCAGTACAGGGTTGGTTCATTTTATGGATGTACACATCATACTCTGAATTGGTCGCTGAAGATATGTTGACAATACCTGCATTCGGATCAAAATCTACCAGCCCGGTAAAGTTGCCCGCCGTATAAATATTTCGTTGTGCATCTACAGCAATGGCAGAACCAAAGATGATGTTGGCGGTGGTCAATTGTTTAGCCCAAAGCATATTTCCACCCGGCGTAAGCTTTAGCATAAACGAATTAAAACTGCCGGCAGATGAAAGGTTATACACAGCAGCACCGGGGTCAAAGTCAACCGTGTTTTTAAAATGCCCTGTGCAGTAAATATTTTGCAGGTCATCGGTTGCCATATTCACAATGGCATCATCGCCGGGTCCACCTACCAGGGTTGCCCATTTCAAATTGCCGTTGGCATCCAGTTTTGAAATATAGCAATCGGAATTCCCTTTCGACGATAGATTGAGTACAGCAGCACCGGGGTCTGCATCCACTGTGCCCGTGGCATAGCCGGATGCATACAGGTTGCCATCATCGGTTGCAATGAGCGCAACAATGCTGTTCTGCCCGTTGCCGCCCATCGTCTTCACCCACACAAAATCACCGCTGGCATTTAGTTTCAGCAGGAACGCATCCCAGTTTCCTTTAGATTGCAGCGGCATGCTGTCGATACCCGGATCAAAATCTACGGTTGAATCAAAATAGCCGCCTGTATAAATATTGCCTGCATTGTCGATCGCCAGGGCCATCGGTGCCTGTGTAGCCGATGAATGGAACCCTGAGATTTGTTTTGTCCAGATAAAATTACCGGCCGCATCCAGCTTTAAAAGATACATGTCGTTGGCACTTTGGGTAGCCCCCAGGTTATAGTTTCCTGCTCCGGGATCAAAATCTGCCGTGCCGGAAAAATTTCCGGTTGTGTATACATTGCCAGCCCTGTCGGTTTTAATGGCGCTGGCGGCGTTGCTCTGAAAATCGATACTGGCGATCTGCTTTGCCCAGATAAATGTACCCGTAACATGCAGTTTCAATATAAAGCTGGCCGAATAACTGGTGGTAGCTAAATTAAAGGCTGCGGTACCGGGGTCAAAATCTATATTGCCCTGGAAACGACCGCAGCAATAGATGGTTCCTGATGCTTCATCTAAAGAAGCACCGGTACAATCAACTGTTCCAGCCCCGCCTATTTGCCTTGCCCATACGAAATTACCGGTTGCATCCAGTTTCAGTATATACATGCTGGTAGCCGTAGCCGTTAGGTTGTATACTCCTGTGCCGGGATCAAAATCGATGGTGCCTGAAAATTGACCGGTCGTGTATACATTACCGGCGGCATCTGTAAAAACGGCACGGGCATTTTTATTAGTGGTGTTGCTCAGCGGTTTAACCCATTCAAAATTTGCCTGCTGTGCAATTAAGCAGGTGCAAAAAAACTGGAACAGCAGGTACAGGAATTTTTTTTTCATTGCATCGTTAAGCGTAAAACATAGTGGTTTTAAATACCGGCAGGTATTATTCCTGGTTCAACTGGTTGAATAATTCGATCACTTCTTTTTCCGATTTTAATGAAACGTTGTTTTTATCAGCAAAGGCATTGATCATGGCAGCCTGTGCAGGTAAAGCTTTTAACAGGGAAGACTTTTTAAGACTCACACTTTTTAGTTCGCCTGTTTTTACCAGGTAAATAAAATAAGCATCTTTTAGCTCATACTCTTTGTGAAGGGGGCCGAGGTATTCATATTGTTCCCTGATCTCTTTTGTTTTGTAGTTCAGTAACTGCACATTGCCCCCGTCTGCAACCACCTGGTAAAAATCATTGCCTGTCTTTTTTTGAATGGCAGGATAACCATTCCTGAAAACAACCGACCGCATTTCAAGGCTGTCTTTAAATTCAAAGGAAAATTCTTTGATAGAGTCTACGAAGAGGTACACAATATTGTTTTTTCTAAAATGCAGTTCATTCCTGTAAAGATCAAATTGCAGTTCAAGGTTTTTGAGTACAAAACCATTTTTTAAAATTGCTCTTCCATTACCCCAGTTGTCATTGAGCAAGGGTGATCCAAAAACCTGTTTGTTTACATTGGTCAATGGTTTGCCATCCTTGTCGTAGGCTTCGGTAAAGGCGATATTGGCTCCCGCCTGGTCAATAGAAACTCCGCCGCCTGCATGATCCTGCGAAAAACTGCCCAGGCAACCGAGTAGTGCCGCTGCAGTGAAAAATATCTTTTTCATAAAGGGATGTTTAATGGACTGTAAGGTAACCATTTTATTTTTTGCAGTTTCCACCGGTAAAACAGCTTACCTGCCTGCTGTGATAAGATGTTATATTTGTAAGAAACACCGGCCACCGTTGGATTACATCAGGGAATATAAAAGTTTTATCAATAGTCACTACCTCAGCGAAGGCGTGCGGATCACTGCAGGGGTAGTGCTGCCGGCATTATTGCTGAACCATTTTGGATTACTTGCTATTGGAGTGGTGGTTTCACTGGGCGCCATGAGTGTGAGCATAACAGATAATCCCGGGCCCATTCATCACCGCAAGAACGGGATGCTGGCCTGTGTGATCATCAATACAGTAATGGCGGTGCTTACCGGTTTTGCAGCGCCTTATCCCTGGCTGCTTGGCTTGCTGATATTGCTGGCCTGTTTTGTTTTTTCAATGATCGGGGTGTATGGCACAAGGGTTAATTCAATTGGGGTTTCTGCATTGCTGATACTGGTGCTCAATATCGACCGGCAGCACCATGGCTGGGATGTATTGTTCAATGCGGCTTACGTTTTTGCCGGCGCCGCCTGGTACATGTTGCTGAGTCTGCTGCTCTATAGTTTCCGGCCTTACAAACTGGCGCAGCAGGCGCTGGGTGACTGCATCATGGCTACCGCAGCATACCTGCGGGTGAGAGCTTCCTTTTATGAAAAAGAAGTGGACTATGAAGATACTTACCAGCGCATGCTGGAGCAGCAGGTTGTTGTGCATCAAAAGCAGGAACTGGTGAGAGAACTGCTTTTTAAAAGCAGGTACGTGATAAAGGAATCTACCAATACCGGCCGAACGCTGGTAATGATCTTTACAGATATTGTTGACCTGTTTGAAAGAACGTTGACCACCTATCATGATTACCGTGCCCTGCATGATGTGTTTGGAGAAGATGAGATACTGGAAGAATGCCGGCAGTTGGTTTTGTTGCTGGGCAATGAACTGGATGAGATCGGCATCGCCATTAAAAGTGGAGAAGCATCGGAAGAAAACGGGGTACTGGCCGGTAGTCTTGCCGCAACAAAATCCTTTTTTGAAAGCTTCCGTGACAGTAAACGGACAGCCGCAAACGTAGATGCATTCATCAGTATGCGGCATATCCTTACCAGCATTGAAGATATTGCCGGGCGCATTCATACGCTGCACCTGTACACTACCTACGACAAGGAATTGCTCAATCAAAAAAAATTACCGCCCGACTACGACCAATTCGTCACTCACCAGGAGTTTGATCTCAAACTACTACTGGACAATTTTTCCCTTGACTCAAACACCTTCCGCCATGCAGTAAGAGTAAGTATTGCAACGGTAGTTGGCTTTATCATTTCACTTTTTTTTACGGTGGGTCATAGTTACTGGATATTGCTTACCATCATTGTGATCTTAAAGCCAGCCTACAGCCTTACCAAAAAGAGGAATTACCAGCGCCTGGCGGGCACGGTAGTGGGCGCATTGATAGGGATGGGCATATTGTTTTTTATTAAAGACAACGATGTCCTTTTTGTGATCATGCTGCTGCTGATGGT
>APMI01041030.1_pt1 | contig 10952 bp, 7 predicted proteins | sample 667938 | NCBI WGS metagenome assembly APMI01 (sample SAMN01084076, study PRJNA167559) | wastewater metagenome | biome: Wastewater | place: Denmark: Ejby Moelle, Odense | collected 2011-11-28 | reverse complement strand
GCCGGGTGAGGCAGGGCTTTAACCCGTTGCACGTGGGGGCAGGCATCGGACAACCCTTAACCATTGCGGCCGGACGGCACGCGCGGAAGTACTCACGCTGACTGGCACATAGCGGTCGCTCGCTTTGCTGGCCGCGGCATCGTGAAGGTCAGCGAACGGAGTTCGCCAGTGGTGGCGGAGTGAGCGACAGGGGCGGCGACCGGGATCCCTTCCACGTCCGACGTAGTGGCAGTACCGACCCATCGGCGACATCCCCAGCCGCGGACAGGTTGCTCCGAAGTGCCGATCGGAAGTTTGCTGACGCCCCAGAAGCAGGTCTCGTGGCATAGGGGACGAAGGTCGACAAGCCGCGCAACCTAAGAGCGTGATCGTGGAACGAGTAACTCTGCAACAGTTGGCTTGAGAACTAGCAAGGTTGGGCGATGCTCTTGGCCAGGGAGCGGCAGTCGATGGAGCCGTCGCGCAAGATGTTGGACCTTGGGCTGACGGAGATGGATGTTCCAGACGAGGAGCCAGTGCCCACGGCAGATGAGCTGGCCTTCGACTGGATCGGGCACTTCACGGAGACCCTCCCCAGCATCCGCAACAACTATGCCCATGGGAGCACCAGCCTTCACACCACGGTGCTGAGGACCTTTGAGGTCACAAGGGCCTTCATCAATCAACTCTTCGTGGGGGCGCCTGCGGTCTCCTGATCGGCCCACCAAGATGCGCGGTGTCAGGCACTAAAAATCGCGAGCGCGTCCTTCAACGACGCTACAAGCCTGCCGGCAAGTGAGTCAATGTGCTGCTTGGGCGTGCCGTGCTCCTTGAGCAGTTTCCGCCGTTCCTCAGCAGCGCCGGCGCCGCCTGCGTGAGCTGAAAAGCGCGTCCGCAGGAATTGAAGCTCTCCAAGTGGGTTCACCAGGTCATCAGCGTGGTCAGCATCCGTGCCTTTGGCTAGCAAGGCTTCGCGAAGCCACTTGATGGAACCCATGGTCGGGGTGCCCTTGCTCCCTCCCGCGATGGCGATTTGCTTCAGCTCGTCTTTGATCAAGCCTTCGTTGATGGCCTTGTTCATGTCGATCAGGGCGTCGTCCCAAATCTTCGTCGACGCAGTCAGCGGGTAGTGCAGTCGATCGATGAGAGCTGGCTGCTTGAGTTGGAACCAGGACACATTGGCGCGGGCAAGCTCCCGGAGCGTGCTCTTCAGAGCATCTAGGTTGTCGGGCTCGACATCCCAGCTCCCCTCAAAGTCAGTCTTGAAGGACCGAGTGGAGATGGTGCCCTTCGGTGGCTCGTTGAACGACTTCCAGTAGCGCTGCTCGGCAATGGGAAGGTAGCCTAGGTATCGGATGTACGTATGCACCTGCCCGGCTTCGCTGAAGTCATAGTTCTGAAGCGACCACGCATTGCGGCAAGTGATGGAGCGGTGCTGGAGTTGATATTTGTCTGGGTCCGCCTTATAGCGGTCAAGCACATCGGGGCGGAAGAAGACCGGCGAGGTCTCAAACGGCAGCGGCGAGTCCTTCTCGAAGTCGGAGGCCTGTGCGCCGGGCGAGGCGCTGCAATCGACTACTCGGCCGTTCTTCCAGTCGAGGACGATGAAGGTCTCGTACTCCTTCGGCGCATCGTCCACCGAAGCCTCGGATTGCCCACGCTCCTGGGCCGTCTGGTTCGGGCCGATGAAGCTAACGCCTCTAGCGTAGCTCCCAGCCCCGCTCATACCCCAACGAAAGATGAGGCCGTCCGCCGGGTCAACCACCTGTTCCGCCTCGTTGTGCCCAGCGACTGGCAGGCTCGCGGGTATCGGGTTGGCGTCAAACATCTGAACCAGCGTCGTGCCGCTGGCTGACATGTGACGCTGCAGCAGGTCGTAGTCGATCCAGACCAATGTGGCCGAAGGCCCGTGGTCGTCATTACCCGCTTCATCGACACCGGCCAGCACCGCAATCTCGCCGCTCTGGTCATAGCGACACCAGCCGTGCTTCTCCTCCAGCCAGTGCAATCCGTGCCGCAGGGTAAGTTCGTGCGAGAGCTCGAAGTACGACGCCCCGCCGAGCCTGCCGTCGAAGGATCTCCCGAACACCAATTGCGTTGCGCCGAGCAAGGGCTCCGGCTGGCGCTCCATCCACGGGTCGCTCATCTCCACGCAAGATCCCTTGCCTCCGTAGGTGACCAGCCCGCATCCTGGGTGGTCATAGGGGTTCCCCTCCCAATCGACGATGCGGCTGAGGTCGCCGGAGAGCTTTTCCGTCTTGACCAGCACGGAGTGGACGAGAAAGGAGGTCGTGTTGTGGTGGGCAGATCCATACAGCGCAACCCTGCCGTCTTGCTTTTGCGCCTGGAGGAGCGTGAGGAGGTCAGCTGACTGTGCCGTCACGCCGGCGACGGGCGATGCGCTCGGCTTGCTTGTCAGACGTAGGAGGTCGTCAGCGGTCATAGTCGGGCATTTTTTCTTTGCCACCTATAAGGTGAGGCTTTCCACCGTAGTATCACTGCTCGTCGCATCGTACACTGGTGTCATTATGCAAGACAGCAGCAACTGCCGCTGCTGCATGGCGCCTTTGGTGGCGATTTTATTACATGTCTGAAGAGATCAAGAACGCTGCGATAACCGCCGCCGGCTACGTCTACCAAAATCGGCAGGGACTGAGGCTCCTGTGCGACTGGCTGGATGCGCCGATACGGTACACACGGGTGAAGTTCGAGTGCGACGACGATGCCGTGGCGCCGACGGGGTTGGACGACATCGTCGCGGAGCGAACTGATGGACTGGTCGACGTAGAGCAAGTCAAATACACGCCCAATCCGGCCGTGCACGAGCTGAGTTGGGCGTGGATGCTCGAGAGGGCTGGCACGACAGCAAAGTCGAGATCGATGCTGCGCAAGTGGTTTGACGCTTTTGATGCGCTGGACCCAGCTCGCGTCGGGGCGGTTTCGCTGCGTACCAATCGTCGGCCGGATGCCGAAGTAGAGGCGTGCCTGGTCGGGGGCAAGATCGACTTCGCCAAGATCCCTGAGCCGCGCCGCTCGGCAGTGGCTGCTGAGCTCGGCGATGAGAAGAAGTGCCAGATCTTCTTCGGTCAGCTGCAGATTGTTCACAGCGACAAGGGCTTCGAGTCGCTGGAGCACGAGGTCGATGCACGGCTGCGCCTGCACGGCACGCCCGAGGGCATTGCGAACCTTAAGAACGTCGCGCTGAATTGGGCTATTCGAAAGCATTTTCCGCCGCCGGACGGTTGGATTTCCCTGGAGCAGGTCCGCACCATCCTTCGGGCGGCGCCGCCGGCGCCCCTGCCGGAGGATTTTTTCGTGCCGCTTGGCTACGAGGTGCCCGACGAGACGTTCCACCGCGAGTTCGTGCGCGACGTCGTCGCTGGTGCCGGGAAGGCTCTGGTGCTCACCGGCCCGCCTGGCCGAGGCAAGAGCACCTACTTGAGCGCGCTGTGTGATGAGCTTGCCGATCTGGGCATTCCAACCGTTCGGCATCATTACTTCCTCTCGACCACCGAGCGCGGGCGTGACCGCGTCCAAAGCTACGTGGTGGAGCAGTCCATCGAAGCTCAGGTCAATAGCTCCCACCCTGACGTTCAGGCGCCAGGTGGTGACCTGCGCGGGCTCCTCGAAGCTTGCGCGGCCCACTACAAGGAACGAGGCAAGCCGTTCGTGCTGGTGCTGGACGGGCTGGACCACGTCTGGCGCATCAACGCCGGCGACAAGCGACCGCTGGACGATGTGTTCTCTCAGGTGCTGCCTTGCCCGGACAACATGGTCCTGCTGGTGGGCACGCAGCCGGTTGACGACGCCCAACTGCCCAGGGACCTGCTGGCGGTGGCGCCCAAGGCAGACTGGCGAGCGTTGCCCGCGATGTCCGAAAACGCAGTCCTGTCGTATCTGCGCAGGGCGGTCGAGGAGGGCCGGCTTTCCACGCGATTCGACGACGTGAACCAGGCGGAGCGCGAGCTGCAAGAGGCGGCAACTGCGCTGCGCCGGAAGACCAACGGTCATCCCCTGCACGTCATCTATGCGACGGCAGAGCTTGAACACGCGGACCGCGACCTGGGCAGTTGGGATATCGAGCAGCTGCGGGGGGACATGACCAAGGAGGCGAAGTTCTACTACGCATCGCTTTGGGAAGAGCTGTCGCCAAGTCTCAAGGACGCGCTGCGCCTGGTCTGCGCGTTCCCATTCTTTTGGCCAAGGGGCGCCTTTGCGGAGATCGCTGAGAGGCTCGGCACCGCGCTGCCCGAGGTCGCCAAGGTGGAGCACCTGTTGCACTCATCGGCCGCCGGCTTGAAGGTCTTCCACGAGAGCCTGGCGGTTTTTGTGCGGTCCACGGCTGGCTACGACGAACGCATCAAGGAGTTGATACCGGTGGTGGCGAGCTGGCTGGAAGCTTCCGCGCCACCGTCGTTGCGCGTGAACTGGCTCTGGTCCGTCCAGGCAAAACTTGGTAATCCCAAGAACCTGATCGCCGGCTTGACCCGCGACTGGATCATGCTCCGTCTTGAGGAAGGCTACCCAGAGTCGCTCTTCGACACGTTGCTCTCAGAGGCGCTCGTCGCTGCGCTGGACACCAACGAGTTTGCCGAGGCTTATCGCCTTGAGCTTCTCAGGTCGCGGATGGTCCGTGGAAGTGAATTTCAAATGCAAGGCGACGACATGGCGCGACTGGTGTCGTTCACGCTGAGGCTGACGAGGGATGAAGGTGTTGTCAAAGAGGCCGTGGCCTCGCGACACGAGACGGACATCTTGCGCGTGACTGCGCTCGGCTTGGCCTTGCAAGCCCGAGGGCAGAAAGTGCTGGCGGAGACCTGCGGTGATGAGGCCTTGCGCCGTTACAGGGGCCTGAGCCGGTTTTCCAGTCGATATTCATCCAGCACGGGATCTGACGAGTTCGAGTTCTTGGTCGACGCTTTTGCCCGTCTTGGTGCCATTGGTGCCACGCCGGAGAATTTTGCACAGCTGGTGCGTGAGAACGGCCCCGTTGCTTGGCTGCCTAGAGCGCGGATGTTGGCTGAGGAGGGCAATCTGGACGACTTGATGGCGGCGACCCTTCCGCTGCCGCCTGATTCCGACAAGAACGTCATAAGCGACGTCTGCGCCCGCGCGGCGGCCACGGCTGGAGTGAGCATCGTCGACCACCCTGACTTCAGCAAACTGGCACGCACCCCCTTCATAGCGGCCGTAGAGGCTGCCTGCAAGCGGGTGTCGAAGCCCTTGAGCGAACCCATTCCGATCGAGTGGCTCAAGGGCGACTGCTACGAGCGCAAGCATGATCTGCAAGAGCTCATGCACCACTGGTTCTTCAGTGGCGTGCACCTAAGCCTGTGTATGGCCGCCGAAGGGCAGACTGCGTTCGAGTTCGTGCGGGCGCCCAGCTACGACGAAAGGAAGAACATCAGTAACTTCCTTGATGCACTCTCGGCGATTGCGGTTCAGGTGGGGCAACGCTGGTGGCGCGGCGAGTTCGTGGACTTCCATAACCTGTTCGAGCTCCTCGAGCCGGTGGAGCCCAGGCGGTTTAGGCAGGGATACCAGGAAACTGCGGCTCTCGAAGACTTCCAGGCTGGGCTGCACCGCATTGCCTGCGACATTCGGCTGGGCAGCTGCCTGCTCGCTAACAGTGACGACGTGGCCCTCACCGAGGCGACGGTGGCCGCCGCGGGCGCCTGCGAGTGGTTTGACAGTGCATCCTTTCGCGCCCAGTACGCGGCCGGGCGGCTGACCCGCATGACCGATAAGGCCGCAGATGCGTTCATCAAGTCCGAGCGGGTGACGCTCGACGCCGAAATTCTGCGGGAGACCAGCGTCCATTTGCAGACACCCCTGCAGCTCTGCGGCATCGCGTTGGCGCACGGGCTGGAGGCCAGCGCTCGGGAGCTTTGCAAGCAAACCTGGGAACTGACCACCGGCTATGGGCACCGCAAGGACCCTACGTTGAACAACACGGTGGATGCGATCGACTTCCTGGCGGAGGTCGCTCCGGACGACGCACGGCGGCTACTCAGCCTGATTTCGCCTCAGATCCAGCACGTGCTGGACTTCACTGACGGGAAGGGCACTAGGCACGTGCTGGCAGCCGCGGATCGCCTGCTGGCGAAGTTGTGCCCGGCCGCCCTGGTCATCAAGTACGAGGAGCACACGGACCGCGGTGATTGGTCGCATGCCGAAGACAGCCTGCGGGCGTACGTGCAACAGGGCGTGAAGGACGGGTGGCCGCTGGATGCACTCTTGCGCACCGGCGTGCACCCGGAAATTCAAGATGTGCTGATTCGCTTGGAACATGAGGGAGTCAAAGGTGCAGCTGAACGGCTGCGCGTGCTGAATGGGCACGCCGGTTGGGACCTCGGCGTGCTTCAGCGCACTGACCCACCGAGCAGTGATAGAGATAGCAAGCCATACACCGGCGATGTCACTGTGTTCACACCGGAGCAACTCGACGACTTGTTGGCAAGCCTTGCAACCGCTAGCTACGACGAGAAGAAGCGCCTGCTTCGGGCCTGGTACGAGCACTGGGACAAGGCCGGCGAAGGCAAGCGACTTCTTGCGGCGCTCGACGGGTTGCTGCAGTCAGACGAGGGACGCCACAAGGGCATCCTTGATCTGTCCGACCTCGCTTTCGAGACGCGGCGCAAGTTGAGCGGCCCGAAAGCGGCTTGGAAATATCTGACCCAGGCGCAGATCCGGAACGGCGCGTGGATGGGCTTTGCCGAAACCGAAGAGAAGGTCTGCAAGCGGCTGGATCTGGTCGCGAAGTACTTCCCAAATCGGTGCGATGAGTTCGTGGCTGCAACGACCTACGCGATGTTTGGCGAACCAGAGCCGCCGCGGGTGGCGCCGACGGACCTGATGGTGTATTTCTATGCGCGGCAAAAGCGCATTGCAGAAGCCGTGCAATTTGCGGAGACGATGGTCAACTGCGTGCTTGAGGACACCCGAACGCTACCGCTGCAGCGCCCTCGTTGGGCGGCGGAACTGGATGCTACGCGGAGGGTCAAGTGATGGACGATCTACGCATCCTGATCGCCCGGCTCGGTTGGCCGGCGGCGCCCGCGAGGTGGTGGGCCATGCAGGAGCTCGCAGCTCGGTTGGGTGACCCGGCGTCGAAGGTGGCGACGGAGGGGGCGCTCCTTAAGTTCCTGGGCTCGCGCAAGCTCGAGGCCGAGGTGGTGGAGGCAGTTTGCGTCTTCTGGATCGCATCGCAGGCATACGGCTACAGGGCTGATCCCAGGTTGGCGGGGAGCATTCCAAAGCCGTCCATCCTTTCGGACCTGTTGCTGGAGAGCCTTGGTCTGCGGCCAAAGGCGCCTCCTACAGGACTGGAGGAGGTGCCCGAGGACTTCGAGGTGCCGCAGGACTTCAACGGTGTGCAAGGTGCGGACATACCTCGCATCTTCCGCACCTCGATGGCGGACATTGAGCGCCTCACAGGGCTTCCGTTCGTGCGTCAGATGTCCTTTGAGTGGGCGAACAACCGAGCGGCTTATCCGCACGCCCCGTACCAAGGTGACCCCTGGTATTTCTCGCGGCCGTTGGGCGATGGCTTCGAGCAGAACCTCTCAGCACGGGCGGCTGTGAGGATGATTTCTGCCTATCTACGCACGCTGTCGGTTGCGGAACAGTTTTGGGGCATGCCTCCGGATCGGGCGGAGGACAGCGCTGAGTTGGCCTTCCCCGTGCACCCGACGCTTGCATTCCTTAGGCCTATTCGGCCGTCGTGGGCTCCAAGTCAATCAGACTTTGATGGAGACGAAAAAGCCGTTTCAGCAGCTATACACGGGCTCGTCGAGCGGGTCAAAGCGGCGCGTCCTGGTGACGAGTTGATTGCCTTCGCTTCGCCTGTCGTCATGTCGATGGAGCGATGTGTAGAGGTCTCCGTCGTCCGCTGGGCACAGGCGCCATGCGGCAGCATTTCCGATGCAGACCTGGCTGAGCATTTGAAGTCGGAGTGGAGGAGCGGTCGGATGCTCGCAAGCGGGGCTCCAGAGCCTTTGAGCGTCACAACCACCGTGGTCTGCCCCAATCCTCACGAACTGGTGGATGAGAAGAGCAGGACCTGGCCATTGGCGAAACCGTTGGGCTTGGATCGCCTTGGGTACCTCCAGCGCGACATGTATCCGGGACGGCTCTTCCTGCCTACGATGCCCGGTCACAGGCATCTTGAGGTCAGTCCTCGCGACGGGCACGTTGAGATCAAGTCAGGTAGCGACGTCGTCGCAGACCTTTGCTACTGGAATGCGGGATGGGGACCTGTTCATCCAATGCAATTCGATGGAAATTGCGGTACAGCCCTGGTATCCAAGGGCGCCACCTACCGCACGCCGTCGGGCGCGCCGGTCTCTGAGGTGCGGTCGTTTTACTTCTGGCGCGTGCGGACGCTTCACCGGAAGAGCACCTTCGACCGCTTTGACGAGACGTTGACCTTTGGCGTCGAATTTGTGTGACGCTACTGCCTAAAGCGCTTCGTCGTCATCCTCAGCGTCGACGTCTTCCGCACCGTCCCCAAGCTCAGCCATCCTCCTGAGCGTTTTCCCCATATCGGTGGCAGCCATCTGATAGGCCATGTTTGCGTTCAGACGGATCATCTCGTCAACGCTGAGCATGTCGATTCGGCCGTTGGGCAAAAGGCGGACGTTTATCCACCCCTCCATGCCTTGGGGGTGAAGCTTTCCGGACTCGAGATGCTCGTGCACGAGGTTTATGCGCTCTTCGAACTCGATTCTTGTCATGGGCGTCTGCATGGTCGTGAGTTTTGGAAGCATCGTCATTTGTCCTTGTGAAGGACGGCTCGCACCGTTCCATTGATCCGTAGCACCCATTGCATTCGCCAGCCAGGAGGGAGCACGAGCGCCTCGCGACGGATGGCGAGCATGGATACCTCGTGACGCCTACTGCTGGCCCACGATCTGACGGTGCTGCCGTCTCTCCAGTGGTGCCTGACCATTGATGAGCTTGGCGCCTGCAGGAACTGGATGAAGCGCGGGCTCGCTATCGCTGGTGTAAGGGCGCCAAAGTGAGCGAGGCCTGGTTTGACGCGGCTGCAGACCGTGAGCTGTTCACCTAGCGCGGGCCTCGGAAGCTCTGTTGGCTTGAATACACCTAGCTGACCATGTTGAGTTGTCACCTGTCCGGTCGGAAGCAGATGTGATGTGAGGTCCACCTTGATAGGCTTAAATCCACGTTCTAGCAGCCTGTCGGACTTGATGTTGCCCGACAGGTTAATTTCACGATCCGAGATGAATCGAGGCGATTTTGGCTGGAGTCAGGTTGTTTTTTCATGAAAGCGCAATGCTCCCGTCCTGTTTTCTTACTGCGGACGCAATACGGCCATGCGCTTCAAATTCCACGCGAGGCAAACCAGTGTCCATTCGTTCTGGACGTTCTCCAGGCCGCGCAACAGAAACTGGCGGAACCCCATCACTGACTTGATGATGCCGAACACCGGCTCGACCGTCTGCTTGCGTAGCCCATAAGCGGCGCGCCCGGCGCGAGTCTTGAGCTTGTGCTTCATGGTCTCGACCGCGGTCGCCTCGTCGGCCAGGGGCGCCGGTTCGGTGAAACGCTCGCGCCAGCCCGGATGGTGTTCGTCGCGCTTGACCGCAATCAGTGGCTCGATACCCGCGGCAACGCAGACTGACACATTCTTCTCGCTGTAATAGCCCGTGTCGGCCAGCCACGTCGTGGGCCGATCCAGCCCTTCGGGATTCGCCCGCACCTTCTCCACCATCGGCTCGACCTGCTCCTTGTCGTTGCTCGCTTGGGTGACGTGCGGCGCCAGGATCAGCATCGACTCGGTATCGACCACCGCCTGGGCGTTGTAGCACTGCTCGAAGCCGCCGCCGGCCACCTTCATGATCCGCGACGCTTCGTCGGTCAGGTTGATCTGGTCGTCGGCCCGCGCGCCTGATTCGGGCGGCTGCGGCGGCTTGCCGCTCGCCTTCTTGCCCGTGGCCTTCGTCTTGGCCGCGCGTGTCGCCATCTTGGCCTCGTATTCGGCTTGCTCGCGCGCAAAGCGTTGCTGGGCGCGGGCCTCGATCTTGGCCTTGGCCGCCGCGATCGCCGCCAGGCGGTCTTCGCGGCGCTTGATCTCCTCAGGCAGATTCACCCCTTCCGGTACTTCCGCCTGGTCGGCCGCCTCGGCCAGCGCCAGCAGCGCCTTGACTTCGGCTTGCAGCTGCGCCTCGATCTTCTCGGCGTGCCCGTAGGAGAGCGCACTGTGCCGGCTGGCGTTCGCGTGAATCTTGGTGCCGTCCAGACTCACGGTGCCAAAGCGCGAGACTTGGTTCTCGCGTGCGATCTCAAGTACCTGGACAAAGGCGGACTGGAATTCCTGGCCGAAACGCTTCCGGAAGACCGCCAGGGTGTCGTGATCCGGATGGCGGTTGCAGGCGATATACCGGAACGCCAGCGAATCGTAGGTCGCCCGTTCGAGCTTGCGGCTGGAGAACGTGCCCGTGGCGTAGCCGTAGATCAGCAGGGAGAGCAGCATCGCGGGATGGTAGGCATCGGTTCCTCTGCCGGCATACGCCCGCTCCAGCGCCGAGAGATCCAGGCCTTCCACCACATCCACCACGTAACGCGCCAAGTGCGCTTCCGGCAGCCACTCCTGTACCGACGGCGGCAGCAGGTAGTCCGTGTCTCGATCTATCGGGTGAAAAGCCATCGCGCTATCCGTCAAAGTCCAGCGCTGGGATTATCGCCTATCGCGAGAAAAGTCCGACAGGCTGCTAGCAGCCGGTTTTTGTTTCGAGAGACACCCACGCTCAGTCGGGCAGCGCGATCTTGTTGTCGGTGCTGAACTGGTAATCCTTGAAAATGTGCTCCGCCGACAGGATCTCGTAATTGCCGTCCTCGAGCTTGCGGGACGTGTCCTTGAGCCGGTAGGTGTAGTGCCCGCAGGTCCAGCAGTCGAAGTTGCGCATGTGGGTGCACAGGCAGGTCTTGTCCATCACCGAGACGCGCCGCGC
>APMI01014221.1_pt1 | contig 10952 bp, 6 predicted proteins | sample 667938 | NCBI WGS metagenome assembly APMI01 (sample SAMN01084076, study PRJNA167559) | wastewater metagenome | biome: Wastewater | place: Denmark: Ejby Moelle, Odense | collected 2011-11-28 | reverse complement strand
CACACGCCTGGCCCGGGCGTCTACACCTATTGGGACTACCAGCAACTGCGCTTCCCCAAGAAGCAGGGGATGCGGATCGACTTCGTCCTCGGTTCGCCCGCGTTCGCGGCGCGCGTGCAGGGGGCGGTCATCGACCGCGAAGAGCGCAAAGGCACCGGCGCGTCCGACCACGCGCCCGTGGTGGTCCAACTCGCCGACTGAAGCGGGCGGCATACCGAGTCGGTATGCCGCCCGCTCACACAGGCGAAGACCGCCTTTGTGACCTTGACGGCCCGGTGGCCCTATGCGCGTGATGTCTTGCTTTGCCTGTGCTCAGAGGGTAGGTTTGCCTCAACCGTATGGAACGGAGTGTTCGGGGGCGGACACCGGGGGGGCCACGCTTTGGGGGTTCTTGTCTGTGTTCAGACACTCAAGACGTCGCTGGGTGACGGCTGCGCTTGTCGCCGTCGGCTGCATGGCCGCGCCGACACTACCCGGCCATGCCTCGCCGATCGGACCGGAGATCTTCATCTCCAGCCAGGTGTCGGCGCCCTACGTTGGGGCAGTCAACCCCTTCGATGACCCTGGTTTCGAGACCGATGGCGTGACCCCACTCGGCCCAGGCGAGAACGGGTCGATGGACGACGCTTCGACAGACCCGCCCTATGAGCCTGACACGAGGTGCCCCGAGACCGGGGCCATCAGCCCGGCCTCGGATCGGGTCGCGGCCCGCGCGGCAGTCGACACGCTCGATGATGCCTGGCGGAGCCATGCCGAAGCATCCATCGGCCCTGGAGCAACCATCGTCTCCCAGGGCCTCGTCCCCGCAGCCGTCAACAGTCCCGACGTCATCAGTTTCCCGGGGACGCCGGTGACAGCCACAGTCACCCGTCGCCGCATCCCCGTTGCGGACGTGCCCGCGACTGGACCGACAGGTCCTCTGACCGTGTCGGGTGGCACCCCGAGCGGCGGCGTCACCCACCCCGCCGCCGACACGCTCCAGGACTGCGCCCCCCGGCCAGCGTCCCTCTACGACACGACGGCCCAACCGCCCTACTGGAACGCGGTGACCTTCGAGAACACCGACATCGATGGCGCGCTCTTCGAGTTCAACATGGACGTCACCGCTTTCGGGGCTTGGTTCGGAGACCTGGAGACGCGCACCGACGGTCGCGGCAAGACGGCGTGGGTGTCGCTCTACGACGCGTCCGGTGCACTCATCGGCTCTCCCGAAGCCGTCGCCCCGGAGGCGCTCAACGGCAACCAGAAGTTGTGCGGTGGCCCCGACCAAGAGGACGACCCTGCGGTCGGATGTGGCAACCAATCCACACGGTGGATCGGATTCAGCGGGAATCAGGCAGTGCGTTTCATGCTCATCACGGTCGGCGACGACGACTCGTGCGAGGAGAAGGACGTCACGAACAACGCCCAGAACTGCAACGGCCGCACCGAGTTCCTCTCCTTCATCGGTCCGACGGTCGCCTTCCCGCAGCCGCAACTGACCGTTCGCAAGCAGGTCGTGTTGGCCGATGGAAGCTCAGGAACCCAAGTCGAGGGGTGGACCTTCGGGGTGTCCGTCGACGGCGGCGCGGCCGACACCGAAGCGACGACAGACTCCGGTGTCGTCGCCTTCGACCTGCCGACCACATCCGGGGCTCTCACCCTTAGCGAATCGTCGAAGCCGGGATGGTCGCTGGCGAGCCTGACCTGCACGGTCGACCTCGACGACGATCCGACAACGCCAGGTGCGGCCCTGAGCCTCAACGCCGGCCCAGCCCTCGCGTATTCGTTCAGGCTCGACTCTGCGATGCTCTTCCACAACATCGACTGCACCGCAACGAATCGGCAGGCCCCGACGACCGTCACGCTCGCGAAGATCGAGCATGCCGGTGGCGAATCGACGGAAGGCGAAGGTTGGCAGTTCATCGTCACCGCGGGCGGCCAGACCTCGCTGGACCTCATCACCGGGGCCACCGGATCAGGCTCGGTGACGGTCCCGCTGACAACGCCAACGGATCTCACGGTGACCGAGACCGCCAGCCCCGGATGGAACCTCACCGGGGTGACCTGCAGCGTCACCCCTCCCGGACTCGCCGCCACGACCATGCCTGCGGACCCCGTCAACGGGTCGTTCACCCTCCCGAACGTGGCCCCCGGGTCCGCCGTGGACTGCACCGTCGACAACACCGCCGACACCGCCCTAACCGTCGTCAAAGAGACCCTGGTCAACGGGGTTCGGACCGCTGAACCGGGTTGGGCCTTCGACGTCACCGCAGGGGCGTCATCCGGGTCGGTCCTCACCGGCCCTGACGGATCGGGAAGCCTGAGCTTCGCCCATGCCGGCCCCGTCGACATCAAGCTCCGCGAGATCGCTCAATCCGGCTGGATGGCCACCGACCTGACCTGCCAGATCACCACGCAGGACGGGACGACCTCGGCCCCGACGATCGAGGTGTCAACTGGGCTGTGGACGATCACCGGCATACTGCCTGGCTCCGTCCTCACGTGTCGGGCAACCAATGAGCCCGCCAGCATCGCCATCGACAAGACGGGACCAACCACGGTTGTGAATACGGGGGCGACGGTGACCTTCCCCATTACCGTGACCAACACAGGCGCAGTCGCAGCAACTGACGTCACCCTCACCGACACCCTCCCTGCTGGCCTCACCGCTATCAGCGTCACCACGTCGGACTGGCACTGTGCCATCACCACCCCTGCGGTCGTCACCTGTGCCCTCCCCTCGCCCTTGCCTCCCGGCGCCGAGGCACCAGTCGTCACCGTCGTCGCACTCGTCGGCAACAGCCCGGGCGACTACACCAACTCGGCGACCGTCTCCAGTTCCTCGGGCACTGCGACCGACACGCACTCCTTCACCGCCGAGACACCCGCGCCGGTGGTCCCGCTCCCCGAGACCGGCAGCGACCCTTCCACCGCGATCAACGTGGCATTCAGACTGATCGGTCTCGGCGTGGCACTCGCTTTGGTCGGTCGGCTCTCGACACGCCGCCGGGCCAGGCGCTGACCAACGTCCCGGGTTGGGGGGCCCGGGTTGGCGGCGTAGACATTGACGGCGAGGAACGCGAGGACCTGCGAAATGACGGCCCCGCCGGTGGCTCACTATGCGAATTCCTCCCCTTCTCCCTACTCTTTGTCACCATGGGGGGTTCGGAGCCAACACGGGTCACGCGGCGCACCGTCGTGCGCGGGGCTGCCTGGGCAGTGCCGGTCGTCGTGCTCGGTGCGCCCGCACAGGCCATGGCTGCCTCGTGCGTCTACCAGGTCGTCATCGTCAACACTTTGCTGGCCGGCTCGCTCAGCGGCTTCGACATGCTCGTCAAGGACACGAAGTTCGACGCCGTCCCCTCAACGACCGCACTGTTCACCGTGGGGACGAAGATGCCGGTCTTGCAATTCCTCGTCACCTGCAACGGCCAGCCCGCCACCGGCGTTCAGGTCGCGGTGGCCAGCGATGGGCAGACTGATATCGAGGGCATCCCCCTGCTCAAGTTCGTGTCCCCGACGATCACGACCAACGTCGTAGAAGGGACGGTGGTCCCGTCTCCGTATCTGGGCACCACGGATGCCACCGGGCGAGTCAACGTTGCCGTGGCCACCGCAACGTTCCAGGGCCCAGACGCCAAGCCCCGTGATGGCGTCTTCGCCGTCGTGGCGGGGGCCACCAGCACAACCTTCACCTATCGGCTTTTCGACGGCCTGCCCCTGGCCTGAGGCCCGGATGCCAGTCGACGGTGGCAAAACACAGGGGTTCCTCACGACCGGTCCTGCGGGGCGGCATACGCTGCAGGGAAGCAACCGACCTGCCACGGTGAGGCGGGCCCTCCGTCCCCTTGCGGGGTGGGTCGGCCTAGAGAAAGGTGGAGCCCGTGAGCAAAGCAACTGCCGCCAGAGAATCGTCGTCCGCACCGGTCCCCGCGAGTCCCGAGCACATTCGCAACGTCGTGCTCGTCGGCCCCGGCGGTGCGGGCAAATCCACCCTCTTTGAGCACCTGGTCGCCGCGCGCGTCCCGGGCCGCCGCCCCCACGAGGGCGAGCACGAGCGGTCCGTCGGCGTCGAGGTCGCTGCGGTCGAGAGTGGCGGGCTGACCGTCAACCTCATCGACACCCCTGGTTACCCCGACTTCGTCGGTGAGCTGCGCGCGGGGTTGCGCGCCGCTGACGCCGCCATCTTCGTCATCTCCGGTGCTGACGGCATCGATGGCGCGACCGCCCTGCTGTGGCAGGAGTGCGCCGCGGTCGGTATGCCGCGGATCATCGCCGTGAGCAAGCTCGACATGCCGCGCTCGGACTACGAGGAGACCATCGCCACCTGCCGCCGGGTCTTCGGCGACGCTCAGCCGGTCTATCTGCCCGTCCACTCCGACGACAAGACCGTCGTGGGCGCCATGGCCCTGATCAGCCAATACGTCGCCGACGGCAAGGGTGCCCGCCGCGACCCCTCCGACGACGAGGCCGCCACCATCGAGGAGCACCGCGGGACGCTCATTGAGGCGATCATTGAGGAGTCTGAGGACGACTCGCTGCTGGACCGTTATCTGTCCGGCGAGGACCTTGACGTGGCTCAGCTCATCGCTGACACCAAGACCGCGATCGGCAAGGGGACCTTCTTCCCCATGCTCCCGATCTCGCCGGCCACCGGCGTCGGCATGGAAGAGATCTACGAGCTCATCGAGACCGCGTTCCCGTCGCCCGCCGCGCGGCCGCTGCCGGCAGCGACGACGCCTTCCGGTGGCGACGTGGCCGAGCTGGCCTGCGACCCCAAGGGTCCGCTCGTGGCCGAGGTCATCCGCACGAGCAGCGACCCGTATGTCGGTCGACTCTCCCTGGTGCGAGTCTTCTCCGGCACCCTGCGGGCCGAAGAAGTCGCCCACGTCTCCGGCCACCTGTCGACCTTCCTCGGCCACGAACTTGAGGGCCACCCAGAGCACGACGACGAGGAGCGGGTGGGACCGCTGTCCTCCCCTCTCGTGGATGCTTTGCGCCCCAAGGAGTTTGCCATCGCCGGCGACATCGTCCTGGTCGCCAAGCTCTCCAAGGCGGAGACTTCCGACACCCTCTCAACCAAGGACCACCCGGTCCTCGTCGAGCCGTGGGTGCTGCCCGAGCCACTCCTGCCCGTCGCCATCCACGCCAAGTCCAAGGCCGACGAAGACAAGCTCGCGTCCGCTCTCCAGCGGCTTGTCGCTGAGGACGTGACGATGCGGATGGAGCACAACGCCGAGACCCACCAGGTCGTCCTCTGGGCGATGGGCCAGGCCCACATCGAGGAGTTGCTCGGTCGGCTGGCCGAGCGCTATGGCGTGCAGGTCGAGGCCGAGCCGTTCCGAACCGCGCTGCGCGAGACGTTCGTAAAGAAGGTCATCGTCAAGGGCCGGCACGTCAAGCAGTCCGGCGGGCATGGGCAGTATGCCGTGTGCGACCTGGAGATCGAGCCGCTCCCCCGCGGTGGTGGCTTCGAGTTCGTCGACAAGGTCGTCGGCGGCGCCGTGCCCCGCAACTTCATCCCCTCGGTGGAGAAGGGCGCCCGCGGTCAACTCGACAAGGGCGTGCTCGCGGGTTATCCGTTGGTGGACGTGCGTGTGACGCTCTTCGACGGCAAGGCGCACTCGGTCGACTCATCCGACATGGCCTTCCAGACGGCGGCGGCGATGGCCCTCAAGGAGGCCGCCAACGAGTCGACGGTGGCTCTGCTTGAGCCGATCGACGCGGTCGACATCACGGTGTCGGACGACTACGTGGGCGCGGTCATGTCCGACCTGCGCGGACGCCGCGGCCAGGTGCTGGGCACCGAGCCGGCCCGCGAGTCGGGCTGGACGATCGTCCACGCCGAGGTGCCCCAGACTGAGTTGTCGCGCTACCCGATCGACCTGCGTTCGGTGTCACACGGCACGGGGTCCTTCGCACGTCGGCAGTTGCGTTACGACTACATGCCGGCCGACAAGGCCAAGGAGTACGCCAAGCCCGAGAAGTAGGCTGCAGAGTTAGGCCGAGCGGCACAGGACGAGGGAACTGCCCACGATGACCAAGGCCACCACGAGGACGTTCGGCACACCACCGCTCGGCACGAACGCCGCTGCCGCCGCCACGACGATCCCCACGATGAGGAGGGCAGCGGCACCGGTCAAGCGCCGATTGTGGTGGAGGACGTGCCGGATGACCACACGCTGACTCGCGCCGACGAGATAGTGCCGCCACTTAAGGACGAGGAACCCGACCAACGCCGCCAACAGCACCAGCAAGCCGATCCTCCCGAGAAGGGTCGGTGACTTGCCGACGAAGCCGAGGCCGAGGCAGACCCCGCCCAACGTCAGATACCCCTGCCAGTGGATCACCTGCTGGAGGACCAGCCGAACGTTGTCCGACGCCACATCACCGACCCTCCGAGGGTCGGCAACCGCCGCGCCGGAGAAGCCCGCCAGAACGGCGGACGCCCCGCCGACGCCAGATCGCGCCAGTTGCACCCGGGCCAGATCGTTCTGAGCCGCCGCGTTCGTCGGGTCCAGCCTCAGCGCCTCGAGGATGGCCCGTTCCGCCAGGTCGATTTCGGCCGGCGTGCTCGGCCCGCCGGTGAAGGCCACCTCGGCGATCATCAGGTGGGTTTCCGGCTCATGAGGCGCCAACTCGACAGCGCGGCTGGCGGCCTGCCAGGCGCCCTCACGTTCGCCCGGCACGGCGAGCAGGCATTGCGCGAGGCGCAGATGGTTCACCCAGTTCTGCGGGCCGAGACGAACTGCGGTGTATGCCGCTGACGTTGCGTCCTGTTCCCAGCCGTCCGCGAGTAGGGCCGACGCCAAGGCACCATGAGCCGAATCCGCGTGAGGTGCCAACGCGACCGCCCGTCGACCGTAGGTCACCGCTTCGTGGTTCCGCTTGACGCGCATGGCGGCGATGGACGCCACGATCAGCAGCTCTGGGTTGTCCGGATCGGCCGCAAGGAGGCGCCTACACGCCTCCATAGCCTCAGCGGCCCTGCCCAGATTCAGGAGTGTGCGAACGCGCTCGATGGCATCGCCGGCCGGCTTGTCTTCCATCCCGTTCATCTCAACCCGGCACGGATTCGCGCGAATTTCCCCGGTTCAGGATGCCCGCGGCACTGGCCAACAGGAAGGCGCCGGTCGCGGCGAACAGCGGCCCGTCGCCAGGCAGGAACCCACCCGCAGCCATCACCAGCAGTGCCGCCGCCAGGAGAACAGCACCGACGGACAACCGCCGATCGCGACGGATCACCTGCCGAATGACGTCCTGCTGACTCGTGCCCACGAGATTGCGACGCCAGGTCACGACAAAGTAGGCGGCCAAGCCCGCGACGACCGCCACAAAGCCCCACCTACCCCGCGTGGTCGGGGGGCTGCCGAGCACGAGCATCCCGACACACACCGCTCCCATGACCCAGAGGCCCTGGACGAGGACCAACCGACGCACCACGCGGCGGATGTTCTCCAAGGCCGCGTTGCCCACCCCGATCGGGTCAGCGATCACAGCGCCCGTGAAGCCGGACAGCACCTCTGACGCCCCGCCCACCCCGTCCACGCCGGTGCGCGCGAGCTTCAGCCGCGCCAGTTCGTGCTGGTAGGTCGCGTTCGACGGTTCCAGCCGCAGCGCCTCGCGAATGGCACGTTCGGCAAGGTCGAACTGGGCCAGGGAACTCAGCCCGACGGGATAAACCACGCAGGCCACCTGGTAGTGCGCCAGCGACTCGTGCGGAGCCAGTTCCACAGCCCGAGTTGCCGCTTGCCAGGCAGCATCGCGACTGTCGGGCATGGCCATGAGGCACTGTGAGTAGCGCAGATGGTTGATCCAGTTGTGCGGCGCCAACGCAGCAGCGGTGTATGCCGCGGACGTCGCCTCCTGCGCCCTGCCCACGGTGAGCAGGGCTGTCGCCAACGCTCGATGCGCGGAGTCGGAGTCGGGGCCTGCGGAGATCGCCATCATGGCGAACCGAATAGCGTCGTCGTGCTGCCCGAGACGGTAAGCGGCGATGGACGACAAGGTGAGCAAACCTGTGTCGGTTGGGTTGTCGGCGAGGGCCCGGCTGCATGCCGCGAGCGCCTCCGCGTCGCGGCCAAGCAAAAGGTAGGTCCGCACCCGTTCGCTTGGGTCCGGCGTGGCGTTCCTGGCCATTCGCCCTCAGAGTTTCTTCGTGCGCTTCATATACGTGCGCAACTCGTCGTAGGTCCCGTCGGTGTTGGCGAACTGCACGACGTTGCGGGCGGCGTCGAACCATGGCCCGGTCGACGGGCGGACCTCGCGCAGCGCTGACGTGAGGTCGTCCATCCGGATCATTCGCACGGTGCCGCTGCGGATTCCCTCCATCATCGCCCGCTCGGCGGCACTCTCGCAGATGTGCGCGAGGTCAGCCCCGGAGTAGCCGTCGGTTGCCTTAGCCAGGGCAGCGAGGTTGATGCCCTCGATGGGTCGATCCTTGAGGTGGTAGCCAAGGATCGCCTCTCGAGCCTCCTGGTCGGGAGGCAGCACCAGAAGAGTCCGATCGAACCGCCCGGGCCGGCGCAGCGCGGAATCGACGTCCCACGGCTGGTTGGTCGCGCCGACGACGTAGACCCCCTCGTTGCTGTCCGACACTCCGTCCAGCTCGGCGAGCAACTGGTTGACCGTTCCGCGCATCGCCGAGTGCCGGGTCAGGCTGCGCTTCTGGCCCAGCGCATCGACCTCGTCGAGGAAGATGACGACGGGGGCGTTGCGTCGGGCGATCTGGAACAGCTCGTGCAGGTTGCGTTCGGACTGGCCGATATACATGTCCAGCACGTCGGACAAGCCCACGTTGATGAACTGCGCACCCATCTCTCCGGCGATGGCCCGCCCGATGAACGTCTTCCCACATCCCGGCGGCCCATAGAGCAGGATGCCGCCGCGCAGACTCTTGCCATAAAGCTTGCGCATCTCCGGGTTCTGCATCGGCGCTAGGAACGACACGAGGATGCGTTCCTTGACCTCGCGCATCCCGCCCACATCGGCCAGTCGCACGGTCGCTCGCTCGACGTCCCAGGCACCGACCTCCGGCTCCGCACCGGCGTCGCCCTCGACGAACATCGGCTCGGGTGCGATGTCCTTCACCTCGGACTCCGCTGCACTCCAATCGAATCCGTGCGCCTGTCCCGAATCCGCGGGCGTCGCCTCGGCAGGTGGTCCCGTCTGCGGTTGCGGTATGCCGCCCAGCGCCCGGCCCATGAGCGCCCGCGCCGACCCACTGGCCGGGTCCTGTTGCAGAGCGGTCGCGCAATGCCCCAGCGCGGCATCGAGTTGGCCGTCAGCCAGCAGCAGCTCGGCCAGGTGCAGCCGCAGCGCAACATCGGTGGGGGCCGCCTCGACGGCCTTCGCCAACGATGCGATGAGCGGATTCGTCATGCCGTGATCGTAGAGCCGCTCCCCACCCCCGCCGGGTCGAGGTATTTCGCCATCGTCAGGAGATAGCCGAATACCTCGACCCGGCAAAGGAAACCGAGCAGAAAACGTCAGCGCAGGATGAGCGAGTCGGCCTCGTCGTCGCGATCCACGGTGACCGTCGACCCGTCCCGGACCTCGCCGGCCAACAGCGCCCGAGCCAACCGGTCGCCGATCTCGCGCTGCACCAACCGGCGCAACGGACGAGCACCATAAGCAGGGTCGTGACCCGTGACCGCCAGCCATTCCTTGGCGGCCTCGGTGACCTCCAGCGTGATCCGCCGGTCGGCCAACCGCGCAGACAGCGCCCGCACCTGCAACTCGACGATCCGCGCCAACTCCTCCGTCGACAGCGGGTCGAAGATGACGACCTCGTCGAGCCGGTTGAGGAACTCGGGCTTGAACGACGCCCGCACCATCCCCATGACGGCCTCGCGCTTGGCCTCATCGGTCAACATCGGGTCGACGAGGAACTGGCTGCCGATGTTGGAGGTCATGACGAGGATGACGTTGCGGAAGTCGACCGTGCGCCCCTGCCCATCGGTGAGCCGCCCGTCGTCGAGCACCTGCAGGAGGATGTCGAAGGTCTCCGGGTGGGCCTTCTCAACCTCGTCGAGCAGCACGACGGAGTAAGGCCGCCGACGCACCGCCTCGGTGAGCTGCCCACCCTCTTCGTAACCCACGTAGCCCGGAGGCGCACCGATGAGCCGCGCGACCGCGTGCCGCTCGGAGTACTCCGACATGTCGATCCGCACCATCGCGCGCTCGTCGTCGAAGAGGAAGTCGGCCAGCGACTTGGCCAACTCCGTCTTGCCCACGCCGGTCGGCCCGAGGAAGAGGAACGACCCGGTCGGCCGATCGGGGTCGGACAGACCCGCGCGCGAGCGCCGCACGGCGTCGCTGACGGCCCGCACCGCGTCGGCCTGGCCGATGAGGCGCGCACCGATGAGCTGCTCCATGTGCAGCAACTTCTCGGTCTCGCCCTGCAGCAGCCGCCCGGCCGGGATGCCGGTCCACGCCGAGATCACCTCGGCGATGTCGTCGGCACCGACGCGGTCCTTGACCATGACGTCCTTGTATGCCGTCCCGCCGGCTCCCGCGCCCGCCGCACCTTCGGGGCTGCCGGCAACTCCAGCACCGACGCGGTGGGCCGCCTCGGTCTCCTGAGCGCTGGCCAACTCCTTCTCCAATGCGGGGATCTCGCCGTAGAGGAGCCGAGCGGCATCCTCATACTGAGCCTCGCGCTGCAGCCGGTCGGCCTGGGTGCGCAGATCGTCCAGGCGCACCTTAAGCTCGCCGACCCGGTTGAGGCCGGACTTCTCGGCTTCCCAACGGGCGTTGAGCGCAGCCAACTCGTCGGTCTTGTCGGCCAGGTCCTTGCGCAGTCGCTCCAGTCGCGCGACCGACGCAGCGTCGGTCTCCTTGGCCAGGTGCAACTCCTCCATCCGCATCCGGTCGACGGTGCGTTGGAGTTGGTCGATCTCGACGGGTGAGGAGTCGATCTCCATCCGCAGCCGCGAGGCAGCCTCGTCGATGAGGTCGATCGCCTTGTC
>APMI01012248.1_pt1 | contig 10955 bp, 8 predicted proteins | sample 667938 | NCBI WGS metagenome assembly APMI01 (sample SAMN01084076, study PRJNA167559) | wastewater metagenome | biome: Wastewater | place: Denmark: Ejby Moelle, Odense | collected 2011-11-28 | reverse complement strand
TGGAGCGGGTGAAGGGAATCGAACCCTCGTCGTAAGCTTGGAAGGCTTCTGCTCTACCATTGAGCTACACCCGCGCGCCAAAGCGCCTTTAGCCGCGCAACCCGTCCTGCCGCAAGCCCGCGCTCACACCATCTGCGCGAGCAGGTCCTTGATATTCACGAATGCGAAGCCGATCGAGCTGTCGGCGATGCCGAACGGCAGGAACAGGTCGCCGTCCACCAGCATCGCGCCGCAAGTATAGACCACGTTCGGCACATAGCCGTCGCGTTCGTCGTCGAGCGGTTCGAGCAGCGGGCGGCTGGTCCGGCCGATCACTTTCGACGGGTCGTCCTTGTCGAGCAGGATGGCCCCGATCGAATAACGCCGCATCGCGCCGACGCCATGGGTCAGCAGCAGCCAGCCCTCGTCGATCTCGATCGGGGCGCCGCAATTACCGATCTGAATGAATTCCCAGGCGTATTTCGGGCGGGCGAGCAACGCGCCTTCGCCCCAGTCCGTGAGGTTTTCGGAGGTAAGCAGGAAGATGTTCTCCCCGTCCTGCCGCCCGATCATCATGTACTTGCCGCCGACCTTGCGCGGGAACAGCGCCATGCCCTTGTTGCGTGCGGCGGGACCGGTCATCGGCACCAGGTCGAACTTGCGGAAATCCTTCGTCCGCATCAGCTCGGACCGGATCTGCTTGCCGTCGTAGGCGGTGTAAGTGCCGATCCATTCGGTGCGCTGCTCGCCCTTCACCGTGCTGACGAAAGGGGTGATGCGCAGGTCTTCGAGGCCGTTCCGCTGCGCATCGGTCATCGGGAAAATGACGGTGCGCGACAGGTCGGAATCGGCGTTGCGGTAAATCGTTATGCTGTCGTCTGGAGCGACCGGCTCTCCGCGCTTTACTGCGGACACATCGGCGGCGGTCGCGATGCGAGGCGTTGGATGCAGGCTGACCTCGCGGCCGGGGCCGACGATCCCCTGGGCGAATGCGATCGAGCTGATGTGCCCTTCGCCCACCGTCCGCACCGACATGATGAAGCGTACCGCGCCATCGCTCACACCCGACTGGTCGGGCGAGGGCACGACGCTGGGGTTCATGATCGCGGCGGCGGCATAGCTGTATTCGTGGCAGAGATAGGCGCCGAGCAGCTGGCGGCGGCGGGGCGTCAGCTTGGCCTGCGCAAGCGCGTCCGCCATCGTTTCGCTGAACTGTTCGTACCGCGCCTCGAATACCTTATCGACCTGCCAATGGCGCGCGTCGAAGTGGTGATAGACGCGCTCGAGCTCAGTCGTCACATCATCGGTATCGAGATCGCGGACGTGGTTGATCAGGCGCAGCGCCCGGCTAGGCTCGGTTCCAGTGCTTTGCCAGGCAAGATGAAACGGACGAACGACGACCCGCCGGGCATCGGCATGCAAACGCTCCGGCATGATTTCGATCAGGGAAATGGGAACTCTCCGCGGTTCGCGCGGAGTGGCTTCAGGCAGCCTCCGCGACGGGTTCGTCCTCGTCCTCTAGATCGCTCACCGTTTCAAACAACCCCCGATAGGCACGATGTCCAGCCTGCCAGGCGATAATCGACTCCGCACCTTGGTTGAGATTGGCGTCGAAACGGGTCAGTCCGTCGTGGCACTCGCCGGTTTCGGCATCGATAATCGGCACCGACAGGGTGTTGGCACCGAGGAACCAGTCATGTGCGGCGGTCGCGCGATCAATCCAGACCGCGTCGTCGGTCGCCGCCCACGCGACGGCGCACGCGTCGATCATCGCCCAGGCCTCGAGCGGCTGCTGGTCGAAAATCGCTGGCGGTGCGAACGGCACGCTGAAACTTTCGGTGCCGACCGGCTGGAACTGGCCGTCATGCGCGGTCGTCTGCTGCGAGACCCAGTCGAGCGTTTCGATGCCGGTTGCGACCAGCGTTTCGTCGCCCAGGATCTGGCCGGCGCGGATCAGTGCCTCTGGCAAGCGCGTGTTGTCGTACGACAATACGATTTCGAACCAGGCCCAATCGGGGCGGCTGTTACGCGCGACCAGCGATGCCAGCATGACGGCACCCTCGCGCAGCACGGTCAACGCAGCTTCGTCATCGGGCCGGATCGTCACGATCTCGGCCGCGCCCAGCATCTGGAAAGCGCGGGCGCGCAGTGACGGCAGCGGCCCCATGGCGGCGGCGGTCAGGTCGTACCATTCGAGCGCCCATTGCCGGATCGCGGTGGACGGACCTCGGGCAGCGGCAGTCGCCAGCGCCCAGAGCGTGCGACCGTTGCTGTCTTCAGATCCAACATCCTCCAGCCAGCGGCGGTCGAACGACATGAAGTTGCGGAATCGGCGGGTCTCTTCGTTCCAGGCGTGCTGGACGAAGCTCGCGTAAGTCATCGCGAATTCGGTGCGCGTTTCGACGGGCAGATCGTCGGCAAGTGCCATCAGCATCAGTCCGCGGGCATTGTCATCGATGCAATAGCCATGACGGCGGTCGGGCACGCCCAGGATGCTGTGTTGCAGCATTCCGGTGCCGTCGGTCATCCGCTCGATCGGCGTGACCTTAAGGACGGGCGTGATCAACCTCGCGCGCGAAATGCGATGGTCCCGCAGACCGCTGGCGATCGTCTCCAGCACATTTTCGGCATTGCGCGGCCAAATCATCGAACGCCCGCGCTTGTAGGCTCGATCCGCCATCGCCGTGCGAAGCGCATCGTCGGTCAACAGGCGCGATACCGCTTCGCCCAGCGCCTCGGGCGACCGCATTGGGACCAGAATGCCGTGATCGTCTGCCAGTATCTCCGTCGCATGGACGTAGGGCGTGGAGACGACAGCCTTGCCCAGGCCGATCGCGTAACTGAGCGTACCCGAGGTGATCTGGGCCGGGTTGCGATAGGGCGTGACATAGATGTCGGCGGCGGCCAGCCAGTCGGTCAACTCATCGATGTCGCAGAAACGGTCGACGAAGCTGACGTTGTCCGCCAGGCCGAGTTCGGCAACCCGCGCGATCAGGGATTCGCGATACGCCTCGCCTTCGTGCCGGATCAGGTGCGGATGCGTGGCGCCGAGCACGATGTAATGCGTGTCCGGCGTCTTCGCGACGATCGCCGGCATCGCCTCGATCATGTCAGCGATGCCCTTGTCGGGCGAGAGCAGGCCGAACGTCAGCACCGTCGGCCGGTCGTCCAGCGTCAATCGCTGGCGCGCTTCCGATGGATCGACCAGCGGCCGGTCGGGAATGCCATGAGGAATGACAGTCACGCGTGCCGGGTCGATGCCATGCGCGCGCGCCAGGATGTCACGGCCTTTCTCGGCCATCACGATGATGGTCGATGCGCGGGTGAGCAGGGTTTCCAGGACGGTACGCTGCGTATCGTTAGGATTTTCGAGGATCGTATGCAGCGTTACCGCGATCGGGGTCTGCACACGGTTGATCAGCGCGAGCAGGTGGCTGCCCGCGTCGCCGCCGAAAATGCCATATTCGTGCTGGATCCACAGAACCTGCGCGCCGCTTGCGTCGATCCTGTCGGCGGCAGCCTGATAGGCGGTGATGTCGTCCTGCGGGATCAGCCGTTCGATTTCCGGGCCGTAACCCTGAACCTGACCGTCATCCATCGCATAGACATCGACCGCCGAACGCGACGGATGCGCGCTCAGCGATTGCCAGCAATCGAATGTATAGGTGGCAAGACCGCACAGGCGCGGCGGAAAATTGCCGAGAAGGGCCACATGGGACGGCAAACGCTTGCTGCGCGGGGCACCGGGCCAGGGCAGGGGATCGAACTTCATCGAACCTCCAGTGATCGGGGACAAGCTGCGTTAACCGACAATACGGGACGAAGTTCCACCGACTCCTGTTGCAATGCAACATTTTTGTTGCATTAGCGAACAGATTCGAAAGATCGTTACGCCAGCGGCACTTAGCTTAGCCCGAGTATGTCCCCGGCGGCATTCAGGCCGATGTGTTCCGCTGCGGGAACGCGCGGCAAGCCCGGCATGGTCATGATCTCTCCGCAGACTGCCACGACGAATCCGGCGCCGGCAGACAGGCGAACCTCGCGGACTTTGACGACGTGACCAGTGGGCGCGCCCATCGATGCAGGATCGGTCGAAAAACTATATTGGGTTTTCGCCATGCAGACCGGCAGGTTGCCGTAACCGGCGGCTTCCCAGCGCGCGAGTTGCGCGTGGACGCTGGGTTCGGCGACCGCTTCCTCGGCGCGGTAGATGCGGGTCGCGACGGTGTTGATCTTGTCGAACAGCGACAGGTTGTCGTCGTAAAGCGGCGCGAACTGCGCGCCGTCGCGGTCGGCAAGCGCGACGACCGCTTCGGCCAGATCGACTGCGCCCGCACCGCCCTCCGCCCAATGCTTGCAGAGATGCGCCTCGCAGCCATGGGCGACCGCGATTTCGCGGATCTTGGCGTGTTCGGCGTCGGTATCGGTCGCGAAATGGTTGATCGCGACGACGACGGGAACGCCGAACTGGCGGACGTTTTCGATGTGGCGGACAAGGTTGACCGCGCCGCGTTCGAGGGCCGCGACGTCTTCCCTGGCAAGGTCGGTCTTGGCGACGCCGCCATGCATCTTCAGCGCGCGGACGGTCGCGACGATGACGGCGACCGCGGGCGACAGCCCGGCCTGGCGGCATTTGATATCGAAGAACTTCTCCGCGCCCAGGTCCGCGCCGAAGCCGGCCTCGGTCACGACGAAATCGGCGAGCGTCAGGCCAAGCCGCGTCGCGATCACCGAGTTGCAGCCGTGCGCGATGTTGGCGAACGGGCCGCCGTGGATGAGTGCGGGCGTGCCGTCCATCGACTGGACCAGGTTGGGCTTGATCGCCTCCTTCAGCAGTACCGCCATCGCGCCATCGGCTTTCAGGTCGTGCGCGGTCACCGGCTGGCGGTCGCGCGTATAGCCGACGACGATGCGGCCCAGCCGCGCCTGCAGGTCGTCGAGGTCGCTGGCGAGGCACAGGATCGCCATGACTTCGGATGCGACAGTGATGTCGAAACCGCTTTCACGCGGATATCCGTTCGCGACGCCGCCGATCGACTGGACGATGTCGCGCAGCGCCCGGTCGTTGATGTCGAGCACGCGCCGCCACGTGATGCGCCGCACATCGATGTCGAGCGCGTTGCCCCAATGGATGTGGTTGTCGATCATCGCCGACAGCAGGTTGTGCGCGGCGGTGATCGCGTGGAAATCGCCGGTGAAATGGAGATTGATGTCCTCCATCGGCACGACCTGCGCATGGCCGCCGCCCGTCGCGCCGCCCTTGGTGCCGAAACAGGGGCCGAGCGAGGGTTCGCGCAGCGCGAGCATCGTCCGCCGCCCGATGCGGTTCATCGCGTCGGCGAGGCCGACCGAAGTCGTCGTCTTGCCTTCGCCCGCAGGCGTCGGGCTGATCGCGGTGACGAGGATGAGCTTGCCGTTATGGCCGGATGCCGGGATCGCTGCCGGGTCGATCTTGGCCTTGGCCTTGCCATAGGGTTCGACGGCTTCGGCCGGAATGCCCGCGATGGCAGCGATTTCGGCAATGGGCTTCAGCGTCGCCGCCCGGGCGATCTCGATGTCGGAAAGCATGGTCGCTGGCGTATCGTGCGACCCGCGGCCGCACAAATCAAAAGGGCGGAGTGCATCGCTGCACCCCGCCCGATTCGTAAAAGGCGTGGAGCCGATTAGCGCTTCGAGAACTGGAAGCTGCGGCGGGCCTTGGCCTTGCCGTACTTCTTACGCTCGACGGCGCGGCTGTCGCGGGTCAGGAAGCCTGCAGCCTTCACCGGTGCGCGAAGTTCCGGCTCGTACTTGGTCAGCGCCTGCGAGATGCCGTGCTTCACGGCGCCCGCCTGGCCCGACAGGCCGCCGCCCTTGACGGTGGCGATGACGTCGTAGCTGCCGACGCGGTCGGCGACTTCGAATGCCTGGCTGATGACGAGGCGCAGCGTCGGACGTGCGAAATACACTTCCTGGTCGCGGCCGTTGACCGTGATCTTGCCGCTGCCGGGCTTGATCCAGACGCGCGCAACGGCGTCCTTACGACGGCCGGTCGCATAGCTGCGGCCCTGTGCGTCGATTTCCTTTTCGCGCAGCGGCATCGTCGAGACGAACTGCACGGGCGCTTCGTCGGCATTGACGACGGTGTCGGTCGTCTCGGCCTTCACAGGCGCAGGCGCGGCGCCGGTCAGCGCGGCGAGGTCGGCCAGCGACTGGCGGCCGTCAGAGGTTTCGGGGGTCTCGGACATTATGCGCCCACCTTGTTCTTGCGGTTCATGCTGGCGACGTCGAGGACCTTGGGATCCTGCGCCGCATGGGGGTGCTCGGTACCGGCATAAATGCGGAGAGCCCGCATCTGGTCACGGCCCAGCGGACCGCGCGGGATCATGCGCTCGACAGCCTTTTCAAGCACGCGCTCGGGGAACTTGCCCTCGAGAACCTTGGCCGGCGTGATCGCCTTGATGCCGCCCGGGTGACCGGTGTGCTTGTAATAGACCTTGTCGGTCAGCTTCTTGCCGGTGAAGCGAACCTTCTCGGCATTGATGATGATGACATTGTCGCCGCAATCGACGTGCGGGGTGTAGCTCGGCTTGTGCTTGCCGCGCAGGATGTTCGCGACCATGCTGGCAACGCGGCCAACAACCAGTCCGTCGGCATCGATCAGATGCCAGTCCTTCACCACCTCGTGCGGCTTGGCCGCCTTGGTGGTCTTCATCAGCGCCTTCATGGTGCCTGACCCTTTTTCAAACGAAACGCGCCGCCCCAATGCGGAGCGGCGCTGTGAGCGGGCCAATGCTGCGTCAGGTGCAGAAAGTCAAGCATATCTGCCGTTTCGCTGACGGGTATTTGAATACCGGCCAGCGAAACGGGCAGTCAAATCAGCGTGCGGCGATCACTGCGGCCTGGGCTCCGGGCTTGCTCGACACGACGTCGCGGGTCGAAAAGCTTACCCAGCGCCCGTCGATCGACCCGTTGACGCGGGTGCCCGACACGCGGAACCGGAAAGGCTGCTTCGTATCTTCGATGCGGCCGGAAATCAGCGTCACCTTGCCCTGCTTTTCAACGGTGTAGGTGTAGGTCGATCCGTCGCGCGTGAACGTTTCGGCGAGTGCGGGCTGCGCAACGGCGGCGGCGAGGACGGAAAAAGCGATCAGTGTCTTGGTCATGGCAGTTCCTTTCGGGGAGGAAAGTGTCTGCCGTTCAGGCTTCTTATTGTTGTGCACTGCACCCTATTTGCGGGAGCGCATGGGTCAAACGCGACCTGTGCAATCGCGTTTGCAGATTGTGCACTGCAATAAATTCAGGGTGCGAGTTCGAATTCGACCGTACGCCGGTCCACATCCGCCGCGACCAGCTTCACCCTTATCCGCGCACCGGGATCGATCGTGCCCTTGAGCCGCGCCACGATGGGCATGTCCTGAAGCTGGATGCGCACGCCGCGTTCGTCGATGTCGGTGACGACCGCGGGAAAGACCTTCCCCTCGCTGCCGTGAAGCATCACGGCCTCCGCCAGGTCGACGACCGCGCGCGAGATCTGCCCGCCGAGCGCACCCGACCGGGCCATGACGGCGGGCAGCCGGGCAAAGGCATCGGTCACCACGTCCGGCACCGGCTGCCCGTTCACGACGGCGAGGATCGCGCGGATGACATAACGATCGGCAAGGCGGCGCAGCGGGGCCGTGGCATGCGCATAAGTTGCGGACATTGCCGCGTGCCAGGGCACGATCCCATCGTGATAGGGCGTGTAGGACGCACCCGTCCCGGCACGGCGGATCGCCATCATGAAGGCGGCCTGGTGCGGGTCGCACGGATCGAGCCGCTTTTCGAACTGGGCGAGCGTGGCGTTCGCCGGCCAGACCAGCCCGAACGCCTTTGCGGTGTGCCGCAGCCGTTTCACTGCACGCTCATCGGGCGGTGCCATGACGCGGAACAGGCCCGTCTTATGCGCGAGCAAGGTGTCAGCGATCGCAAGGTTGGCGGAAAGGGACAGCGCGGCATTATGGGTTTCGGACAAGAGCATCGGCCGGAACAGCAGCTCGAATCCGCCGTTCGCATCCCGTGACACTTCCTGTTCGGGCGGATCGACGCGCGCGGCACCGCGGCGGTCCTCGGCCGCCTCGATCCGCCTCGCCAGTTCGGCAAAGTCCGGCGGCAGGTCCGCATCGCGCACATTGTCATAGGCGAGCTTCGCCTTGCTGTGGACAATCGCCCGTTCGGCGCCGTCGAGATGCACGCCGCCGTCGGGTGCCACGCGGACTGTGAAGATCACCGCGGGCCGCGGACCGTCCGGCAACAGGCTTGCCGCATGTTCGCCCAGCACCGGCGGATAAAGTCCCGCCTTGCTGTCGGGCAGGTACTGCGTCTCGCCGCGCCGCCATGCCTCCAGGTCGACCGGGTCGCCGTCGTCGACAAACCACGCGACATCGGCAATCGCATAGTGAAGCAGCAGGTCCGCCCCGCTGCGCTCGATGGAAAACGCCTGGTCGAGGTCGGTCGAGGATGCCGGGTCGAGCGTGACGAACGGCCGGTCGGTGCGGTCGACGTGCTCCGTCGGCGCTTTCTTCGCGGCCACCTCCGCAGCGGCCAGCACATCGTCCGGAAAAGACGTGGGCACCTGAAACTGGGTGCGGATCGCCTGCAGCCCATGGACCAGCGCGTCGTTCGGATCGGCGATCGTTCTCATTTCTGCATCGATACACCGGTTGGCCCGCGCGCAAAGCCTGTTATCGTATACGAATAATTCCTCCCCCCGGCCCGCTCGTGGCCACATCCGCCAAGGAGACTTTTATGCGCACTCTGTTCGTGGCCGCGTCAGCGGTGGCCCTCGTCATGTCGGGCGCGGTGGCTGCGCAGCCCGCGCCCCAGGCCGCGGCGCCCGCGGCGTCGGAAGATGCGCGGCTGACCGCCTTCCTCGATGGGGAATTCGCGCAGGAACTGACCTTCAAGCCGCAACTCGCGACCAGCCTGGGCATGAAGGACGGGCAGGACCGCCTCGACGACACGACCGATGCGGGGGCGCTGAAGCAGCTGCAATGGCGCCGGGCGAGCGTTGCGAAGATGAAGGCGCAGTTCGACCGGGCGAAGCTCTCTCCCGAAGGACAGGCGAACTACGACATCTGGGCGCTGGAACTCGACCGCGCGGAAATGACCCAGAAATTTCGCGATTACCAGCCGCCCTTTTATTCCTTCCTCTATTCCACGCACACGCAACTGCCCAACTTCCTGATCAACACGCACACGGTGCAGGATGCGTCGGACATGCGGGCCTATAATGCGCGGATAAAGGGGATGCCGGCCGTGCTCGACACCGCCATCGCGCGCAGCCGCCACGCCGATGCCAAGGGCATCCGCGCGCCGAAGTTCGAGATCGAGCGGGTGATTTCGGGCAGCAAGGTGCTGATCGGCGGCGCCCCCTTCGACGGCGGCGCCGATTCCCCGTTGTGGGCGGATGCCAAGGCAAAGGTCGGAAAGCTGGTGGCCGCGAACAAGGTTACCGCGGCGGAGGGCGATGCGCTGCTGGCGGACACCAAGGCGTCGCTGATGACGATCAAGCCCGCCTATGAACGCGTCATCGCATGGGCGCAGGGCGAATTGCCGAACGCGCCCAGCGGCCGCGTCGGCGCGGTTTCGCTGCCCGACGGTCTTGCCTGGTATGCGGCCGCGCTCAAGATCAACACGACGACAGACCTCACGCCGCAACAGGTCCACCAGATCGGCCTGAAGGAAGTGACGCGGATCGAGGCCGAGCAGGACGCGCTGGCGCGCAAGGCGGGGTCGAAGGACCGCAACACCTATTATGCGGAGCGCGAAAAGCTCTTCCCGCCGCGTCCGTGGACCGACGAACTCCGCGCCGGATATCTGAAGACCGCCAACGACGCGATCGCGCATACGCGCACGCTGCTGCCCGGTTACTTCGGCCTGCTGCCCGCGTACCGTGCGGAGGTCGTTCGCGAACCCGCGTTCAGCGAGGTTGCGGGCGGCGCGGCCCATGCCTCTGGCCCCAGCCCCGACGGTGCCCGCGCGGGCCGCGTCTATGTCCACCTGCTCGGCACGACCGGCGACCCGGCCAGCGCGTACGACCTGATGTGCCATGAAGGCATTCCGGGCCACGTCATGCAGGGCGACATCCAGGTCCGGCAAAGCGGCGGTCCGAAGTTCCGCAAATCCTATCGCTATGTCGCCTTCGGAGAGGGCTGGGCGCTCTATGCGGAAAAGCTGTGCAGCGAGATGGGCGCCTATCCCGATATCGCCGCGGACTTCTTTCGCCTCGACGCCGAACTGTTCCGCGCGGCGCGGCTGGTCGTCGACACGGGCATCCATGCGGACGGTTGGACCGAGGCGCAGGCGGTCGACTATATGATCAAGACCGCGCGCACCTCGCCCGACATGGCCCAGTCTGAAGTCCGCCGGTACATCACGCTGCCGGGCCAGGCGACGGGCTACAAGATCGGCATGCTCAAGATCATGGAACTGCGGCAAAAGGCGCAGGCCGCGCTGGTTCCGAAGTTCGACCTGAAGGCGTACAACGACCTGGTCGTCGGCGCGGGTTCGCTGCCGCTGACGGTGCTGGAACAGCGCGTCGATACGTGGATCGCGGGGCGCCGGTAAGCACCGGCGCGCCTTTACGCGTTTCCGCGCTACGGGAGCCCTAACGCAGCCGGCGAAATTCGCACGTCGCGTCGGCCGGCGGCTGCGTTTCCTCGTACGAGCGGCCGGCCAAGCAGTGCTGATTTCAATTTGGATGCCGTCTTAGCAGGCAACGCGCATTTGGCCATTTTGACGTCAAGCGCCATGCCTGTCGGAGACACGCTGACCACGACGTCGCACAAGCCGCGCGCGCGCGGTTCGTCCCTGCGGAATTGTTCAAGTGCGCGGTCAAGTTCGCCCTGATCGATGGACGGGTCGCCGCCAGATGAAGATATCGGCGGATCGGCATCATTCGCCGCCAATCCGCTGATGAAGCGACCGGCGCCACCGAGCGGCGCAACACCTGCATA
>APMI01021416.1_pt1 | contig 10956 bp, 5 predicted proteins | sample 667938 | NCBI WGS metagenome assembly APMI01 (sample SAMN01084076, study PRJNA167559) | wastewater metagenome | biome: Wastewater | place: Denmark: Ejby Moelle, Odense | collected 2011-11-28 | reverse complement strand
TGCAGTTCCGCCCGAACCGCGTCAAACACCGCCCACAGCGCTTGCCGCTGCGCTTCGGTCAGGCGGGTCTTGCGGCCCAGCCGCTTCACGTCGCGGTAGTCCTCCCAGGTCTGCAACTGCCACGCATCCACCACTTGCTGCCATTCACCGAACACAAAGGCTGCGCCAAAGCGCGAGACAGACAGCTTCGCTGCGTGTTTGGCCAGCCGTATTTTCACCTCGTCCGCCGTTGCCAGCTTCGCCTTGCCGACGCTGGCATCAAAGAGCCGCAGGCCGATGGCATCCAGCGCAGCCACCTCGATGCGCTCGCCCAAGCGCGGCTCCGAACTGAGCAGCAGCCGCAGCTTGCTGCGCAGCGCGGTCGCCAAGCCTTCGGAGAACGTCGTCAGCAGCACCCGTGCATCCGGGTTGGCGCGTGCCAAGTGCGCGGCGCGGTGCAGCGCCACGATGGTCTTGCCGGTGCCGGCCGAGCCAGAAACACGCGCGGGGCCGTTGTAGTCGCGTTCGACAAACTGACGCTGATCCGGGTGCAGGAAGGTGATCCACTTTTCCCACGGGTACTCGAAGGCACGCTCCAGTTCCTCCACATTGGCCACCACGCGGAAGCGGCGCAGTGCATCCGGGTGCTCGAACGGGTTGGCATCGGGCTGCACCACCACCGGCGCAGCCTTGGGCGTGCCGCCCGTCGCCAGTTCCAGCAACGCTTCGCTGGCTTCGGCAGGCAGGTGCTCGGCCAGATCGAGCAGCGAATCCTCGTTGGCCTTGCGCACGTCCTCTAGCCATTCCAGCGGCACGCCAAAGCCCAGCAACAAAGCTTCCGGCGTCTGTGCGAACAGTAGGGGCTTGGGTGCGGCCGGAACCTTCTCCGGCAACACGATTTCTTCGATGTACTTCGGTACGCGGATTTCTTCCACGCGCTCGCGCACCTCCACGAACTGCGCCGCACCCGTGGTGGGATGCACTTCCAGCTTGCGTCGCTCCGCCCACGCATAGGCTTTGTCGTGGTGATCGACGTAGCACAGCAGCAGGCTGCTGGCCGACTTGTGAACGATCAGGCGGATGTCCGAGCCCACGCGCACCGACCAGAAGCGTGGGTCTTTGGCGCGGTCGAGTTTGTGCAAACTCATGCCCGGATTGGCCGGGTTCATCTGCAAGTCGAAAGCCGTTGTCTTGACGAGCTTCTGCTCGTCGCCAGTCAAGCGCGCAAGGCTGTCGGTGAAGGTGTCGGCGATGCGGAAGTCCACAGTCAGAGCCCTTGCGTGAGTTCGATCAAATCCTGCGGCAGAACGTCCATATCGACGAGCGTCTGCCGGTTGGCCGCCGTCATTCGTGGAGCGATTGCAGCAAACTCGATCTTCCAATCTGCATAACGAGGGTGCGCGGCGAGGAAGCTTTGCGCACTGCTGCGCAGCCCGGAGATCGATCCAGCCAGCCGTTCGGCCTGCCGCTTGCAACTGGCAAAGCGGATGCGGCGCCCCTGCTCGTTCACGGCGATCAGATCGATCTCAACATCTGCGCGATCCCAGTAGCCATGCACGCGATGGTTCAGCTCGAAATCGCCCAGCCCGAGTCGACTGCGCTCCTGATAGATATGGGCAACCAAGTCTTCCAGGGCATGGCCTTCCAAATCCATCAGCCGCTCATCCGCCTGCCTGAGCAGGCCAGGCAGCGGACGAAATGCCACGGCGGTTGAAGGCTGCTTCAACGCAGAAAGCCAGGCGCGCAAAAAGTTATCGCGAATGTAATACCGGCCATTGCGCATCTTGGGCTTGGCGAAGATCGGCAAGCGCCGCTCAATCATGCGGTAACGCTCCGAGAGCACACGCAGGTAGCCGCCCACCTGCTTGGACTCGTCGGCATGCGACAGCTCATTCATCGCAGCAAGGATGTCTGCATGGCTGCATCCGGAATGCGAGGCCAGATACTGCAACACCATGTCATAACGCCCGCGCAGCTCGCGCAAAAACCAGTTGTCGGCCTCGTTGCGCAGGGGGGAGGAACTCTGAAAGAACAGCCGCTCCAGCACAGCCTCGCGGGAAGCGTCCAATACGCCCTGCTCGTAAGCGTCACGGTAGAACTTGGGTACGCCTTCGAACAGGTTCCAAAGAAACAACAATCTCTCTGGCGATGCGTCCGCATGGGTACGCAGGATTTCCAGCACCGAGGCAATATCCAGATGCCCCAATTCCAGGGTATCGGTGGTGCGGTTGAACAAGGGCGCATTGCGGTCTTCCAGCAAGGCGGTCATCTCGGCGTGGATCGAACCCAGCACGATCAAACCACCGGTCACGCTGCCTCCCATCGTAGCCAAGCGATCCACTTCTGCCTGCAAGAACGAACAAAAATCGAACAGGTGCTTGCGGTGGAAGTACTGGAACTCGTCCAGCGCGACTACCGTGCCTTCCTCCACCAGTTTGCCGATCAACTGGGCAAATCCGCTCAGCGTGGTCACGCGCGCGGCAATGCCAAAGGTTTCGAGGTAGCCATTGCAGGTGGCCACCACGCCGGTCGGGTCGGAATCAGGAATTTGGATGTACAGCGTCTTGCTCACCTTGGCCGCTTGCAGCGCCTGCTGGATCAAGGTGGTCTTGCCGATGCGCCGCCGGCCGGAAATCTGCAGGAAGAACCAGCGGCGACGCTCTAGGATGCGCTGCAATTGCTCCAGCTCCGGGCGGCGGCCATAGAACGACCAGTCTCGGTGGCTATTCATGGCGATCCCTCAGCAAAAATAAGATAAAAAACTTTACGTTATTTCATAAATTGACGCAAGTTGCTGAATTGACTGCTTATTTTCTGTAATCAAACCTTAAACACCTTCATCACCTCATCGCCAAGATGATTGATCACCTTCACCGCGATGCGGCCGGATTTGGGTTTGTCGAACGGGCGTGAGGTATCGCTGTTCAACGAAGCCCACGCATCCGCGTCGATCTCGGCCTTCAGGGTGGTTTTAAGCGACTTGTAGGGGTCGTTGGCGCCGAGGAAGTAGGCGTGGCGGACGAAGAAGCTTTCTTCGTTGTAGTCGCTATCGAGGAACCAGCAGGCGATGCCGTCGGCGCCGTCGCTGCGGATTTCGCCGCTGTTGGGGTGGAACACGTCCACGCCGTTGACCTTGACGCGGATCTGGCCGGGGCTGCCGTCTTCGCCACCATCAAGCAGTTCAATGTCCGGTTCGCCAAAGATCACGAACAGGTTGCCCTTGCCGGTGTTCTTCAAGTCCTCGGCCATGTGCAGGTCGGCATTCATGCGCGCTTGCAGCACGCGGATGCGGCCGAGTTTGCCAAGTTCGCTGGCGTGGGCGTCGAAGCTGAAGGCGCAGGCGATCAACACGTCGAAGTCGGCTTCGGCGGCCTCGCGGGCGGCGGCGGCCAGGTCCACGCGGGTGACGGTGCCAAATTCCGGGCCGATAAAGATGGCGGCGCGCTTTTCGTCCGTGCCTTCCAAATACTTGCCTTCGGCACAGATCAGTTCGCCCGGCCACGGCACCAGCGCGGTGAAGTCGATCTTGTTTTCCTTGTGCGCCTGCTGCACGCCGGCGGTGCGCAGGTTTTCCAAAATGATGGCGTTGAAGTCGCGGCCGTATTCGGCTTGCGCATCGGCCACCTGGTCGATGAGTTCGTCGTTTTCGTCCACACCCAACACGCGGTGCGGCGAGAGGCTTTCCACGGTGAACGGGCCAGCCACGCGCACCTTCTTCTTGTCCTCATAGGGCTTGTCGTAGAGGAATTCGGAATCGGCTTTGGCGGCGATGGAGGCGTCGATTTCCTTCTGGCGGGCGATGCGCTGCTGCCACCAGTCCTTGTGCGCTTGCTTTGCGGCATCCGGCCATTTGGCGTCCGCCGCGCGCGGGATGTCCCATTCTTCGTAGGGGCGGGTTTGAAACCCGCCCCTACATACGGCGGCGTTCAACTGCGCACGCAGGGTTTCCAGCGTGGGCTGGTACTTGTCCCAGATGACGTCGATTTCGGCGTTGTTGGCGATGGATTTGAGGGTGATATGCGGTACGCGCTCATAGACGAAGCCGTGGCGGATGTTGCCGCTGACGGGTGCGGTCTTGGGCGGGGTGCGGGTGATCTCACCTTCCTTGATCTGGCCTTCGCGGGAATCGGCGAGCAGGTAGAACGGGTAGCGTGCGCCCATGATGCGGGCGCGAGCTAAGGCGAGGGCGACGCGGCTGGTGTCGATGGTGATCCAGCGGCGGCCCCATTGTTCGGCGACGGTGGCGGTGGTGCCGGAGCCGCAAGTGGGGTCGAGGACGAGGTCGCCGGGGTCGGTGGCCATCAAAAGGCATCGCTCGACAACCGAAGTGCCGGTTTGAACAACATAGACCTTTTCAGCCCCCACAGAGCTGCTCAGGTCAGTCCATACGTTGTTCAGTGGAAATGCGGGATAGTCTTCGATATAGCGAACGTAATTCAACGTGTTGGCTGATGCCTGTAAGCGTGAAGCACGTTTAAGCAGTGCGAAGCCTTTTCCCCTGTTTTCCAGAACCCCTTCTTTGGCGTGAATGATCGCCCCTCAAACTCAACTGGAAAGCTGCCGGGTGGGCGGTTGCTTCGCAGGTCACTCAATCGGAAATGCCGCTTTACTCTGCAACCCAATGCTTCTGCTTCATTTGCGGTCATCCATTGAAGATCATCGGTTTCGGCAAAGCGATACGCTTCTCCCCCGTCACCTCCAGTTGACTTTGCCCGGAGCAAGGTTCGGTGCTTCAACGCATCTTTGCTCTTTGCGTATAGAAGGATGTAATCGGCTACGCCGGGAAGTTGCTCACTCGTTGCGCTGGATGTCTTCACCACAGTGATAAGTGAGATGCAATTCTCGTCCCCAAACACCTCATCCATCACCGCCCGCACCCGGTGCACATTCTCATCCCCGATCTGCACAAAGATCGAACCCGATTCCGTCAACAAATCCCGCGCCACCGTCAGCCGGTCGCGCAGGTAGCTGAGATACGAATGGATGCCGTCGCGCCACGTATCGCGAAACGCCTTCACCTGCTCCGGCTCGCGCGTGATGTGTTCGGCGTTGCCGTCTTTCACGTCGCGGCTGGTCGTTGACCACTGGAAGTTGCTGTTGAATTTGATGCCGTAGGGCGGATCGAAATAGATGCACTGCACCTTGCCGCGCAAACCTTCGCGCTCGGCCAGGCTCGCCATCACTTGCAGGCTGTCGCCCAGAATGAAACGGTTGGCCCAGTGCGCGTCGTGCTGGTAGAACTCGGTGCGGGCGGCTTCGCTCGGCAGGCCGTTGAAGTCGGAAAACAGATCGACGATGGCCCCTTGCTGCTGTTGCGCTTGCGCCTGCTGGCGCGCTTCGCTCTGGCGGCGCAGGTCATCCACCAGCACCTTCGGGTGCACCTTTTCCTGAATGTAGAGCGGCGCGGCCTGCACGATGAGGTCGGATTCGTCCTGCGCCTCTTTGCCGCGCCAAACCAGTTGCGGGTCCAGATCACGGTTTCTTCTTTCCATCGCCACGCGCACCGGCGCTTGCTCGGCCTTGGCCAGCACGGCCTGATATTCCGCCGTGGGGATGTTTTTGCGGGTGGCGTCGTCGTGCTTGAGGGCTTCGACGCTGAGCGGGGTTTTGGGTTTTTTGGTGGCCATCTCAGTTTTGTCTTGAACTTGCAATTTGCGGCTGCGAAATTTCAGGTTCGCCGGCCAGAATGTGAAACAGCGGGATGTTGATGTAGTAGTTGCTGCGACCAACCTTGCGCTTGTGCAAGAAGCCGTCGGCGGTCAACACATCGAGATAGCGGGTGGCGGTGAGGCGGCTGACCTTCAAGTCGCGTTGCAGGAACTCGATCTTGGTGTAGGGGTGGGAAAACAGGTTGTTGATCAAGTCCTGACTGTAGAACTTGTGGCCGGCGCGAATGCGGTGCTTGTAGTCCAGCATCGCGGCCTTGATGGCCTGGATGGTGACGATGCCGTCGGCCGCTGTGCGCTCCACCGCGCCCAGCATGTAAAGCACCCAGTCTTCCCAGCGGTTCTGTTCGCGCACCGATTGCAGCAGGCGGTAGTAATCGACCTTGCTGCGCACGATGGCGCGGCTGAGATACAGCACGGGAATGTCCAGCAGACCCTGTTTGACCAGATACAGCACGTTGACGATGCGTCCGGTGCGGCCGTTGCCGTCATAGAACGGGTGGATGCTCTCGAATTGATGGTGGATCAACGCCATCTTGATGAGCGGATCGGCATCGAGCAGGGTGTCGTCGTTGATGAAGCGTTCGAGATCGGACATCAGGCCGGGCAAAGCTTCGGGCGATGGCGGGGTGTAAACCACGTGCCCCGAGCTGCTTTTCAGCACCGTACCGGGCACCTTGCGGTAGCCGGCGCGGTTCTTTTCCAGCGCAGCCTGAATCTGCACGATGTGGTTGCCAGTCAGCAGGTCGGTGCTGCGAACGAGCTCGAAGCCCACACGCAAGGCGTGGTTGTAGCGGGCGACTTCCTTGGCGGCGGGCGTCGTGGTCCGGTCCAGTGCGACTTCGCGAAACAGTTCGTCGTGGGTGGTGATGATGTTCTCGATTTCGGAACTGTCTTTGGCTTCCTGCAAGGCCAGGGTGTTGAGCAGGATGGCCTGATTGGGCATGGAGGCCGCCACGCCCTTGAACTCGGCCAGTTGCCGGTGGGCGGATACCAGCCGCTTGAGAATGGCCGGTGTCTCGAAGCGGACCGAACCGAGGGTTTCGAGCGCTGGCGGGGCGGACATGTTCATGAAACAGCGGTTCCCTTAACTAACCGAGCCATACTTGCATAGGTTTCGCTTATTTTCTATACACGTTATGGCGATATGCATAGAGAATTGCGCATTCATGACAACACGGTGGCCACCATCGTCTCGAACTGCGCCTGCACCTTGGCGGCAAAGTCGTCCTGCATTTCGTACACGTCGGTGAACTCGGCAAACGCCCAGCGGCCGTGTTGGCCAGAGGCGTTCACGCCGGGCACCCAGTAGGTGTCCATGGTCAACTTTTTCACCACCGCGTCTTCGCGCCGGTAGCCCTTCACTTCCACAATGAGGTGCAAGGGGTCATCCGCACCGTGGCCGTCGTCGAGCGTGACGATGAAGTCCGGGAGGTATTTGCGCGTCTCGCTGCCGGTGCGGTAGGGCACTTCAAGGCCAAGATTGTGGTTTTTGGTATAGGCCAGCACCTTGGGGTGGCTTTCCGCCACGCGGCAAAACTCGGCTTCCCAATCGCTATCGAGGATGACCCAGTTGACCGGGTTCTTCGGCCCGCCCTCGTTCACGCCCAGCGTTTCATAGCGGTCTTTCTTGCTGGTGTTGAAGGCAACGTGTTGCGTGCTACCTTCCGGGTTGTAGGGGTCGAACACCGCCTTGACCGGGCGGCCATGCTTGAGCTCCACCCGGGTGATGGCGGCAGTGATGCGCTCGCAGGCCTTGTTCGCCAGCTCCAGGTAGAGCAACTGGCCGGGGAAGGTGCCGCCCTTGCAAACCAGGCAGGTGTCCAGCCACTGCTTGACGATGCGCTTGAGTTGCCCGAACAGGTGCAGTTGCGGCGCATCCCCGGCGTCGCGCCATTTGCTCAGCAGCAAATGTTTGGTGAGGTGCATCAGCACGGTGGATGGGCGTACATCGTCCAGATGTTGCAGGTTCAACTCGATGGCCTCGCCGATAATGCCGGCCTGTACGTTGCGCGAGGGGCCGACCACTTCCGGCGTGAGTTCCAGCACCGAGTCTTCGTTGAATTCGGCCTGCAGGCGATCCTGCGGCAGCTCCACGCGGTAGCCGACCACGCGCGGGAAGCGGATTTCAAGATGATCGCGCTCCGGGCGCACGGCGCGCACGCGGATCACTTCCGCGGGCGATTCGGGTGGAATGACCACCGGCTGCGCGGTGAAGTTGAAGGGAATACCCAGCACGTCGGCGTATTCGACGTTGAACAGACCCTCGTCGTTGAGTTCGTAGGACTGGCGGCGCAGGGCGCGGCCCACCACCTGTTCGCACAACAATTGCGTGCCGAAGGCGCGCACGCCCAGCACGTGGGTGACGGTATTCGCGTCCCAGCCTTCGGTGAGCATGGATACGGACACCACGCAGCGCACCGATTCGCCCAGGCGGCCTTCCTTGCCGACGGTGTTCATCGCCTCGCGCAGCAGTTCGGCATCGGTGAGGTTGTCGGCGGCGTGCGCGTCGCCGGTGCGCTCGATGATTTCACGGCGAAAGCGCTCGATCTCGTCGCTGGCCATGTTGCGGAAGTTGTCGTCCAGCGCGTCGCCAGATTCCAATTGCTCGCTGTCCACCAGCAGGGTGCGCGGCCGCGCCAGCGGGTTGCCATGTTCGTCGTGGTTCTGGAACAGCTTGAGGCGGCCATATTCAGGCCGGCTGGTGCCGTCGTCGTTGTCCTGCTGGAAGCCTGCGATGTAGTCATAGACCAGCTTGGAGGTGGAGGTGTTGTTGCACACCACGATGAAGCACGGCGGCACCTTGATGCCCGCCTTCTGCCAGTGCTCGAACACCTTGACGTAGTGGCCGTAGAGGGCTTCGAGCGCGGTCTGCAATTCCACCGGCAGGCTCAAGGGGTCGAGCCGGTTGCCCTTGCCGCGGCCCTTCTTCGGCATCCGCTTGCCGATGTGCTTCCACAGTTCCCGATAGACCGGCACATCGTTGCCGGGGATGTTGTCGGCCACCGGCACGCGCGGCAGTTTGACGATGCCGCACTCGATGGCATCCATCAGCGAGAAGTCGCTCATCGTCCACGGAAACAGCGTGCCTTCCGCGTAGCCTGAGCCACGCAGGAAGAACGGCGTGGCGGACAGGTCGAACACGCGCGACAGGCCCAGCTTGCGGTTGACCGCTTCTAGGCCGGAAATCCACAGGCGTGCGGCTTCGTTGTTCTCCTCGGCTTCCTTGCGGTCGTCGCCCTTGAGGTCTGCGTCTTCATCACTCTCGCTAGGCGGCTTCTCGCGGTAGCAGTGATGGGCTTCGTCGTTGATGGCGAGGATGTTCTTCAGCCCCATCAATTCCGGCAGCACGCGCTGGAGCATCTGGCCCTCGGTTTCCAGCGTCTGCAATTCTTCGCCGCCACGCCCTTGCAGCAGACGGCGGCCACCTTTGGAAACATCCAGCCGCTCGCGCAGGCGGAAGGCGTGGTAGTTGGTGATGACGATGCGCGCGTGGGCAATGTCCGGCAGCATGTCGCTGGGCACCAGCTCGCGGTTGGCGTAGTAGCTTTCGGTGTCGCTCGGCAGCAGCACGCGCAGGCGGTCTTTGATGGTCAGGCCCGGCGCGACGATAAGGAAGCCCCGCGTGAACTTCTGGCTGTTCGGGCGGCGCACGGCGTTGATGGTTTGCCACGCGATGAGCATGGCCATGACCGTGGTCTTGCCCGCGCCGGTGGCGAGCTTCAGGGCAAGGCGACGCAAGTCGGGATTGGCCTCGGTATTGGCCTTGGCGAGATGGTCGAGGAAGCGTTGGCCGCTCTTGCCCAGCTGCGGGGCGACCTCGGTGAGCCAAATTGCAGTTTCCACCGCTTCGACCTGACAGAAGAACGGGCGGATGCCGGAGAACGGATGGCTGCGCCAGTGCTGCAACAGGCGTGCGGTTTCCGGCGTGACGCGCCACGCGGACGGCGGCAGCATCCGCCACTTGTCCACTTCCTCGCGCACGGCATTGATGACGGCGGTGTGGTCGTACTGCTGCTTCTCGGTGGACAGCCCTTGGCCTTCGTCGAACACCAGTGACGATTGCTCGGCTCCGCCGCGCTGCTTTCGGGGCTTCGGAATTGGGGTAATGAAGTCCGCCTGACGGCGCGATTCCTTGATGATCTGCGTCGGCTGACCGGAGCTATCCAACTCCCAATGCCGCGCAGGCTGCGCGTAGGGCGAGTTCAGGATGGGTGTGTCGAAAAATGGATTGGACATCGCCTCGATCATCTCTCAGGGAGTTCTTAATTGAATTTCGCCGGCTGGGGCTTAATGTGGGCAGGGTAATGCACTGTCTTTTACCATCGAATGCAACATGAGCGCTTCGACCATGCGCTCATCCGGTCAGGTGAGTGTTGTGAAGCGGCCTTACGCAGGCTTGTTATTGCGCAGCCAGCACCCCCAACACCGCCTCGCCATAGCGTTCCAGCTTGCCTGCCCCCACGCCGCTGATGGCGGCCAAGGCGGTGAGGGTGTGCGGGTGGTGTTGGGCGATGCTGCGTAAGGTGGCGTCGTGAAAGATTACGTAGGCGGGTACGTTTTGCTCGCGGGCGGTGCTGCTGCGCCAGTTGCGCAGGGTGTCGAAGCGGGCTTCGGCGTCAGCGGAGAGTGCACTGTTGGTGCTGGCGGTGGTGTCATTGCGGCGGCGCGTGCGCTCGCGTTTGCTGGGGTCTTCGCGCAGGTGCAGTTGGTGTTCGCCGCGCAGCAGTGGGGTGGCGGCTTTGGTGATACGCAGTGCGCCGAAGTGGTCGAAGTCGGCCTCCAAAAACCCCGCGGCCACTAATTGCCGGAATACGCTGCGCCAGCGCGCGGCGTCCAGTGCGCTGCCGATGCCGTAAGTGCTGACCGTGTGATGGCCGAACTGGCGCACTTTGGCGTTGTCGGCGCCGCGCAACACGTCGATCAGATGTGCCGCGCCAAAGCGCTGCCCCGTGCGATACGCGCACGACAGCGCCATGCGTGCAGCCTCGGTGGCATCCCAGGCGCGTGGTGGGTGCAGGCAGTTATCGCAATGGCCGCAGCCGCCGCCGTGGGCTTCGCCAAAATACGCAAGCAGGCTTTGCCGGCGACAGCCGGTGGACTCGCAATAGCCAATCAGTGCGTCTAGCTTGGCGTTTTCCAAGCGCTTGCGTTCTTCGCTGGCCTCGCCTTCGGCAATCATTTTGCGCAGCAGCACGGCATCGCCCAGACCGTAGGCCAGCCATGCTTCCGAGGCTTCACCATCGCGGCCGGCGCGGCCGGTTTCTTGGTAATAGCCTTCCAGACTTTTGGGTAAATCCAGATGCGCCAC
>APMI01002660.1_pt1 | contig 10958 bp, 13 predicted proteins | sample 667938 | NCBI WGS metagenome assembly APMI01 (sample SAMN01084076, study PRJNA167559) | wastewater metagenome | biome: Wastewater | place: Denmark: Ejby Moelle, Odense | collected 2011-11-28 | reverse complement strand
CTTGGCGGCATGCAGGGCCAGCGGGTGCTCGGCGGCCACGGCGCAGAAGGTGACGCCCATGATGGTGTCGGCGCGGGTGGTGAACACCCACATCTTGCCGTCGCCGATCAGGCCGTTTTCATCACTGACTTCGTGGCTGAAGGCGAAGCGCACGCCGGTGCTCTTGCCGATCCAGTTGGCCTGCATCAGCTTGACCCGCTCGGGCCAGCCGGTGAGCTCGTCCAGATCACCCAGCAACTCGTCGGCGTAGTCGGTGATCTTCAGGTAGTAACCGGGAATCTCGCGCTTTTCGACGAGGGCGCCGGTGCGCCAGCCGCGGCCGTCGATGACCTGTTCGTTGGCGAGCACGGTCTGGTCCACCGGGTCCCAGTTGACGACCTGGGTCTTGCGTTCGGCGATGCCCTTTTCGAGCATGCGCAGGAAGAGCCACTGGTTCCACTTGTAATACTCGGGCGTGCAGGTGGCCAGCTCGCGGCTCCAGTCGATGGCAAAGCCGAGCGACTTGAGCTGCTGCTTCATGTAGGCGATGTTGTCGTAGGTCCACTTGGCCGGCGGCACCTGGTTCTTGATCGCGGCGTTCTCGGCGGGCAGGCCGAAGGCGTCCCAGCCCATGGGCTGCAGGACATTGAAGCCCTTCATCTTGTGAAAGCGCGACAGCACGTCGCCAATGGTGTAGTTACGCACATGCCCCATATGCAGCTTGCCCGAGGGATAGGGGAACATGGACAGGCAGTAGTACTTGGGCTTTGACGCATCGGCAGTGACGCGGAAGGCTTCGGTGCTGTCCCAGTGCTGCTGGGCGGCGCGCTCGATGTCGGCGGGGAGGTATTTGTCCTGCATGGGTGGGCGTGTGCAGATGGTACGAAACCGCGCATTATAAACCGGTCCTGCCGTGGCCGGTTTGACACGCTCAAGACCTTGATGTGACATGATATTTCTGGGTGTCTTGGGGGTTTCGGGCATGCCATGCAAAGATGCCTCTGCTACAATCCGCCTCCCGCGTTGCAACATTTTTCCATGTCCGAGCCCCTCGTCCGTCTTGATAACGTGCGTTTCGCCTATGGCGAACGGACGATCCTGCGCGACATTTCCCTGTCGATTCCGCGTGGCAAGGTGGTTGCCATCATGGGTGGCAGCGGCTGCGGCAAGACAACCCTGTTGCGTCTCATCGGCGGCCAGGAGCGTGCGGTGAGCGGCAGCGTCATCGTGGATGGTCAGGACGTTGCAGGACTCAGTCGCACTGACTTGTACGCACTGCGGCGGCGCATGGGCATGTTGTTCCAGTTCGGCGCTTTGTTCACCGACATGACGGTGTTCGACAACGTGGCTTTTCCGTTGCGCGAGCACTCAGATCTGCCCCCTGAGCTGATCAACGACCTGGTGATGATGAAGCTGCATGCGGTCGGTTTGCGCGGCGCTGCGCAGTTGATGCCAGGCGAGCTGTCGGGTGGCATGGCGCGGCGTGTGGCGCTGGCGCGGACGATCGCCCTTGACCCCATGCTGCTGATGTATGACGAGCCATTTACCGGCCTCGACCCGATTTCTCTCGGGGTGATCGGCCAGTTGATCCGCCGTTTGAACAATGCCCTCGGGGCCAGCTCCGTGATCGTCACCCACGACATCCAGGAGTCCCTGCTGATCGTCGATTACATTTACTTCATCTCGGAGGGGCGTGTGGTGGCTGAGGGCACACCGGACGAGATTCGCCACACGACCGATCCTTTCGTGCACCAGTTCGTTCATGCCGAGGCTGACGGCCCGGTGCCGTTCCACTATCCGGCCAGCGATTACGCTACGGCACTGACCGGAGGGCCGGGCTGATGGGCGATGTATTGCGCAAGCTGGGTTCGCTGGCGATCAACGGTGTCTGGCAGATGGGTTTCATCGCCCGCTTCTTCTGGCTGATTCTGCGTTATTCGGGGCAGTCCTTCACGCGTTTGCACCTGACGATTCGCGAGCTGTATTTCAGCGGGGTGATGTCGCTGCTGATCATCCTGGTGTCGGGATTGTTCGTCGGTCTGGTGCTCGGCCTGCAGGGCTACGAAACCTTGCAGCGCTATGGTGCGAGCGAGTCGCTCGGTACGCTGGTGGCTCTTTCGCTGGTGCGGGAGCTGGGTCCGGTGGTCGCCGGTCTGCTCTTCGCCAGCCGGGCCGGCTCGGCGGTGACAGCCGAGATCGGCCTGATGAAAGTCACCGAGCAACTCAAGGCCATGGACATGATGGCGGTCAGCCCGATTGCCCGTGTGGTGGCACCGCGTTTCTGGGGGGGCGTGTTTTCGATGCCGCTGCTGGCGGCGCTGTTCTCGGCGATGGGCGTTTTTGGCGGCTGGCTGATTGGCGTGGTGTTCATCGGCGTCGACAATGGTGCTTTCTGGTCGCAGATGCAGGCAGCGGTGGATTTTCGCTATGACGTACTGAACGGGGTGATCAAAAGCGTCGTGTTTGGCGTAGCGGTGGCCCTGATCGCGGTGTTTGAAGGTTATGACTGTGTGCCGACCGCCGAGGGGGTGTCCCGGGCGATCACGCGTACGGTGGTGAGTTCTGCGTTGGCCATTCTGGCGATCGATTTTGTAATGACGTCTTTCATGTTCCGAGGTCTATGATGAATCGCACGACGCTCGATCTTTGGGTCGGAGTTTTCGTGGCGATGGGAATCGCCGCGCTGCTGTTTCTTGCTCTGAAGGTAGGCAGTATTTCCGGTTCCGACATTCAGTCGCCATACACCCTGAGCGCCCGCTTTGACAATATCGGCGGGCTCAAGGCGCGTGCGCCGGTTAAAAGCGCCGGTGTGCTGGTAGGGCGCGTGTCGGAAATTCGCTACGACAATGAACACTTTCAGGCGGAAGTGGTCTTTACCGTAGATGGGCGCTACAAGTTTCCTGCCGATACATTTGCCAATATCCTGACATCCGGTTTGCTGGGTGAGCAGTATCTTGGTCTTGATCCAGGTGGTGAAGAAAAGACCCTGGCGCCCGGCGATGTCATCAAGAAAACCCAGTCCGCCGTTGTGCTTGAAAAGCTGATCAGCCAGTTCATGTTCAACAAGGCGGCAGAAAGCGAGCCGGCCCCAGCCAGATAAGGTGGTGCGGTTGTTGCAACAGAGAGCGCGATGCGGGGAGTCCCGCGCGTGAAACGAGAAATGACGAACAGCAAAGCTGCATCGACGGCCCTGCTGCAGAGCGTTGCGACGCTCGCGGTGAGTCTCGCCCTGATGGCCTGTGCCGGGCCTGGCGGGCATCCGAAGGATCCACTTGAGCCCCTGAATCGGGCGACTTTCCGTTTCAACGACGCTGCCGATCAGTACGTCATGCGTCCGGTGGCGCAGGTATACGATCAGGCACCTTTGCCGCTCAAGGTGGGGGTGGGCAATTTTTTCGGCAATATTGGCGACTTGTGGATCGGGGTGAATAACCTGTTGCAGGGCAAGTTTGTCGATGGCGTGTCCGATGGCGGTCGCTTCCTGATCAACAGCACGGTCGGCTTGTTGGGTGTTTTCGATATCGCGACCGAAATAGGGCTGGAGAAGCACGACGAAGATCTTGGCCAGACCCTCGGAGTCTGGGGCGTCGGCGATGGACCTTACATCGTTCTGCCCTTTCTGGGCTCGAGTAACTTGCGCGACAGCGTGGGCTTGTACGTTGACCTGAGCGCCGATCCTGTCTGGCAGGTGAAAGAGGTTGCCACCCGCAATTCCCTCAGTGGACTGCGTTTTACCAATCGCCGCGCGGCGCTGCTTGGTGCCGACACGACGGCCGATCAGGCGGCACTCGACAAATACGGCTACATGCGCAGTTTTTACATGCAGTACCGCGTCAACCAGATTTATGACGGCCAGCCGCCGCGCATGAAGGATCCGGATGATGACGAGGCCGGCGCCGACGATGCCGTCCCGTCCCCCGTTCCGGCTGCAAGCCCCGCATCTCCCGACAAGAAAGAGAATCAGGAATGAAGAAAATCGCTTCCCTGTTTGCTGTGCTGGCCCTTAGTGTCGGTGTCCAGTTCAATGCTGTGGCCGACACCATTGCTCCCGATGCGCTGGTCAAGAGCGTGACCGACGACGTGATCGCCATCGTCCGGCAGGACAAGGCGATCCAGTCCGGGGATACCCGCAAGGCCGTCGAACTGGTTGAAACCAAGGTGCTGCCTTACTTCGACTTTGCTCACATGACCCGTCTCGCCGTCGGCAAGGACTGGAAACTGGCCAGTGCAGACCAGAAGTCCGTGCTGACCCACGAGTTCAAGACACTGCTGGTGCGCACTTATTCCAACGCCCTGACCCAGTATCGCAATCAGCAGATTGATTTCAAGCCGCTCAGGGCCAAGCCGGACGATACCGATGTACTGGTACGCACGGAAGTCCGTCAGCCGGGCGCCAAGGCTGTGCAGATTGACTACAACCTGGAAAAGCAAGCTGACAACTGGAAGGTTTACGACGTATTGGTGGCCGGCGTGAGCCTTGTTACCAACTACCGTGACAGCTTCGGGCAGGAGGTCCGTAGCGGTGGTATTGACGGTCTGATCAAGTCCCTGAAGGACAAGAACAAGCAGATCGAGCCGACGGTGTCTGCCAGGAAATGATTCGTGCGGAAGGTAATCGTCTGAGCCTTTCCGGCCCGCTGACCATCACCACGGTTGCCGGGATGATGGAAGAGGGCCGCGAGCACGTTGCCGGGGCCGATAGGGTTGTCGATCTGTCCGGTGTGACCCAGGTAGATTCCGCTGCGCTGGCGCTGCTTTTGAGCTGGGTGCGGGTTGCCAAGAGCGCCGGACGGCAGCTTTCCATCGATCACGCCCCGTCAGCGCTGGTCAGTCTTGCGTCCCTCTACGACGTCGACACCATTCTCCCGCTGGCTCCCTGAGTCAGCCGTACCGTTCATGATTCCTGCGATCCGCGTAGCCGGCGTCACCAAGCGTTTCCGTTCCCTGCAGGCTTTGGCCGGAGTTGATCTGGAGGTGGCCCAAGGGGAGTTTTTCGGCCTCCTTGGCCCGAACGGTGCGGGCAAGACGACCCTGATCTCTGCGCTGGCCGGCTTGGCCCGGGCCGATTCCGGCACGCTGGAGGTGATGGGGCACGATGTAGTCCGTGATTACCGTGCGGCCCGTCTGGCCCTTGGCGTAGTGCCCCAGGAACTGGTGTTCGATCCGTTTTTCTCTGTGCGTGAAATGCTGCGCATCCAGTCCGGCTACTTCGGCATCCGCAACAACGACGCCTGGGTTGATGAGATCCTCCATCATCTGGATCTGACCGCCAAGGGCGACGTCAACATGCGCATGCTCTCCGGGGGCATGAAGCGGCGCGCGCTGGTCGCTCAGGCGCTGGTGCATCGTCCGCCAGTGATCGTCCTCGACGAGCCCACCGCCGGTGTCGATGTGGAGTTGCGGCATGGCCTCTGGCAGTTCATCCGCAAGCTCAACCGCGATGGTCATACCATCGTGTTGACCACCCATTACCTCGAAGAGGCCGAGTCGCTGTGCGGGCGCATCGCCATGCTCAAAGCCGGGCGGGTGGTGGCGCTCGACACCACGGCCAATCTCCTGCGCTGTTTCGCCAGTCACAACCTGCAGGTGCGCCTCGCCGCGCCGGTTGTTCTGCCCGAGGCGCTGGACGCCCAGGTTGTGAAGCGCGATGGTGTCGACCTGGAGCTTGCCTTCGATCGCTTCGATGAAGTTGGCCAACTTCTGGCCGGGCTGAAATCTGCCGGGGCGGAAATCATTGACATGGCGATCGGCAAGCCGGACCTCGAGCAGGTCTTCGTCGGCGTGATGAGTCAGAACTGAGGATCCATGGAAGGCTTCAAGACCCTGTTGTACAAGGAGTGCCTGCGTTTCTGGAAGGTGGGTTTCCAGACCGTGCTGTCGCCAGTGCTTACTGCAGTGCTCTATCTGCTGATCTTTGGTCACGTCCTGGAGGACCACGTCCAGCCCTATCCCGGGGTGAGCTACACCGCTTTCCTGGTGCCTGGCCTGGTGATGATGACGGTGTTACAGAACGCCTTTGCCAACAGTTCTTCATCCCTCATCCAGAGCAAGATTACCGGCAACATCGTGTTTGTGTTGCTGCCGCCGATCTCCTACCGGGAGTTCTATTCCGCCTACGTGCTGGCGGCTGTCTTGCGCGGCGCCATGTGCGGCGTGGGCGTGCTGCTGGCGTCGCTGCCTTTTACGTCCTTCAGTATTGCCGAACCGCTGTGGATTGTCGCCTTCGCGCTGGTCGGCGGAGCGTTTCTTGCTAGCCTTGGGGTGATCGCCGGGATCTGGGCCGAAAAATTTGATCAGTTGGCTGCTTTCCAGAACTTCCTGATAATGCCGCTGACGATGTTGTCCGGTGTGTTCTATTCGATCCATTCCTTACCGCCTTTTTGGCAGGGAGTGTCGCATTTCAACCCGTTTTTCTTCATGATTGACGGGTTCCGCTATGGGTTTTTCGGGGTCTCCGATGTCTCTCCCTGGATGAGCATCGGAGTAGTGACGGTTTGTTTTATCGTGCTCGCAGTCATCACCCTGCAAATGCTTGCCAGGGGCTACAAACTGCGGGCCTGAGGACGAGAAAATGTTTCAAGCAAGTGAAATCGAACGGCTCATCGTGGCCGGACTCCATTGCGAATTCCTGCAAATCGAAGGCGACGACGGCACCCATTTCACGGGTATCGTGGTCAGCCCCGAGTTCGACGGCAAGCCGCGCGTGCGCCAGCATCAACTGGTCTACGCCACTCTGGGCAAGCTGATGGGCAATGAGATCCATGCCCTCCAGCTGACCACCTTTACTCCCGGCCAGTGGGCCGAATTGCTCAAGGAACTGGGCTGAACGCCCATTGATGCATGGATAAACTGTTGATTGAAGGCGGCGCCCGCCTGTCGGGCGAGATCGCCATTTCCGGCGCCAAGAACGCAGCCCTGCCTATCCTGTGTGCAGCGCTGCTGACCAGGGAGCCGGTGACCTTTACCAACGTGCCACGTCTGAACGACATCGGCACCTTGCTGCGCCTGCTCGAGCAGATGGGCGTGAAGGTCAGTCGCGACGCGGATGCTGTGACGCTGGATGCCAGCGGCGTCAACAACCCGGTGGCGTCCTACGAGATGGTCAAGACCATGCGTGCCTCCATCCTGGTGCTCGGCCCGCTGGTGGCTCGCTTTGGCGAGGCACGGGTGAGCCTGCCCGGTGGCTGTGCCATTGGCGCTCGGCCGGTGGATCAACACATCAAGGGCCTGCAGGCCATGGGTGCAGAGGTCAAGGTGGAGCACGGTTATGTGCACGCCAAGGTGCCCCGCCTCAAGGGCGCTCGCCTGTTTACCGACATGGTGACGGTGACCGGCACGGAAAACCTGATGATGGCTGCCTGTCTGGCCGATGGCGAGACCGTCATCGAGAATGCTGCCCGCGAGCCCGAAGTCGTTGATCTGGCCAACTGTCTGGTCGCCATGGGGGCGCGCATCTCCGGCGCCGGTGGCGACGTGATCCGCATCCAGGGCGTCGATGCGCTGCACGGGGCAACTCATCGGGTCATGCCCGACCGGATCGAGACTGGCACCTATCTGTGTGCTGCTGCCGTGACCGGCGGCGAAGTGCGCCTGACCGGCACATCGGCCAGCTATCTGGACTCGGTTATCGACAAACTGATGGATGCCGGCTGCGAAGTGACTGCGGAGCGCGACGCGATCCGCTTGAAGGGGCCGGCCCGTCTTACCGCTGTAAGCCTGCGTACCTCTCCATATCCGGCCTTTCCGACCGACATGCAGGCCCAGTTCATGGCCATCAACGCCGTGGCCGACGGCACTTCGGTGATTCGCGAGACCATCTTTGAGAACCGCTTCATGCATGCGGTCGAACTTCAGCGCCTCGGCGCCGACATTCGCATCGACGGCAACACGGCGGTAGTGAAGGGCGTTGCGAAGCTGCAGGGGGCCACCGTGATGGCGACCGATCTGCGTGCTTCGGCCAGTCTGATCATCGCCGGTCTGGTGGCCGAAGGTGAAACCACCATCGAGCGCATCTACCATCTTGATCGGGGCTACGAACTGCTCGAGGAAAAGCTGAGCGCGCTGGGTGCCCAGGTGCGTCGCCTGCGCTGACATTCGTGAGGTGGGCCGCTCGCTGCGGCCCATGTCGGAAGGCCTTGGGGCTCAGGCTTGGCCGGTCGCGTTGACGGCGAGCACGGTGAGCTTGATGGCATGGCCTTCTGGTGTTTGCCAATCGATGTGCTGGCCGGCGGAGAGGCCGAGCAGGGCGCTGCCGGCGGGAGAGAAGATGGATACTTTTCCATCGGCTGCATTGGCGTCCTGTGGCCAGGCCAGGGTCAGTTCGTATTCGCGGCCGGATGTCTCCTCGCGGAAGCGGGCGCGGCTGTTCATCGTGATGACGTTGTCAGGCATGGCTTCGCTGTCGAGTACCTTGGCGCGATCCAGTTCGGCGCGCAGTCCGTCGAGATCGCTGCGATTGCGGGTTGGCGGCTTTGAGAGCAGGCCTTCCAGGCGTTCGAGGTCGTGGGTGGAAACGATGATTTCGGGTTTCATGTCAAACTCTCCGGAGTGAAGGAAAAGAAAATGGCCGAACCCGCTTCAGAGGTTCAGCCATGGACTCAAGGCTATCAGAAGGGATGCCGCGGAACAAATGCCTTCCTGGATGCCACGGTGGGGACTTGGCCACGAATCGGCTAAAATCACTTTTTACGCGGACAGATCATCATCTTGAACGGCATTACGCTTGCCCTTTCGAAGGGCCGAATTTTCGAAGAAACCCTGCCGCTGCTGGCTGCCGCAGGGATCATCCCGACTGACAATCCCGAAACGTCGCGCAAACTCATTCTCGACACCAACCGGCCGGATGTGCGGCTGGTCATCGTGCGCGCCACCGATACGCCGACCTACGTGCAGTACGGCGCGGCGGATATGGGTATTGCCGGCAAGGACACACTCATCGAGCACGGTGGGGCAGGGCTGTACCAGCCTCTCGACCTCAACATCGCCAAGTGCCGGCTGTGCGTGGCTGTGCAAAAGGATTTCGACTACGCCGCGGCAGTCAAGCGTGGCGCGCGTATCCGCGTGGCGACCAAGTACGTCAAGGCCGCCAAGGAGCACTTCGCCGCCAAGGGCATGCACGTGGATCTGATCAAGCTCTACGGCTCCATGGAGCTGGCGCCCTTGGTCGGGCTGGCCGATGCCATTGTCGACCTGGTGTCCACCGGCAATACCTTGCGCGCCAATAACCTGATCGAGGTGGAAGACATCATGCCGATCAGCTCCCGCCTGGTCGTCAATCAGGCCTCCCTCAAGCTCAAGCGCGAGTTGATCCAGCCGGTGCTGGAGGCCTTCGCCGGAGCCATCAAGCCATGAGCGCCCAGATTCGTCGCCTGTCGTCTTCCGATTCCGGTTTTGTTGCCACCCTCGACGCGTTACTGGCCTTTGATGGCAGTACCGATGCAGCCATCGAGCAGGCTGTCGCTGACATCCTGCAATCCGTGCGGCGGGATGGCGACAAGGCGGTGGTTGAATACACACGTCGTTTTGATCACCTCGACGTGCCCGACATGGCCGCGCTCGAGTTGCCGAAAAGCGAGTTGGCCGCCGCGCTGGCAGGCCTTGGTGCCGAGCAGCGCAATGCGCTGGAAGTCGCCGCCGGCCGGGTGCGCAGCTACCACGAGCGGCAGGTGCAGGAGTCCTGGCGCTACACCGATGAATCCGAGGGCATGGTTGGTACCCGTCTGGGCCAGAAGATCACGCCGCTGGATCGTGTTGGTCTTTATGTGCCTGGCGGTCGTGCGTCCTACCCCAGTTCGGTGCTGATGAATGCGGTGCCCGCCAAGGTCGCAGGCGTCGGCGAACTGATCATGGTCGTGCCGACGCCCCACGGCGAGAAGAACCCGCTGGTACTGGCTGCCGCGGCAATCACCGGGGTTGATCGGGTTTTCACCATCGGTGGCGCCCAGGCCGTGGCCGCATTGGCCTACGGAACGGCGAGCATCCCGCAGGTGGACAAGATCGTCGGTCCGGGCAATGCCTACGTGGCGAGCGCCAAGCGGCGTGTTTTCGGCACCGTCGGCATCGACATGGTGGCGGGACCGTCCGAAGTGTTGATCATCTCCGACGGTTCCGGCAATCCGGACTGGGTGGCGATGGATCTTTTCGCTCAGGCCGAGCACGACGAGCTGGCCCAGTCCATTCTGCTGTGTACTGATGAAATTTTCATCGGCCGTGTTGAGGAAAGCATCGCCCGACTGCTGCCGGAGATGCCGCGCCGTGAAACCATCGCCACATCCCTCAAGAACCGCGGTGCGCTGATTCTTGTGAGGGATCTTGATGAAGCTTGCGCGATTGCCAACCGCATTGCGCCGGAGCATCTGGAGTTGTCGCTTGCCGACCCCTATCAGTGGGTGGACGAGATTCGCCATGCTGGTGCGATCTTCATCGGTCACTACTCGGTGGAGGCTTTGGGCGATTACTGTGCCGGCCCCAACCACGTCTTGCCGACGATGCGCAGCGCGCGTTTCTCAAGCCCGCTGGGGGTGTACGATTTTCAGAAGCGCACCAGCCTCATCGATATCTCGGAGGCCGGAGCGCAAACCCTGGGCCGGATCGCATCGGTGCTGGCGCACGGTGAAGGTCTGCAGGCCCACGCCCGTTCGGCGGAAATGCGTTTGAAGGGCTGATTGCTGACTGGTGAATTGAAAATGCCGCACCCTCGGGTGCGGCATTTTTACGTTACCAGCTGCGGGTCAGGCGAGAATTTCCTTCAGTGCATCCAGCAGCATCCGGCACTGGACATCGGTGCCGACGGTAATGCGCAGGAACTGGTCGATCCGTGCGGCCTTGAAGTGACGCACGATGATGCTGCGCTCGCGCAGGGCGCCAGCCAGTTCGGCGGCATCCCGGTTCGGGTGGCAGGCAAAGACGAAGTTGGCTGCCGAGGGCAGGACGGAAAAGCCTAGTGCGGCCAGTCCGCTGCTCAGCGCTTCACGGCTGGC
>APMI01005409.1_pt1 | contig 10961 bp, 10 predicted proteins | sample 667938 | NCBI WGS metagenome assembly APMI01 (sample SAMN01084076, study PRJNA167559) | wastewater metagenome | biome: Wastewater | place: Denmark: Ejby Moelle, Odense | collected 2011-11-28 | reverse complement strand
GAGCGTGGCGGTCCGCGTCGCGCGCGTGCCCTCGAGTACAGCTTGCGCTGCGTTGACCTCGGTCTCCGCCTGAAGCGTGCGCAACCGTGTTTCCCTGCCGGCAGTGACCAATGCGCGCGCAAGGCCGAGCACGGCTTCCGCCTCCTCGACTTCATCCTCGGCGATGCCGATGCGCCGCTCGGCCAGTTCGACCGCGCCATAAGCGAGCGCCAACTCGTGCGCGAAGGCGATGCGTCCGGCGCGTCCGCGCATCTGCGCTGCCGCAACGCCCGCTTCGGCGGCAGCGACACGTGCCGATCTTTTGCCGCCGATTTCGATTGGCTGGTTGACCTGGAACGTCGTTTCGGTCCGATCGAAGCCGTTGTAAGGCGATGATCCGGCAAGGTTTTCGCTATAGACGCTCACGGTCGGATTGGGGCGTGCGTGTGCCTGTTCCGACAGGCCGCTTGCGCGGTCGATGTCGGCGTCGAGCGCTTTGACGCGCGGGGAATCCTGTGCCTGTTTCAACAGGCGGGTAAATGGAGGGGCCGGGTCCGCCCACGCCGGAGCGATGAGCGCGATGCCTGCGAGCCCGCCGAGCAGCGCCGTTACGCGCCGGCGGCCGGTAGAGCCGTTCATGATTTGCTATTCCTTGCACGAAGAAACCTCTGCGCGCTTTTGTGCGCGGCGGAAGGATCAGGCGCGCGGTGGTCTCAACAGTGATGCCGGCTGGAGGCCAGGCAGGAAATCGGCGCGGACGCGCGACCAGCTCGGTTCGGTCGCTGCGGCATAAACCGCGGTATCGACCGCCGAGGGCAGGGCGAGCCCCTGCATAACCACATGCGCCGCGACGTGGATCGTATCATCGAGATCGGCGGTGCTATGCGCGTCCGGTGCCAGCGCGGCTGAGCCGTGCGCGTGCGTATCCGAGACCGTCGCGACGGGATCATCGTGGTAGGCAGTAGCGCCATGCCAGGTCGACAGCGTGCTCACCCCTACAAGCGCCATCAGCGCGAGCAGGGTGCCCAAAATCATGATATGGGCGCGGCGGGCATACACCCGGTGAAGCCTAAGCGAGGGTAGGGTCGCCGACAAGCCGCAGGCGAGCCTCGGAGCTTGGACGTTAGCCGGCAGTTGGTAAGTCATGGCGTTCCGAAAGATAGGTGCGGATGTGCCACTCATCGTCGATGAAGCGCCGGCCGTTCGCCGAATGCACCTCGACTGATGACGGAGCCTCCGCGGTGTCCGCGAGAACGAGGACGGGTACGGACTGATGGTCTTCGCCAACGAGATCCACGATGGCGTGGCGCGGCCGTGGAAAATCCACGTACGTGACGTCGATGGCTGAACGCAGGCTCGGAAAGAAGCTGAGCAAGCCTTCGACCGGCACCGAGTCTCCGCAATAGAACGGTCCGATCCCGGCATTGGTGAAGCCGGGTTTCATCAGGAACAATTGATCTTTCATCCGTACCTCCCATTCGCGATTAGAAAGATTTGCGCAGCCGCTGGTAACCAAGGACTACGCCGGTGATGCTGAAGACGAAGCCGAGCATGAGCGGGACCAGCACCGCGATATCGCGGACGAGCTGATGCTCCGCGAGGCCCGGTACGTTGAAGCTGTGGAGACCGTAATAGACCCATGCATAGGTCTTGCGGCTAGCGTTCATGACCGTGAGGACATGACCGTCGGTGCCATCGATCGCGATATCCGGTCGGCTGCCGGTCGGATCGATGAAACGCAGCGCGCCGGCTGGCCAGCCCTCCGCGAGCGCGTAGAAATTTGTGCTGGCGACGGTGGCGGTGGCGGGCGGCGGCGGTCCCGGCCATGCTGCGGCAACGCCTTGCATCGCCAGATGCGTGAACGCCTCATCGTTCAGAATTGCGCCCGATCCCGTGTAGCGCCGCGCCGGGCCTTGCGCCTTCCACGCAGTGACGACGGGGCTGCCCCCGACGATCGTGAAGGTGATTTCGCGCGCGCCGGCCATGCCCTTGATGGCCGCGGGGTCAATCATCGCGAGCCCGGTGACAAAGGGATGGCCGGCGTAGCGTTCGAGTTGCACCGTCGACGCCGTGCCGCGCGAGAACAGGCGGCCGTGGTCCATCGACAGCCATCCGCTGACGATCCAGCTGAGCACGAAGACGCTGGCGAACAAGCCGGTCAGATGGTGCCAGCGCATCCATTTGAGCCGGAAGAAGGTGAGCGACGGCTTGCGCTGCCTGAGCGCGGCGAGCGTACGGATCACGCCAAGGACGACACCAGCGATCGCCACCAGCATCGCCACGAGCGAGAGCCACCAGACGGTCAGGTCCCAGGTGGTGAAGCTCGATCTGAGCGGGGTGAAATAGGCCCAGTGCAGTACCGCGCCGACCCAGTTCCAGCCGCGATCGGCGGTATTGGTGCGCTGGAGCAGCTCTCCCGTCCGCGCCGACATATAATAATGCGTGCCGGCCTCGTCCCCGGCACGGATGCGGAAGAAGGGACGATAGGCATCGAATTCGTTGTGGACGATCCACTGATCGTAATCGGCCGGCGCATCGGCTTCGGCGGCCGATCCGATCTGGCGTTGGGCTGCCTGTTCGGCTTCAGCCTGACCGAGCGGGGCAAGGCGTTCACCGGTGCGGGCATCGATGGCGGCCATGCCCGTCGACGACGACGCGATAAAGGCGGGCGCCTTGCCGCGCCCGCCGCTTTGGCAGCGTCGAGCGGGCTGATGCGCACCGCGGTGAGATCGATTGGCGCCTCGCGTTGCAGCTGTTCGGCCCGTGGCAGGGTGGGGAAGGGCTTCAGGAGCAGGACGGCGCCGCTCGCAAACCAAAGTGCGAAGACGAGGCACGTCGCGACGCCGAGCCAGCGGTGGAACCAGGCGAGTTGTCGGGTCGCCTGGTTCTTCCACTTCTGTGTTTTAGAAGCGGGCAAGGGCGCTGATCTCAAAGCGGCGCGGCTCGCCGAGTGTTACCTGCGCCGGATAATAGATGTCCGCCCATTGGACGAACTTCTTGTCCCACAGATTGTTGACGCGGCCGGTGATCGAAAGATGCGGGTTCACCTCATAAGTGAGATAGATGATGCCCGTCGCATAAGGCTTCAGCACAAGGCTGTTCGACGTGTTGCCGTAGCGCTTGCCGACATATTTGACCCCGCCGCCAGCCTCGATCGGCAGCCCGGCGACATGCTGGATGGTGGTCCAGAAATTGCCGGTCCACATCGGGACGTTGGGCGGCCGGTTGCCCGATGCGGCGATGCCGTAATTCGGGTCGACGAAATTCTCGTATTTCGCGTCGACATAGGTCGCGCTGCCGACGAGCGTCCAGCCGGAAGTGACCTTCAATTCGCCCGATGCCTCGACGCCGCGTGAGGTCTGCGCGCCGACATTGCTCAGCGTGTCGATCGCAATCTGGGTCAGGATGTTGCTACGCTTGATGTCGTAAGCGGCGATGGTAAGCGATCCTTTGCCGCCGGCGAGATCGGCCTTGATGCCGGCCTCGAATTGCCGCGAAGTGCTCAGCGAGAAATTCTCATTGGCGTTGACGAGGAAGATACTGTTGCCGACCGGGTCCTTGCCGGTGCTGTATGACACATAGGCCGTCACATTCTTCGTCAGGTCATAGACGAGGCCGGCGCGCCAGTTGAACATCTTATAGGTTCGCTTAAAGCTCGAACCGGCGTCGAATGAACCATCGACGTTAAAATTCTCACGCGTGAGCAACAGGCGTTCGACCCGCAATCCGGTGACCAGCTTGAGCGCTGAAGTGAGATTGAGGACATCCTCGCCAAATAAGGATCCCTGGTCCCAGCGCGTCGGGCTGACCCGCGGCACGATCGGGCCGAACGTGCCACGTACCGGATTGAGCGGATCGACGCTGTCGCCATCGGGGAAGCCGCGGCTGCGGATGAAATTGAGGTGGCTATAGTCGGCCCCGATGACGACCTTATTCTCGAGCCCGAGCAGATTATGCTTGATCGAAAGCGAGAATTGATCGCCGAACAGATTTTGATCGTGGAAAACGAAGAAGCGGTCGCGATCAATGAGGTTGGTCGTTGGGTTGAAGACGTAATTCTCGGCGTTGATCCACTGTCGCTTGGCGTGGAAATAATAAGCGGTGTTGGTGATCGTCACCGCGTCGGACGGCGACCAGTTGAGCACCATGCGCGGCCAGATCTGCCAGCTGCTCGCCCGGCTGTCGTTCACATTATAATTGATGAAACGCATCCGCCCGTCGATCACATAGCCGTTGGTCGTCGACAGCACGTCGTTGAGCGGGTCTTTGGCGAATGACGCCGGCACCAGCGGGGTGCCGTAGTAAGTCGAGACATGGTCGCGCAGATAGTCGACGCTGAACTCGATCGAGAAATTGGCGCTCGGCTTGTACAGAAGCGCGGCGGTGGCGTTGAATGAGTTCGCGCCCGCGTCGTGGACGTAGCCGCTGGTGCGGTGGTAGCTCACATCGGCGCGTAGCGCGAGATCGTCGCTCAGGATCTTGTTGCCGCCGAGGCCGAGGCTGACGGTCTCGAACGACGCATAAGAGGCGAGTGCCTGGAGACTGTCGGCGCGAAAGTCTGCGGTCTTGTTGACGATATTGACCGCGCCCCCGACCGTGCCTTGCCCGTAGAGCACCGACCCGGGTCCCTTGAGCACATCGACGCTCTGGATGTTGAAGGTGTTGCCAGGGCGGTTAATCATATTTGCCGGCCCGAGATAGAGGCCATTGTGCAGCAAGGTGATCTGCTCGCCGGAGAAGCCGCGCATCGAGAAGAGCGACGGGTCGCCCGGGGTGCCGCCCGAGATCAGGCCCGGCAAGGTGACGGTGGCCTCGTCGATCGTGCGAAAGCCGCGGGTGAGGATTTCATCGGCGCTGATCTGATCGATCGTGGCCGGCGTATCGCGAATTGAGAGGCCGAGTCGGCTCGCGGTCGAGCTTTCGACATCAAGCTGGCGCAGTTTCCATCCGGTGACGGTGATTTCTTCGCCGCTGTTCGCGGCTGGCTGACTCGCCGGCGTAACCTGTTGAGCTGAAACGGGACTGGCCGCCGTGGCGAGGGCGATCAAAGATGTCCCAAACGCAGCCGATGTGAGCAATGCACGCATTGATTACCCCCCTATTTGTGATCGAATCGGTCGTTCCTGCCGCTGGTTTCTTATTTGTATAGTCAAATGAGACTGACTCGCTCCATGACCGCCGTCAAGAGGGCGGCATGAAAATCAAATGAGCGAGGATCGTGATTTGCGGAGTTCGCAGCAATCGGGCAGCATCGCGCTGCACGGACTGAAATGGTGCCAAAGAAAGATCGGATGCTGACACGAATGCGTGAAGCAGAGATGCCGCTCGACCGGGTTGAGGCGGTCGATATTCCGGCGCTCGACGGGGAGGGGCCACTGTGGCTGCAGATTCGCCGGTCGATCGCGTCCGCGATTCTGACCGGCGAGTGGCCGGCGGGAACGCAAGTGCCGCCCGAACTCAATCTCACCAAACATTATGCGACCGCACGAATGACGGTAAACAAGGCGCTTCAGAGCCTTGTGACCGAAGGGCTCGTCGAGCGACGCCCCAAGCTTGGTACGGTCGTCACCGCGCGTGCGCGCGAGCGTCCCGTTTTCGAGATCTGGGATGCGGCCGACGCGGTCCACCGCGAGGGCGGACATTACGGCTACCGCTTGCTCGAATGCGCGATGGTTGCCGAGGATGCGGCGATCCGTCTGGATATCGGTCTTCATGCAAACGAGCCGCTGATCCGGCTGCTGTGCCTCCATTTGTCCGACGGGAGGCCGTTCCAACTGGAGGAGCGCTTCGTCAACGTGAAGGCGGCGCCCAAGATCACCTGCCAGCCGCTCGAGGATGTGAGCCCCGGTCAATGGCTGCTGGCGAACGTCCCCTGGACCGAGGCGCGGCACGGCATCTCGGCACGCGGCGCCAATGCGATGGTCGCCGAGCATCTTGCGCTCGATCTCGGGGATGCCTGCCTCGTTGTCGAGCGCCGGACGTGGAACGGCGACATTCCGGTCACGCTCGGGCGCTTCTGGTATCCGGGGGAAGATCACATCCTCGAGGGGCAATTCCGGCCCTCCTGGTAGCGCTATGGGGTCGTTACGCTGGGTGTCTCATATTGTAGCGCCTGTCAATATAGGGTAGGGGGGTATGGTATGGCTCATCTGAACAAAGACAATGATGCGCTGGTGAAGCGCGTCCATCGGATCGTCGGGCAGCTTCAGGCGGTCGAACGCGCACTCGTCGCCGGCGAGGATTGCGCTAAGACGCTGCATCTCGCTGCGGCGGTTCGCGGCGCGGTGAACGGGCTAATGGACGAGCTCATCGAGTCGCACGTTCATGCCCATGTCGCGGCACCCGATCTCAGTCCGCAAGAGCGCGAGCAAGGTGCTGAAGATCTGATCGCGGCAATCCGCCGCTACGCCAAATAGGGGCTGGCGACATGCGTTCGCCGTGCATCGATATCTGTGCCTTTGACCGCCGCACCGGCTGGTGCCGTGGTTGCGGGCGGACGCTTGCCGAGGTGCGCAGCTGGCGGAAGGCGCAGCCGCATCAGCTGCGCAACATCTCGGCGGAACTTCCCCGCCGGCTCGCCAAGCTTGAGCGCAAGTAAGCGAAGATTTTTGGATTTTCCCCGCTTTGACGGGGACACGGAGTATCGACGGCCCATGTATTATCTCGCGCTGAAGGCGGCCATTTCCGGTGTGCTCATTGCCGCCGCATCTACGCTGGCGCGGCGATATCCGGGCTTCGGCGCGTTGATCGCGTCGCTGCCGCTGGTGTCGGTGCTCGGCATGATCTGGCTCTGGCATGACAGGCCCGACGTCGAGAACATGGCCGCCCATGCCGGGGCGACATTCTGGTACGTTCTGCCGTCGCTGCCGATGTTCCTGCTCATTCCCGCTTTGTTGCGGCAGGGGGTCGCTTTCTGGATCGCGTTGGCGGCTGGCTGCATCCTGACCATCATGCTCTACGCGCTCATGACCTGGCTGGCGCCGCGTTTCGGCCTGCAGCTTTGATTCTCGATCATCTGCCGGCTTGGCAGATGATTGATTCCACGCCCGCTTAGCCGGCGAACGGAATCTTCTTTCCGTTTCGGGGCGTCCTGCCCGCGTCGAGCGAAATTTTATTCTCCAGATTCCGCTTGACCGAATCCGAATCGTGCCCCACCTATTTGTCTATACAAATAACCAATCCAGGGGGAGGGGTTCCCATGTCGACTCGGATTCCGAGACTGCTCGTCTGCGCCTCAATGTTGGGCATCACGGCACTTGCACCATCGACCGCTTTTGCCGCGGGCGTCCCCGGCACGCCGGTCGGAACGGAAACTGCCGCGGAACCGCAGTCGGGCACCGCTGGTACGCAGAGCACCAGGAGCGGCGACACGCCGGATACGATCACCGTCACTGGATGGAAGCTGCGCTCGCTGGACAAGGAATCGGATGCGGCGAGTCGTCTCGGTCTCGCGATCCGCGAAGTGCCTGCGACGATCGACCAGATCAGTTCGGGCGAAATCCTCACTCGCGGCATTCGTACGGTCGAGGAAGCAACCGACAGTCTTCCCGGCGTGACATCGGGCGGCTCGCCGGGCGCTCCGTCGGAATTCTCGATGCGCGGCTTTACAGCCGGTCAGATCACCGTCCTGCACAACGGCCTCTACCTGGGCTCGGCGCTGATGGTGAGCCGCCCCGGCAACACCTTCAACGTCGAAAGCATCGATGTGCTGAAAGGACCGGCCTCGGTCCTGTTCGGACAAGGCGCGATCGGCGGCGCGGTCAACATCGTCAACAAGGATCCGGACTTCAACCGCGATCACTATGAGTTGATGACTTCCTATGCGACGTTTGAAACCTCGAGTAGCGGGATCGGCGCGAACAAGATCCTGTCGGACAAAGTTGCGGTCAATCTCCAGGCGAGTTATCACCGTACATCGGGGTTCGTCCACGACGCGCCGTCCACCTCGCTCAACATTACCGGCTCGCTACTGTTCAAGCCGACCGATAATCTCTCGATCAAGATCCTCGTCGACTATCTGCGCGACGACCTATCCCCTTATTACGGAACGCCGCTCGTTCCCGCCGCCTTTGCCAAGGATCCGATTAAGGGCATTCTGACCGCCGCGGACGGTTCGGTGATCGATGGCCGCATGCGCTTCATCAATTACAATGTGACCGATTCCAAAGCGCATAGCGATCAAATCTGGCCGCAGATCTCGGTCGACTGGCAGGCCACCGAGCATGTCAAATTATCTGCCACTGCCTATTATTTTCACGCCGACCGGCAGTGGTTGAACGCCGAAAACTATATCTTCAATCCCGCGACCAACCTGATCGATCGCGACCGCTTCGTCGTCTTCCACAAGCAGGCCATTGCCGGCGGGCAGGTCAGCGCGACCGTCAAGGGCAGTATCTTCGGGCTCAAGAACCGGCTGGTCGCGGGCATCGACTACAATCATCTCAATTTCACCCGCACCCGTGGCTTTCCCGACGGCGACAGCGTGGATCCTCTCAATCCGGTCCGCGGTCTTGTCGGACCGTTCGACAGCGTCGTGAGTCCGACCCGCTCGGATCAGATCGCTTTCTTCGCGGAAGATGCGCTGGACCTGGTGCAGGGCCTCAAGCTGGTGACCGGGATACGTACCGAGCGGCTTTACCTCACGCGCGAGAATTTCGACGTTAACGGGAATTTCGAGCCAGACACGAGCTTCAAGCGAACGTTCAAGATGTTCAGCTGGCGTGCCGGCCTCGTCTACGACATCCTGCCGCGCGTCAGCGTCTACGCCTCGTACAGCACCGGCAAGGACCCGGTGGGCGACGACCTCTTCTCGATCGACGCCAACCAGAGCTTCAACCTTGCGAGTTCGCGGCAATATGAGGCAGGTCTGAAAGCCGATGCCTTCAACGGCAAGGCGTCGCTCACTTTGTCGGTCTATGACATCAAGCGCAGCAACATCCTGACGCAATTGGCGCAGGACCAGTTCACCAATATCGGTAGCCAGATGTCGCGCGGCGTCGAGATGTCGGGCGAGGCCAAGATTACCAAGAATTGGACCGTCACTGCCAGCGGCGCTTATACCGATGCGAAGTACGGCACCTTCGTCGACCCGAATTTCGGGATCAACGCGTCAGGCAACCGGCCGCCGAACGTCCCGAAATATGTCGCCGGTCTCTGGACCACGTTCCGGCACGTTGCCAGCCTGCCGCTGGAGCTGGGCGGCGGCGTCAAATATGTCGGCGATCGCTTCGCCAACACCGCAAACAGCGTCCGCCTGCATGGTTATACCACCGCCATCGCTTATGCGACCTATGAGATCACGCCGAGCATTTCGGTCACGGCGCGCGCGAACAACCTGTTCAACACCACCTATGCGCAATGGGCGGACATCGGCTATCCGCATCAGGTCATGCTCGGCGAGCCGCGCCGGCTGGAGCTAAGCATCCTTGGCCGCTTCTAAGCTGACGCGCTTCAACCGAGAGGTTCAAAAGGGGCTGGTCTGGACACATCGCTGGCTGGGTATCGCGGCCTGCCTGGTGTTTGCCTTGTGGTTCGCGAGCGGCGCGGTTCTTTTGTTCCGCCCGTTCCCGGCACTCTCCGCTTCAGATCGATCGGCGCTGTCGGTGCCGGTCGATCTGACGGCGGTGAGAGTGGCGCCGGCGGCGGCACTCGCAGCAGCGGGCGCCGACCCGACCGGCCTGCGTCTGGTACAGCGCGCCGGCCTCCCGACCTATATCGTCGAGGGGCGATCGACGACGGGCGTGATCAGCGCGATCGATGGCCGGCGGCTGCCTATGCTGACCTCTGCCCAGGCCCGTACGATAGGCACCACTGCTTTCGGTCACGCGCCAGCGGCCGTCGACGGCCCGATCGATTATGATCAATGGGTGGTCGACAATCAGTTCGATCCTGAGCGGCCATTGTATCGAGTGAGCGATGGCGGGCCGGACGGAACACGGATCTACATCTCGGCGCGGACCGGGGAGATCATTCAGCGTACCAACACCGCCGATCGCGGCTGGAACTGGGTCGGTGCCGTGCTCCACTGGGCCTATTTCACGCCGCTTCGCAAGAATTTCACCGCCTGGGATCAGACGGTCTGGTGGGGCTCGCTGATCGCGATGTTCGTCGCCGTGAGCGGCGCAACGCTGGGGGTCATTCGCATGCTCGCGGTGGTCAGATCGCCGCGTCCGGGGCTGACCCCGTATCGCCTCCGCTGGATCCGCTACCATCATCTGCTCGGACTTTTCTTCGGCCCGCTGGTCGTCACCTGGATCCTGAGCGGCTGGCTGTCGATGGACAATGGCCGGCTCTTTTCGGACGGGCGGCCGAGCGTCGCACAGTCCGCCGCTTATGCCGGCGCTCCGTTGAGCGAGACGGCGCGACAGGTTGCCGTCGGTGATCTGGCCACTCTGGGACCGGCGGTGGCGGTTTCGTTGCGAGCGGTTGGTGGCCAGCCGGTGCTAGTCGCGACACGGCGCGACGGGCGATTGATCCCGGCGATCCCGGGTGCCCCCGCGAAGCAGAGGGCCGTTCTGGCGGCGGCAAGTCGCGGACTGGCGTCGGCGTGGCCGGGGCTGATCGTATCGCGGTCCGACGCGGTGGCGCCGGATGATTTCTACGCGCTTGCCGAAGGGCTGCCGCCGACGATCAACCGCTTCGAGTTGATCGGCGACGCCCCGCTGTCTGTCTATATCGATTCAACGACCGGGGAGCTGGTCAGGGTGATGGATAGAAGCCGGGCCAGCTACAGCTGGCTCTATTATGGGCTCCACACGTTCAAATTCCCGTTGCTGATTAGCTGGCCGATCGTTCGATACATGCTCGTGCTGGTGGCGATGATCGTCGGATTTGCGTTCAGCGCCACGGGCATGGTGATCGGCTTCAAGCGTCTGAAAAAGACGTTCTAGTCCGTCGCGCGACTTGGCTCAGCACGTCGGGCGGCCGACCGTAGCGGGATCACGGGCAGGCTTTATGCCAGGCCGTGATCCCGCCGTGCGCCA
>APMI01057782.1_pt1 | contig 10962 bp, 11 predicted proteins | sample 667938 | NCBI WGS metagenome assembly APMI01 (sample SAMN01084076, study PRJNA167559) | wastewater metagenome | biome: Wastewater | place: Denmark: Ejby Moelle, Odense | collected 2011-11-28 | reverse complement strand
CTTACCGACTTCGCCGTTGCGGTAGGGGGCTTGGTGTTCGCGGCATACGCACGTTTTGTCGACCGCTCGGGCATTGAAGCGATGTTCGGTGTGGTCATCGCCAGCGTGTTTGCCTGCCTTGCGATCTTTGCACTACTGCGCGAAATGCGCCTTGCGCGGGTCATCGAACGCCACCACCAGATCGATCTGCGCACGCTGGACAGGTACGAAATTCAGCAGCTCTCGATCGCCCTGTTTCGCCTACGTGGTTACCAGGTCGTTGCGTGCCAGGATCCCATTGCGCACCAAGCGGCTGATCTGACCCTGCGTCGCGGAAAATCCTCCACGCTGCTGCGCCTGCGCGATTGGGACGACGATAAGGTCGGCCTGGGCGCAGTGCGCGCGTTGCGTGCGGCCGTCGCGGAAAGCGGCGCCGCTGGCGGCGCCCTCCTCCATCGCCTCGCCTTTTCACCGGATGCCTGGGAGTTTGGGCGCAGCAAAGGGCTCAAGCTGTGGCTGCCCGAAGATCTGCGCGGTCTCATGAGCGAAACGCTTGGCGAGCCCGCCACAAAGAGCGCGCGTGTGGTTGCGCCATCGCGTTCTCAACCAATTCCTAGAGCATCCCTGCAGCCTGTTCGCGCCCGCAAGCTGCTCTTTCTGGATCTGCGCCTTCTCGATGGCGCCACTGAACTCCGCGAGTGGCTGCTTGAGCACCCCGACATCGAACTGGTGGCAACAACGGAACGAGAAGAAGCGCTATCCCGGATCGCGGCCGTTGAGCCGCGCTTGGCAAGCCGGTTTGGCGGCGTCACCCCTGAATTGCCTGTCGGTTCGTCGCAACGCTATTTCGAGATCCAGGCCTACCTCGCGCAACACTCCGCCGCCGCAGTTCGCTGGTTCGCGATCGACAGCGAACCCAACGCCTTCCCATGTTCGGCGCCTGGTCTGCTCATTACGACCACTGTCGACCAATCGGCCATTGCCGAGCTGTCGCGCATGTTTGAGGTGCCCGATGTTTAGCGGCTGCCTGGCGCTGGCGAAGTGCATCGGCGCTGGGGCGCCGGGTGTCGGATGGCAATGGTGGAAGCTTTTGGGGATGCTCACAAGAATCGGGACGGGTCATAGCGCGCGGCCCTCGGCAAATGGCGATGGGGGAAAGAATTGGTGGCGCGCCCCCGGCCCCGTGTCTTCGTTCAAGGCACCAATCGTTTCCACCATCCAAAGAAGGCCGGACGGCAGCGACCCACGACCCACCAAGGTGGAAACAACTGGTGGAATGCGTGCGGGCCAGCGACGGATCGCACCAAATCCTTCCACTTATGGCTACAGCCCGCGTGGGTGCTCGCATTGCAATCAAGGTGGAAAGCATTGGTGGGCTCCGCAGGACTCGCTGTTCAAGGCAGGCACCAATAGCTTCCACCTTTACCCGCAGGGCCCGTAAACGCTGGTAGTGCGTTCAATGGTGGAAACGATTGGTCCGGCGATCTCGGCGGTGTTCGCACGCCTGTACCAATTCATTCCACCTTGGCGTGAGGCCCCGAATGACGCGATCGGTCGGCAAAGGTGGAAGCAATTGTTGAACTTCGCGTCTCTATCCGTACCAATACTTACCACTTTGGGCGGCGACGCCCATCGTTGCGCCCCGTCGGAGCATGGTGGAAACGATTGGTTGGATTGGCGTCTGCGCGATTCCGCGCTTTTGTACCAATCCCTTCCACCTTCAGCTGCGACGCGATGCGGGACAAGCGCTCGACGCTCAAGGTGGAAACGATTGGTGAGATTGTCGTGCCGGGCTCATGCCTCTGCACCAAATCTTTCCACCTTCATCTGCGAAGCGCCCTCCTGCCGGCGCCGGGCGTGATGGTGGAATCGATTGGTGGGATTGGCGTTGCCGACTCGTGCCTCTACACCAAATCTTTCCACCTTCAGCTGCGAAGCACCTTCGTGCCGGCGCAGGGCGTTCATGGCGGAAACGTTCGGTAGGCTTTGCGCGTGCCCGACATGAGCTCGGCACCAAGCCACTCCACCGTGAGTCGCAAAGCGCCCAAATGCGCGCGCAGGCGCTCATGGTGGAAGGTATTGGTAAGAACCTGGCATCCGCATCCAGACCAATTCGTTCCACCATTGCGAGCAAGACCCCAGGGAACAGGCGCGAATCCGCATGGTGGAAACAATTGTTAGGCGTGCGGCCGGTCGTCTTGAGCGGGCGCCACCAATATCTTCCACCCTGGACAACCGTCCCTATCGACGACTGAAGGTGGAAAGTATTGGTGACCGATACACACGAGATCGAAACACGCAGATCGGCCGCAAGGCCTTATCCAACAAGCCTTCGGAGACCCGGTGTGGATGCGGGCCACAAAGCTTTCCACCTTTGACATCAAAGTCCACCACCCTGGTACCAAGGGCTTCCACCTTGTCACCAAGACGTTCCGCCTTGGCTTCAACAAAACCTTCCACCTTTAGACCAATCGTTTGCATACAGGCCCCAAAACCTTCCACCATTGTGGGGCTAAGTCTTTGAAACAAAACGAAAGCATGGCCTCTGCTGGCTGGTTTCTTCTTTGCTGGCTAGCTGTCCGTAGGGAAGTTGTGCAAGCGATCCGCATGGTGGAAAGTTTTGTGTTGCAGATCACACCATCTGGGGATAGCGTGCCGAGCTAAGTTCGCGATTGAAGATCAAGGCCATGTCGAAAAAGAACCTGCCGGCCGTACCGATGCAGTCTGTGCCTCAGCAGTTGGCGTTTGAGGTATTCAAGGATCTGTCCTCGATCGACAAGGGTATTGACGAATCGCCGACCGAGATCGGGTTCAGCAAGGCCAATGCCCTTTTCGACGTAGGTGAGATGGGCGTACTTGCCCGGCGATTGCTCGATGTGGCGTATTTTTTCGCGAGTGACGCCATTGATCGTGCCTCAAAAACAGGGCAACCGGTCTCCGATACGTTCGACACGCATCTGGACTACTTCAAGTGGCTCATGAAGTACGAGTCGAATAACCACATGCATTTGAAGAAGTGCATTCGCGAAGCACAGCGCTCAGCCATCGAGGTGCTATCGCCGGAGCAACCCGATCAGTACATCTCGGTGCCGCTCCTGGGAACTGCAGGGATTGCCAACGGGCGCTTCGTGTTTCAGTTGCCCAAGGCCCTGCGGCATCTGCTCTCTGGGCCGGAGAATCGATCCTTCCTCTCACTGCGCATCACAGCAGCCTTTACCACCGCTTATGCGCACACGTTGTACGGCTACCTGCTGCTGAACCGTGACAAGGAGCAGACGGATTGGATCGAGATCGATGCGTTGCGCGAGATCATGTCCGCCACGGCCAAATCCTTGCAGAGCTACAAGGATTTCAAGCGCTACGCTCTGGAAAACGCGCTCCAGCAGATCAACGAGTTCTCCGACATCTTCGTAACCTATGAGACCCGTACTGGTAACGGTACCCGGAAGATCACGCACATCCGCTTTTCGATTACACCCAACGAAGCCGGGTTCAGGCGTTTGCTCCAGAACGTCGGAACGGGACGCCAGGAGATCTTCAACATTCTCGTCGACGAGTTTGGCTTGGCACAGTCAGAGCTCGACGAGATCGTCAAGGCGGGTGACACCTGGTCGGATGATCGCTTGTCTGGCGCGATTGAATTCACGCGACATCGTTGCAAGAAGGGCGGGATCAAGTACCCCGGTGCGTTCCTGATGAAGGCGATACGGGAAGGGTTGAAGATCGGCACCATCGAGCTTGAAGTGGCCCAGCGCCCCAAGCAGACGGCGCACAAGACGATAGATATCGAAGCGCTCGACAAACCGCCGGCCGACACGGCAAAGACCGCGCCGGCGCGATCGGAGGCGGTTTCCTCACGCAGGAAGCCACAGCCCGCCTCCAACGCGCCCTCACGCCCGCCGGAGGGCAATGAGAGTCCGGTCGAGGCCATCCTTACGTGGTTTTCCAAACAGAAGAAGACCTCTCGTGAGGCGCTCTTTGCGCGCTTCGTGGCTGAATCGAAGTCGCGTGGCAAAGCGAAGGAACTCGATGCTGTGCTGGCGAGCAAGATCGAGCGCGGCCGCTTTGCAGCGTTCCTGATCGAAGTGCGCGCTGAGTGATGGGGGACCTTGATCTGGGCGCGCCGCTTGCGCCGCATTCGATTGAAGCGGAACAGTCAATCATTGGCGCACTGCTGTTGGACAACGACGCCTGGGAGCGCATTGCCGATCGTGTCGGTCAGGCCGACTTCTACCGTGCGGATCATCGGCAGATCTTTGCTGCCATTGAACACTTGAGCACCCATGGTCAGCCGGCTGATGTTGTGACCGTTGCAGAGTACTGCGATCGCCATGGCGTGCTCGTGCAAATCGGCGGACTCGCCTACCTTGCCGAGATCGCCAACAACACACCGAGCAGTGCGAACATTGCGCGCTACGCCGACATCGTGCGCGAGCGAGCCATTCGTCGCCGGGCCATTGCCGAGTGCAACGACGCGGCGGCCCTGCTTGCGACCAGTCCGGGCGATCCGGGCCGGGTGCTCGACCAGGTCATGGAGGGCTTATCTGTCGTCGCGGAGTCCGGAGAGCGCTCCAAGAGCGGCCCGGTGGATGCAGGCGCGTATGTCACGGAGATGCTTGCGAGCGTCGAAGCGATCCACGAGAGCGGTGGAGAGGGCTTGGTGGGGGTGGCATCCGGCCTTTCAGATCTCGACAAGGTGACGCTTGGACTGCATCCCGCCGACATGATTGTCATCGCGGGTCGCCCCAGTATGGGAAAGACCGCCTTGGCGCTTGCCCTGGCCGAAAACGTAGCTATCCAGGAGAAGCTGCCGGTCGCGATCTTCAGCATGGAGATGCCGGGTCAGCAATTGGTGTTGCGCATGACCTCCTCGATTTCTGGAATCGAGAGCCGCAAGATCCGGCTCGGCACCATGACGGATGACGAGTGGTCGTCCTTTAGTTTTGCTGCCGCGCGGCTCAATAACGCCAAGATCCTGATCGATGAGACGCCAGCCCTCACGCCGACGGAGCTGCGGGCGCGGGCGCGCAGGCTGCATCGCAAGTGCGGCGGGTTGGGCTTGATTGTCGTCGATTACCTGCAGCTGATGGCACTGGCGCGGCAACCGGAGAATCGCACCCAGGAGCTCTCGGAGATCTCGCGCTCGATCAAGGCCTTGGCAAAGGAGCTCAAGGTGCCGGTCATTGCGCTCTCTCAGCTGAATCGGGGCGTCGAGCAACGTTCGGACAAGCGGCCATTGATGTCCGATCTGAGGGAGTCAGGCGCAATCGAACAGGATGCGGACCTGGTGGTGCTGCTTTATCGTGACGAGTACTACATAGCAAGGGGTCGCAGAACTCATCATTGCCAAGCACCGCAACGGTCCTACCGGGACCATCAAGGTCCGCTTTGAAGATCGGATTACCCGGTTTAGCGATCTGCGCCACTAGCGGGCGGGCCGGTGCGGCCCTGCCCTGCCCGAGCTTGCGTATCAGCCGCCCTTCTTTTCCTGCCCTTTTTCCAGGCGCTTCACCAGGCGCTCGATTTCGCCGGCAAGTTCATCGAGGTTCTCGTTGTCGTCGATCGACAGGCTGAGGCTCAGGCGAGTGCCGTTCTCCGAGAGCTTGAGCGCGCCTTTGACATGCCCTTCGAACTTCACATGCTGGAATCTTGTGCGCTGTTTGGAGGCGGCGAGCAGCCGGACACGCATCGCGCTGACTTCGCGCGAGGAAAGCGGCTCGCTGCGGTGTCGCGCGAGCAAGGTGATGGCGCCCTCCTCCCCAGCGGAGGCCAGGTAGGACTTAAAGGCAATCAGCCAACGGATGCCTGGCGGATCTGCCAGATCATCGAGTATCGCGAGGATCGACGGGGGAAGTTGAGTCATCCCGAGCACGTTGCTAACGTGCTCTTCGGATATACCCAAGGTGCGCGCAAGATCGGCACTCGATGCATAGATCTTCTGATCGAGAAGTTCACGCCACGCATACGCATCGTCGAGGATCGACATGTCTTTGCGTTCGGCATTGAGCGTACGTGATAGCCGATAGAGTTCGGCATCTGAGGCGGGCCGCTCATGGAGGTGAATCTTTAGTGTCGGAATGCCTGCCTTGATGGCGGCAAGGCGGCGGGTTTCGCCGTCGATCAGGGTATAGCGCCCCGTAGTGCTCATGAACGCAGCGACGGGCACTTGCTGGCCATCACTGACCAGACTCGCCGCCAGGGTTTCGATCCAAGTCGTGGAGCGAAGTCGTCGAGCGTTGTGAGGGTTCGGGTCTACTTCCTGGAGCGGGACGTGGATCACTTGTCCGACGCTGATTGACGCGCTGCTCGGTTGACTGGTTTTACCGGTAAAACTCACATCGTCCGCGAGCATATCGAGCGCGCTCCTGCGCGCTGGCGATTCGGGCTGCAACATCGCAGCCTCTGCGTCCTTGGGCGATCTCTGATTCTTCACGGCTGAGATTCCCGCCAGGCTCAGATCGTTCTTGGTGGCCATCTCACAGAATCCTTTCAATCTCGTCAGCCAATGCACTGACTTCCATATAGGACAGCGCACTGGGAGATGCGACATCGACGATGCCGGCGCGTTTGAGGGCCGCGAGTTGGAAATCGGCACGATCACCCATTCGGCTGCCCAACACCGGTAGGCCCGTGAGTTCTTCGAGCTGCTCGGCGACCAGACGGGCAGCTTTTCGGTTCGGCATCATATTGACGATCAAGCGCACATTGAGGGGATCGAAACCGAGCTTTGCGCGCTTGGCATTGGCCTCGTCAAGGAAGCCCCTGAACTCCTCCAGAGCGTCAATGTGCAAGGCGTCGGGCTTGATCGGAACAAGGACCAGATCGGCCACGAAACTCGCAATCGTGACCGTGTCCCCGGCAAGGGTTGGTGGTGTGTCTATCAATACGAAGTCGGCACTCTCGGCCCGTTTCTTCACCGCCGCAGCGAAAGTGTTGAGCTGATCCGGAAGGATTGGGGTAACGGGAACCGGGAAGGACTCTGAGCGTTGTTCCCATTTCGTTGCCGACTGCTGTCGATCGGTATCTACGATGACGACATTGCGTCCTTCCTTATGCCAGTAAGAACTCAGGCTCATGGTGAGCGTGGTCTTCCCGACGCCGCCCTTCTGATTACAGATAGTAATGACCTTAGGCACAGAGGTTCTCCCTAACAAGATGTTCGGATTATACGCAGGAAGTGCTAACAGCGGCTGTTTAGCACGGACTAGAAGCGCTTGTGCGCTTTGTGTGTGTGTTCCCGCGCAACAGGTGGAGTGTTGATGCACCCATTGCGCGGTGATCTGGGTAGCCACAGTTCGGATGCTTACGACTTGGTTGGCATTGACCGGCGTCGATCTGGCGTGAATTGCAACGTCCCGTTCGAAAGGTGTGCATCTAACGCGAGCCCGAGTTTTACCGGTAAAACTCGGGCGGAGGTATCGCGGGCTCTTGCCTCTGACAAAGAAAGAAGACCGCCTGGCGACCGTGTCATGGCGCGGCGCCCAAGGGCATGGGCATCCCGCTTCTTGGGCTCACGACCGCCGAATGTGGACGTCTGCGCAACGTGACTCTTGCAGAGTTTTACCGGTAAAACTCTCGAATGCTCCGGAGCCCCCCGCACCCCAAATCGGGAGTCGCGCCGCTCTTACGGCGTCAAAAGGGATGCGCTCTTCCAGTTCCATCCATAGCCTAACCGCGGAACGTGCTCGACGCTGTTGGGACTACGCAGAGTTTTACCGGTAAAACTCCCGCACGTTATGGACTGCCGGAACCCCAAAACGGAATTGGGAGCGTTCTAACGGCGTCAAATCGGCCACGCTCTCCCGATCCCGGCCCCCGACACAGGCGCACGCGCGTTGAAACCCGCGCGATGCAGTCGGCATTACGCGGAGTTTTACCGGTAAAACGCTCACTCGGCGACCTTGCTCTATACGAAAGCGCTCTCCTGTTGCAATGCATGCCTATTTACATGCACGACTAATTGCCCCTGCTGGCAGGGAAGTCCTAATGATGAAACAGAAGAATATGAAGCCCGAGGCAACGCGCTAAGAACATGCTGGCACAGAACAGGCTCATTGACGGTATCCAGCAATTTCGTGCACAACAATCCAATGACGTTGACGTCGTTCGCAACGCTTAGAACAATCGCACCATGCGCTTGCTGAGGCTTGTCGCACGCGTCCTTTGAGGACCGGCTAAGGATTTCTTGGAGCTCTCGCTCCGAACGCCGGCGCACGTTACGCGCACAGTTTGCAGACCGTTCCATGGTCTGCAAGGTGGGACGAACAGACCGTTCGTCTCTTCCTTAGCCCATAGGGGTCACATGACTCCCTATGGGGCTCATGTCGACCCCTCCCTGTTGGAGGTGTGACATGAGTGAAAACCTTACCGGGATTCCATATCCCGGACGGCATCCTGGTGGTGCTGCGCTGTGGAGCTTCGCGCTCTGGCAGCGACAACGCCAGGACAAGCTCCCGACGCGCGTGATGGTTTGCGCAAAGGGCGCTGGCCGATTGATCCTGCACGACTATGGCAGTCAGACGCCCATCCTGTGGATGGCCGCGTCGAAACCAAAGTTGCGCAGTTTCACGGTAAAGGCACTGCCGGTCGAAGAGGTTGCGGCATACCTGCTGCGCACCGGATGGAAGCTTGTTTCCGACTCCGCAGTCGAGGCACGCCATGCGTTCCCTTGATCTGTTCGGGTTTGAGACGGAGTTTTCGCCTGCCTTGCCCCGCCTGCGCATCCGTAGCGATGCCGCGCGTCGCGCACAGGCGACCAAGCGTCTCAATGCAGCCCGCTATTCGAGCAATCTGGATCTGTTCACGGATTTGCTCGAGTTCCTCAAGGCCCCGCTGCTTTCTGCACACAGCATCCCGGTCGAGTACCGATCTGATCGGAACACGGTCGATCTGCATGCAGAAGTGGAGTCAGGTGCAGAGGAGGGTGCTGACGTCGACATCCCCTATGAGCCGTGGGGGAGTGCCGTTGTCGAGGATCAGCATGGGCTGTCGTGGAGTAGAGACGGCCTCCTCGCATTCCAGTGCAACATCTTCTGGGAATCGATGGAGGAGATGACCCTCAGCAACAACGAGGGTGAGAAGTGGTCGGTGATCAAGTGGGTCTTTCAACCCGCGCTCGTCAAGCAGTACATCTGGGACAAGCGTGTGGGACGGAGTCATTGCTTGACCACCCATGAACGAGATCATCCGTTCAGTTTTCATAACTGCGCCATGGCAGCTCGCATGGATGCAGACATCATTAGAGAGGGCTTCAGGCGCAATTTGCCTGCGGCCATTCTTCAAGCGGTAGCGAAGGTCGTCACGTACTGATTGACCGGAAACACCGCTCGCCACTGAGGGGCGCATCGATACCCCTCGGGGCATCGTGCGCCCCTTTATTTGTTCCAGACAAAGAAGGAGCCGCAACGATGCTTGATGAAATTCTGATTCCGTGCGAGTACCCGCTCGCACACACGTTTGACCTCGATCCCAACGAGGTCGACCCCACCATCACTGCGCCGGGGTTCGCCATTCCCGACCCGGCGACGCTTGCCGACCCGGATTTGGCGGCTTACGCCCGGTTCCTCCGGGCCGCAGTTCCTGCAATCGATCCGGGATACGAGTTTCGCCGCGAGGTGATCTCGGATCTCTTTATCTGGTGGATCGACGGGGAATCCCGCGATGTCCTGCAGTTCTGGGGACCGACAGGTGCTGGCAAAACTTCCGTGTTTGAGCAGTGGTGTGCTCGTCTCGGTATCCCGTGTTTCAGCTCCAAGGGCCACAAGATGTACGAGGCCCATGAAGCCTTCGGCCATTACGTGGCAGGAGCGGGAGGAGAGACGGTGTTCGCACCAGGTCCGGTGACGCTGGCAGCGCAGTATGGCTTGCCGGTGATCATCAATGAGTACGACCGCATCCAGCCGTCTCGGGCGATCGTCTTCAACGATGTCTTCGAGGCACGTGCGTTCCCGATGTGTCCGCGCCGACTTTAGACTGAGCCGCAGTGCCGACTGAAAAGTGAGCCGGGGGCTGGTGCTGATCGGGGACCGATCAGCCGGGGTTGAGTTTAAGGTTTTCCGAACGTATTCCGATCGTTTTCAAGGCTTCTGGCGCGAAGCGCGTCGTGTTTGTGTTGCTGAAAGTCCGGTCCGGGTGGATCAAGATTGCACCGCTTGCGGTGCCGGATCTGGCTCTGGTTTTGATCGTCGTTCCAGCTCGCGCGCCTTGATCCGCCGGCGTGCTTCGGCGTGGCTGTGTCGATAGCGCTGGGATTCGTTACCGGTTTCCACGATGTGGCAGTGGTGGGTGAGGCGATCCAGGAGCGCGGTGGTCATCTTGGCGTCGACAAACACGCTGGACCATTCGGCGAAGTCCAGGTTGGTGGTGATGACCACGCTGGTGTGTTCGTACAGGCGCGAGAGCAAGTGAAAGAGCAGCGCGCCACCAGCCTGGCTGAATGGCAGATAACCGAGTTCATCGAGGATGACCAGATCCATCCGCAGCAGGCTTGCCGCGATGCGTCCGGCCTTGCCTTGCTGCTTTTCCTGTTCAAGCGCATTGACCAGGTCGATGGTGGAGTAAAAGCGCGCCCGCTTGCCCCGCTGCGCGATGCCCGCCACGCCGAGCGCGATCGCCAGATGCGTCTTGCCCGTTCCGGTACCCCCGACCAGCACCACGTTGTGCGCGAGCGCCGTGAAGTCGAGCGTCGCCAACTGTTCGATGAGCTTGCGATCGACCGGAGAGAGGTCAAAGTCAAAACCAGCCAGATCACGGTGAATCGGGAACTTGGCCATGTGCATCTGGTGGCTGATCGAGCGCGTGCCGCGATCGATCACTTCAGCCTGCAGCAGATGTTCGAGCAGCCAGCGTGAGGGTTCGGCCTCGCTGCGTCCCGGTTCGTTGAGTTCCTGCCAGGCTTGCGCCATGCCATGCAGGCGCAGTTGTTTGAGCTCGCAGATGATGTCACGCATGGTCACGCACCTCGCTCGCATCCACCTGCGTCTT
>APMI01018396.1_pt1 | contig 10965 bp, 9 predicted proteins | sample 667938 | NCBI WGS metagenome assembly APMI01 (sample SAMN01084076, study PRJNA167559) | wastewater metagenome | biome: Wastewater | place: Denmark: Ejby Moelle, Odense | collected 2011-11-28 | reverse complement strand
GCACACTTCCCATTGATGGTTATTTATTATGCTGTGAATAATGCAACACAACCTTATATTATATCATATCCACATTAAGACTCATCGTGCTCTTCAACACTTACCCGCTGTTCTAACACTAGTCAGCTACTTAATAATTAAAGCAATCTGATCTCTTCTTTTTTAGATTAACCAAACCTTAATAACTATTGAAATTTTGACTCAATTCAACTTTGTTACTATCCATTTTAGAAAGTGATATAATAATTGAGATCAAAGCATGCCAGACGAAAAGCCCAAGTTGCCTAATGTCGACTTGACAGACGAGTAAATTCGAGGACTCATAAAGAACTACGAGATCAAAAATCTGACATATTCAGATTTGTACAGCATATACAAGAAGAATGCATTAGGGCCAAGTTTCCGTACCACCCTTTTTGCGGCCATGACTCTGATAATCGCGCCTTCTGTCACCAACATATACTACATGTACAGACCGAACGCTACTATGGCCAAAATTGCTCCCTTCGCAGTCCCAATTGTATGCTTGGCTCAGTACGTTGCTGCTTTGACCTATGATATTCAGAACTTCTGTTTCAAGGAGAACGATGACTCTGAAGCAGTACGTAGGAAAATTCTGACGCTCAGCAATGTTTAAGGATGGGATAAGCGCTTCAAGAAACTGGGCGATGAAATTTAATACTACACCAAAAGTATATAAATGCAAAAACAAGCACAAAGCACTACTCCCTGATTTTGTATCCACTAATATTACTCAATAAATTAGCATATCTATTAATCGCTAGTTTAACTGGGCAATCAATATTAAAGGATTTATGTAATCCATAATAATAATAAACAAGTTAGTATAAAGTGTAATTTAAAATGAAGAATAGCAAGTATTCCAATTTCGGAGGAGGATCTAAATATTCGATCGCGTACACTGAAGATTTATGCTAGGAGCATGAAGGTCTGCCATTCACAAACTTCTGCTCGGCAATAACTTGCGTGCGGCCTCTATGCCCATAATGTGTATAGACTCACACAAACCACCATCGCAACATGCGCACACAGCCATAGATGCACTCATTTAAAACCCTAAAGAACCAGTGCGTGAACAAAGTGGCTAGTATCCTTGAAAGAGTAGAAGTCTCTGAGAATGACGGATCCATGAACTAGATCAACGCTATCTTTGAGAATACTCTGCTCAAAATTCGATAAATGAAAGACACCACCAAACGAATTGTGGATTCTTATTTCGTTAGTCTCGAGTAGAACGTGAAGAAGAAAATGGTAGGACTTATGTCAGATCAATCCGACCTATTCCAATAACTAGACAAAGCAAACAATATTGTAAACTAGCTAAAACTTCTAGTTCATAGACTGGATAACGCACGCGATTTCATAAGTTCAGCTCAAACAATTGTAAGATTAGACTCAGACAAGATCTAAGATAAGGTTAAACACAGTTACAGCACTGTGCGCAGTTTAAAATAGCATTATAAAGTAAACTTTCATGTTGAGAAAGGATACTAACAAAAATTGGTTACATTCTTATCAAAACTAGCTTACTATGGCGAGTATAATACTAATGATGTTGCACCTAGGATCACAGAATAAATTATGACAAAGAACAGCATGAAAGTTATAGGCAGGACACAAAGCCAAGAGCGACTTTCGGAGTAGAAGCGAGGCAATGGTAAGTCAGAACCTTAAATAAAACTAAGAGATGATTATAAAGACCAGCGAGATCGTTAAAGAGAAAGAGAACGATAAAAATAACAGGAAAAATAAAGAGACGATGATCGACGATCAAATGTATCCAGAAAATCATCACGTAGTGCAAACAGGGCCAAGAAGAGTATCATAGGTATGAACACCTTTAAATAATCAAGCCCACATAAATACTTGCATTTTTTCCAAAACGACTAAAACATTTTACAGTACCTTGATCTGGAAAGTGCATAGGTTAATTTTACGCAGATTGAGCTGGACATAACTTTCAAAGTTCCTGAATTCCATAAATCAATCGCGACCCCTAACGGAGATTTGTACTTGATCGGAGGCAGCCTTAGTAACAATTTGAAGAGTCAAAAGATATATAAATACGATTTCGCTAAGAACACCCTCGTATACTGCAACAGTCTGAAGTACGGACGATCATCACACTCAATATGCTTCAATAATAAGTATATCTACGTACTAGGAGGTAACTTCAAATAATAATATAGGCATCTTGAACAACCAGGTAATTACAAATAGATGCGAAAGGTTCGACATTATCAGCAACAAGGTGGAGGAGATCAAGCCTATGAATTATTAGAGCTGTTCTTTTGCATGCTGCTCCTTCAACGGTAGGTATATCTATAAGATCGGCGGCATTGCTGATGATAATTCCATTACCAGTGTTATTTAAATGTACGACGAAAAGGACGGATAATGGTCAGTGGTGAACGCACTCATCTAAGGGCAAGGCGATAAACTTACACCTCTAGCATCAAATGCTGCGGCTCAGATCACTCAAAACTAGATTATGGTAATGGGTGGATACAACGAGTCTAATGTGGGACAGAAGCAGACCTTTATACTTAGAGTAGATTCAACAGGTTCGTACATTAAGGACGTTAACACATATCCATTGCCATATGCTGAGGGTTTCTGGAACAATACTCTCATCATACAGAATAAACTTGTATTCGCACTGCAAAATGTCTCGCAAGGCCAGGATTAATGTCTATAAAACTTCCGCAAAATTCTTGTCTATGATGGTCAAGGATGGAAGTGTCTTAACAATTGAGATCAAACATGAATTATTTATATTTTGCTAGACTAAATCACAAATATTATCAAGTAGCATTCGCTGTAAACTTAGACAGTGCATCCGATTGAACTCTACTTTGGTCATCATTTTTAATCACACCTGACTGATCATCCTAGCTGGGAGTCATCGCGTATGATTTGTAGTATCTTGGGTTTTTTCTAGTCGCGAAATGGCGAATATCCCGGCTTTCTGGCTTATCGCTATGATCTGAAAATTTCTTTTCAACAGAGGTTCTCTATGTGAGAAATGAAGTACATTAAGTGGATCGGCCATGGAAGATCTAAACTCCTTACCACTGCCAGCATTTATCCTGAGCTTTGGCAAGTTTTTGAGCTTCTCTGTGTTTTTGGCAAGCTATTTGTAAAGCTACTTTTTGTTTTCAGACATCTCACGCTCATACTTTTGCCTTTTAGACTAATAGTGAGATTTTTTTTAATTGCTGATTTGTTCAGTTGCGCTGCTAACAACATTGGCTAAATTCTGAATCAACTGTTCGTTATCGCTCAGATAGTCCTTGGAGTACTGTAGTGCTTTCTTGTATATTTTGACAGCTTATTCGAACTACGTAATTTATCACTTACTCTTTTTAGATGCTCGAACTCAACTCCTAAGTTATGATATGCGATTGCAAGCACAGCCAACCTTTAGTCACTAATAGGTGATTCTCCTTCGTTCGCCTCCTCCTGTCCTAGCACTTGGGGTAGACATGTTTGTAGAAACTCATCCTGAAGTAGAATTATCGAAAGCATGACATGCTGAAGTGCATCCTCATGCCTGTCAAGTTGGCTAAGTACCGCACACAGATTCAAGTGAGTATCAGCTAAAGTCTTAGGCTGTTATATTCGTAGCTACAGCTCCAATGCTTGAATAAGATATGTTAGTGCTGTCCTGATCTTCCCAGTTCGACGATAGTAGCACGCCAAATTGTTATATGTGGTCGACTTAAACTGAAGTGAGTTGCGGCTTACCAACTCAGCCTTCTTGAGACAATCTAAACTTTGATCAAACTTTTATTTCTGCAAGTATATCATAGCGGCGAGATTCAAATATTAACACAGTTTTTCAGAAGCTTTCTAAAACTCGGGATGATCCATCCCATAGACTTCCTTTTTGATGCTAACAATTTCTTCCATAATGTCAATGCACTCGGGATACTTTCCATTTTTAGCAAGTACCTCGCATTTGGCACTGAGCTGCACCAGTCTTTCCTTGAGAGTGGAGTCCATCACTATCTGTAACTTGCCTATTATTATAAACTAACGCTATTCACAATGTTAACTAAACGCATATCAAGTTTAAGGTCACAGTTTCGACCTCTTAATCTATAACTCCTTCAAAATTTTGTTTATCTAACTAGAGTTCTGGTCACGAGAAGGGACAGTTCTATACTATGCTGACTATCTGTTGTCAAACGGGTTCTTGAACACTTTTATTTGGTTTTCAAAGTCTTCTGCTATTTGTTTAACTTCACTAATGGACAATTCCTATTTTTACAAATATGGCTTATTTTACTTCAACATTTATTATATGAGCTTGATGACCTCTTATTTTTCCAATTTGCTACCCTCTACATAGAATCTTTTGCCTTTATGATTTAAAAACTGATATTATTTCTGAAAACTCTGATCTCTGGCGACACTTTTAATCAAATGAGATAGATATGTGCATCCGTCCGTGAGAGAACAGTCAACAATCCTGCCTACCCCTGTCGCTTAACTGATCAATAATGCTGACAGAGTTGCTGTGATACCTAATGAGCAGGACACAAAGTCAGCTAAATAGTTAGTGGGAAATTCATATATTGCATTTTTGCTGTCTTCATTTATTAGCGGGAGTATTCCTGATTTGCTTATGTAGTTCAAATCATGGCCAGGTCGATCTGCCATTTCAGTTGTTTGTCCATACCCTGATACTCTCAATAAAATTGCTTTTTTATTAACTTTGAATATGAACTATGGACCTAATCCTAATTTTTATAACACTCCGGGCCGGTATGGATCAATTATGATATCGCTTACTTTTATCAATCGTTCGATTATTGCTTTTTCTTATTTGATTTTTGGCGACAAGCTGACAGATTTTTTACCTCGATTAAGCAAGTTACGATTGATATCCATAGAGAAAGGAGCAGGGTCTTTTCTGGTGACCATGATAACATCAGCGCCTTGATCAGCAAAGTAAAACCCACAGAACACAGTTGGAGCAAGCCCTTCAAACTATAGTACAGTTGTACCCTTCAGCATATGACATTATAAAATCTATAAAAATGGAGAAAGATAATTATAAAAAGGTTCTATGAGCTCCATAGCGCTAAATGGAATATAGGAAACGCCAGGAGTGCCTCATAGGATGGCAGGAAGCGATGCTTTTTTTAATCTGGAAAGCTAAACAGAGAAATCTGATGGATTTTTTTGGGGTTGGAATAACGATTTTACGAATGATTGCTCTGCCTAAACCATATATCAGCAATTTCTATAACTATCAATTCTGTGAAATGAATCAAAATTATGGGTCTATCAATATTATATTAGGCGCACTCGATAACAATGCAACAGAGCACCAAGTGGACTCCCGAATAAGACGAAAGATTGATGGCTGCAGTTCGCAAGCATGGGACTCAGTGGGGACTTATCGGCAAGGAAATAAACCACACTCGTTCACACAATGCAATCATTAAAAGATGGCATGGATACCTGCGCCGTAATCTACACGAATTGTCAATGAAACCTGTAAACGTGCAAGAAAAGAGTGACGCTAAGGTGAACTCGGAAAAGAAGAGTAAGTAGAGTGAGGAGTAGGAATAAGAGGAAATGAAAGACGAAAATGAAGAACGTGAAAAAACATAGAAAGAAAATGCTTAAACTATTAAAAGAATTCAGGAAGATCCTTATTAGTTCAAATTGCAATGGTCATAAGAGGATGATATTAAGCTAAAGAATTTAATAGTCAACGATGGAATACTATTCTGGTAGAAACTTGCCTCTATTTTCAATACCACACCAGAGTAAGTGAAGACCAGATGGATTAAATTTATATGCCCTAAGCTAAAAAATAATGTAAAAATAGGAGGAGCTTTAAAGTGGTCAGTTAATGAAGATTACATATTATATGCAGCTGATCGCAATAAAGTTTCCCATTTAGATTTAATGTTCTTTCTAACATTCAGAACAGTTTACTCAATCGAAGCTCGTTGGCGAAGGATTTGTAAAAATTCATAAATTATGAATCATCTAACAGTGCTTAATAATAGGAACAACGTGAGAAGATAAGCTCTTAAAAAGATTGCTATAAAAAGATGCACTGAGAGAAGGGATCAAATGACAAAAATATACTAAAAATAGAGATAAGCCATGTAGAAGCAAAAATTCGAACAAGATAAATTTTAAATGATGAGAAGACAGGATAAAATGCGGAAGCAAGAACGACTTTGATTTGTTTGCTTTTTGATTTATGAAGAAATACACTTAAAAAATGTCATATAAATATTTAACCATATCATTAACCTTTCTTGCAAGCTCTCTTATGGCCTCCGAGTGCTTCATGACCATCAAAGACTTTGAAACACTTTCCACATTTTGCAATATTTATAAATGTTCTTTGCTTTGATGAGTAAGTGAGTGTTAATTTACTTGGTAATTGATACTTCGACAATATGATGCTGCCTATTTTACAATTTTAAGAACGTTACAGATTTGTGAAAGTAAGCTTTGGAATATGCTTGACTTTTTTAATATCTTTGCGCTTGAGTCCAGACTCACTCTATTTGATTCCTGTTGGTCTTTATTTTTTGAATGGGCTGACATCAGATTACAAAGGTGAGTGAAATATAAGGTACGGGTTCATTAATTAGTCAACCTTTTCTTTTGGTAGTGGACTTTTAATATGCGACTGAGGAGTATCATCTGATTTGAGGTCTTACACAATCTCTTGATTGCTATCTTGGTGAATTTCGATGGCATTGTGCTCATGTATTTCTTTCAATGCCTCTCCTTTTTAACTATTATGTGCCCTTAAATGTCCTCTTGGCATTTTCATAGCAAATATTGAGTAATTAGTATAAAATGTGAATTATACTATATTTTAGTAGAAACATTATATTTCATTTAATTTACTTTGCTTTAAAATATTTAAGAAGAGTACAGAAATCATTCTTATTTAGTTAGCCTATCAACGAAAAGACAACCTCTTACAGAATTCAATTATATTACTCATGCACATTTCAATCTTTAACTTTTATTACTTAAACTGGAGCACTTTAGTTCATTTCTCCATTAATCCACATGCACTTGTACATCAATCCTTTCGAGTCAGTATATTCGCCGTATCCGTCTTTTATGCCCTCCTTGTACTCGCCGAAATATTTACCAATAATTTATTTGTTTCTATTGAGCCATTGACTAAAACCAGCACCATGCATTTTGCCTTGCTTCCATGTTCCCTCGTAACTATGACTCTTGCCCCTGTAACTGCCGATGCCCTCTGGGATGCCATTTTTAATTTCTCCTTCGTACACTGTTTCATCTGCGTATTCTATTTTGCCTTGCCCTGTCTTCTCACCATTGATAAATTGTCCGGAATATTTACTGCCGTCAGAACAGTTTTCGGCGCCAATTCCATGCTTCAAACCTCGTTGCCACTACCCTTTGTAGTATGAGGAAGGGTTAGTAAAGCAGCATATTCCATAGCCGTGGGGTATATCGTCTTGCCAGTCTCCACAATAGTACTCGCCTTGAGTGTTTATAAGTACTCCTCTGCCATTTTTGCGCTAATTTATCCATTGCCCTTCATAGTATGATTCATCCTTGAAAAGCATAATCCCGAAATATTGTTACTTTGAATCGCTTTTGTACTCGTTGGTCAAAAATGTACCTGCTTTTGTCTGGTACTATTGACAATGCTTTAATGTTCTTTCTAGCTCGTTATTTGTTAGCATTGTCATATCTCGAACTTCATCTCTGTTCAGAATTTCACTTGTCTTGTGATGCAGTTCTAAAAATTCTTGATAAAAACTAAAATACGTTGCCTGGCTGTCGATACTGAAACAGTTGATTGTTCGTATTTTATTTATTCGAATCCTAACTTGTCATTAACTTGGCAGCACCCTCGGTTGCCCATGATTATTATTTCTAAATATGTATCATATAATCAAAATAGATGAGAATAGCATAGTTGCATGAGATATCAGAATCAGCCAATCCAGATGCCAGTTCCCACTGCAAGCGGGTCCGTATGCAGAGAAACCTTGGAGCTGCCCTTGGAAACTGTGAACTCTGAGCCGGGTACGTATGTTCGCATGTCATTGAGAAATTATCCAATATATATTCCTGCCAGTTACGAGTTCTTCACAGTGATACCGTCAACTGAATTAAACTTTAACTCCTCCACCTTTATGGAGTTAGAGTAAAATAAGAGAGTGGAAGGGTCTCTTAGCCAGCTCTCTATCGCATGGGTTGTTATAATCTAGGCGTCTGCATAAGTAAATATGTACCGATAATTTGCTTGGAAGTCTTACTGTCGATCCAGAGATGACCTGAGCAAAGCCACTTGACTGTATGCACTAGCTTTTCATCCAGGATATACCCCTTATTGACTAGACTGTTAATCGAGCATGCGAAACTGATAGGGTTCATGTAGTATTTAGCATACTTATCGTAGACACCAGCTAACACGTATTCTAAGTCTACTAGCCTAAACTGGAAAGTCGTAGTTCGGACCCAGCTGCCATTTATGAGTACATTTTTATAAGGTGTATATCTTTCGACTATTGCTTGTGCGAAACTTTGAGCGAAATCTTGACTGATAAACATTTTGTAACCATCTAAAACTTTAGGCACTCCGACAGGGCAATCAGCTGCAACTCCTTCGATGCTACCGGCATATCCAGCCACAATGTTGTTGCCCTCAGGAACAACAAGCAATTGCTGTACGTTGATTGGTAAACTAAAGCTCTTATCTAGTGTTCGATAAGTGTAAATGTCAGATTCATATGTATCTGTAATTTTTTGTTTAGCAGCATTATCGTTCATCCATCCCTGCAGACTCTTCAACTGCTGGTTTATGCTGTTGTATAAATCTCCCTTGATTGTGGCTTCGATGTTGGTCTTCTCTGTTGCGTTAGGGGATGGAGTCATAGATTTCACCACGATCATGTCACTAGTGAATGTGTAAGTCAGGTTGCTGACTTCGAACTTCTTCTTGTCGGCCAAGTAAGTCTTCACATACTTGGTTTTTATTGATGGAATCTATGCCACTATTTTGAATGAGTCGTCCTTGCCGAGGGTTTTACTCACGTTAGCAGTCCATGTTAAAGTTATAGAAAATGCGTCGTTTTCAACTTGGTACTGCAGAGGAGTAATCGGGGTGACTTTTTTACCTATTACGTAAGCAGTTTATCCTTTTATTTGATAGAAAGTGAGCGTTTTGTTCTTAATATCATTCACATTGAATGAACTCAGATTGTTCTTGAGCAAGTATTCCAGATCGCTAGTAGGTATCGTATAATTAGTCAAGTACTCTACTATTCTAGGTTGAGTGCAATCGTTAGGGTTACCAACTGAGAAGCAGTTAATGAAGGTTAGCAAAGTTAAGGTTATAGTCAGAGTCAGAGTCACGAGCGATGACTGTGGTAGTTTTGCCATAGATATTTGTTATTAATAGATTTTCAATTATTATAATCATTAAACAAATGTAGTACAACGCACTTTATAAAACTTTACTCATCTAAAAGTCTGCCGAATAAAAGACTTTTCTTTATCGTTAAAGGAATATTTATAACTCAATTTTTTCTTCTTTTTGATTTCCTTCATTGGAATTTGCTTTAAAGTTCTCCAAATCTTACAATCTTTTGCGTTTGGAGTCGGTAGAGGTTCTTATTTATGTTTCTGAGTGTTTTCGATTTTCTAAATTGTATTATGCTTACCTCAGCCAGCATCAAATTGTAGAACTTGGGAGCACATGCTCGATTGTTTTAAGTTGTTGGTCTTTCATGCAGGCTCATTGAAACTCTACTTTGATGAGTGTGTCTGTTGCCCTGTGTATGTGTCTGAGCGAGTTTCTAAATGTTAAGTCTCGACTTTGTTATGAGCCGATAGAACTTTGGAGTTGTGGACTACTTAATATTCTTACTGAAAGAACAACATCGCCTACTTATATTCTCGCACTTATCAGGCTGTTGCTTGACTGATGTTGTCGCTGAAGCTGAGGTGTCAATTGAATTTCTATAAATATGAATATGAACTGTCTTTCTTGTCACTCTCTAATTCATTAATAGTGGAAATTTGGAATGGAATATTTGTTACAGCAATAAATAAATACAACAGCACACTTTACAATTTGGATTAGAAAAAATTATAATTTACTATTTTGTGCCAAGACTGACAAGTAGTGTATCTAAAAATATCTTTAGTAGGTGTAAATTTATCAAAAATTAATTGAAATTATTAATATAATAAATTTAAAAGCTGACATTATAGTATTTTACACTTCTTTTTTTAAATTTTAATTTATTAAAATCTTCCAAAGAGTAAGAATATAAAAGAACATAGTAAGTAATATTAACTATTTGATTTTAGTTTTCAAACCCACTTCTGCATAAAATTGATTAGATGGGACTTTCGTCCTGGAGTCTTGGTCACATTATATTTACCAGGGTCCATTAAATTATTTAATCTGAAATCATGCCTTTAAGTGGCAGATTTAAATGCAGAGTTATATGAGTTAGAAGCATGCCATCTCGTAAACGGTTATTTATTGTCAATTTCTGGAACAGATTCTGTGACTATAGTGTTCGCTGTTTTGTATATTGGTTTTAGTTCACCAAATCTATCATGAATTGCTTATTTGATTCTAAAAAATTTAGTTGAGAGTGTGCTATTCATTTCATACGCACCAGGTCCTACTTTTTACTTAGTTTCCTTTTGTTATAGCTTACTCACTACTTGTTTTAATTGCTGTTCAGTATTCGATTTATTCAATGATTGTTCATTTTTGTACATTTTGGTCTTCAAATTCATTCTTCGTACTGATTCCTTAAGTTCATAAGTGCCTACGGGCGGGATATCAAAAGCTGAGACTCTTACAAAACGATCAACCTTACTCCTAAAAGTAGAGTATGCGCTACTGGATTTGGTAAGTTTTTCAGGATTGAGTTCATATGCACCAACTCC
>APMI01019800.1_pt1 | contig 10966 bp, 6 predicted proteins | sample 667938 | NCBI WGS metagenome assembly APMI01 (sample SAMN01084076, study PRJNA167559) | wastewater metagenome | biome: Wastewater | place: Denmark: Ejby Moelle, Odense | collected 2011-11-28 | reverse complement strand
CCCGGAATGAGAGACCAGTCCCTCAACAGGGATACCGTTTTTAACCGCCACGGGGGCGATCTTAAAGGCATTCAAAATCACCTTGACTATATCCAGAACTTAGGCGTAACAACTCTTTGGCTGAACCCGGTACTGGAGAATGACCGCCCGGAAAGAACAGAACACGGTTATGCATTTACCGATCATTATAAAATTGACAGGAGACTGGGCGGCGAAAAAGCCTACCAGGAACTGATCGATGCCACGCATGCGAAAGGGCTCAAGATGATACAGGATGCTGTGTACAACCATGTAGATGCCAACCATATCACCATCCTGGATATGCCCATGAAAGACTGGGTACATAACTGGCCCGCCTACACGAATACTACGTACAAAGACCAGGCAGCTTTTGACCCTTATGGAAGTGCGATCGATAAAAAGAAGCTGGTAGACGGTTGGTTTACCAAACAGATGCCGGACCTGAATCAAAACAACCCCTATGTTGCCAATTATTTGATACAGCATGCCTTGTGGACGGTAGAAGAATTTGGTATCGACGGCTGGCGCATTGATACCTATGCTTATAACGACATTGATTTCATGAACCGTTGCAACAAGGCGCTTACAACTGATTATCCAAAGATCACCCTGTTTGGCGAAACCTGGTTTCACGGTGTACCCAACCAGGCATACTTTGTACAAAACAACCTGGACATAAAGGTTAAAAGTAACCTGCAGGGAGCAACCGATTTTCAAACTTTATGGGGCATACAGGAAGCAATGACGCATGATTTTGGCTGGACGGATGGCGTCAATAAATTGTACACCAACCTGGCCACCGATTTCCTTTATAAAGATCCTACCAGGAATGTACTGTTCCTGGACAATCATGACGTATCAAGATTTTACTCTGTAATAGGAGAGAATATAGATAAATACAAATCTTCACTGAGCTGGCTCTTCACCTGCCGCGGTATTCCACAACTGTACTACACATCAGAATTTGCCACTACCGGTAATACCTGGCCCAGCGATGGCTATGTACGCCTTGATTTCCCGGGTGGCTGGCCGGGCGACAAGGTCAATAAATTTGAGAGTGCCGGAAGAACGGAAAAAGACAATGCGATCTATGAACATGTAAAAGCGTTGGCCAGTTTCAGGAAGAATTCTTCTGCACTTACTACCGGCAAAATGATGCAGTATGTACCGGTTGACGGCGTGTATGTTTATTTCCGCTACGATGCAGCACAGACTGTGATGATCGCCATGAATACTTCCAAAACAGAAAAAACAATTTCAATAAAAGACTACAGTGAACGTACCGCTGGTTTTAGCAATGCAACCAATATTGTTGACAAACAAAAAACAGCACTGAAAGATTTTTCTCTTGGCAGTTACCAGGCAGTAGTGCTGGAATTAACCAAATGATTTCGCCGGCTTACTTTTATGCAGCTTTACAGTAAATCAATTTCAACAATACCTTTTGCTCAACTACGATTGTAAACTTAAACTGTACAGTTGTAAAATATACTTAACTGCATAAAAGCAACTTAAGTATTTTACAATGGGAAACAGGAAAATAAATCCTGTTACACTTCGGCTTATCCCGGCTTAAATTCCCGGTTAAATGGAAATGAATGCAATTATTGTAGACGACGAACAAAAAAGCAGGTCGTCGTTAAAAAAACTGCTGGAGGACTACTGCACAGGCGTGCAGGTAAAGGCAGAAGCAGCCAATATCACAGAGGCGGCATTGCAGATAAAAACGATACAACCTGATCTTGTATTCCTCGACGTAGAAATGCCATACGGAACCGGTTTCGACCTGTTACAGCAACTCGGTGAAATAAACTTTGAAGTGGTTTTTATAACGGCTTACAGCCAGTATGCGATCAATGCGTTTAAATATGCATCAGTTGACTATATCCTTAAGCCAGTTGATATCACTGAGCTAAAGAGAGCCGTTGAAAGAGCAAGGGTACAAATGCATAACAGGCAATCCATTGCCAATTATAAACTCCTGTTGCAGCAGGTTCAAAAGCAAACAGACGGAGATACAAAGATCTATTTATCCGGCACCCGTGAACAGCTGCTGGTAAAATGCAGCGACATTACCTGTTGCGTGGCAGATGGCAGTTATACCTATGTGTACATGACGGACGGCACGAAATTTTATTCATCAAGAAACCTGAAGCAGTTTGTGGCGGAACTACCGGCTTCCATTTTTTACCGCATTCACAACGGGCACACGGTGAACATGAATCACATCACCAAAATTATAAAAGGGCATGGCGGTAATGTAGTGATGAGCGATGGCCGGTCGCTTGAAATTGCAGTGAGAAGAAAAGAAGACTTTCTCAATACCATGAAACAAAAAGGATTGTAATACCAGGACAATACGTTTATCGTAATCGGGTATTCATGCTGGTTATATCATCTGCCGGTTGCTAAAAAACATTTGGGTAAACGCTGATTTTTGTGCTTCTTCGCAAAAAAATTAATCGAATGAAAAAACTGTACATTTTATTGGCAACATTGTTAAGTGTGAATATCGCTGATGCCCAAAATGTTGGTATTGGTACTACCACACCTGTAAGTTCAGCCCAGTTGGAAATAAAAAGCACCTCCAAAGGCTTCTTACCGCCACGTCTTACCATCGCCCAGAGAGATGCTATTGCTGCACCGGCCACGGGTTTGGTAATATTTTGTACAGATTGCAGCGAGCTGGAACTATACAATGGAACGGTTTGGCAAAATACTTCAGGCGTGGTTGGATGTAAACAGGCAAGCCCTGCCAGCGTAAGGATCTGTAACCAGGTATGGACGCAAAAGAACCTGGATGTAACAAAATACAGGAATGGTGATAATATCCCCCAGGTAACAGACCCGGTTTTGTGGGGCGGCTTAACCATTGGTGCCTGGTGCTGGTACAATAATGATTCTGCGACCTATGCTGCCACTTACGGCAAATTATATAACTGGTATGCGGTGAATGATCCAAGAGGTTTGGCTCCGGAAGGATGGCATGTACCTTCTGATGAAGAATGGACAATTTTGGCCAACTGCCTCGGTGATGATTTTGTAGCAGGTGGAAGAATGAAGGAAACCGGCACTGCACACTGGCTTACTCCCAATACGGGTGCTGATAACAGCAGCGGTTTCACTGCTCTTCCCGGCGGCTTCCGTTACCTGGATGGTGTGTGCAGCTTCGTTACCAATTTCGGCAATTTCTGGACAGCAAGTACCAGCACTGATACCGAAGCATATTTCCGTGGATTGAATTATTCCAACTTCAGTGTATTCAGGGATGTAAGCAATAAGCTGAATGGATTTTCTATCCGTTGTGTAAAGGATTAACATTGCTGAGCGGCCCAACAATAGCATTGAGCAACCATTACAATAATCAAGAACGAAATACCTGCTTTAAAAAGCAGGTATTTTTATATCCGGCAGGCTCATAACCTGGTAGGCCATATGCAAAAGAATTGATATCTTTAAAAGACGATTTGCCTAAACAACAACCACTGCCATGCTTCACCATATGATACAATACTTTCAAACCCTGGAGCATCGTCCGCTGCAGCGATTGTTGTTTTTAACAGGTGGGCTGCTGTTCTTCTGGATGATTGAAGGCGCTATCCCGTTGCTTCCCATGCGGTACAGGCAAAACAAATGGCGACATGGCGCTGTAAATATAGCTTTCACCATCATTCATCTTGTCATCCATACTTTTCTTGCCTTGCTGATCATTAAACTGAGCGATTGGTGCCTGCAACAGCAGTTCGGGTTGGTGTACTGGCTCAAAGCAGGGATATGGCCAACCATTTTAATAAGTTTCCTGGCACTTGATTTTTTTGGCGGCTGGCTCGTACACATCACAGAACACAAAGTTGGCTTTCTCTGGCGATTTCATGTGATTCATCATGCAGATAACAACGTTGACGTTACCACTGGTTTGCGGCATCATCCCGTAGAAAGCATCTTACGTGGGCTGTTCTTTTTTATGGGTATTTTCGTGAGCGGCGCACCGATGTATGCAGTGATGATCTTTCAAACCATACTGGTGTTTTCGACTGCTTTTACACATGCCAATATCAGTTTGCCCGGCTGGCTTGATGCAACATTGAGCTACCTACTGGTTTCTCCCAATATGCATAAAGTGCATCATCATTGGAAACAACCTTTTACCGACAGCAATTACGGAGCAATACTTTCTGTGTGGGACAGGTTGCTTGGCACTTTTAAAAAGCTGTCACCTTCTTCTATTCGTTATGGTCTCGACAGGTATTATCCCAATGAGAAAGATGAGGATTTTGTACAGTTGCTGAAAAGTCCTTTTCGTAAAATGGACCAGTGAATATTTACAGTAAAGTATTCCAGATAATATGCCTGATCAGGCTTTTTGAATCTTCGTTGTCCTCTCCATTACCCCAATCTTTGGTTCTGTCTAAAATGAGCGTACGCAATTCAGTACGATTGTTAAACTTTTTTGCAGCGATGGGTTTTATTTCAGTTTCGTTCACGCCACTTACTTTCACTTTTGTAGCAATGTAGGAAGTGTACAATCTTGGTATAGTAAGGCCAAGTATCATTCCCGGTAAACCATTGATGGTGCAGGGGCCGCCGGGTATCAAAATCTCATCCGTATAAAATGCAAATACATACACACTGTCCATTATTAATCCAACCGCTTTGCGGCAATTAAATCCGGCTATTTCCCTGTTTTCGTTGGTAATGCGCCAGTTTATTTTTGGTATACTGTCTTCGATTGGAAATTCAGCGCCTAAAATTGTTCTTTTTTGAATTATTTTTCCGGTAGAATGATCCAGGTAGTAGGTACTTTCTTCTTCATCTTTTCTCAAAAACTCCAGTGGTTTGGGGCCGTCTGCCCAACGGTCAAATTTGTAAATACTCTTGTCACCACTAAAAATAAACTGGTAATATCCTGTTTTAAATTCTGGCATTGCATCTGTAAACATAGCACCCATGCTGGTGCCGACTGCCTTTTTAAAATTTGTTTTTACTTCAAACTCTATCGTTGCTTTACCAATAAACTGCTGTTGTGCCCTTACAGTCGCAAATGACAGCATCAGTACTGTACCTATAATTAAATTTTTCATTTTCATTTTTCAAATTTTTAAATCATACATCTATAGTTGGCTACGGTGTTTGGGCTGCAGGCTTGGAGCCATTGTTTTTAAAATCCCAGGCAAAGCCTACCATAAAATAACGTTTTAAGCGCTGGTTGGTTATTTCAGAAGTGGTAATGCCATAATAACTTCTTTCTACCCCAATGTTTTGATTTAATATGTCTCTCACTAAAACATAAGCTGTAAACTCATTGTTTTTGAATGTTCGCTGCAAACGGCCGTTTAAAATATGGTTGGTAAGGTTACTGCTGAACTGTTCAGTTTTCTGCCTTGCAAAAAAGTTATATTCTGATGAGATTGACCAAACTTTTTTGTAGTAAACGGTTGCATTTACATAAACCGTATTGGTGAAGTAATTATTGATCGCTGATGAATTGAAGGATGTTTTGTTTGTATTGTAATTGAATTCGTCGCTTATGGAAAAATCATACTTTTTGTCCTTGGTTTTATCCAGCCCTATTCTCATACCTGCATTCAATGTTTTGGAGAAGGTAACTGCACCATTGATTACATCTGCAAATTTTGTGTAGGTAAACCCAGGACCGAAATTAATATTCATGTCCCATTTCTTTATTTTCTTTCCCATGCCACCCCAGAAGCCCATCACAAGATCACCGTTGGTATTGATCGGCTTTATAATTGTTTTACCGGTCCGGTTATCTATAATGTAATTGTTTTTGATAGAATTCATTGTGCTGTTAACATAGAAAGACTGGTAAGTCCACAGCTCCTTGAGAAAGTTATAAGAGTTGTGATTGATATTGAAAGAATGTGTAAAAGATTGCTTCAGATCAGGATTGCCGAGGTATTGATTGTTATTGTCGTCATTGTTCCTGAGTGGCTGTAACTGGCTGAGCGAAGGTTGCGTTGTATTGCCATTGTACGAAACATAAACATTGTGATTGGCTTTATATGCATAACTGAATGAAGCAGATGGAAAGGCATTGGTGTAATTCCTTTTATAGTTCTTCCCGAAACTGATGTCCTTAAAATCGAAATTCGTAATGCCAAAACCAGAACCCACATTGAATTTTATCTTTTTAAAATTATAATTGATCCTGAATGAAGGTTTATTTACAGTAATCGCCTGGTCAAAATTATTACTCAGTGTGTCTACTACGTCATCATACTTTCCGGAAAGGGCTGAATAATTAAAAGTGGTGCGGTCGTTCGAACCCGACGAATGAGCAAATTCATATCCGATTTCAGCGGAGAATTTTTTACTGAGCGGTTCTGTATAGGTCAATTTGGCCGATAGCTTTTTTGTTACCTTATCTATATCAAACATCTGGTCTTTCAGCACAGTCGAATCCGGTAATCCATTGGAAAAATATTCATTGTTTGATTTAAGGAAATTAGTACCGTTGGTTCCCAGCCTGTTAAAATCTACATTCAATGAAAGCGTTCTCCGGGCTTTCTTAAACCGGTGACGAAATATCACACTTGCACTAACCGAGTTCTTATCTAATTTCTGGTGCAGCTCGTTGTCAAACGTATTGATAAGTGCCTTGTTTGCATCATTCCTTGTTTCACTGCCGGTTAATTCTGCATTGTCGGTATGATAAAAATTTGCTCTCAGGGTTATTTTCATGCTGTTGCTTGAATCAAATTTCATGTCATACGTAAGGTTGTTCATGAAATTATATCGGCTCGCTACCTGGTTTTTAGTTTCATAAGTATTGAGGGCCGTATCCGGTGCCGTGCGCCTTTGTATAAAACTATTCTGAATGTTATTGTATAACTGCCGGTTGTATTTAGGTGACAGGGCCAGTTTTATTTTATCATCCCACTTATTAGAATAATGAATGCCTGCATTGTTGCTGGTAATAAACCCATTTTGTGTATTGATATCAGGTTCCTCATCACTGTTACCGCCACGCCATTGCCAGTTCATTTGTCCTTCTTCATCCAGGTCCATACTAAAATTATCATTTCCACCGTCACTGTACTTTTCTTTGTCCTGCCAGTTCAACCCATCCTGGCCCGTATTGCCATTGATAGAAAATACGGCGATCTTACGTTTGCCCTTAAAGGCGTTTAACATCAGGTTGGTATTATACCGGTTGTCTATCTTTTTCAATGGGCCGGCAGCAGCATCTATTTTTCCGAAGTACCCTTTCTTTTTATCATCTTTCAATTTGAGGTTAATGGTTTTCTGTTTTGATCCATCATCTATTCCTGTAAACTCAGACTGTTCACTTTTTTTGTCAAATACCTGTACCTCTTTTACTGCATCAGCTCTCAGGTTTTTCACCGCCATACCAGGATCATCACCAAAAAACTCCTCGCCATCCACCAGTACCTTCTCTACCGTTTCGCCCATAGCCTTTATTTTTCCATCTTTATCCACCTGTATACCAGGTAGCTTTTTTAATAGTTCCTCTACATTGGCATTGGCACTTACCTTAAAGCTGTCGGCTGTATAAGAGATCGTGTCTCCTTTTATTTTTATGGCACCGCCATTACGTACAAATATTTCCTGCAGCAACTGGCTTTTGGGAGTAAATTTTACGGTGTTTAATTGCAGTCCATCATTGTTCGTGGTAATATCATCTACAAAATCTGCATACCGGGGGTGTGTTACCATCAATATATATTTGCCCGGGGGCACATTTTTCAATTCAAAATCCCCTTCGTTGTTTGTTCGGGTAAATTTTAACAGAATGGAATCTGCCGGTTTTAAAATGGCAACTACAGCATTGGCAACCGCCTTGTTTTCCGTGTTGTCAAATATTTTACCGGTAATGGTTTGTGCTTTAGCAATGCCTGACAGCAATAAAAGCAGGGGAAGAATTTTTTTGGCTACACAATTCATCTCGAAGTTTAGTTGGTTTTGGGTATATGAAACATTTCGTAAATAAGCCTAAATAAATCTTCCTGCAAAGAAGAGTATGCTTAAATTTACGTTAAAACAAAGATTAGCTTTTTAAACAGTCATTCTTTAAATTATTATACCAATGGCGATTGCAAAAAAACAAACGGTAAAAGCAGCAGGCAAAACAGGAGCGGTAAAAAAAACCGGAGCAGAGAATGTTTCACCCGCAATCGAAAAAAACACCCCTATGAAAAATGAAAATACAGTTACCAAAAGATATGAAGACACTCACTTTGTTGACAGCACAAAACCAGTGTGGAATTATTCATTGTTAACGGATGAGGTTATACGAAATTACCAGGCCGGCAACTTATACAATGCCTACGAATATTTTGGAAGTCATGCACTGGAAGTATTGAACCGCAAAGGATACTATTTTGCGGTATGGGCACCCAATGCAACAAAGGTTTCCGTGGTTGGAAATTTCAACGACTGGAAAAAAGATGAATACCCATTGTTTGTAAGAATGGACAATTCCGGCATCTGGGAAGGTTTTATTCCTGATTTTCCAAAAGGAGAAGTGTACAAATACCATATCAAGGGTTACAAGGGCCTTGAAATGGATAAAGGAGATCCTTATGCAAATTTTTGGGAGAAGCGTCCGCAAACAGCATCGATCACCTGGGAACTTGATTATACCTGGCAGGATAAAGAATGGATGGAAACCAGGAAGGAACACAATGCCCTCACCGCTCCATGGAGTGTATATGAAGTACACCTGGCAAGTTGGATGCGGCCTGATAAGAATGACGAAGAAACCTACAACACTTACCAACAGATCACCGAACGTCTTGTTCCTTATGTAAAGGAAATGGGCTTTACGCATGTAGAACTGATGCCTGTAATGGAACACCCGTTCGACGGAAGCTGGGGTTACCAGGGCACGGGCTATTTTGCACCCACGTCCAGGTTTGGCTCCCCACAGGATTTCATGTCGATGGTGGAAGCTTTTCATGCAGCCGGCATTGGTGTGGTACTGGATTGGGTGCCTTCTCATTTTCCTTACGATGCCCACGGCCTGTTCATGTTTGATGGTACACATACCTATGAATATGCGGATATGCGTAAGGGATACCATCCAGACTGGAACAGTTATATTTTTAACTACAGCAGGGGAGAAGTAAAGTCATTCCTCATCAGCGGTGGTCGTTTTTGGTTTGATAAATTTCATGTGGATGGCATCAGGGTAGATGCGGTAAGTTCTATTTTAAGACTCGACTATTCGAGAAGTGAAGGCCAGTGGGAACCGAATGAATACGGTGGAAACGGCAATATCGAAGCAATCGCTTTTATCAAAGACCTGAATGAAACGCTGTACCGTGATTTCCCGGACATACAAACTATTGCCGAAGAAGCAACCGACTGGCCCAAAGTGAGCCGCCCTACTTTTAGCGGCGGATTAGGCTTTGGTATGAAATGGATGATGGGCTGGATGCACGACACCCTGGATTATTTTGAATTTGATCCATTGTTCCGCCAGCATCACCAGAACAAGTTCACCTTTAGCATGATGTATTTTTATGATGAAAATTTTATGCTGCCGCTGAGCCATGATGAAGTAGTGCATGGCAAAAGCCCCATGATCTATAAAATGCCCGGTGATGAATGGCAAAAATTCGCCAACCTCAGGTTACTATACACTTATATGTTTACGCATCCAGGCGGCAAGCTGCTCTTCATGGGCAATGAATTCGGGCAAACATCAGAATGGAACTATAAAAGTGAATTGCCCTGGGAGTTACTACAATTTGAACCACACAAAAAAATGCAGGAATGTGTAAAGGCATTGAATCATTTATACCGCTCAGAACCTGCCCTGCATGAAATGCAATTTGAAGTAGGAGGCTTTGAATGGGTTGATCTGAATCACCGGTCTGAAGGCGTAATGGTTTACCGGAGAAAAGGGAAAGATAAAAAAAATGACATTTTAATTATTTTAAATACAACCCCTGTGGTCCGACAAAACTGGAAGCTGGAAGCTTATGGAAAAAGTGAATGGAAAGAAATATTCAACAGCGACAGTATTGACTTCTATGGCGCAGGCGATGTGTTTAATCCCAACCCGGAAACTACATTGGTGGACAAAAAAACAGGGCTGTATGAAATAAACTGTCACTTACCTGCGTTATCAGCAGTGATATTCCGATAGATTTTCTAAAATCTGGAATAGTTTTTGCCTAAATCCGTACTATGAATCGTAACCCCCTGATGCTGGCCATTGGCTTAATGGCGTTCAGTCATACTATTGCTCAAAAAGTTGACAGTTCAGAATTTTATTTTCAAAAAGGAATTGAAGAAAAAACTGCAAAGCGTTTTCTAACAGCTTCTTCATACCTCGACAAAGCCATTCAGTTCAATCCCAAATTTAAAGAAGCCTATATAGAAAGCGGTTATGTAAGTCTTGAAATGCGAAAGACCGATAAGGCCATGGCGCAGTTCAATAAAGTACTTGAAATGGAACCCAACAATACGGTTGCATCTAAAGAACTGATGGAGTTGTACTATAGCTACAGGCAGTTTTCCAAAGCAAAGGAAATGGCCGGCAAATGCACCAGTTGCTTAAATTCAGAAAAGATCAAAGCAATGTGCAGTTATAATGAAGAGGATTATGGAAGTGCCGTGAAAGGATTAACCAGTTATTTATCAAAAAATCCTACTGATGCGGAAGCCACGTACACACTGGCAAGAAGTTTTCTTGATATGGAAGATTATAAAAATGCCGTTCCCTATTACAACAAAGCGATCTTGCTGAATGGCGAAAAAAATGTTTGGATGTATGAACTCGGCCTGCTGTATTACAGCCAGGAAGATTATAAGAATGCAGTAGTGCTGTTTAACAAAGCTGCTGAAAAAGGGTATCCTCAAAAAAGTGATTTTGTTGAAAACCTTGGTTATGCCTATATGTTTTCCGGGCAAACCGACCAGGGAGAAAAATTATTGTTAGACCTTCTTCAGAAGA
>APMI01030057.1_pt1 | contig 10967 bp, 9 predicted proteins | sample 667938 | NCBI WGS metagenome assembly APMI01 (sample SAMN01084076, study PRJNA167559) | wastewater metagenome | biome: Wastewater | place: Denmark: Ejby Moelle, Odense | collected 2011-11-28 | reverse complement strand
CGAGCCAATTCAGCATCATGGATTCTTCCACGACGGGGGCCTGACAACCTGGGAGGTACTTGAAGAGCCGCGCTTTTATCTTCGCGTAATTCCTGCGAGATACGATCAAAATATGCGGCCTCGCGATATCCATGATCTCCCGCCTCAGTATCGGTTGAACACGCTCCATCCGTGGACCAATGGTGATGGAGGAGTTAATTCATCGGGGGTGATCACAGTTGGCATCTCGCCGGATAATAAGGCTCTCGCAGCCACGCAGTGGTTTAAAGGAACCAGCGAAGTGTGGGCATTCAATTGCAGAGCAACCTTTATCGATCCGGACCGAGGGCAGCGTTTACTCGCCTGGGGTGAGATTCCGCCGAGTTGGCGGGAGCACCTGGATCGGACGCTGGCGTTCCTTGATCACATTGGAGTCAGAGGTCCCTTGCAAATTGAAGCAGGCGTGGTTGGCTTGAACGGCGCATTGTGGGGGAGCGATCTTGGCCGTCGTTACCCATCGCTAGAAAACGAAGTCTATTTGAAACGCGGAGATGCCAAGTGGGAGCCACAAACGCGCGCGCAGTTTCTGACTGATGCCTTCAATTTATTAGGGGATGCATTTAACCGGCCGGCCTTCTCGGTTGAACAGTTTTTGCGCATTAAGTGACTGTATTTGGCCGTTCAGGATCAATTTGCTCATTTCTACGACCAGCCGGGTTTGATGATCCAAGAACTCGACGGCAAGAGGACGCTCGGCGAATTCGTGAGAGGCCGCTTCCGTGCCATTGCAGAAGCGGAATCGCTGGTGCCGAAGATGCGGCGGACCTAAAGTCGTAAAGGGACTTTTCGCTACGGCACGGCCGGCGGCGATGCGCATCGATCTGGGTGAGAACGTCGTCGGGCTGACTCTTCACCATTATTGGAATCCGTAAGCGTTTCACTTTACCCTCGCCTGCCTTCACGACGTGCCGGGGCGGCATCGCGAAGCCGAAACGGTAACCGAAATGTTCGCTGTCGCTTACAAACCAGTTCGGGTTGTGTTCCATCACGCTTAATCAAGTCTTATTTATCTCTGGGCCAGTGCAGGATGTAAATCGCTTCACCAGCAACCTCCCGCACCCTTTGCTTAAGTTCGCGAGAAAAGGGCCGGATTTCTGGAATGAGATCAAGGCCGTGTAAAAGCCAGGTATACAGACGGTTTCCAATCTGATGTAGGTCGTCCGATTCGATTAGATGAGCCTCACGCATGAGGACTACGGCACAGGCTAGTGCATCGAAAAAGAACTGGACTCTCGGTGGCGTTTGCCGAAGTGCAGCCAGCCCCAACCTTCCCAGTCGGTTAGCGGTACGGTAACTGAACGCCTTCCGCTTTATCGCCCGGCGGAAAAGTGGCGAATTAAGGATCTTGCCCTCATGAAAGAAAAACCTGCGAACGTCTGGAGATACTTCCTGATGGATCGCCCTAAGTTCGGCAAGGCTCAACGGTACCAGCGAAATTGCCCGCCAGAACGCGAAATCCAACCATGCAGCCGTACCGGGAACAGCTTCCTCGACCCGAAGTACGGTCTCAACATTGGGTCGCCTTGACCCTGCAGCGTATCTCTTCCAAGTCGGTAGTAGTTTCCTGACCTCTTCTACGGAAAGTTCTCGCTGGGTTCCTTGTTCGGAAAACCGCTTAACCAATCGAAAAAGTCCAAAGCCAGTCGTGTTTCGGACGGCGTTGATCCACGCCCGTGCTTCGAATTGCACCGGCTTTGCGCTTCCTTCCTTAGGAGTCACGGATTCGCCGTGCAAGAGAGGTCCCGATTGCATTTAAGTCCGCAAACATCTGGGAGCAGCCAGCTGTCTGGCAACTTTACTGCGGAGGCGGCATGCATCGGGGTCAGTGGGTACCAGGGAAGTTCGCAAACCTGGTAACCAATTTTCACGCCCATCCATCTCCGATATGGTCCGCACCCTACGACAAACAACATAGGGAAGGACTAAAGGCAAATCCACGGAATCAGCACTCCGATGGAGGCGAATCGAAGCAAGAAGACAAAAACGACCCCTCAATAGCAAAACAGCCCTTCCCGACCAGGGGAACGGCTGTCTTCGTGAAACACGTTGTCTTGTGGCGAGACCTCGTGATTCTCCTTGCATAGAGAACCTGTTGTCAACAGGTTCTAGGGTTTCGTTTTTTTCAAAATCAGAGGCTTTGCCGGCTGGACTGATTCGACTGATCTCCATCGTGCGGCATCCGGGACCAAGCAATACCGGGTGCGAACCCATCGGCCGTTCGCGCGGCCGCAATCAACCATTGCACGGAGAATCAACATGGCAGCACGAGTCATTAGCGTAGAACTCGGGGAAGACGTCCGCACACGCCGGGTCGTATCCCGCTCTAACCACCGCGTCACCGGCAAGTATCCCGGCTTCAGGAGTGGACGCAGCCACCACTGGGAATCGTTCATCGAAAGGGATGCTTTCCAAGTACTGGATTCGGATCCGATCCTTCCGACCTTCGATGAACAGCCGGCGATTATCCATTACCACGATGGAGTTGCTGAACGGAGACACTACCCCGATCTACTTCTTCGCGATCATCGGATTCCCTTGCCGGAATTCGTAGAAATCAAGAGTGACGAAGACGCCGCACGACCGGAGATTGAAGATCGAACCGCACTGATGACCGAGCTTCTTCCGGCCCATGGGTATGCCTATCGTGTCTGGAAGGAATCCGAGATTCGCATTACCCCCCGCCTGAACAACGCCCGCTATCTGTTGAGACACGGCCGCTGCAGCGTTCCCTTGGAGAGAATCGAGCGAATTCGCCGACTCTATGACGGCGCGGGGGCCCTACCGTGGTCCGTCGTCACCGACCGAAATATGGGCATTCAAGCGCTTGCCGACGCTTGCCATCTGATTCTTGCCGGCCGCCTTTGCATCGACCTGAACCACCTGATCGAGGCGGATACTCCGGTGACCTTCGTCGACGGAGGTGCGCAATGAGCCGTGCCAAATTCCTAAAAGGGGTGAAGATTCGCATCGATGGACGCGAATACGTCCTTCTGCGCCAGATCGCCAATCGCAAATGGATCCTTGAAGATTCTGCCTCAGGCGAAATCATTCAGCGTACGAACGATGAACTGTTGGATCTATATATCGCTGAAAGTCTCACGTTCGTATTGAAACCGGAAATCGTTAACGGCAAGGGCGCCGAAAAGCGCGCCGAGAACGCCCAGCAGCAATTCGAGATGCTTCCGTCGGAAAAGCAAGACGAAGCAAAGCGCCGGCGGGCATACGTGACCGCCATTCTCAAGGAATTGGGCCCCCAAACTCCCGTGGCGTTGATCGATAGCGTCGCGGCAAAAATCCGCGCTCGTATTAATTGGCCGGAGGAGGCACCTCCCCATCGAATCACGATCTGGCGATGGGTGAAGCGTTACGTTGCCTCGGGAAACGACATTCGTAGCCTGGTAACTCAGACTACCTGCCGCGGCAATCGGGAGCGCCGCCTGCCCGAGCGCTTGATCGAAATCATCGACGCCTCGGTTGAAGAAATCTACCTAACCGAGGAGCGGAGAACGATCCAGGACACGCTCGACCATGCGATCGTGGAAACCAAGCGGGAAAACAGTCGGCTATTGGCTTGTGAACAGTTGCCGCTGCCGTCCACTGCTCACATTAAGTCCGCCGTTGCCCGCATCCCGGAGTATGACCGATATGCGGCTCGCCACGGCAAGCTGGCCGCCGATCGGCATTTTCGGGCCGCCAAGGGCGGCGTAGCAACGTCACGGCCGCTCGAGCGCGTCGAGATCGACCACACGCGCATGGACATCTTCGTGGTCGACGATGAGTGCATGCTTCCCCTGGGTCGCCCGTGGCTTACGTTGTGCATCGATGGCGAAACCCGTGCAATCCTTGGCTACGATCTCAGCTTCGACGCTCCAAGCCACTCGACGGTCGCACGTTGCCTGAGGATGGCGCTGCTCCCGAAACCGAAGCTCTCCGAACTATATGCGTCGGTCAAGAACAGCTGGGAGATGTACGGGGTACCGGAAACTCTGATCGTCGACAACGGCATGGAATTCCATTCGGAAAGCCTAGAGGCCGCTTGCCTTTCACTTGGCATCACCATCCAATTCTGTCCCCGCAAGCGTCCTTGGTTCAAAGGCAAGATCGAACGCGTTCAGGGGTCTCTGAACCGTGGCGTCGCCCATGGGCATCCCGGGACGACCTTCGAAAATATCGTTGCGAAGGAAGACTACGACGTCGCGAAGAAGGCGACGGTGACCCTGAACACATTGCGCGAGATGATCTATGTCTGGATCGTCGACTATTACCATCAGCGCGTGCACCGGGGCCTTGGTGACACACCTGCGCACGCCTGGAAAATCGGTACCGCAGCGATGGATTTGCCGCTTCCTGCCGACAAGACCGAGCTTGACGCGGTCCTGGGCAAAATCGACAGCCGGCTGTTGACCCACAAGGGTATCGAGATTAACGGCCTGTTCTACAACAGCGAGGCCGCGGGTGAAATTCGCCGGCGCCTCGGGGAAGGTATCGAGGTCTCGATCCGGCATCACGATGATCTCGGGCACATTCATATCCTGGTGCCCGACACCCAGCAATTCCTGCACGTTCCCGCAGTTGACCAGGACTACGCCAAGGGGCTCACGCTCTGGCAGCACAAGATTTTCAAACGGTATGCGCGCAAAAATCTCAATGGCCGGACCGATCCAGTCGCCCTGGCTGAAGCCAAGGAGCGGATTCGCCAACTTGTTGCCGACGACTACTACCGCAAGGGCAAGAAAAGCCGGCTCCGTAACCAAAAGTTGCTGACCGACAGCAGCGGCAATCCGACCCCAGCACCGAAAGCCCCCACGTCAAGCCCACAGGGAGAGCCATTACCCGAGGATAACCCAACGATGGCCGAGCCCTCTGTCGAGCTCAATCCAACGCCAAGTTTAACCAGCGCAGCGCAAGCCCTCCCTCGTCTGTCCGCCATGGTCGTCCAACGCAACACCCCTTCGCAACTCACTGCTTGAGGAACCCCATATGACCCAACCTACCCTGCCGCACAATCGCCTCTATACCCTGGTCGACTCGATCCTTGTACCTCACCCCGCGTTCGAGCGGGCGGTCGCCCGCATTGAACAGTGCTTTCGCACCATGGTGGATGCTCACGATCCAGTAGGCATCGCGATTGTCGGCGAGTCCCGCACTGGAAAATCTCGCAGCCTTGAACACTTCGAAACGACCCATCCTCAGCACCGCACCAAGGAAAGCCTCATTACTCCTTTTCTCCGCGTGACGGTTCCCGCCAAACCGACGGTCAAGGGTCTTGCCTCGACTATCTTGTACGCAATGGGCGACCCCCTCTACGACAAGGGTACGGAAGGCAACATGGAGGCTCGCATTCTAAAGCTCATGAAATCGGCGAAGACCGTTGTTCTCGCCCTCGATGAGTTCCAGCATTTCTACGACAAGGCTACTCATCGCGTTCAGCACCATGTAGCTGACTGGCTGAAAGTGCTCGTCGACAGAGCTCGTATTGGCCTAGTGGTAACGGGGCTACCAACCTGCTTGGCCGTGATTGAACAAAATGAACAGCTGGCGGGACGCTTTCTTGCGCCGACCCACCTCAAGCGCTTCAACTGGTTGAGTGATGTTGACCGAAATACCTTTGTTGCTGTTCTTGGCGCCATGCAGGAGGTGCTGCAGCCATTCCAGTTTCCTGACCTGACGTCGGACGAGATGGCTTTTCGGATGTACTGTGCCACCGGAGGGTTGATGGGCTATCTGGTCAAGTTGATGAAGCAGGCAACCGCCAATGTTCTCGATGCAAGCAGCCTCCAGATCGACTTGGAGGCCCTCCACCAAGCTTACGACGACGCCATTGATGCCAGACTGACGGTCGCTCCCGGCTTCAATCCTTTCGACCGCAAGTTCTCGGCCGAGCCGACTCCTGCATTGGTCAACGTCGTCCAGAGCATTGGTACAAAGGCTGAAGAGCCGCCGAAACCGCGTCGCACCAAAGCCCCGAAGCAAACGGCCGCCAACGCGCTGGCGGCCTAACACCAGTGGCTGAACCGGCAAGCCGCTTCGCTCCGGACGGCCTCATGCCCGTCACCCCGTCGCCGCTCCCCGGCGAGGGGGTGCGGGGCTACATTCTGAGGGTTTCCGAGGAGAATGGTTATCCATCTCCGTACGCATTCTTGCAGTACGCAGGAGTCTCATTCAGCCAGATGAATCAGCTGAACATACCAATCGAACCACTGGCGAGAGTGCTCGGCATCTCAGGCGAGCAATTGATCTCTCTGCGCTGGCAGGATCACCTCAAAGAAAGTCATGAGGAGGCCGGGACGCCAAAATGGCTACGCCGCTGCCTCCAGAATTCCACCAAACTATGCCCTCTCTGCGTGGCTGAACACGGCCGTCTGGACGCTGCATGGGAACATCGGCTGATGCTTGGCTGCCCGACACATAGGATCTGGCTGACGAGCCGTTGTCGTACCTGTCAGCGCGAGTTGAGCTGGTTCCGCCCAGGACTGCTGCGATGCAAATGCGGTAGTACGATTGTTCCGCAGGAAGAGGCCATTTCAGACGACTTAACGGCTCTCTTCTCCCTCTTACATGACCTGTTTCACAGAATTCCCGCAACGCCAATCCCAGACTGCGGATTTCCTGAGAGCGAACTGCGTGCCCTGCGAGCGGCTGGATTCCTGACACTGCTCACCCGGTTCAGTAACATCCTTGAAAACAAGCTGGGCCGGACGTTGCCCCCCACGGAACTCGTCCAGGATCTCGCAACAATTTTTAAGGACTGGCCAGCCGGATTCCATGGCTTCATGCAACGAATTCAAAAATCGCGACCAGAAGGGGGCTACCGAGCTTTCAGCATGGAATATCAATTCCGGCTACTGCATGCGACCATCTTCAAACACACTCACCCTGCCCTCCCTCCCGAAAATCTGGCTTTCCTGCGGGAAGCTTACGTTCAGTTCGGCGCCTCAAAGTGGAGCGGCGTTCTGCCAAACCCTAGGCTTCTCGCCAAGACAAATCTTGAAGAAGGTGAATTGAATGTCACGGGGGTCACCGAATTGGCACGACGTATCGGCATTCGCCTCCGTACGGCCAAGCGATGGGTCGACAATGCTGTCTTCCCCTCTCGACAGATCCTGTTTGGGACGAAAATGCGGACAATTATTGAAGTTCCGAGCGATTTGCCAAAAAAGGTTGTGGGCCGGGGCTTAAACATTCGGGAGGCCGCAAGAGATCTGCAACTGCCGGTGAGTGTGATCGCCGAACTCAGACGCCTTGGGGCTTACAAGGTCCACCACATCTGTAACAGGACAGCGTCGTTCCATTCCTCCGACGTTGATCAGTTCCGGTCGGATCTACTTGCGATGGCTCCCTGGCGGCTCGATGCAATAACTCGAAGTGAAATAAGCCTAGGGGACCTTCTCAAACGGAAATTTGGTACGGGCCAGACAAAGGCCAAAATCGTCAAGGCCTTCATTGATGGGGAAATTGCTGCGCTTGGCCGAACGGCCGATCAGCTGCCAAACATCGTTTTTGATCGACGCCTGATGGAACAATTCGTACTAGCCAAAGTTAAGGCTAAGCAAACCACCGCACCTGCACATACGGCCGCGAAATACTTGGGTTGCGATAGCTCGGTTATCAAGACGTTATTTGACCGGGGTCTTATCGAAGGAAAAATTGTGGGCCGTGAGATGCGAATCACGCTCAAGTCCCTCGCGAAGTTTTCGAACGAGTACGTCACTTGCTGTTCTATCGCAGAACTGAAAGCAACGACAGTTTGCCGTGTGATGAATATTTGCAAGCGTCTCAGCATTCCGCTGATGCTGGTCCCTCGAAAGAATAAAGAGGGAAATCAGCCCTTTTTTCGCCGTGAGCATCTTCAGATACTCGGCGTTTCGGCTGAGAAACTGCAGCCGTTCAACCCGTCTCCTGCGGTTGAAGATCGCCAAGCTTCCGGCAGCGCACCAAGGGTGGCCGTACCTGTGTTCATTTACAGGAAAATCGTTCCGATGACTCCAGGCAGGGTAACTCCGACGACTCCGCTTGCACAAAGGCTGACACTCATTGGCGCTTGTTCTCACCGAAATGATCGAACTATCGACTTCCAGGAGGCCACGATCCGCCCCAAGAAGCTCCCATCGTCAACGATCGCCTCGGCAGTAATCCCACAACAGGATGTATCATCTCAGCTTGAATTGCCTGTAGACCCCTTTGAGCGCAAGAAGAGGATCTCCGTCGATGAAAGGCTTTCGGCATACCTCGAGTTGCTCAAGGACGAAGGAAGAGTACTGCCGTGCCGAGACGGGAAACCCAATATCAGAGCGATTGCCGCAGCCTGTGGAATCGGTCGAAATGTCCTCTACGCCAAGCCAAAGGCTCTGGCCATGATCGATCGTTACTTCGATGAAGAAACTATACGACTTCCCGTATCCCGGAGCCGCACTCCTCTCGAAGTAGTTCGCACATATATTGAAGGTCTTCGCGAGCAAGGAAAACCTCTTCCCGTCCACAAGGTGGGGCAAGTAAACCTTCAGGCCACCGCCAAGGCCTGTGGGATTAACCGACAAAGACTGTATAGAAATCCAGAGATATTGCTGTTGTTGTCGGACTATGCCTCTGCCGCTTCTCAGTCGTAACGCCGATGACTGGCACACAACACAGAGAAAGTTCAGCGAGCTTGCAGGTGAGACAGAATGAACTTCATTTCCAGAGTTCCGATGGCGCGTCCGTTATCACGCAACCGCTTTCGGTCATCCTGGCTGTAGATTCCGATGATGACGACGAGTCGGTCCGACGACGTGCCCACCCAGATTGACGATCATGACCACCGGCAGTAGCCGGCCAAGAGCCGCCCTCCGGAGCGGTTGCCGGCGACTCGTTTAGGCTTAAAGCCGACAGCGCACCGTCGCTATGGGTGGGTATGTTGCCCACAATTACAGTTGGCTTGCGGCATAATCAAGCTGGCCGTGCCGGCCGGAACAGGAAGTCATGGAAACGGCTCCATGTGCTCGTCAGCCGAACGGAAACGGAAACAGAAATCACAGAGCCGGATTGTTCCAGGCCCCGCCGGAGGCATTTTCACTGCCACGTAATCAGAAGCTGGGGCATCAGCGCAGACAGAGCACACGTCTACGCTACCGGCCGTCTTAATAGCCATCTCAACCATGGCGGCCTGCCGCGGGTCCCATTCACGCAGAGATTGAAACCATTCAGGGGTGTGAGGGCGTATGAGCTCAGTAGCCGCCGACTCTTTGAGGCCGCGCCGCTCAAGCCAAGCAGTAGCCGTCCTGACCCTTTGAGCGTGAAGTTCTGCCAATACGGTGTATAGCTCTGCCATCATGGCGAAGTATTGGTGTCGGTAGGCGGTGTGCCAGGCCACATAGCCGGCACGGTTCACCAGAAATCGGTTTGGACCCAACTGCTCGCCCGCCAGGAGGTCAGTGCAGTAGTCCTGCATCTGCTCCGGTAATGCATGGCGCTCTTCCATCAGCGTAATGTCGTACTGCCAAGGGCTCCTGCCGACCATCCCACGCCAGAGCTCCAAATAACCCGACAACTGGAGAGCTTCACCCAAGGGGCCATCGGCCTCCGGATGTTCAATTAGGTACGCGTCGATGTCGTTGAGCGACTCAATGCTTGGGGACAGCACGCGGGCTTCCTCAAGCAATGCATTTGTCGCGTCGCGCATCTCTTGAACGGTGTCCTTGTCCTCGCGTCTGTACGCCGCTTGCTCTGTGGTGAGCTCCTCCAGCACGCCAGGCACTTCCACGAGCAATGGGCTCTTCAGAAGCTCGCCAGGATGGCAAAAATCAGGGTCGTCCACGAGCAGAATGCCTGCGTGGCGGTAGGCCTGACCCACCAATCGGGAACAGAACTGCCGGCGGCCCGCGGCCACTCCGGCCAAGACGCTCTTGGCAGCGCCAGTCTTGCTGTATCGGGTGCCAATCATTCCTCGGGCGTAGGTAATGACAGAGTTCAGCTGGTCAGGTGTCAGTGGCTGCACCAGGCGCAAGACATGGCCTGCGCAACCAGGCTCAAGGACGATCCGGCTGAGATTGCGGGCGTGCACGCCGTCACCGGTCGAGTCAATCACGCTTGCGGACCCGACACAAATCATAGCGTGAGAGATGTTCGCTCCAATCGCCTTCCGGATGATCCGACTCATCGGCTCAGGCGTTGTCGACAACACGATGTCTCCCGGCTGAATGAGCCGATTGACGAACGCCCTGGGCTTCAATTCAGGCTCACCCATCTAGGTTCACAGTTCCGTCTGCGCGTCGATCCGCCGCAGGTACTGCACGATGGGATCACCGCTGAAGCTGTCGGCACTCTTCGTGATCGGAGCGGATAAAACCTTTTCGGCCAACCGCTGCGAGGCCACGTTATCCTCACCAACGATGGCCTCTACCCAGAAGGCTTTCATCCCGGCGCGAGTGAAGCCGTTCCTCATTTCCTTTAGGGCAGCGACGACAGCCTCGTGCGCCCTCCCTTGCCCCTGGTAGGCCTCGGCCACAGCCCATCCTACGTTGAAGCAAGGCTCGCTCTCATACGGGTCGCAGGGGATAAACTGGATGAGCGCCACAACAGTACGACTAGACACCCTTGCGTAGGTCAGCCGGGTCTCTCCATTGGGTCGATCCATATGCACCAGCATCTCTGGGTCGAGGTCGCCCCTCTGTACCGGTATGGCATTTGCAGCGAGAGCCTGCTGGAATGACTTGAGCGCACTAGACACGTCTGGCAATGGCATGGCAGTTTTCCGTGTGTGGTGGAACGTTGGCAATGTGCAGAGCAGGGCTTTGGAACTATAGTCGCTAATCTGCAGAAGGTACTATGCCTTATGTCCAAAGAATAGAGTTGAACAACTGCTTTTCGACTGCGAATAGACGTTCGAGAGGGGGTTGATGAATGGCCGAAGTGGGTCGGGTCCGGCCGGTGGCTCGACCATACTGCCGGAC
>APMI01004913.1_pt1 | contig 10968 bp, 11 predicted proteins | sample 667938 | NCBI WGS metagenome assembly APMI01 (sample SAMN01084076, study PRJNA167559) | wastewater metagenome | biome: Wastewater | place: Denmark: Ejby Moelle, Odense | collected 2011-11-28 | reverse complement strand
GAGCGCCTCGTATGCCGGGCAGTAGCGCTCCGCGTCCGCCGCGCTCACCTCAGCCAGCGTGGCCTCGGCGCGCGTTCGCCGCTCGGCCAGCCCACCGAGCGTGCTGACCAAGGCGCCGACCCTCTCCGTCAGTTCGCCTTCGCTGGCCCGCTCCTGGAGCAACTCGGCTGCCGTCGCCTCCAGCCGCGCGGTCAGCCGCGCCAGCTGTTCGTTGCCCCGCTCGATCTCCGCCTTCTCGGTGGAAAGCGCGGTCATCCGGGCGACCGATGAATGCCAGTCGATATCCGCGAAACTCGGGTAGACCTCGACCTGGGCCAGCGCCCGTCGTCGGCTCTCGACGGCTCCGAGCGGCGCCTCGACCGCGCGCAGTCGATCCGCGACGTCGTTCTGCCGGGCCTGGCAGGCCGCTCCTTCGGCGACGAGTGCGTCGATCTTCTCGGCATTGGACCAGCCCAGCACCCAGCGGGTGCGGTCGTCGATGGTGAAGCGATCATCCTTCTCGTGCCGACTCTGGTCCTTGATCTGCCCGGCGAGGGTGACCGCGCGTCCGCGATGTTCCCGAAACTCAGTGACGGACTCGACGCAGACGTGATTGGCGCGGCGCAGCCGCAGCTCGCTGACCAACCAGTCGCAGTGGGGTCCGGGGCGGACCTCCAGCAGGTCGGCGAGCACCCTCTCGTCGCTGAATGGGGTGTGCTCTCGAACAAACCGGGCAGGGACCCGGTAGTAGACCAGCCGACCACCCAAGTGGTGCGCCTCGATCCACGCCGTCGCCGCCTCGTAGTACTCCGCTGGAACCAGGACCGACATCGCGAATCCGCGCAGCACCCGCTCAGCCGCTCCCCGCCATTCCTGGTGCTCCGCCTTGACCTGCACCAGCTCCCCGACGAAAGGCAGCAACGACTCCGGGACGTCAAGGCCTGCAGCCAGGGCCTCTCGGATGCGCAGGCCACGCGTGTCGATACTGCTCTGGCGATGCTGCAGGGAGCGGATCTCCCGGCCAATCTCCTCCCCCTGGGATCGAAGCTGGTGCTGGAGGACGAGCAGCTCAGTGCGCTCATTGGTGAGCTCGGATTGCTCAGAGTCCAGCTCACGGACGACCTCGCGGGCCCGCGCCCTGACGTGGGTGAACGAGTCGGCGTCGACAACCGACGGCAACCCGGCCGCGGCCAGGCTGGCGGCGAACGCCTCCGCTCTGGACCGACGTTCACCGCGCTCCTGCTCGGTGCGGGTGATCTCCCGCTCAAGCTCGGCAAGGCGGTTCCCGCCGACACCATCGCGTTCCCGGTCCAATCGCCGCCACGTCTGCTCCAGATCGACAACCCGGGCATGGCACCGTTCCCGGTCGGAGCGTACGGTCTCCAGACGGGCCCGTTGGTCGGCAGCCATCGCGTCCAGCAACCGCACTCGATGCGTCGCCACCCACGACGGCAGCGCCTCCCGGGCCAGCTGATCGGCGGCGATCTCCACTCCGAGGCGAGCCCATGCGTCGCAATATCCGACCAGTGGGGTGAGCGCGGCGATCTGTTCGCGCGCTTCCCGGACGGCCTGATGCGCTTGAGTGAGGTCCTCGAAGTGGCGCAACAGGGTCTCAAGGCGCACGCCCACGTCGGCGCCCTCCAGCATGTGCTGCCGCACGAATTCGGTGAGGTTGCCGACCGACTTCATCGAGATGGTCTGGTGCAGCAGCTCAAGGGCCTGGTCGGAGTGGATTCCGAGCAGCCGGCGAAGCCGAACCCCATAGTCGGGGAAGGTGTCCGACAGCTGCGCACCACTCTCGCGCAGGCGGCGGCGCAACGCCCCCAAGTCGTGCCCGAAGTCGGTGAAGTCGTCCTCGATGGACAGCTCACGGTCACTGGTGAGGTAGAAGCGTTGCGGCTGACCGCTGCTGGAGTCGCGGCTCCAGAACACCTGGGCCAGGGTGACGACGCTCTCGGTGTCGCCCGGTCCCCGGTTGCGGAAGAGGGCCAGCAGGACCGAGTAGTGCCGGTGGTCTCGCAGTCCAACTGGCCGACGCGTGCCCGTCGCCTCGTTCTGCTCCGCCTTGTAGTGGCCCGCGACATACGACCGAAGCGATCGTTCGCGGGTGTCAGCGCCGGCCGCCTTGTTGTAGTTGATCCGTTGGGCCGGGAGCAGCAGGGTGGTCAACGCGTCGACGAGCGTGGACTTGCCCGACCCGATGTCCCCGGTCAGCAGGGTCGTCTCACCCCCGAGCTCGAGCCGATAGACCCGCCCGTCGAAGGTGCCCCAGTTGAACACTTCCAGCCGATCCAGTCGGAAACCCGGCCGGGCATCCTCGTCGAGCTCCAGATCCAGAGTCGAGAACAGTCCGCCTTGATCAGTCATCGCTGGAACCTGCCTGCGCGGCCAGACCCAGGCTCACGGCATACTCCGCCAGACGGGCGTCCAACTCGTTGAGCCACTGCCCGTCGACGAATGCCTTGAGGATCCGACGCACCTCGTATTCGGTGCCGGCCCCGCTTGTGCCCTTGACTGGACGCAGGTAACCCAAGTCGACGATCTTGCCGATCGTCGCATCGGCCTGGTCGACCAATCTCGCGTCGTTGGGGCTGTCGGCCAGGAACGTCCGCAGATCGGCGACGATCCGATCTCGACTGAGAACCAGGCGCCCCACGCCGTCGGTCGCGTCGAACTCAAGCAACGCCTTGCGCAACAACGCGAGGAGCAGGCTGTGCAGCAGGGGCAGTTTGTGCCTCGGGATAAGCCGAGGCAGCGGCTGATCTGGATCGTCGGGCCGGGCGCGCAAGTAGGCCCACCCCTCCGCCTCGTCGACGTGAACGTCGAGTCCGATCACCGCCATGTGGTCGGTGAGTTGCGGCCTCAGCCGCAGGATGTGCTGCCAGGCCCGCTCGTGGGTGTCGCGATAGACCACCCCCTTCATCAGGGCGATCGCAGCGACCGACAGACTGGGTGCCGAGCCCTCACCGGTGGTCACGGGTTGCCTCCGTCAGATGCCTGCCGACCCGCCCGCACGAAGGTCACCTGACCGAGGGTGACCCGGCGCGGGCTTCCGTCGTGGGCGGCATACGGAATGGTGACCCGGCTGCCCTCGTCGATGACGACGTCGATATCTTCTTCGGTCAGCCCGAGGTGCGCCACGATCTCGGCCAGCCCGAGGGTCGGCGGGTGCTCGCGCAGGTGGCTCGCGAGGTCGACCTGGCTCCGCTGACGCAGCGCGTCCCGGAGGGTGTGCGTGATCCGTGCCTGGTCGACGAAGGTCTGGTCGAACAGGGTCGTCGAGTCGAGCTCCTCCGGCTCGTCGGTCAGCGGGCCTGGGGCGCTCAGCGCGTCGGCGGAGGGCGGAACGTACAGCGGCCGTTCCATCGGGAGCGTCAGCCGCGGGGCCATCGCATCAAGCTCCGAGAACGGGGTCGAGGCGCCCGACGACGCCGCAGCGCGAACCGTCAACGCGGTGCGCTCGATCGAGCGCAGCAGGTCCATCACGCGCCGGTTTTCGAGCCACACCTTGTCGTCGAGGAAACGGCGCAACTGCTCGGAGATTTGCCTGACCATCTGCTGGGTGCGCTCCGCCGCCACCAGCCAGTCGTCGTCAATGTGCTGGAGCCGCGGGTCCACGCGCAGGTCGGGGATCGTGGACAGGGTGTCGAGCAGCTCGCTGAGCTCATCTTGGCGCCGGCGGCTGAGGAGGAAGTCGTGGAATGCTTGGAAACTCCGACCCTGGTCAGAGGCGACGATTGCGTGCCGATCACCGACCAGCAGGTCAAGCAGCTCGCCCTTGCCGCCGTCCCATCCGGCAATGAGCTCTCGCGCGCCCCTGTCGAGCGCCCGGAAGTTGTCCTCGACTTCGCGGAAGTCGCTGAGCAATTCCCGGGCGGTGCGCTCAACGTGCTGCAGGCGGTCGCGCAACGCCGACGCATCCAGGGGTGGGCTGTGTCCTGCCTCCGCGCGCGCGATCTCGACATCAAGCTCCGCTCGGCGTCGACGGAGCTGCTCGATCCGCGCATCAGGATTGGCGTCCGCCCCGTGAACGATCTGCCGAAGCAGCTCCACGACGGTCTGCAACCGTGATTCGGTCCCGACGAAGGCCCGCTTCTCCAGCTCGGCCACCCACCGATAGGCGCGTTCCACATCGCTCGTGGCGTCGTATGCCGCCTCGGCTTGACCATCGGGATAGAACTTGCGCAGCAGGCCCACATCCGGTGAGGCCCACGTGTCCACATACTCCTTGGCCGTTCGCGGGTATGCCGCGTGCTCGCCTCCCGCTCTCTCGTTGACCGCCCTCAGCAGCTCGTCGACCATGCTGACCAGACGGCTTTCGGTGAGAGTGCGATGGTTGTCGTCGATGAAGATGCGACCGAGGACCGCGAGGACCATGGGCGCGCTCTCGGCACGCATCAGTCGCCACGCAGCAGAATGCTGCCGGAGCGCGACGATCCGTTCGAAGTCCACACTGGGCAGCGTAGTTGTCGGCTCCGACATCTGTTCGCGCACGGCGCGAGCGGGAGAAGCGGCCTTGGCTAGGTGATTCCTCAAGTGCTCCCCGAAAGGTGGGATTCGGTGGTCTCCTTGGGCGGGCGAACCGCCCTTTTGCCACCTCTCGCGGTCGGACCCGCTTATCCTGCGCACCATGGGTTCCCCGGTCGGCCGTGCGGAGTTGCGGAGATTCGTCACGCACACCGAGGGGAAGGTCAGCCCCAAGGACGTCGGCAAGCTCTATGCGCGTGCCGAATCGCTCGCACGACTGCCGCAGGCGGTTCAGCGCTGGATCGTCGACCATGCCGACGCAGACCCCTACTTGGGGTTCGTCGTCGAGCCCTACGCCCTGTTCCTCGCCCACGAGATCACCGATCTGGCGGCCGTGCGCCAGCAGTTGCCCGCCGACTACGCGCTCGTCCCGACGTCGATGTTCGCGGACGGGGAACCCCGGTATGCCGCGATCCTCGGCGCGTTCACGGTACACACGTCGGTGTTCTGGGGCAGTCGCATCGAGCTCTATCTCATCGCCGAGAACACCCGGACCGGGATGCTCACCTGGGTGATCTGCGACTACGAGTCCAACACGATCAACTACGGCCCCGGCGAGGGTTTCTCAGGCGCGACGACCAGCCGCGCCGTTGTCACGACCACTCACACTGGCGAGGTCATCGTCGACGTGCACAGCGCCGAGCGCCCCAACCGGTTGACGGTGACCGCGGCCCTGCCGGGGGCTCCCATGCGGCCGCTGGATGCCCGGCTGTGGATCGAGGGGAACCTCTCGGTCGACTACGGCGGTCGCCTGATGGCCGCCGACTCGGTGCCGTTCGGGCTGATCTTCGACCCGGGCGAAATGACGCAGGCGCTGGATGTCGGGCTCGACGCGGTTGCGCTCGAGGCGAACACCTTTGGCGCCGGGCTGCTGGCTGCCGAGCCGTTCGAGGTCGCCTGCTTCCCCTATGCCCAGCACTTCATCACGACCAGCTATCCCCAAGCCAGCCCGATCACCGACGAGCAGGGCCTCGTGGACGCCGTCCGCGAGCTGGCAGCAGAGGGCTGAGCCCGAACCGGCCCACACGGCATACCAGCTGGACCTCGTATGCCGTGCGGTTCGATCCCGGGCCGCGTCGCGAAAGGTGGGAATTGGCTGCCTCATAGATGGGCCAACCCACCGTTTCCCACCTCTCGGCGCACGGGCCGGTTCACCTGCCGGACTCTGTCGACTGAAGCCTTACGATTCGCTGACCCCGCCTCACGAACCGGGTGCGACACCGCAGGGCTGGCCTACCGTCGGGCCATGGTGCTCCTCGGTGCCGCCCTGCTGGCCGGGCTGCTGACGGTCCTCGCCCCCTGCGCGGTGACCCTGCTTCCTGGCGTAGTGGCCCCGGCCATGGCGCAGGGTCAGCGCGGAGCTCGGGCCTGGACTGCCCCGTTGGTCGTCGCGGCCTCGCTCGCCGCCTCGGTCTTCCTCGCCACCGTGCTGCTCAAGTGGCTCACGGTGACGGCGGGGCTGCCACCCGCGATCTGGCGGTGGCTGTCTGCGGCGCTGCTGGTCGTCGCGGCACTTGCGCTGTGGTTCCCGGCCGCGTGGGACCGGGTCAGCGAGCGGACCGGCCTTGCTGCCGGGGCACGCAGAGGACTCTCGGCGAGCCGCCGAATCGAGGGGCCGCTGCGCTGGGTGCTCACCGGGGTCGCCCTCGGACCGGTCTTCTCGTCGTGTTCGCCGGTCTACGCTTTCATCCTGGCCAGCGTCCTGCCGAGCGAACCGGCATACGGGCTGGTGTTGTTACTCGCCTATGTGGTCGGCCTGGCCGCCGGCGTCTTGGGCTTGGCGGTGGGCGGCCTGCGGCTGGTGCGGCGCCTCGGCTGGGCAATCAATCCCAACGGATGGGTGCGGCGGGTCGCCGCCGCCGGGCTGGTGCTCACCGCGTTCCTGGTCGGCAGCGGGCTGCAACGCACCGCCGAGGACCTCACCGCCACCGCGCTGCCCAGCGCGACCGGCTGGGAGCAAGACCTACTCCGCAGGGCCGCGCCACCGGCTGCGCCGACGGGGGTGACTGAGACTGCGTTGCCTGTCCCGGCCGCCCGGATGAGCGAGATCCCTTATCCCGCAGCCCCGTTCACCGGGCTCACCCACCCGATCAACGCGGCGGACGTGCCCGCCTGGCCCGCCTTGCGCGGGGAGGTCGTCGTCGTGGATTTCTGGACCTTCGGCTGCGTCAACTGCCGCAACACCCAGCCGATGCTCAACGCCTGGCAGGCGCGCTTCGCCGGGCGAGGGCTGCGGATCGTCGGGGTGCACGCGCCTGAGTTCAATTACGAACGGGATCCCGCCAACGTCGAGGCCGCGGTGCGCGAGGCCGGGATCCGGTATGCCGTCGCGCTGGACAACGACTTCGCGACCTGGCGATCGTTCGGGATCCAGGCCTGGCCGACGATGGTCTTCATCGACCGTGCCGGGATGGTCCGGCACATCCACGTCGGCGAGGGTGACGGCGACAACAGCACAGCGGTCATCGAGGCCCTGCTCTCCGAGCCGCGACCGGAGCGCTGAGCCCGCCGCGGGTCACCTCGGGGCACAGCGCTGCGCCCTCGGCCAGGGGGTAAGAACCGGCGAGGTTATCCCTGTCGGGCCGTGAAGCGGGGGTTGAGACGGTTGATGACATAAACCTTCCCCCGACGGCGGACCACTTGTGAGCCGGGCGCCTTCTTGAGGGACCGGATGCTCGCTCGCACCTTCATGGAAGCACGACCTTCCCTTCGGCGACGGCACGCACCAGGCGCCGCGGGACGACGACCGTGCGCCCGTCAACGGTGACAGGGACGAGGGCTGGCGCCGTCGCGACCCATTTCGCGCGACGGTGGCGGGTGTTGCTACGGGAGGTGCGTCGTTTGGGGACGGCCACGGCTGTTCTCCTGAGCCACGCGCTTGGTTCAAGGGAACGAACGCCGCGTTGCATCCGCTCGTCCTCGTCCTCGAACTACGGGAGGTACTGACCGCTCAGTCGAACGAGAAGCCGCATGTGGAGCCCGGCCTCAGCGGGGTTCACCCGCTCGACCACCAGTTGGTGGTCCTCGCGCATAATCACATGCACGTAGTCGACAAGGGGGTCAGGGACGTAGCCGAGGCGATGGCCATCCCGCGTCACCACCAATGCGCGTTCGTTCACCGGGTTACCGGGCTCGTGTGTGAGAGCGAGAGCGTCACCCGGCTTCAGCGTGTCAATCGCGGCGTGCTCCGCGGCATCAAGGTAGCGAACCCCGTGGACGAGGAAGGGCAGACTGACCGGCCCCGGATGCGGGAGCGGCGTCAGCTCGTAGGTGTCTCCGGTGCGGCTTCCACCTGAAACGGCCAACACCTCGAAGGGCCCCGCTTCTCCGGGCAGGCCGAGCTGCGCCAACGTCTCGGTGCGCTCCGGCCGTTGGGGATCCAAGACACGTTCGGCGAAGATCGGAAACAGCGTGTCGCTGCGATGAGCGCCGTCCAGCGGGAGCCCAGGGAGCGCACGCACGACACCGGGGTCGTAAACGAAGACGTACTCGCGACCGTCGAAGCTCAAGGTTCCGACTCGTGAGAACAACCTCGTCTCAGGGTCCTGACGGCTGACCAGGAGCTGGTCAACCTTCAACAGAGTTGACATGGCACAGCCTCCTTCGGTTCTCCATGATCACTTCAAACATGAACCTAGACGCGACGTCTGACAGCCTGCCGCTGGGCGCTACCAGTGTCTCGCGTACAGCGTCGTCATCCAACGCTGCAACACGATCCAGCCAAACGGTCGCGTCAGAGCGCCGGACGGCCTCACGCGCAAGATCCACCAGGGCTTGGCCGGGTGGGGCAAACGGGTTGGCGATTCCTCTCCGGGCGAACGCCGGCACTGACCTCGACCTGCGCTTCTCGTCGGTGAGACCAGCGCCGAGCGCACTGCCGTGGTCGTAGGTCGGGGCAAGGAATCGTCGACCATCGCGATCACCTTCGAGGATGGCCCAGTTGCCAGGATGTCTGTCCGTGTTTGCGACTAGCGCGTCCAAGACCAAGTAGCCCGCGAACGAGGCGAAGGCCGTCTGACCGGCAATACCAGGTGGTGGAGCTACGTCGGCAAGGACCTGCTCGACGGCATCCAGGGTGTAACCCTCATCGAGTCGCATCCGCCCGAGGCCATCCGCCTGCTGAGGCGCCGGAGGTCGACGCCAGTAGCCAGGGACCTCAGGGAGGTAGGTCGTGGCCACGTTCAAACTGAACCCGGGCGGACTGACGTTGCGCGAAATGACCCCGAGTTCGCCATCGAGCACCGCGAATCGACAATCTGCTGCTGGGATCCGAAGCATCGCGGCGAGCCGGGAGACCACAACCTCCGCACAATCCGTCAGCGCCCTCTCGGACCCGCCTGCAGTCCGCTGTCGAGCCTTCCACAGCCAGTGTTCGTCCCGCGAAGCGTCCGCCCGCAGGGCGACCCAGCGTTTGTAGGCGTCCCGGCCCCCGGGCTCATCACGGATGAACGCCCACCCCGTGACGTCGACTTCCCCGGTGCTCCATCGCTCGTCCACACCAGACAGTATCTGCCGCATGTAGTCTTGGCCCCAGTGATTCAGGGCGTGACCAACCTGCCGGACGGCTCCGAAGCCCTTGCACCGCGGGTAGGTTGGGCGACAATCCGGTATGCCGTGTCGCTCGCCATCATCTGCCGCCTTCGCCTGACTCTGGTGTCGGAATCGTCATGTCCATGTCCACAGCCCACTCCCCTGGGGCCACCGTGATCGTGAGGCTCCCGCGCGCGATCTGCTCACTCATCCAGCCAACCTACCGACCGGCGCCGACTGCGTCCCGGGCAAGAGCCTGCGAGGGAGCGGCGCGACGGCATACCGAGCGGGGTCACGTGGGGGCGGCAGGTGACCCCCAAACCATGGTCCTTGACGTGTTAAAGATCGCGACGATTCCTAACACGTGGGGAGGACATGTCAAGTGAGCTGACGGGTTCGCCGACAGTATCCGCACGACCGCGCCGAGCTGAGCCGCCACCTGAGACATCGAGGGCGGCACGCGCGGTCTCGGCGAGCAGGGCTGGTATGCCGTGTGCCACCGCTGTCGCGCCTGTCGGACAGTCGCGGGGACTACAGGTCCAGCAACAGCGCGAGGGTATCCCGCACCTCAGCGAGAACCACCGGTCCGACATTGCCCGTGCGCTCATCGATCCGGGTCGTTGCTACGGACCGCACAAGTTGACACTGCGCCGCCGAGAGGTGGGCCAGCCCGTTGACGGCGTCTGGGTCGATCCTCACCTCGGTGCCGCTGCGACGAATGGTCCGGGTCAACGGAACGACCTGAACCACCGTGGGTCCGCCCCGCAGGACTCGCGCGGCGGTGACCACGACTGCCGGTCGACGCAGTCCGGCCTCGCTGCCGGTTGGGGCCCCGAGGTCAAGCTCGACGATGTCACCCGGCGTCAGCATCAAGCCACGCCGTCTCTTCATCGGTCAACTCCACTGCGAGATCCAGAGCGATGGCGTCCTGACGAAGGGCCCGGATGGCCCGGCTGACCGTCTCGTCGATTGTTTCGTGGCGCTCGGCCGCCAAGCGGGTCACGCGGGCGTGGGTGTCCCTGCTGATCCGGATCGTTGTCGTGTCACCCATGAGTGTCATCCTAGGATCGGTAGACGAATCAGTCTACATAGCCCGCCACCTGACGGGCCGCGGGGCCACCTTGCCGGGAGAACCCACCGTTAGCCGCCTCTCGTGTTCCAGGCGGTTCGGCGTTCGGCGTCGATCCGGCGCACACGGCCGTGTCTAGGCATCAGCCAGCCGACGGGACCGCCCAGCGGGCGGCTCGGGCGTGATCGTGCGCCGGCACGACCGTGACCTGCGCAGGCAAGGCGTGCAGACGGTGCAGGGTGTCCCACGTCCGCTCCCGGTTCTCGTCGACGAGGCAGCCGGGCAGCCCGGAGCGCTGACGCAGCGCTTCGATCTGGCGGGCGTGCCACGCCACATCCCCGATGAGCAAGACCGGGCCATCCTCCGTCTCGAGCAGCAGCCCGACGCTGCCCGGGGTGTGGCCGGCCAGGTCGACAGCGACAACGCTGCCGTCGCCGAACAGATCATGGCTGCGCTCGAAGGTGAGCACCGGCGGACCGTCGAGGGCGAATCCGTGCAGCGGCCGATCTGCCAAACCGCGGCGGACCCCACCGGCCGGGGCCAACTCGCCGGTGGCGGCCCAGTCGATCTCGTCATCGTGCAGGACGACCGGCAGGCCAGGGAGGTCGAGCAGACCCGACACATGGTCCCAGTGGGCATGCGTGCACATGGCCAGGTCGGGACGAATTCCGCTCTCCGCCAGGGCATCTCGGGTCGGGATCGTCGAGGCTGGCGGCCAGACGATCCGACGGATGGCCGGCTGCAGCTCCGGCATCACCTGGCCGTGGACGTCGGCCGGGACGGCCGGGTCGATCAGGATCGTCGCGTCGGGGTGGTGGATGACGAAGGACTGTAGGCAGATCTCGTCCGCCCCGCCGAGGCGT
>APMI01028209.1_pt1 | contig 10970 bp, 5 predicted proteins | sample 667938 | NCBI WGS metagenome assembly APMI01 (sample SAMN01084076, study PRJNA167559) | wastewater metagenome | biome: Wastewater | place: Denmark: Ejby Moelle, Odense | collected 2011-11-28 | reverse complement strand
TTTATATATTTAATTATCTTAATGTATAGATATGATTATTATTATATGAAAGAGTTTGAGACATATGTTATGTGTTATATACATATATAATATAAGATAACCCGGGCATGATATTAGAGAATAGTAACTAAAACCCTCAATAGCATTGGAATAACAGTAACGAAATCTACCAACACCTGAAATCTCTATGCTAATCCCCACCTATATCTATAGACTAAACTATATTAAATGAATTAATGGAAAATATATACTAAGTGTAACAAATAGAGCCGTCATGGCACAACCTTCAAAAATTAGTATAGGCGAGTATAGCAATTATTAGTAACAGTAACAATAACAATATGGGTGAATAATAAATTGGTAGTCAAAGTTCAAATGTTAAGAAGAGGGATAGTGTTGTCTGTGGAGTTTTATGCTCGATGTTGGACAGAGTTAAAAGTAGCTAGTATAAGGTAGGGGTTGGGGAGACTGCGCAGTTAATGATGAATACTAATGTGCGTAATTTAATCAACAGGATATTAATAGAGCAATAGCTAGCTTCACTATCATAAATATAGTCTAAACTAGTAAAATCCTTAATACAAATATACACAATATAATAGCTATCTCCCTTGCTAAAGTTACTGTAACCCTCATCCATAAAATCCTCTACAGCAATAAAATCACTCTCCCTCTTATAATACACATTAAACATATACCATTATCTACCAATAATAAAAAAGCACCTAGACATCAATAAATCAACAATAACTATAGGCCTCAACCGATAACAACTGCGGTAAATAATAAATAAAACTTGTAATACTTTTATTTAAGTGTTCGGTAATAGTGTTAATAAAGTATAGATGAAGCAGTTTGTTACTTTCTGTGTGCTGTATCAGAAATAATGTGGCAATACTGATGATAGCAGTGCATGTGGGTTTGCATGGAGGGTTGTCAATTTGGGGTTTGCTGGATAAAATCTATAGAAGAAACTAGCTGCTCTGTAATGTCTAGATATACTTATATAATGTTTATCTAGCCCATAGCTTGCACCTATAAAAACAAGCCAGTACTCCTTAAAATTCTTCACTTTACTTCTTGACCCCCGAACCCACTAATAACTTCTCTCTCGTAGTACAAATTTCCTAAAATTTTACTTTAAATGTGAAATCCAATCCTCAAAATAAGATCTTTAAATAATAAACAAATGGTTCATCCAACTAATAATGAAGGGTGATCAGAGGACTAGTAATTTATTTGCTAGTATTTGGGGCAAATTTGTAAGTGAAGTTAATAATATTGGGGAGATACAGCTAGGGAGAGTGTACCAAGTTTCGGTTTAAATTATGGTGGATATATAGAGGAAATATAAGAATAAGGGGAAGGGGTATAATGGCAAATAAATGAGTGATTAGGAAGTAAGACTAATGAAGATATTAGGACCATTACTGCACAAGAAATTCACATCTCAACATATTGACGCTATAAAAAAAATATAGTTACAAACATACCACTTCCTAAAAACCGTCTACTAATCTCGCCACTCCCTCTCTTTTTCCCTCCTCCATTCCTTGGACACGCACATACAATAAACAATATAGTCAGGCATATCATTCGCATTCAACATGTACTTAGTACAAAAAATATAATAATAATTACATGGCATGTTCAAGAAATATAAAATTAAGGAACATGATGATGTTGTCATCTAAATATAAAATATTGTTACACGGATTTATTAGGTTATTTGCAGTCTATTTATGTATCTCAATGGGAATAATGATATTGAATAGAGTATGAAATTGAGAAATTTGTTGTTGCCTATTATTACATAAAAATAGACTATGACTTATCTGATATTGAGTCATAATTCAAACAGTGAATCACAAATAAAACCATTTCTACATATGCTATCTCTTTTATTCTAAAACTGTAACGACCCAGAATTCCAAAATAACAATCCTGATTTTCAACGCAAGTTATTATAAACAATAACCGCAAAAGTCGACAATTCAAACTAATACTACTTATAATGGATAGGCAATCGATTGAAAACTGTAAATAATCATCAAATGCGCTAGAAAATATTATAAAGAGTCTTCAAAAACGTCGATATTTATTAAAATATTACTATTAGAGGGTATCACTGTTTGCTTGATATCGTTAATATTTGGGATGCCAAGAGAAATATTAAATTTCAGTTCTGTCTTGCACTTATTAATTTGGTCAACTGTTAAATTCATGAGGAAATTATTAGTGCGACTTTGAGGGCGTTATGGACTCCGGCTTAGTTACGATTAAATTAGACTTTGAATTAAATTGGAGTGATTGTGACACAGAAGAACGTTATTCCTGAAATTTAAGTGCAAATTTATAGTTAAATGTTGAAAATTTAGCTTAGCAATAATATATACAAAGGCAGTGAGTTGCTTTACTCATAAAATGTATTTTTGCAATAATAAATAACAGTGCGAATAAAAATATAGTCAAGCCATGACGAATGTTCATAAAAATTAATAACCACTCAAGATAGTATATCATTCATAAAGTTAAAATTGGCATACATTGAGCCGATGCTCGCATAGCCAATGTTCAAAGATTATATTGTTGATACTATAAAATTTTAGGGCAAATAATTAAAATAATCAGTATATTGGAAATCGTTAAGAAATTTAGGGTTTGTTGCTAGTCGAGAACAAGATAAAATTAATTAAATTTCTGTATTTTTGAGTCATAATAAGGGAAAAGTTCTATTGAGATCTATTACTGATGGTCTGTTAAGGGGATTACTCGATGTTTATTTTTAGAACGAGTTGGTGAAAAATATAGTATGGTTTTGTGCCAATAAACAGTTGAAGAATATTGTGAAAGTTTTTTAATATTGTGGAAAAATATTAAAGGTCAATCTTGAAAATATATTAAAATAACCTTTCTTGAGTGTGTTAAAATTGTCAATAAAAACATTATAAGATCTCAAATAAAGTAGAGCTTCTCAAGAGAAATTGATGAACTAACTGTACTAATTTATCATTCTGATCGACTATAAAAACATCATGTCTGCACTAAAATCCCTTTAAGACTAATCTCACTTAAATTTCATTTCAAATAATCAGTACTTCTTCCTCAAAGCCATCTCTTTACTCGAATCTTCAGCTCCCATTCCCTCAGTTTTATCCATTAATTCGCCTAGCCCACAAGTCAACAACATGTTCAATATAAAAAAGAAGCCCTCAAAATAAAAAAACCAATAAATTGCAATTTAATATTCACACAAAATTGCATATTAATTTTTATATTTATGTAAAGCCAATCAAAGTATGGAAAATTACGTAAGCGGCCATATTTAGAAATGGATGGCTTTAGAACCTAAAAATAATACTTATATGATTTTATTTGGGTTTTAAATACTTGGGGTCATGATTAAAGATAAGAAAATACTTGCTTCGTTTATTGGATTGGGGAAATTCAATTAAGTTTTAAGAATTGTTTAGAAATGTATAAAGGTGATCACAAATGACAAATAAATCAACAAATAGCAAATAGAAGTATTTATCAAATGCATAGTAGCAGGTTTCAAAATATTCAACAAAATTATAAGATATGTACTTATAAAGCAAAAAAACTACAAAAGTTGTTTCATAACAATAAAGCCTCAAGATTTACTTCGTGTCTAAAATACTAAATAGGCTGTTGAGAGGGTCTACGATTAAGAAAATATCATGAAACTAATGTCAATGGATATCGAGGCACAATAATTGCATGTTTTAGCGCAATAGTCATAAATATTTCCAGATTTTAAAGTATCAACTTAAAGAATGATTAAGGCTATCTTTGGTATTTATTAAAGTATGGAAATCTACAGCAATAAAACAAATAATTCAAATATATTTTTGGCTTTTTACTAAGCTTCAAGACTGATTTGCTGGATGATCGTTTCAGCTTCAGCTTAATAACAAAATTAAATCATTAAAAAATTGACTAAAAAATTAAATAGTTAATGTGCTGAATTAGCCTTAGTTTGCAAATCAGTGCTTTATATTTACTTGAAGCATAATCATGAAGTAAATGGTAATAAAATATTGGAGTCGTTATTTATGGCTTTTAGTTCCAATGCTAACAATTCGAAATATTTTTATTAAGTCTTCGGTGAAGCATTCGGCTTATGTGAAAATCAAGATTTAACTTAAAAAATAATACAAACTTTCTTTGCAATACTGATCGACTCAAAACCTTAAAAATAAAATTAGGCAAGCGAATCAATATTGAGCATATTGACCCTAATATAAAAAAATGCAAATAAAATAAATAAAACAACAAGCTAAACATTCCTCTAAATTCTCATAAACAATTATATATTTTTAAATTCAAACCAATAAACAAAGGTAATGCACCCTAAATCACGACTGGCAGTCTATAAATCTATTGAAGCTTGCTTTAATTCACATCCAGATATTTAGGTCCAAAAATTATATGAAAAAATTATAGAAAATGTTAAAATTGCTAATTCTGTCTAAGAAGATATTAAATAAAATAAAATGGGTGTTGGATTGCAAAATTTGGGTAATATTTGTTATATGAACTCGTTGCTACAGATGCTGCACTGTGTGACTCCATTTGTCAACGACATATCATCAGTTAAATCATAATCTCCACTATTATTAGGTTTACAAAAACTCTTCACAAACATGTCGAATTCATTAAAAAAATCAATTTCTCCTTAATAGTTCATTTTCACATTCGAACCGCCTATCGATGTCGGAATTCAAGAAGACACTACTTAATTTTTAATTGATTTCTTAGATAAATTGTAAACCAGTGATAAATCTGAGGCGATTACCAATATAGTGAAGAAATATTTTAAAGGAGAGACTTTAGCTAAATTTACATGTACTGCGTGTTAGGATTGTAAGTAAAAAGTTTAGGATTATATTCCTTATCATCTTTCTATATAGAATTAGAATAGAAATTTTAAGAATCTTGATGAATGCTTATAAAATGCCAAAATTCCTTAAATAATCTATGATGTAAATTGTTCAAAATGTTCAAATAAAACCCAATTCACAAAGACAACAGCAATAAAATCGATCCCCAATTATTTCATCGTGCATTTAAAAAGATTGATCTTCGATTACAAAAATCCATTTATAAAAGTCAAAGTCCACTCAAGATTATAATTTCCTTAATAACTGACAATAAACAAATAAAAACTAACATTGAAAGCTGTGATCACACATAGTGGTACTGGAGAGCATGGACATTATTTTACAACTGTTAATAAAGGTGTGGATGGCTGGGTTGTGTTTAATGATTCAAGAGTGTATCCTATGCAGGAATATGGTAAAGAAGAAACTTGGTTTGGCAGTCAGCAAAGCCATGGCTACAGTACTAATGCTTATGTTCTACTTTATTAAAAAAAGACAAAAGCTAATAATTTGTTCTCGCCTATCAAATAAATACATTATAAATAGTTTCTTACTTAAGTTCAAAAGACAAATAAATCTCTGCTGACAAAGCACTTACTATTTGGTCTTCAATACATGTAAGATTTCGTTAATTTTGCATTTAACATTGTAAAGCTGCCTAATTTGCCTGAAAATATGATAAAAGTATACTAAATATTAGCATTAATAAGCTACATACATGGAGCAATAACTAAAACTTAGCCTTAAAAATATTTTAAAGACCTTAAAAATAACAGCGATAAGAACAAACTCATCGATCTTGTTTTTGAGTACAAAGAACACAATTATTTGTTTCTTTTACATAAGAAAAAGTAAATTAGGTAGTTTTTCTACAGATTTTTATTAAATGTGTTTGAAGTATGTCTTAAATAATGCTAACTTGCGAAAGTATATGCTTGTGAATTAGTTTCTAAATTCTTAACACATCAAAAATAGAGTCAATATTTTGTTTACAGTGGATAATTTCTAAAAATAATCGCATATTTAGTTCGTTAACTAGCCCAAAACACCTAGTTTTTCACTCATTTTTACTCATCCTCAGTTTTATCCCAGACAATCGCAATATACACGCAACGCAAAATCCAAATTCTCCGTAATTTCTCATCAACCCACATTTAATTAGTCTCTCCGTTACTGTAACTGCTAATAAGTTTTATGATGATCTCCAAAAATAGTGCTAATAATGACGGAAATATTATAATGTTTTAGGAATATCAACAAAATTTACATAATTTGCATCAGACTATTAAAAATTCTAAAGATTTTATCTAAATTATGTTTCTGGCCTGTAAAGAATTCAACTATACCGGGTATACTATTGATCTTTTGGAGTTGAGTAATCTGGGGGAATTTTTGTTGACAGTTAGGGAAATTATATGGGATAGCTTGAGAAATTTCAAATTTATTGATTAATGGAACTGTTAGAATGTAATATATGCTATTTGGTATTTATGGTTGCATTACTACAGAGCATCATAACCCCTCAAACGCTCATTCATCTCTTAAATTCTTGGTCTCACAATACCAAATCCCAGATTACAAACCCCTTCATCTCTAAAATAACGTACATATTTCTACCAGACTGAAATCCTAAACCCAAGCCTAATCTAAACCTTAACTCAATCTCTGCTCGATGTGCACAATAATAAGAAACTCAGCAGCGAAAATATAATAATTTCAACATATATTATAAAAATATTGGCTGCCCTCATGAAATAAAATGCGATGTATGCTCAGTATTTTAATCATTTGTGCTCGCCTATTGGGCTTTATGGGGATTATTTAACTTTTGTTGCTTGTACTGTACAGGAAATACAGAGACGAGTCTAAGCTGGCCTTGGTATTTCAACACCGATTATCGCAATAAAAAACAGTAACAAGTCATAATCAAAGGCATAGAATATATAAAACAAACTATCATAACTGAAACAGTATCTATAATAAATAAGAAAAATGGTCGCACAGAGTGAACAATCTCAGTCCCAAATGATGATGAACCTAAATATAAATAATAGTAATAGTAGTCATCAAGAATTTGTTCCTATTTTCTGTGGTAAAATGCATAAGAAACCATCATTAATAATTCAAGATATGCTCAATGTGCTCTATGTTATGGTTTAAGAATATAGACATTATTGGGTTACGTTCAGAAGTAATAATAAATCTAAATTGAGTTAATATGTCGATACTGATGGCAGGCTCAAAAGTGCATATGCTAAGAATTTGGATAAATTGTTACAATCATCAATATAGCATGTAATATAATAGTAGCCTATATTCACAAATCAGCCATCATCGCAGTCACCTCAAGTTTCTCTTGAATAATTGCCTCAAATATCGTTGACAAACATCCGTCGTAAATTGACATTCAGTAACCCAATCGGTAACGATATCATCTAAAACAACAACAATACTAATAGTAATAACAGTACTAATAATGATAGTAATAATAAGTATGCGATATAAATTGTCTGCGATAACATAAAAAATGGACCCTGCATTTTAATTCACTTATAATTCAATAAAAATAATAACCATCAAGTTGAATTATGGCTTGAAAAATATAATGCAAATAAACCTTGGGGTTCAATGATTGTTAAATGCGGGGGTTCTGTAATGCAGGTACCTGATTTTTAGTCATCGTAAAATATTATGGAATAGAATAATGGGAATATGGGTAATGATGCAATGGTATCTAATATGCATGTTTTTAATAATAATAATAGTAATAATAATGGTAATAGTAACATTAATTATATGAATAACAATAATAATAGCATTAGTAACAATAATAGATCATCAATGATGGACTATGGAGGTTAAAATTCTATGATGGGCTGACATAATTGATATTTATATATTTAATTTTAACATATTTAATATCCTTTGGTATAATAAAGATTAAATATAATGCAAATATATCATCCAAACATTCAAGCCAAAACCCTTCAAACTCAATTACAGCATTTTCTCTATTTTTTCTATTCCCGACTAATCTGCAAATTTTCTCGCTTGATACCTATTTTTTATTTAGGTTGAGGCATATTTTTATTTCTCTCTAACATTTCTAAATTATTATCATAATTATTACATTCGATCATTTGTTGAAATGCATCATCAACGTTTGTGCCATCAAGTGCGCTTGTTTACAGGAAACCCATTTTATGCTATTTCGCATATTATTCGCCATGTTATTCTATATTTTAACAAAATGAGTACTTTTGAGGGATCTATACTGTCTAAGATCAGCCTTATTACCGATCAGCAAACACACGATATCCTACGATGCAAAATTTTTCAATTATTTCACCCATTTTTAAAGATTCTCAAATGAACTAGCCCGAGTAATATCATACACGAGTAGTGCTCCAGAAGCACCTCGATAATAAGCACTGGCCATCGATCGATAACGTTATTGGCCTGCAGTGTCCCATACTTGTACTTTTATTGTACTACCTTTTACTTATAATGTCTTAGTTGCGAACTCTACACCGATTGTTGTTTTGGACTATAGATTGAATTAGTTTTTAGTGAATCGGGAGATAATGTTTGATTTTCCTACTCCTGAGTCACCCAGCAGTACTATTTTGTATGAGAAATCAGCTTGTTTATTCGACATTTGGATATTATAATTGGATTTAATAACAAATAAATAAAATAAATCATAAAAATCTACCAGTATATGCAGAGATATTACTCATTTTTCAATCAGTACTGGCCATTCTCTTAACTCCAACCCGATTAACATACCGATCACAGTATAATTCATACATCTAACTCTTGACAACTGGTTCCCTGATGCCATAGTACACAAACCCCTCCTGCTCCCCTTAAATCTCCAATTCCTTAACTTTATTAAGTAGCGGACTGGTAATCCGATTAACAGGCAGAAACATCAACAGCGACAGATACGCTTTCCTTGCCAAATTCCGTACTATTTACTAAGTGCAGGCCATATCAATAAATATTTGTTGCATTGACGGATGCATCAGTAAATTTGCGATTTTTAGTAATGAGTGCATGAACGGTTATTGTAATTATTATTACTATGTGTGCGATAATATGAATATTGATGTATGATAGTCACGGATTAGAAATGAAAGTAGCAGGAAGGCAGCACGGCTTTAAATGAATGACATTGCTAATGTGCGGAATATTTTTGTACTTATTTTCTTCTTTTTTATGTTCTATTGGAATTACCTCAAACATTTTTCAGTTATGAGAAAACCTAACAGAGTTTATGCTAGCCTTATTTTGAATTTCTTATGTTTAGTTTTGTCTAATTAAATAATCTCAGAGCACAGAAGGATAAAGTTGTAATCCGAATTTCTTAAATTAATAACATGACAAAGAATTCCCGTTTAATTCGATGTTCTTTTTATATCAAACTCCAACAGCAAAGCATGCAACAATGATGAAAAATGTTGAGTAATAAAAATAGAACCTTAAAGCTGATCAAAAAGTGCAATTAAATTCTTGGAATTAAATTCACATGCTTTTTATACTAGAAATTCAATGAAAATATCGATTTTGTTATTGACAAATTAGTTTCCATTTTAGGCCATTCTATTTACCCATTTTAGTACGATTTATGTTTTTAGTAATGTTGTGCAGTTTTACAGAGCTGATTATAGAAATATTGCTGATTTTTATATTTATTAATCGTGAGTGTAGAGGAAGGGATACACTTTTAAGAGATTTTCATGAATATTGGCAATTTTTTTAAGAGTTTTCTATGGTTATATAGATAATGATTTCATTAAAACATCGAACAGAGGTTGGAAAATATTGATTATTATTTTACTTAAGAAAGGCTCTAAACTTTGATTCACTTCTTAGACTAAAAACTAACAGAAACTATCAAGCCAAGTAAAAACGTGAATATCAATATCGCTAGAACTGTCAAATACAATACTTTCCTCAATAATTTTAATAAGTAAAATAAGAATACTTTGTGTTTATTATTCGCGATATCTTTTAGTAATTTGTTATTTTGAGCAAGTGAATGAAAGTTTGAATGCTTCAATAAATCCGTTCAAACATTATTATGCTTTTATTCTGACATGTTTATTTTAATCAACTAGAAACAAAAATAATTTCTTTAAGAACAATGGTAAATACTTTGTCGATTAGAACTCTCGAATATCATCGATAGTGTTGATCCAGTCGATTAGAAATGATTTTATTACTGGATGTGAATGTAGAAAGTTTTACGTCAAGATATTTATGAAATCCTCATAGTCGAAATCGTAATGATCTAGAATTGCATTGTTGAGTAATGTTTTCATTGTATGGTTTAGATGTGCTGCAGCTTGTCGAACTTATGCGCTAGGGTCTGTGATTATACAAGGTAATTCTTTGAATGTTCGTGTGAAAACTTTGAGACAGTCATCATCTAGAAATTTGAATATATTATAGATCGAGCTGATAGCAGAGAATCGTACTTTATCACTAGGATCATTAAAAAACTTGATAATACTTCCAACAAGTTCAGTCATATAATCCTAAAGTTTCCGATCGTGATCATGTATCGTATAACAAAGTCTCTAGAATATTTGAATAACTGTAGTTTTCTAGACGAGAGAAAGTGTGGGTAAATTGCTAGTGAAAATGAAGTACTAGATTATCGATGAGAATGATTCATGATTTTGCTGGTATTAAGTCTAGAGATATGCCTCGAATTAAGGTAAGAATCTGTCTGGTCTAGGTTAATGACGGTATTATGTACTTTTTTGCTATTTTTTATAAGTAAGTTTCGTAGAGTTTGTTTTATACTTGGGATCTTCGCTAAAAGTGCATTTTTATTATAATTAATGTATTGAGATCTTAAAAACATTGAATAGTAAATTGATTTATGCCTTGCAAAGAAATATATATGCTTATATAAAATATACAGCTTTATGAAAATTCATTATATATTTTTTCTTGCTCTAAGTTTATTTATGAAATAAATATAATTTTTAACAATGTCGCGAAAAAAAGAGGTCTACTCTGCTTATATAACATAGTTAATTTGTTTTGTAAAAA
>APMI01055517.1_pt1 | contig 10973 bp, 11 predicted proteins | sample 667938 | NCBI WGS metagenome assembly APMI01 (sample SAMN01084076, study PRJNA167559) | wastewater metagenome | biome: Wastewater | place: Denmark: Ejby Moelle, Odense | collected 2011-11-28 | reverse complement strand
TGGCCCATCAGGGCGGCGACCTCGAAGGGATCGAGGAGCTGCTTGGCGCGCCAGGCGACGTAATGGCGGGCGTCATAGAGGGAGATCGGCGCGTCGAAGCCCGCCTTCGGCGAGCGGCGGTTGATCTGGGTGGCGACGTTGGTCATCCATGTGCGCCAGAGATCCTGGTCTTCGCAGGCGTCGGACCAGCCGGCCGTGGAGGCGGCGTAGACGGCGTCCTGGGTTTCGGGGTCGAGATCGCCGAGGCGCAGGGTCCGGAACGCCTTCTGCGGCGCGTCGAGGTCGGCGCGCATCTTGGCGTTGGCGACCCACATGGTCCATGTCGATCGTCTGGCCTGGGCGGCTTTGAGATCGTCCATGGCCTGCATCCGGCGACCGTCTTCGTCCGTGTAGTGAACGTCCGCCTTGAGCCATTCGATCGGCCGCAGGCCTGTGGCGATCGAGGCGAGCCAGAGCGCGCGGGCGATCCGGCGGAAGTCGCGCTTGTCTTCGAACAGCGCTTCGGGATCGCCGATGTCGGGCGCGAACAGGTCGGCGACGGCGCGCCATTGCGCATGCGGGCATTCGTAGTTCTGGCGTTTTCGGTCTGTCGAGTTCGGTCTCACATCGCGCGTCAGGCCTCGGCGGACGCCGGCCAGATCGGCGATGCGGGCGCGCATCGCCGGGAGCGTCGTCATCACCGCTGCGTCGGCGATCTCGCCGACGAGCTTGTCTGCGATCCGGGCGGCATGGATCTTGTCCAGCCCGAGGTTGGCGGGCATGGCCTTGACGATGCGCTTGACGGCGGTCCTCGCCTGCTTTTCGGCGCGCGTGCGAACGCGTGTCTCGGCGTGCGCGTTCGTCGCAGTCGACGTCGGCCCGAGCGCGTCCTGGAGCGCGATCCACTCACGCGCGAGAACGACTCCTCGTTCCTGCATCTGTTCGATCGTCATTTGCCGGATCGTCGGGGGTGGTTTCCGCGTCATCCATTTCGTGCAGCTTTTCGACGAGCGCCGACTTCTCGGTGCGGATCGTTTTTGAGGACAGAAAGGTCGCCCGGACGCAGAGCTGATCGAGCAGGTCTTGATGGGTCGCTGAACCGGCCTGTTTGAGGGTCGCTTTTCGCGCGTTGCTCGCCGCAAGAAGATTGACGAACGTCGCATTTGTCTTGGCGATCGTGATCGGGGCTTTCGGGGCGCCTGAGCTGGGTTTGGCTGACCGTGGGAGCATTGCGAAGGCGATCATTCTGGCTGATGCGTGGCCGATGAGAGGGCGGATTTTGGGGCGAGCTCAGCGAAAATTCGTCAAACGCAAACCATCAAACATTTCAGCTTTGGCGTTTGCGCCCCGAGCAACCGTAGTGTTTCCACGTCAGTCAGTAGTGTTTCCACGTTTTCGCAAGCGTCTTCATAACCCTCGCTGTAGTGTTCACAGGCCTTCGGCCGCCCTGCCGGCTCCCGCTTCGCCAGACGCGCGCCTGCGCCGTCCGACGGCGCGCAGGGCGAATCCACCTGGGGCGCGCGCCTGGATCGGCATGCGTTCCGGCGATGCGCCGGGCGCGGACCGGCCTTGAGGTTTCGCGGGTATTTTCCGTGCGATGTCGCCATGCGTCGTCCGCTTCGCCGTTCGGGACTGCGCGCCGGCGCGCGGCGGGACGGCGCTGTAGGGCGATGACTCTCCGATGGCGGATCGGCGCGGGATCCAAGCGTTGGTCACCCATGTTTCGAGGCTCCATCGTCTTCGCGTTCCCGCGTGTCGTCCTCGCGGGCTCTTTGCGTCTCGACGATTGGGCGGCGATGCCCGTCATCTCATGGAAATGAGCGGGGTTGCGTGCGCGACGCGGGGGGCGCGCACGGAATGGATGCAGGCGCGTCCGCGGCGCGGCGTCGGAGACCTCTGTGTGGCGCTAAAACCTGCGCCGTCATGGCGAAGGCGTATGCGCAGGACGCTGCGATCCGAGTTGAACCTCGTGCGGACGCGCGCCGCGCTTGGCGCTGGCCGATGGATGGGCGGCGCGCCGGGGCGAGACAGCTCCCGCAGTTCGCGGTGCGACAGCGGCATCGAGATGGACGCGTGCTGGGGGGCTCACGAATCCCAACGCCAGACGCGTCGCTCAACGTTTTTTCAGCCGCCGCCCCGACGACGACCGGCCGAGGGGAATCCGCCCGTGATTCTGCGCGCCGGCGATCGTGTCGTCCGCCGCTCGCTCGACTTCTACGAAGCGGTCGGCCGGCGCCTCGCTCAAGGAGGCGCACAATGAACGCGCCTGCTGTCGCCCACCGACCCGCCGGCGCCGCGCCCGCGGTCATCGACCGCGTCAAACGCAATCTCGTCGGCCTGAAGATGCCGCGCGCTCTCGAAATACTCGACGTCACGCTGCGCGGCATCGAACGCGGCGAGACGACGGCGCTCGAAGCGATCGACCTCCTGCTTGCGGAAGAACTGACGTTGCGCGAAAATCGGCGGGTCAAAATGGCCTTGCAGATGGCCCGCCTGTCGGCGGTCAAGACGCTGGCCGGCTTCGACTTCTCGTTCCAACCCTCGATCGACAAGAACCGCATCATGGCGCTCGGCGTTCGAGGTGGAGTCTGAGCCTTAGACCATTGGAAGGCAGGTCAACCAATCTCTGGCGACTGACAAGCCTTGCGTGGCGAAGGGGAGGGGAACAATTTCTGAAATCGCGGAAGCAATGACGACTGTCGCGCGATTTCCGATATGCTGCGCTCCTCCACATCTCCGCCATACGATCGGCGACCCTTTCGAGTTGCATGATGACCGAGTTGAAAGCTCCAACGGCGAACAAGCGCGTTCGAGTGTCAGGCGTCGACCGGGCGCTGCAAATTCTGGAGCACCTCTACGATACGAAAGAGGCGTGCAGCATTTACGCGATCGCCAAATCCATTCGCGCCCCGCTTTCGACCTGCTATTCCATCGTCGACGATCTTGTCGAGAAGGACATGCTGTCGAAGCGTTCCGATGGCTCGATATGGCTTGGAGCGCGGCTGTATCGCTACGGGTTGGCCTATGCGCATTCGCTGGATTTCCTGACCGTCGCCAGCCATGAAATGCATGAACTGTCGCGAGACGTCGGCGAAACGATTCAGGTCTGCGCACGTGAGGGTGACGAGATGATCGTGCTGGCGATGGCGGAGGGGCCGGGCCATTTCAGGTTGACGTCGCGCACGGGCACGCGCCTGCCCCTGAACTGGACGGCGTCAGGTCGTCTTCTCGTCGGACATCTCAGTCGCGACGCGCGCGTCGCTCTGTTCCGCCGCTGCGCCAAGGCGTCTCCGACGGGCCGCGCCGTCACCAATGCGGAGGAGCTTGCGGACTCCGCCGCCAAGGCATTGCGCGAACGCCTGGAAATACAGATCGGCGAGTCGGACTTCTCGGTGGCTTGCGTCGCTTCGCCCATTGTCGACGCCAGCGGCGCATGTCAGGCCACGATCTCCATCGTCATGCCGGAACGCAAGGTTCTGGAACAGCAGGCGTTCTACGCCGACGCCGTTCGCGCCGCGGCCGATCGCATCGAGAATGCGCTGGGCTGGCGTCGCGCCGTTCGGGCGGATTGATCCGGCCTAATCCGGCCAGCGCGCCGCGGCGGCGGCGCGCCTGTTTCTGCGGTTTTCGAGACTGGAAGAGAGAACCGTGTTGCTCGCGGCCGCGGCGTCCAGTTCGTCGCACATCCTGCGCGCGACGATCTCTTCTTCGCCGGGATGAAGATTGCACGGATCCATCACGAAGAACCCATGCTCGACTTCATGGTCGCGGACGATGACCGGGCGCGCGCCTCGCGCCAGCGCGTCGGCGAGGTCCCATGCCGAGATGTGGGCCTGTTCAGGGTCCACATGCACCTGAAGCCGATCGAGCGGATTGTGGGTTGTGTCCGCGATGATCTCCGCGCGCACGCCCGCATAGGGCGCGAAACGCGCGAGCCACAGATCGAGGATCGACCGCTCGCGCGCCCTGATCCCTTCATGGTCGCGCTTTTCCCAGGCTTCGAGCGCGGCGATGGTTCCCGCCACGCTCTCCTTGCCCACCTTCATGCCTCGACCGATCCCCCCGTTCTGCGCGAACGCGGCGCGGACGAGATCCTTGCGACCGGCGACAATCCCTCCGGTCGGGCCGCCGAGAAACTTGTGCGAGGAATACAGCGCGATATCCGCGCCAGCCTCCAGAAGCCCGCGCAGATCATACTCCGAAGCGGCGTCGACGATCACCGGAACGCCGCGCGCGCGGCAGATGGCGGCGAACTCAGCGAGCGGAAGCAGGCCGTATTGCACGGTGTGATGCGACACGACGTAGAGGGCGGCGGCCGTGCGCTCGCTGATCGCGCCGGCCAACTGATAGGCGCGCGCGTTGGTCGCCTGTCCCACGAGAACGGGCGTGGCGCCCGCAAGACGTATCGCCTGATCGACAGGCGCGCCATAGCTGACGACATGGCCGGCCATCACCAAGACTTCGTTCTTGAGGCCGTCCGCGATCGGCAAGCGCTCGATCGCGAGAAGATCGAGCCCGGTCATCGCGCCGGCGATCGACAGCGTTATGCCTGCCGAACAGGACGCGGTGACGTAGCCGGCCTGCGCTCCGCACAGTCGCGCGATCACGGCGCTCGCCTTGCGTTGCAGATCGTCGATCTCGACGAATTCGGGCAGGATGGCGGTCATCGCCGCGATCGCCTCCGGGACGACAATCGACGCGCCGAGCGCCGTCATCGTGCCGGACACGTTGACGATCGGACGCAAACCCAAGGCGAGGCGCGGGTCGTGCTGCGGCATGGCGGTCTCCATTTGGCTGACGTCGACGCGGTTCATGATACGGCGACGATGGCTTCGATTTCGACCGTGATGCGGCGCGGCAGAGAGCCGAACCCGACGGCCGAGCGCGCGTGAACGCCCGCCTCGCCGAAGATCGACACCATCAGGTCGGAGCATCCGTCGATGACGGCGGGATGATCGGCGAAGTCCGGGTCCGCATTGACCATGCCCAGCAGTTTGACGATCCGCCGCACGCGGCGCAGGTCGCCGAGCGCTTCGTGGATGACCGCGAGCAGGTTAAGCCCGGTCAGGCGCGCGTGCTGGTACGCCTCCGCCACGGCGACGTCGCGCCCGACCTTGCCCGCATGGACGCGTCCATCGGCGTAGGTGGGGCCTTGTCCCGACACGTAGAGCAATCCGCCTTCAAGAACGCAGGTCGCGAAATTGCCGATCGGGTCAGGCGCATCCGGCAACGTCAGCCCGAGATCCTTCAATCGCTGATAAGGATCTGGCGGCGTTGGCGGGTCGGAGTGCTTGGCCATACGGACAACTCGCTGTTGATTGGCGGGCTTCAGTGAGACGGCTTGAAGCCTGCGAAGCGCGACAGGAAGCTGCGCAGCCTTTCGTTGGGCTGATCGCCGAACACATGCGACGGCGGCCCTTCGACGACGACGCGGCCTTCATCGGTGAAGACCACCTTGTCGGCGACGTCCTGCGCGAACGACATCTCGTGCGTGACGAGGACCATGGTGCGGTCCTCCTTGCCCAGCTCCTGGACGACGGCGAGAACTTCGCCAACGAGTTCAGGATCGAGCGCGGAGGTCGGCTCGTCGAACAGAAGGACTTTCGGATCCATCGCCACCGCGCGCGCGATGCCGACGCGTTGCTGCTGGCCGCCCGAGAGCTGCGAGGGCATCGCGTCCGTCTTGGCGGACAGCCCGACGCGCGCGAGCCACTTCTCCGCGATGTCGCGCGCCTCCGCCCTAGACTTTCCGCGCGACTTGACGAGCCCCAGCATAATGTTCTGCGCGGCCGTGAGGTGCGGAAACAAATTGAACTGCTGAAACACCATCGCGGCGTCGACGCGGATGCGCGCAAGATCGCGATCGCTGCGGCGCCGGCGCCGGCCGTCGTCGCTGTAGCCGACCTCTTCGCCGTCAATGCGGATGGAGCCGCCGTCATACTCCTCAAGGAAGTTGATGCATCTCAGAAGCGTCGTCTTGCCGCTGCCCGAGGGGCCGATAATCGCGACGACTTCGCCCTTGCCGACGGCGAGGTCGACGCCGCGCAGCACCTTATTGTCGCCGAAGGATTTGGTGAGCCCTGCGATGGAGATCACAGGTTGCGCGGCGGCTTTGGGCGTCATCACGGCAGCCTTCACACGAAGCGCTTTTCGAGCCGGCGGCTCAAAGCGGAGAGCGGGAAGTTGATAGCGAAATACATCAGCGCGCCGATGAGATAGAGCGGCAGCGCGACATGCGTGCGCCCGATCACCTGCTGCAATGAGAGCATCAGATCGACGATGCCCAGCAGCGACACAAGCGAAGACCCTTTCACAGTGTCGACGACGCTGTTGACGAAGGGCGGCAGAAATCGCCGCGCCGCCTGCGGGGCGAGCACATGCACGAAGCGATCGCCGAGCGTCAGCCCGATGCTCTTGGCCGCCTCGGTCTGGCCTTGCGGGATCGATTGAAAGGCTCCGCGCGTGATCTCGACGACCTGTGCGGACTTGAATGCGGTGAGCGCGACGATCGCCGCAAGGAGGCTCGGAAGGTTCACCTTGATCGCGGGCAGGCCATAATAGACGAAATAGAGCAGAACGAGAATCGGGACGCCGCGCACGAAGTCGGCGTACAAGCGGATCGGAAAGGCGAGCGGAGCGGGACCGAACGCCAGCATGCAGCCCATCGGCACGCCGATGAGCAGCGACAGCACGATCACGCAGGCGGAAACGAACAGCGTCGTGAGCAAGCCGTCGACAAGAAAGGGCAGCGTTTGAAAGAGCAGGGTCATGACGTCACCGCCCGATCGCGTATCGGCGCTCGACGTATCGGAGCGCGAGAAGAATGGCGTAGCTGGCGACGAGATAGATCGGCGTCGCCAGAAGATAGACTTCGACGGTGCGGAAGGTCTGCGTTTCGATCCATCGCATGCCGTACGCAAGCTCAGGCACAGCGATCGCCGAAGCGATCGACGTGTCCTTGAAAAGAGAGACGTAGGTGTTGGATAAAGACGGCAGCGCGATCCGCATCGCGGTCGGCAGCCGCACATGCCACAACACGTTGAAGGGCGTCAGGCCGATCGATTTTCCAGCCTCGATCAATCCGCGCGGCACCGCCTCAAGTCCCGCGCGCATCACTTCGACGAAATAGGCGCCGGCATAGATCGACAACGTGACGATGAAGGACGTCGTCGCGTCATATTGCAGATCGACCGCGCTCGGCAGCCCGTAGAAGACGATATAGACGAGCAGCAGAAGCGGCACGTTGCGGATGAATTCGACATAGGCCGACACCAGTCCGCCGAGCCATTTCGGCCCGTCGATCCGCGCGAGCGCCAGCACGACGCCGATCGCCATGCCGATCGCGATGCTGACGACGGTCAGCTCCAGGCTGAGCAGAAGCCCCTGGAAGAGTTTGTCCGCATGTCGCCAGACGATCGCGAAATTGAAATGATAATTCGCCAACATTCACGCGCCCATGTCCGCCGACAGGTCCAAGGAACGGCGCAGGCCCGCGGGGGGCCGGGCGAAGCCTGCGCCAAATGCGTCGCCGCTCTGGTCAGAACGTCGGCAGGCCGGGTTTGCGCTGGGGAGGAGTAAGGCCGAAATAATCTTTGACGGCCGCGTCGTAAATGTCGTTCTGGTGCCCGAACATCGCGACGTTGAACGTCGTGTCGACGAAGCGCGTCCAGTCAGGATCGCCCTGACGCATCCCTGCGCCATAAAGCATCGCGTTCCACGAATGGCCCGCGTCGGCGTATTTGTCGGGATGCAGCTTGGACAGCCACCAGACGGTCGACAGATCGACCGCCGCAGCGTCGACTCGCTTGGAGTCGAGCGCGAGAATGACGTTGGCTTGGCTGTCGAGCTGCATCACGTTCGCCTGCGGGAGCGCCTTCTTCACCGTCTCCTCTGCGTCGACGTTCTGGAGGATCGAAACGCGGACGTTCGAGCCGCCCTTCATCAGGGCGTCGAATGTCTTCTTGTCGCTGTCGGGGCGCGTCAGCAACGCGACGCCCTCGACGTAATAGGGGCGCGAGAACGAGATCAGTTGCGCGCGCGCGGGCGACATCGTCATGAACTGAATCACGATGTCGACTTTGCCGGTGTTGATGTTGGGGATGCGTTGCGCGGCGTCCTGACGCACGAACTCCACCTTGGCCGCGTCGTCGAACAGTCCCTTGGCGAGAATGCGGCCCATCGCGATGTCCATGCCCGCGAGTTGTCCCTTCGCGTCTTCGAAATGCCACGGCGCGTTCGTCGAGCCCGTGCCGACGATCAGCTTTCCGCGATCGAGCACGGTGCGCAGCAGGCTGTTGGGCGCGGACTGCGCCGCCGCTTTCTGCGCCGCCGAGGCCGCGGCGAGCGCCAGGCCGCCGACGAGACCTCCTTTGAGCAGCAAGCGTTTTGTCCCGCTCATCTCAGTCATGACGTCTCTCCCGTGCTTCCATATTTATGGAATATATATTATTATTGCGTAGGGTAGGCGCGCGCTTCCCCCGAAGTCAAGAGTCGACGTTTCGTGGGTGACGCGGCCTTGGATTGGGCGCATCGAGCGCGCTTCGCCAACTCCGATTTATGATGGTCCTGTCGCGAACGTTCTGACGGCGACGCGTTTATGGTCGCGGTGCGGAAACACTGTGTCGTTGGCGGCCGACGCCGTAATCCAACCTACGTTGCGATGATTGGTGAGCGTCTTTCGATGTTTCGCTCACAGCCAAGTGAACCGCTCAGATTGTTATAGAGTCTTTCGGCGTAAGCTTTGCATGTCTGCGGTAACTCGACAGGCGACAACATCCCGGTTCGTGCGTACTGGCGGGTCGAAGTGTAGAATATCTTGATGTGGTCCAGCACATCCGCCCGCGCCTCATCCCCGTGCGGTCCCTTCGCCACGGTGGGAGCCGTATCCGCGATCGCTCGCCTGAGCGCCGTCACGCTCGTCCCACATACCCTTCCAGCGCATAGTCATTCATAAATTGCCGGCGCCGGAGATAGGCGCAGTCGACCGCGCTGAGTTCGGCCTCGTCGCAGACGCGATCCCATGCGCTTCGCAGCCCTGAAACCTGCGCGTCAAAGATCGCGCGCGCGTCCTTGTCGCTCAGCAGAAAGCCCGGCGCGGCGAGGAGGCAGGTCTCAAGGCGGCTGCGGCGATCGCCGCCCTCGATCAGCATGGCCTGATTGACCTCGCGGCCGCTGCGCGGCTGCGGGCAAATGTCGTAGGCCGGCGTCAGCGTCAACGCCGCGCCGCGAGCGGGCAGGGCGGGCGCTCTCCGGACGTCTGGGCCAGCTTCGAGGGTCTCGTCCAATTGGTGTTCGAGGTTCAGGTCCCGCAAACCTGGATGAGGGAAAAATCCCCCAGTGACATGCCGCTGCGACGTGGTCCACTCTCACAACATCGAATCCTGTTGGATGGGTCGACATGACTGCAGGGGCATATGGCGTCTGTCTTGAAATATCCGGGCCGCTCGCGATGTTCGCGAGGCCGGATACGGGGGCGGCTCCCACATCTTATCCTGCTCCGACATGGTCTGCTGCGAAGGGAATTCTTGAAACGATCGCGTTTTTTAACGACGGCGCCGCGTGGTTGCATCCGACGCGCGTTGAAATCTGCCGACGTCGTGACGCGCAGGGCGGCGCGGTCTCTTATCAACGTTATGCGACCAACTATGGCGGCCCGCTGCGCAAGGCGACGAACATCCGCAACGGAACGGGGATGCAGGTCTTCGCCACCGTGTTGGCGAATGTCTGTTACCGCATCCACGCTGAGGCGCGCGGGATGCGCGCCGGCGGCGGACGCAACCCGCGCCATCACCTTCAGGAACTGTTCGAGCGCCGCCTCAAACAAGGGCGTTGTCACCGCACGCCGGCCTTGGGGTGGTCGGAATTCACCTGCGACTATTGGGGTCCGCCGCGCCTCGACGAGACCGTGGTGGATGAAGAACTGACGCTCGACATCCCCTCGATGCTGGGCGCCGTCTGGGATCGCGAGACGTCAGGCGGATATGTGTCGCGGTTCGACCAGGAGGTGAGGATTGATGCCGGAATCCTACATTACAAGAACGCCGAACCATGAACGCCTTGACTGACGCTGGTAGCTCATGTATCGATATCTCCGTTGAAGGAGGTTGCGATGCGAAATCGGCGTTTCTGGCGGCTAAGCATCAAAATTTGTGGTTTTCCGGTATTGGAAATCGATCTGGAGCCATCATAGCCGCCAGCGGCGCGGAGTCATCAAGATACTCCTGTCGCCTCCCTAGCGGAGGCGTGGATCGAAACATGGTTCGGCGTTCGGTGATGCTAGAGTCGCCGCCATTTAACGTCGATGGTGGCGACTTTTCGTTATTTGTGTTGCGGTCATGCTGAACGACCTCGCGCTCATCGAGCGGCTGATGCGCCGCGATGGGATCGACTTGGTCGATCGGCATCCCGACGTGAAGGACATGGCCAAGGGCGAGGCGCTGCGCGTGCGGCTCGATGCGCAGGGGCGCATCGACGAGCTCGACATCGTGGCCCAGGCTGGCGCCGGCGCGACATGGACGTTGCGCGATGGACAGCACAATGGCTTTCCCGGATTGAAGACTCGCAAGGGTCTGCTCGATATCCCCAAGCCTGACCTCGCCGCGCATGCGACGATCTGGAAAACGGCGACGGGCGCCGCTCAGCTCGCGGAGCTGCAACGCCTCGTCGCGACGTTTCCGCTCGATCCAGCGGTTGGGAATTGGCCCGAGCCGGGGCATCGCCGCCGCATCGCTGAACGCGCCGTCAGCCTCGCCGCGCTGGCAGATGATCCTGACGCCGCCTCCGTCGCCGCGGTCGGCGGTCGGTTTCTGGCGGCGCTCGACCGCACGCCGTCCTTCGCGCAGGAACTTGCGGAAAAGCTCGTCGCCTACGCCGCAAATCGCGGCGGCGCATGGGTCGCCATGGCGCGCTCGACGCTGATCGAGCCCGTGGCTTTGCTGATCGATGTCGCGGCGAACGAGTTCGCGCGCGACGCCGGCGATCCGCGCCAGATCGGG
>APMI01021212.1_pt1 | contig 10974 bp, 9 predicted proteins | sample 667938 | NCBI WGS metagenome assembly APMI01 (sample SAMN01084076, study PRJNA167559) | wastewater metagenome | biome: Wastewater | place: Denmark: Ejby Moelle, Odense | collected 2011-11-28 | reverse complement strand
ATCAACGAGTACCTGGTGCGTAACCCGGTCTCGACCTTCTTTTTTTCGGTTCAGGGCGATTCGATGCAGGGTGCAGAGATCTTCGACGGCGACATCCTGGTGGTGGATCGCAGTATCGCGCCTTCACATGGGCACATCGTCGTGGCTTTTTTAAATGGGGAACGGCTGGTCAAACGGCTGTATCGCCGAGGTGATCGAACTGCGCTGGTGGCGGAGAACCCGGCGTATCCGACCCTTGAGCTTCACGAGGGGGCCGAGTTAGTGATCTGGGGCGTCGTAGTGGGCAAGTTCAAGCGAATCGGGGCCTGAGATGCCGGTCTTCGCCCTAGTGGATTGCAACAACTTCTACGCGAGCTGCGAGAAGCTGTTCGATCCGGGCTTGAGGGACATCCCCATCGTGGTGCTCTCGAACAACGATGGGTGTGTGGTGGCCCGGTCTGCTGAGTCGAAGGCGCTGGGCGTGCCAATGGGGGCGCCGTGGTTCCAGTTGCAGGAACTGGCGAAACAGCACGGGATTCAGGCGTTCTCCAGCAACTATGCGCTGTACGCGGACATGAGCAGCCGCGTGGTGGAGATCCTCCGCGGCTTCACGCCGTCCCTGGAGGTGTACAGCATCGACGAGAGCTTTCTGGTGTTGGACGGCCTGCCGGGCAGCCTGGACGACATCGGCCGAGACATTCGCGAGCGCGTTGCGACGTGGGTCGGCCTTCCGGTGTGTGTCGGGATCGCCAGCACCAAGACCCTGGCAAAGCTCGCAAACCATGCGGCCAAGAAGGCCTTGGCGGGTCGCGATGGGGTGTGTGATTTCGGGGCGATGGGGCCGGATGAGCTATCCGCCCTGTTTGCGCGCATCCCGGTGGCCGAAGTCTGGGGTGTCGGCCGCCGCCTCGACGAACGGCTGGCTGAGCTACGCATTGGCACCGTGAAGGAACTGCGCGATGCGCCGCCGGCGTGGATTCGCGAGCGCTTCTCGGTGGTGCTCGAACGCACCGTGCGAGAGCTGAACGGGGTCTCGTGCCTGGATCTCGAGGATGTGGCGCCGGACAAGCAGCAGATCATGGCGAGCAGGTCTTTCGGCAATCCGGTGTTCGATCTCGACGGGCTGAGTGAGTCAGTAGCCAGTTACACGACCCGGGCCGCGGAGAAGCTGCGTGCCCAGCGCCATGTTGCCGGGGCGGTCACGGTGATGATCCGGAGCAATCCGTTCAAACCCTGGGAGCCGCAGTACAACCGCAGCGAGGTCGTCCCCCTTGCGGAGCCCTCGGCCGATACCCGAGAACTGATCCGGGCCGCGCTGGCCGGGCTGCGGCGCATCTATCGCGAGGGCTACGCCTACAAGAAGGCCGGTGTGATGTTGTGCGGTCTGGAGCCCCAGCAGCGCCGCCAGGGAAGCCTGCTGATCGATCCGGAGCGGGAACAACGATCGGCCGCGCTGATGCAGGCGATGGACCGAATCAACGAGAAGTGGGGGGGTGGCAGCTTGAGACCGCTCGCTACCGGATTTGATCCTGGGTGGCGGATGCGGCGGGAGAGGCTGTCTCCGGCGTGGACGACACGATGGGACGATCTACCGAGCGTCATCGCGTGAGCAACGTATAGACGAAATTCAAAGTTCGAAGAGATCACGTCACCGCCAGTCATGCCTCCGTGTGACACACACCTCCACCTGCCTCCCCAGTTAGAAGACGACACAGTCTGCGATCCGGCCGAACAGCGCCAGCCGCCACCAAGTCGTGGATACTTTGCATTCACGGCGGCGAGCAGGCGGCTGGCCAGGAAGACGCCGACACACTCATGCGAAACCTCCAACTCCAGGTAGGCCCTCGCGAATCCGGCTCCGAATTCAGACCGCTGCTAGAGGTGGCAGAGGACTTTAGGCGTAAGGCGGAGCCTCTGTACCTCACTGTTCACGGCTGTTGATGGACATCATCAGGTAATATTCCAAATAATTTTTACCCAGCCAGATACAGTCCCTCGCTAAGTCTCGATGAAAACGCTGACACCCCCATAGTGATCAGCACCTAATCGTTTTGCCCGAGATGATTATGGGATCTTCGTTGAGCTGGCCAAGACTCCAATCATTGGGAGGATGTGGATGTGGCATGACAATGAAACGACCGTTGACTACGTCAACTTTCGGCTGGTAGCGCGGGTTTGCGCTGACCTCATTCGAGACTCTGGTGGGGACCCCGTCTCGATTGGCATTTCCGGCGGATGGGGCGTCGGTAAGTCGTCCCTTGTCCGGATGATCGAGAGCGAGCTTTCGAGCACGGATACCGAGAAGAAGGACGATGAGGCCTCCCGAAGTGCCCGTCACGTTGTCGTGACCTTCAATCCGTGGCTCTACCAAGGCTTCGAGGATGCTCGGACCGCGCTCTTGCAGACGGTCGGCGATGCTGTACTCAAAGAGGCTAAAGACAGCGCTAACCTCCTCGATAAAGCCAAGAGCCTCGTCAAACGCATCAACGTACTTCGCTTAGCACAGCTCGGCGGAGATGTAGCAGCAACGCTCATCACCGGCGTTCCGCTCGGGCTCTTGGGCAAAACCGTGGATCTGGGAATGGCAGCATTCCAGAAGATGTCGACGGAGGACGCCACCGAAGCCGTCAAGAGCATTCCGGAGGCCACAAAAGGACTCTTAAAGGACGCCGAGCCGCTTTCTCTACCCAAGGAAATCCAAGGATTCCGAGACGAGTTGGAGGATCTGCTCGAGAAGCTTGGCGTGACCTTGGTGGTTTTCGTCGATGACCTTGATCGTTGCCTCCCGAAAACAGCCATCGCAACTCTCGAAGCGATTCGACTACTGCTCTTCTTGCGTCGCAGCGCCTTTGTCGTCGCAGCCGATGACGTATTTATCAGAGGAGCGGTGCGGGTCCACTTCGCAGGCACGGGCCTCTCGGATGAAGTTGCGACAAACTACTTTGACAAGCTTATCCAGGTTCCGCTCAGAGTTCCACGTCTAGGGCCCAATGAAACCAAGGCTTTCACCGCCCTCCTACTCCTTGAGCGTGAACGCAAAACCGGGAAATTGAGCGTCGCTAAATTTGCTGAAGCCCAAACCAAGGTGGAAGCCCGCCTGCGCGAGACATGGAAGGGGAAAGGAGTTGACCTCACGTTCCTGGAGAGCCTTGTGCCGGAGAAGGACAATCACCTTCTAGGTCTGATGGGCCTCGCGGAGCGGTTGGCACCTCTGCTATTCACGGCGAGTGCGGTGCAGTCCAACCCGCGACTAGTCAAGCGCTTCCTAAACACCGTTTACCTGCGACTCGCACTAGCGAGACCCCAAGGTATCGAGGTGGATGTGCAGGTCCTCGCAAAATGGCACCTACTGGAGCGCTGCGACGAAGCGCTGGCCGACGCTATTGCGAAGGGAGTCTCAGCCCAAGCTGATGGGCGGGTTTCAATGCTCAGCGAAGCGGAGCAACTTGTGCAGCAGGTCGATAGCAAGCTCCCGGAGGTCTTCGGCGACAAGCCGTTCGTGAGGGAGTGGCTTCAGCTTGCACCGGCTCTAGGGGACATGGACCTTCGGCCATTGCTTCACCTGAGCCGGGACTCCTCGGTTCGGGACTTCGGTACGGACGACCTTTCCGTTGAGGGACGAGTACTCATGGAGGCTCTCCGCACAGCGAGAACCAGTAGCACGTCTCTCACTGAGCAGATCCGATCTGCTGGCGAAACACAGGCAGGCCTAGCAATGGTCAGGGCATGGGAGGCTCGTCGCCCTATCAGAGACTGGAGCAAGGCGGAGGAAGTCACGATGCTCGTCGAAGTCTGCAAGACTTTTCCATCCGCGGGCCCTCGCGCGGCTTCACTCCTCGCGCAGGCCCCCTGCGCCAACCTGGCCCCGAGCCTTGTACCAAGGTTAGTGCCACAAGCCTGGACAAAAGACGTGATCGCTAAGTGGGCCGCTGACCCTCGAACGCCAGTTCTGGTAAAACGAGCTATCCAAGGAAAGATCAGCTAATGGGTACCTCGACGTCAAGTACTGGCGCAGGTTCTGGGTCTCCGTTTGACCCACCCTGGTTGGACTCTGCCAGCGGAAGTATCGACTCCGGACAAGCAGATGCATTGATCGCGCCGGGAGACGGAGGTGCGGAGGCAGGCGGAGGCGAAACTGCGCCTCCGTCTGAGGGCCCCACTCTGGCTCCTCCAGCTCGCTATCAGGAGGCTAGGCGCTTACTTACCGGTTTTGCCAAGACCGGAAATGGCTCAGACCTTCGCCGCGGTATCGGGAGCTTCGTCCGCAAGGGAATGGGAGGCTCGGCCCGGGCTGCATCGCGGATGCAGACAACGTCGACAGCAGCCGCCTCGTTGGGTGGCTTTCTTTCCGCTCTACGTGATGGCGGAGACTCGAGCATCAGCACTTGGGCAGAGTCCCTCAAGCAGCGTCAGCTGTCTGCCAGCGATATAGCGCTTGAAGTAGTCAAGAAGCTGGTTCCTGGCGGCGGGAGCATTGACGAGGAAGCAGCGAAGAACGCCATGGAGCTCGCAATCTCCAAATTGTATGAGGTGACCCCAGACGTGGACATCTTTCGCCTATCGGATGATCAAATTTCAAATGTCATGGCCTACACCATCGCATTTGACGTCTTCAACCGCGTACAACTTGAGCTAGGCCGAGTCTTCGAAAAACTAAAGTACTCCGCACGCGTCGTTCAGGAGCGTTTCAGTCAAGCACTGGACTACATCACTACGGTGGTCGAGGAGGCGATGTGTAGCGCAAGATCGGGGACAAATGCCCGAACCATGCGCGAGGTCGCAAATCACGCTCTCCAGCAAGCTCTGTTCGTCTTCGGTGAAGCATGAAAGTCATTTGCACCAGCTTCGATGAGCGCCCTCGCAGCATTCCAGCCGGCAGCCGGGTCTTTACCTTTTTTCATCCATCAGATGTCGCAGGAACGGAGCGCATCGCCAACGGCTGGCCACGGGAGCTGGCTTCCGCTGGATACTCGCCCGGCGTTGAGGTGTGGGACTTCGTTCTTTTTGGCTTTGCTGTGTGTGCTGCTGATTCCACAGTGCTTCGAAAAAAGACTGCCGACGGATGGACACGGAACATAGAACTTGAGGTAACCCTAAACAACCCCGGGGTCTGGAACGAAGTAAGGCACGATGCAGAAGAGATGTTGCGCGTGCTCACGGGCGATTTCTGGACATTGCAATTTCGAGCTGGTGGCCCACCTCCGCCACGAGGTCAGCGTCAGCTCTGCGACCGAGACTGTGTTGCACTGCTATCCGGTGGACTCGATAGTCTAGTGGGAGGTATCGATGCAGTAGCGCGTGGTCGGCACCCCATCTTCGTCTCCCAACTTGCCTTTGAAGACTCAGAACGACAGCTCCGCTTCGCCAAAGCACTTGGTGGAGAAGATTGGCACCAGCAGTGGAGCCATCGGATCGATCCTGCATCTCCTCGCGAGACCTCTACCCGCGCCAGATCGATGGGGTTCTACGCACTCGCAGTGCTGGCGACGTCGCTGCTGACCGTCCAGCATCCAGAAATCTTGGTGCCTGAAAATGGGTTCATCAGTTTGAACCCCCCGCTGGTTCCAGGGCGCATGGCAAGTCTCAGCACGCGGACTACCCATCCCCAGTTCATGCGCCTGTTACAGGGTCTGCTGAACAACGTCGGAATCTCAGCGAGGCTTCAAATGCCCTACCAGTTCAAAACCAAGGGAGAGATGATGGGCGAGTGCCTAGATCAAAGGCTGCTCGTCCAGTTCGCTTCAGAGAGCACCAGTTGCAGTCGGTTTCGTACATACAATCGTACGCACTGTGGCCGGTGCGTTCCGTGCATGGTTCGCAAGGCAGCGTTCCTACAATGGGGTCAGCCTGACGAGACAACTTACAAGTTCCGTACGCTGGCCGGAGCGGCGAAGTCAGCTGCGGATGACCCCATGGCTCTCGCATGTGCTGTGTTGCGGTCCGAGTCTCATGGCATCGATGCATTCCTTGGTGCGGCACTATCGTTCGCTGACATTGATGAACGAGCCCAATATCGCCGAATGGCTCAGACAGGCCTGACTGAACTCGGAGCGCTCTTGAGAAGGGATGGCGTACTCTGATGGACTTCCACTGCCATCTGGACCTCTACCCCGACGCCAAGAACTTGTACGCCGAGACCGTCAGGAGGCGGCTTTTCGTCTGGTTGGTGACGACAAGTCCAAAGGCGTACGAGGCCACTTCGCGAGTCTTGCCCCAGACCGAACTCATACGTATTTCACCAGGAATACATCCTGAAGTGATCGGACAAAAGGCGTCGGAGTTGCCCCTCCTGCTTGAGCAAATCGACCGATGCGAGCTAGTTGGGGAGGTTGGTCTTGACGGATCACCTCGGTACTCCGCTCTGTTCTCCCTTCAGCAGAACGTGTTCGATGCGACAGTCAGGCGATGCACAGAGGTAGGCGGCAGAGTTTTGAGCATCCACTCAAGAGCCGCCGCACGCGAAGTACTGGACGTATTAGAGGGGAGTCCGGGTTTCGGCACTGCGGTCTTACATTGGTTTACGGACTCCCCGACTCAGCTGGCCAGAGCGGTAAAGCTTGGTTGCTGGTTCAGCGTGGGGCCAGCTATGTTCTCATCGGCAAACGGGCGGAAGCTGGCGAAAGCAATGCCTCGAGAACGTGTCGTCGCGGAGAGCGACGGTCCATTTGCGAAGGTTGACGGTGTGCCAGTACCACCTTGGGAGGCGCTAGATGCAGCCGCGGGGCTTGCAAAAGCTTGGAGCATATCCGTCGATAGCGCCCGAGCACAACTTGTGTCAAACGGAGAACAACTCATCAAGAAGATGTCGAAACTGCGGCTCGATCACTAAGCAAGCGATGCGGCCCAAACACCTACCCAGTACTCAAATACCTAAGGCTAGCGCGAGTCACAGTCCTCGAACAGAGATCTGCCACACATCTCAGGCATCCTTCACAAGGGAACCAGCGCTCTTGGCCAGGTTTCGGTATAGCGTGGCGCGCGAAACACCAAGATGTTCCGCAACCTCAAGCGCTGGCCGACCGGCATCAAGGAGTTGCTTCGCCGCTGCGATTTTTAAATCAGACATTTTCGGCTTGCGCCCCCCTTGCCGGCCCCCTGCACGGGCAGCCGCCAACCCGGCATTTGTGCGCTCACGGATAAGCTCGCGCTCCATCTGCGCAAGAGCTGCCATCACGTGAAAAAAGAAGCGGCCTGCTGGCGTGGAGGTGTCGATACCGTCGGTCAGCGATCGAAACTGAACACCTCGTTCTTGAAGTGCGCCTACAAGATCAATGAGCCCCTTCACCGTACGCCCTAGACGGTCGAGCTTCCAGACCACCAGAATGTCACCGTCACGTGCGTACGCGAGTGCGTCATCAAGGCCAGGGCGAGTTTTCACGGCGCTCACTTTGTCAGTGAACAGCTTCTCTACGCCAGCTCGGCGCAAGGCATCGAGCTGCAACTCGAGGTTTTGGTCTTCGGTAGAGACCCGTGCGTAACCGACCAACATGAACGACCCCTAAATGTCTCAAAATCCATCTAAGTATAGGCGCATGAGACGCTGATAACGAGATGAGATTTCGAGACAATCGGAGCTGGTTTTTTACGGGAAGCAGACTGATCGAGCAGCTCGTCTCAAAAATGAACGTTTGTGAGACGAGAATGATCCCTACGCTACAGTCACGAGGCACTCAAGGCGCCAGAGGACAATCGTCACTTGCGACACCTACCCGCATTCCGAATATGCGTCGCCACGACTTGTCAGATGGGGGTCGATTCAAAGGTTGTCGTCGCCCCCCGCCACTGGTGTGGAGGTGCAGACGACCTCAGTCCACACAGCAATGAAGGTTGGCCAGGGTTGCTCATATAGAACCGCGCTGGCACCGGCCCTCGCCGGCCTGGTCAGCCGACGTTGCTCGCCTGGAAGCTGAGCCAGCCCCCTCACCACCAGCACAGGAGGGCGTTGGACCATCACCTATCCCGAGAGAGGCCCGCACAGCTCTACAAGTATCGAGGAACGGCTTCCAGGTGATCGAAGTCACACCCACCTCAGAAGGCGGGGTACGGACGCCCAAGGCTTGAACAGCAACCGAGGCTGGCAAAGGCTGCCGAAGCACAATGGCGCCGGCATTCGCCGGCCTGGTCAGCCAACTGTGCGCGTCTGGCGGTGAAACAGCGTCCTTCGCCGCCGTCACAGCTGGGTGTCGGACCTTCAAAAGTCCCGAGACATGCGTTGAACCAAGCTGACCAGGTGGCCAACGCCTCCCATGCCGCTACGAGACGACATAACACCCAAAGACTGAAAGGAAACAGTGGCTGGCGCAGAACCGCCACGGCGCAGGCATTCGCCGGCCTGGTCAGCCGCTTTTACGCGATGAGCTATCGCCTCTCACCGCCAGTGCCGTAGTGCGTTCAGCCCTCAGGTGTCCCGAGATATGCGCGTGGTTCCAACCCAGCCGCTGCGGGCTTTATGCATACCTCAAGATGGCTTCCCGCTGATCGACGTTACACCCACTTTAAAGGGGGGTGTGCGTACGCCCGGAGCTCAAACGGCGAAGTGGCTGGCCAGGGCTGGCAACGCAGAACCGCACCGGCCCCAGCATTCGCCGGCCTGGTCAGCCGACTTTAAATGTCTGTGAGCGTCAGCAGCGCCTACCCAGCCCGTGGAGCACGGAAGCCATGTCTTCAGACGTCCCAAAACATGCACGCGTGGTTCACACAACAACCGCCATGGACTCTACGTATATATCGAGACGACTTATAGGTGATCGCCCCCTGTCGCGGCTAGACGATAGGCAAACAACCGGAGGCCCAGCGGAAACGGAGGCTGGCCAAGGCAGCCGGCACAGATCCCACCACCGACGAAGGCACTGGCCGGCAAGGACACCCGCTTTAGGACATGAGTGAACGGAACCAGCGCCCACCAGGCATACGCATCAGATTGCTGGATCCATAGCTGTCCCGATATGTGTGTTGAACCAGGCTGGCCATGTGGTTGACGCCGAGCCGTGCGCATTCTGGAAAAACGGAGCTATACAGGGGGGCACCTCTCCCATCGCGGAGCTGCGCCAGTCCTCCTCCCCTCAGCTGCACCTCACCTCTTAAGATTTGTCGCGCCGGGGCGTAGTGGTAGAGAACGCTTCGCCCAAAAGGGGGGCTAAGTAGGTTAGAAAAGGTTACTAAGGCTAGGGAGCGCGTATATATGGCGTAAACGCCTTATCCGCAAGGGGAAAAACATATAAATATCATAATTAATCTGTGGAGTTCATGCCTTAAAGCTGTGGAGTTATTGCTATCTGGCTGTGAAGTTCATGATTTTCGTCTGCAAAGTTCAACCCTGCTTTCACGAGCAGCCTTGTCCCAAGACATCCAGATCTCGAAATTTATCTCCGGCATTGAGCCTCCTCCTGCCTATACAGAGACTCTACCCTCATTATTTTCGAACATGACTCATACCAACCGCGCCCCTCGGCACTCTGCTCACACGTTCCAAGGGAGCGCTCCCGCACCTCGGCACCTTACTCAACAGCTCTACGCACGTTGCGACGAGCACGGCATTACCAGCTCGGAGATGCGGTGCCTGCTCGAGCCCAGCTTTATCCGCACCACCTCGGAAGGTACTTGCCATGACGACTAAGCGCCGCCAGAACCTTGCCGATCGAGCCACTAAACTGCGTGATCTTGCGGAGCGTACGTCGGACGCTGCCATGGTGTGCCCTCCGGGCTTCCAGCTTATCCCGCTCGAGGCCGCTGAAGAACTCAACGACGAAGCGGACCGGCTGGATCGGAGGGCGGCAGCTTCCGCTGAACCGGAGCCTGCTGTTTTGGTGCTGCCGGAGACTGCAACGAATCAAGAACTCTCGAAAGCTCGTACTCGACAGTCCACTCGGAGAGGTCGTGAGGTATTCCTGCCGAACTGGTCAAGCGTAACTCGAGGGTTGCCGGACGCGTTCTTGCGCACCGCCCTTTTTTCGACCAGTTCGAGTATCCAAAGATCAAACCACCAGGTTCTCGAAGGCGACAAGTCGCTCATCATCGCCAACGAAGTGATCGCTTCGATGAACAACCTGCGCTTCCTGTACAGCGGCTACCGACTCTGTCAGTTTGATCGTCAGGTCTACGCGACTTGCCTCGACTACTACCGAGAACAACCTCTGGCACCACTCGACTGCGCGAAGCAGGTTCGAACAAGCTACTACGAGTTCGCCAAAAGGATGGGGGGCACTCATAACGCCAAGACGTACGTCGGGATCCGGGCAAGTCTACTAAGGCTGAGCTTCGCTCAGATTCGAATTCGAAGCGATCGACTGGACATCGAAGTCCCAAAGCTTCTCGCGGTTAATTTCGATGACGGCTCTGCCAGCGGCGAGTTGATGGGTGCTGATACCCTGGCGCTCTGTGTAACAGAACCGGTGGCAGAGTTGTTTGGCGTCGCAGCCTGGACTGCGATAGACCTGCCGGCTGTCGACTATGACGGCTTGCGTGGCTGGCTTGGCAGCTTCTATGCGACCCACGACAGGGCAAAGTGGCTCCCGATGGAGATGCTCTACCAACTATCAGGCTACGAATCAAAGATGAGCAACTTTCGTGACAGCCTGATCAAAGCTCTGGACAAGCTCAAGTCACTTGATACTCCCCAGTGCAGTCGAGTCGTACGCTACAGTTTCGGCACGTACCTGGACAAGGAAACGGGCAAAGAGAAGGAGAACGTGATCGTCTATTTGGAAGGATGGCGGCAGCACTGACTCGCTGAGGGAGTCACAGGTGTTCAGTCGTCAGCACTGTCAAGCCGAAGGTCTTGGCGACTGTCCCTGTGCCCCGCTCGTTAAGCTGCACGGGCCCCACCAAGGTTTCCTTCTGCCCCTCCCCGAAGGTGCCAGCCGGTGTTGGGGCGGAGGCTGGAGAAGCCGGACGATGGGTGATATCTACAATAACCCATACATTTTGATGCCTCACTGTCCGTACCGGTTTAAAACTGACCAGGTGTACCGGTTGAATTTTGACCAGGGGCGATAG
>APMI01026101.1_pt1 | contig 10977 bp, 9 predicted proteins | sample 667938 | NCBI WGS metagenome assembly APMI01 (sample SAMN01084076, study PRJNA167559) | wastewater metagenome | biome: Wastewater | place: Denmark: Ejby Moelle, Odense | collected 2011-11-28 | reverse complement strand
GACTGGGCAGCCACCGCGAAGGCGGTCGGCCCGAGCGTCGTGGCGATCACCGTGGCCAGTGCCCAGGGCGAGGGGCAGGGCTCCGGCGTCGTCATCGACACTGCCGGGCACATCCTCACGAACAACCACGTCGCCGTCGGGGCGGGCCCGTCCGCGACGATCACGGTGACCCTCTCCGATGGGCGGACCTACCCGGCCAAGATCGTCGGCACCGACCCCACCACCGACTTGGCCGTCCTCACCCTGCAGAACCCCCCGAGCGACCTCACCCCGATCAGCTTCGGCGACTCCGATGGCCTGGCGGTCGGCCAGCCCGTCATGGCCATCGGCAACCCCCTCGGCCTGGCCGGCACGGTGACCACCGGGATCGTCAGCGCCCTCAACCGGCCGGTGTCCACCGGGTCCGACAGCTCGGCGCGGGGTTCCGCCGGCGAACCCGTGGTGACCAACGCCATCCAGACTTCGGCGGCGATCAACCCGGGTAATTCCGGCGGGGCTCTCGTCACCGCGAACGGTCAGCTCATCGGGATCAACAGCTCGATCGCCTCGCTCGGCTCGTCCCAGAGCTCGACGCAGAGCGGGAACATCGGTATCGGCTTTGCCATCCCCTCGAACGAGGCCAAGGCCATCGCCGAGCAGCTCATCGCCACCGGGGCCGCCAAGCATGCCTACCTTGGCGTGTCGTCGGCGGACGGCACGGTCACCGAGAACGGCACGCAGCGGGCCGCGGCCCTGGTCCGCTCGGTGAGCGCGAACACGCCGGCGGCCACAGCGGGGCTGCAGAGCGGCGACGCCGTCGTCGCCCTCGACGGCAAGCGGGTCGACAGCTCGCTCGCCCTCGTCGCGGCGATTCGCGAACACGACGTCGGCGACACGGTCACCCTCACCGTGGTCCGCGGCGGGTCACGTCGAGACATCTCGGTCACCCTCACGGCCCGACCTGCCGGCTGACTGTGAGATTCGGCGGTGGTGCCAGCACCACCGCCGAATCGGTCCGCAACACCATCGAAGTGGACCGCCGCGCCGGTTAGCGTGGCGATATGGCCCACCCGCGGCATACCGCCACCGACGAGGCGCCGGCGCGTTTGACCTTCGCCAACGTCGGACGTTGGGATGCCCTGTTGCATGTGGCCACCGGCGCCCTCGTCGGAGCGGTGGCGTTCCCGACGATCGTCGCCTTGCTGTCCACCGGCGTCGCACTCATCCCGACGATCGTCGGGGCGCTCGTCGTCGCCACGCTCACCATCGTCGTCAACGATGTGCTCGCGATGCTGCACCGGTCGAGATTCCGCGCGCTGCTCGGCCTGCACATCCCGGCACCGCGCCGACCGGCAGGTCCGTGGTGGCCATGGTTGACCCGCTCGCTGACCTCGGCGACGTTCTGGCGGTCGTTGGCCTACAACGGATTCGCCGGGATGCTGAGCCTCGTCGCCGGCGTCGCCCTCGCCGCCTGGTTCGGGGCCGCCGTCGCCGCAGCCACGACGTTCTTTCATCCCAGTCAGACCTCGTGGCCATTCTCGGGCCAGGGGTCGGGCTCCCTGGGGACGACCCTGCTTGGCCTCGTCGGGATCTTCGTCGTGCCGATGATGGCCCGGGCCGTCGCCTACGGTGATGCGGCGCTGGCCGCCCTGTTGCTCGGGCCTGGTCGCGAGGAGGCCTTCGACCGGCGAGTCGGGCAGCTGGCCCGCTCCCGGACCGAGGTCGTCGCCGCCGCCGACGCCGAGCGGCGCCGGATCGAGCGGGACCTGCATGACGGGGCCCAGCAGCGGCTCACCGCCCTCGCGATGAACCTCGGGATCGCCAAGGCCACCGTGCCCGACCTGTCGGAACCGGCCCGCAAGGCCCTCGACGACGCCCATAGCGAGGCCAAACTGGCCCTCACCGAGATCCGCGGGATCGTCCGCGGCCTGCACCCGGCCGTCCTCGACGACCGGGGTCTGGATGCGGCGCTGTCCGGCCTCGCGGGCCGCTCCCCCGTGCCGGTGACGCTCGACGTGCACCTGCACCCGAGGCCTCCCCGCGAGGTCGAGGCCGTGGCCTACTTCGTCGTGTCCGAGGCGTTGACCAACGCGGCCAAGCATGCCGCCGCGTCCCGCGTCGACGTCGGCGCGTGGACCGACGGACCCTGGCTGCGGCTGCGGGTCGTCGACGACGGGATCGGCGGCGCGGACCCGAGTCGCGGCACCGGACTGACCGGGCTCCGCCAACGGGTCGCCTCGCTCGACGGGCGCCTCACTGTCGAGAGCCCACTCGGGGGTCCCACGGTGCTGGAGGTGACTCTGCCGTGCGCGTCGTGATCGCCGAGGACTCGGCCCTGCTTCGCGAGGGGATCGTCCGACTGTTGGCTGTGGCCGACATCGACACGGTCGCCGCCGTCGACAACGCCGAGGCCCTCCTGCAGGCCGTCGAGGCCCACCGGCCGGACCTGGCCCTCGTCGACGTCCGGATGCCGCCGACGTTCAGCGACGAGGGCGTCCGAGCCGCGTTGACGATCCGCTCCCGGTGGCCGGAGACGGCGTTGCTCATCCTCAGCCAGTACGTCGAAGAGCGCTATGCCACCGAACTGCTCACCGGCTCGACCCGCTCCGTCGGGTACCTGCTCAAGGACCGGATCGCCGACGTCGAGGAGTTTCTCACCGCGGTGCGCCGGGTGGCCGCCGGCGGGACCGCGCTGGACCCCGAGGTCGTCGCCCAGTTGCTCGTTCGCCGCGTCGGCAGCCCCGTCGATCGCCTCACCCCCCGCGAGCACGACGTGCTGGCCCTCATGGCACAGGGGCTGTCCAACGCCGGGATCGCCGAGGCCCTCGTGGTCAGCGAGAGCGCCGTCGCCAAGCACGTCAACTCCATCTTCGCCAAGCTCGACGTCTCCGAGCCGGCCAACCCGCACCGCCGCGTGCTCGCCGTCCTGCACTTCCTGGCCTCCACGAAGGACCTGTGATGACCACGACCGCCGACTATCCCCCCGTCACGCGCCGCGCGGCATACGACCCGCAGCGACCGGTCCCCGAGCGCCCGGCGTGGGTGTTCGTCGGGCTCGTCGTCGTCGGCGCGGTCCTGTTCGCCGCCGGGTTCACCACGTGGGACGCCGTCGGGCGTCAGTCGGTCACCGACCAGGCCACCTTCGCTGCGGTCGACACGGTGGACCTGCGCGACCTGGGCCCGACGTCGGTGACGCTGGTCGGTTCCGATCGCGCGGACGTGCTGCTCACCCGGACGATCTCCTGGCGCGGGACCGATCGGCCAGCACGGGCCGAACGGGTCGAATCAGGCTCTCTCGTCGTCGAATCGCCGTGCCGGGCGTTGGACGGCTGCTACGCCGACTACCGCCTCGACGTGCCTCGCACCGTGGCGGCCCGGGCGTCCCTGTCCTCCGGTCGAGTGGAGGCCCGGGCGTTGGCGAGCGTGTCGGCGCATGCCGTGAGCGCCACCATGACCATCGAGGACGTCGCCGGCGCGGTCACCGCGGAGACCTCGAGCGGGTCGTTGACGGTATGCCGCGTCGCCGGCGAGGTGTCGCTGCGGACGACCTCCGGCGACATCTCCGCGTGCGGCCTCGGGGGGTCACGGGCGACCCTAGAGACCACGTCGGGCACCGTGAGCGCGGGCTTTACCGGGCCGGTCGAGCGCATCGACGCGCGGTCGACGTCGGGCACCGTGCACGTCACCGTGCCGGACGCGGCATACGACGTGCGGACCTCGACCCGATCCGGCGGCCAGCGCGTCCAGGTACGTACCGACCCGGCGGCGCCCGGCAAGATCACCGCGACGACGACGTCGGGAAGCATCCGGATCGACTCGTAGCGCCGCTCGGCCGGGCCAAAAATGCGTTGACAGCACCGCCGGAGCGGAGTAAGAAAGCACCTCCCCCACTCCTCGGAGGTGCCTCACCATGCCCGCCGACGCCCACCCTCCCGATCCGCCCTCGACCGACCCCGCAGCCCGCCGCACCGCCACTGCCACTGCCGCTGCCGCTGCCACCGATCCGACGCTCGCCGCCGAACAGCGCTACCTCGCCCACGCCCGGGCGCAACTGGACCGGATGCGGCGCAAGACCGAGGCCCAGCGCGACCAGGCCGTCGCGGGGAACACGGTGTCCGCCGAGTTCCTCGCCCTCACCCTGCATGCCCGGGCCAAGGCCCTCGTCGACGACCCGAGCACGGCGCTGTTCTTCGGACGGCTCGACCTCGAGCACGACGCCGAGGGGGCGACCAGGTGGTACGTCGGGCGCCGCCATGTCAGCGACGAGGACGGCACTCCCCTGGTCATCGACTGGCGCGCCGAACTGTCCGGGGCGTTCTACCGGGCCAGCCGCACCGAGCCGATGGGGGTGCGACGGCGACGGCGATACGGGGTCGACCGAGGCCGGCTCACGGCATACGAGGACGAACACCTGCACGACGCCACCGAGAGGATGCAATCAAGCGCCATCCTGCAGCGTGAGATCGAGCGTCCACGAGTCGGACCGATGCGCGACATCGTCGCGACGATCCAGCCGGAGCAGGACGAGATCGTCCGCGCCGACCCGACCCGCACGGTCTGCGTCCAGGGAGCGCCAGGGACCGGCAAGACCGCGGTCGGCCTCCACCGGGCGGCCTGGCTGCTCTACGCCCATCGGGAACGGCTGCGCCGCACCGGGGTGCTCGTCGTCGGCCCGAACGCGGCGTTCCTCGACCACATCGGCGCCGTCCTGCCCGCACTCGGCGAGCTCGATGTGCGGCATACGACGGCGGCGGGCCTCGTCGGGTCGGTACCGGTTCGCGGCAGCGACCCCGTCGCCCGCGCCCACCTCAAGGGCGACGCGCGCATGGCCCTCGTCCTGCGCCGGGCCGTGTGGTCGCGGATCGGCACCCCGACAGAGCCGCTCGTCGTGCCCCGGGGCGCCCGCAAGTGGCGCGTTTCCACGCACCAGGTCGAGCGCATCGTCGCCGAACTGCGCGGGCGCAAGGTCAGCTACCGCGCGGCCGCGGCCATGCTCCCCCAGCGGCTGGCCCACCACGTCCTGCTCGACATGGAGCGCGGCGGCGAATCCCCGGACGACCGGGTCCAGGACGTGGTCGCACGCAGCACCGCGGTCCGCGCGTATGCCGGTGGGCTGTGGCCCGCCGTCGACCCCCGGGTCGCACTCGCCGCCCTGCTGTCGGACCCGGGCGAGTTGGCGCGGCACGCCGAGGGGATCTTGAGCGAGGGCGAACAACGGATCCTGGTGTGGGACAAGCCCCCTCGGACCCGCAGCGCGATCCGCTGGTCGGCCGCGGACGCCGTGCTGCTCGACGAACTCGCCGATCTCGTCCACCGCACGCCGAGCCTCGGGCACGTCGTGCTCGACGAGGCACAGGACCTGTCTCCGATGCAATTGCGCGCCGTCGGCCGCCGCTGCTCGACCGGGGCCGCGACAGTGCTCGGGGACATCGCCCAGGGCACCACCCCATGGGCGACCGACTCGTGGGACGTCGCCCTGTCGCACCTGGGCAAGCCCGACGGGCACATCGAGGTGCTCGACCGCGGATTCCGCGTCCCCGGGGCCGTCATCGACTTCGCCGCCCGGTTGTTGCCGCACGTCGCGCCGGGGCTCGGCACGCCACGGTCGGTCCGCGAGAACCCGGGGCGCCTCGACGTGCGCCAGGTCGACCCCGCCGGCCTGCACGCTGCACTCGTCGAGGCCGTCCAGCGCCTGCGCGCGGACCCCGGGTCGGTGGGCGTGGTCGTCGCCGACGCGGCGACCTCCCGCACGAGTGCCCTGCTGACCGCCGCCGGGATCGAGCACGGAGTGCTCGGGGCCGACCACGGGGATGTCGAGCACCAGGTCGCTCTCGTCCCCGCGACCGTCGCGAAGGGCTTGGAGTTCGACCGGGTGCTCGTCGTCGAACCGGCCCAGATCGCTGCCGCAGAGCCAGATCGGCGCACCGGACTTCGCCGCCTCTACGTCGTGCTCACCCGCGCCGTGTCCGAACTCGTCGTCCTCCACGGTCTGGACCTCCCGCCGGAACTGTCCGACGCCGCCTGAGCCGCGCCCGCCTGGCACACTGCACTGGTATGCCGGCCCTGGTCTCCTGGTGGATCCGCGACCTCGCCCAACTCGGCCCCCACGCGAACCCGGACGCCGTGCAGGCGATCGCCGCCGAACTGCTGGGCCGCTGGGCCGAACCGCACCGGCGTTACCACCGAACCCGCCACCTCGTCGAGGTCTTCTGGGCCGTCGGCGAGCTCGTCGACGTCGCGGCCATCGACACTCGTGACGGCGTGCTCGCGCGGGTCGCCGGTTGGTTCCACGACGCCGTGTACGACCCCAGCGCGCCGCCCGGAGCCAACGAGGCGGCCAGCGCCCGGCTCGCCGATCAGCGCCTCGGGGCCTTGGCCGTCGCTCCGGCCGATGTCGCGACGGTGTCCGCCCTCGTGCTGCTCACTGCCGCCCACGAGCCGACGTCATCCACCGGAGCAGACCGTCTGGTGAGATCGGCATTCCACGACGCGGACCTGTGGATCCTCTGCGCGGAGACCGCACGGTTCGACGAGTACTGCGCACAGGTGCGCGAGGAGTACGCCCACGTGCCGGAGGCGGCATACCGGGCCGGCCGGTCCGCGATCCTCGGCGAGTTCGCCCGCCGTCCCCGCCTTTACGCGACGGACCACGCGCACGTGCACTGGGAACCGTCCGCCCGGGTCAACCTCGATCGTGAACTGGCTCGCCTGGCACCCGAGAACCCATGATGTGAGCCGCGAGCGGCCACCAGAAGAGGTGCTCGCACAGCTCGCGGAACCGAAGCCGGCCAACCCACTGGGCCCCGTCGACATCGTCGGCGCCGACGGTCAGTTCCGGGCGCCGCTGCGCGACTCGCGCCCTGAAGACCTGCACGTAGGGCCGGCGATAGGCCCAGTGGTCCGGCTCGGACACCTCGATCCGCTCGTACCCGCACCGGCTCAGGGCGGTGGGTTCGACGACGAGCCCGCTCTCCTCGGCGAGTTCCCGCAGGGCGCACTCGAGCACCGATTCGGTCCCCTCGCGCCGCCCGCCCGGGCAGTCCCAGGTCGCCCGCCGCACGCTGCGCACGACGAGGATGTCCCCCCCGGCGTCTTCGACGATCGTCGCTGCCGCGCTGGTGGCCCGGTCCGGGCACGGCCGATGCGAACCGACGAGGTCGATGTCGGCGATGACCCCTTCGCCGATGGACACGCGCAGGTGCCGCGCCAGGCCCTGCTCGCCCTTGTGCTTGCGCAGCCGCAGCCCGCTGGCGTTGAGCCGGCGGACCAGTTCCGATCGCGACACGGTCAGCGCGCCGGCGGCCAACACCGCGGCATACTGCTCACGCGCGACGTCGTAGTGGTCACCGTCCCAGGCGCGGGGGGACACGCCGGCGACGCTCGCGAAGGCATGCAGCTCCTCGTATGCCGTGTCGCTCACCAGGTGCGCGAACACGGTCCCGTGGGCCGGCCACAACGGCGTGTCGATGAGGATCATCGGGGCCCACGGTAGGCCCTGTGGACAAATCGAGCAGGGTCATGTGACCGATGCCTACCGTCGGGGCAGTGGCCGGACGACCCGTCGGCCCGACCCCAGGAGGACACCATGGCGTTTAGCGTCGACACCGAACAGATCGGCACCGCGGCCTCGGATATCGCCCGGATCGCCGGCGACATCGAGACCTCGGTCGCGGCGATGATGGCCCGGCTCACCGGTCTGCAGTCCACGTGGTCCGGGGCGGCGGCCACCGAGTTCCAGGGCGCCGTCACGGACTGGCGGGCCACCCAGACCCGGGTGCGGGAGAACCTCGCGACGATCGGCACGCTCACCGCCCGCGCGGGCACGAGCTACGCGCACGTCGAGGACGGGGTGCGGTTGCTGTTTCGGCGCTGAGCTTCGTGCCGCGCCAGGCCCCGGCGACCTTAGGCGGTGCCACGCCCCCATTCGGGCCGCAGCCGCTCGGTCGAGTCGGCCTCGACGGCTCCGGGCAGGGCGAGCAGGTCCTCGACCAGCCGGTCTGACCCGCCGACGATCGTCGCGCACAGGTCGACCTCGGTGCCCAGGCACCAGGCTCGGCTCCGGGGCCACATGAGGTTCGGCGACTGGACGCCCGACGCCCCCGCCTCGAGCTCGCCTAGGTCGTCCACGGAGGCCGCGAACAACAGGTAGGCCCGACCGGGAATCGTCAACCGAGGCGCGCGGAGCACCGCCTCGGCGAATGCCGGCGGGGCGGGTGGCTCGTCAGCCGTCGACTCGAGGGCGGCGACGGCCGGGGAGCCCCGCAGCCACCCCCAGCCCTCCCACAGACCGGCGACGCAGTCACCCGGATCCGCCGTATGCCGCGCCAGGACAGCCCCGATCGCCTCGGCGGTCGGCTCGTCCAGACAGCCCGGCGACCCGGCCGGTCGGTCGGTACCCGAGTCGCCGGCGCGACCGTGCGGGACGACGGCACACCGAGGCCACTGCGCGCCGACCACCCAGCCGACCGTCCCGATCCGCCCGGTGAACGGCACCAACCACGCCCCTCGGACGCCGGCAGGGGCGTGAGGTCTGGCCACGAACGGTGCACGGACGGCATACCGTCATCGTGCCGGGACGCACTGTGGGGCGGCCACCCGGTTTCCCGGACGACCGCCCCACGGATGCTGCGGTGGGCGGGACGAGGTCAGAAGTCCATGCCGCCCATGCCACCGTCGCCACCGGGCATGGCCGGCGGGGCCTTTTCCGGCTTGTCGGCGATGACGGCCTCGGTGGTGAGGAACAGCGCGGCGATCGACGCGGCGTTCTGCAGCGCCGAGCGGGTGACCTTGACCGGGTCGATGATGCCCGCCTTGACGAGGTCCTGGTATTCGCCGGAGGCGGCGTTGAGTCCCTCGCGGGCGTCCTTGAGGTTGCGGACCTTCTCCGCGACGACGCCGCCCTCGAGACCGGCGTTGACGGCGATCTGCTTGAGCGGAGCCTCGCAGGCGACCTTGACGATGTTCGCCCCGGTGGCCTCGTCGCCCTCGAGCGAGAGCCCGGCGAAGGCCGCCTTGGACGCCTGGATGAGCGCGACGCCACCACCGGCGACAATGCCCTCCTCGACCGCGGCCTTGGCGTTGCGGACGGCGTCCTCGATGCGGTGCTTGCGCTCCTTGAGCTCGACCTCGGTCGCCGCGCCCGCCTTGATGACGGCGACGCCGCCGGCGAGCTTGGCGAGGCGCTCCTGCAGCTTCTCGCGGTCGTAGTCGGAGTCGGTCTTCTCGATCTCCGCCTTGATCTGGGCGATCCGCCCCTCGATCGCGGCGCGGTCGTCCGAGGCCTCGACGATCGTCGTGTCGTCCTTGGTGACGACGACCTTGCGGGCCCGACCGAGCAGGTCGAGGTCCGCGCTGTCGAGCTTGAGGCCGACCTCCTCGGAGATGACCTGGCCACCGGTGAGGATGGCGATGTCGCCGAGCATGGCCTTGCGCCGGTCACCGAAGCCCGGGGCCTTGACGGCCACCGACTTGAAGGTGCCGCGGATCTTGTTGACCACGAGGGTCGCCAGGGCCTCGCCGTCGACGTCCTCGGCGATGATCAGCAGCGGCTTACCCGACTGCATGACCTTCTCGAGCACCGGCAGCAGGTCCTTGACCGAGGAGATCTTCGAGTTGACGACGAGCACGTAGGCGTCCTCCAGGACGGCCTCCATCCGCTCGGCGTCGGTGACGAAGTAGTGGCTGATGTAGCCCTTGTCGAAGCGCATCCCCTCGGTGAGCTCGAGCTCGAGGCCCATCGTGTTGGAGTCCTCGACGGTGATGACGCCTTCCTTGCCGACCTTGTCCATCGCCTCGGCGATGAGGTCGCCGATCTGCTGGTCGGCGGCGGAGATCGCCGCGGTCGAGGCGATCTGCTCCTTGGTCTCGACGTCGATGGCCGAGGCGAGCAGCTGGGCAGCCACCGCGTCGACGGCCTTCTCGATGCCCCGCTTGAGGGCCATGGGGTTCGCTCCGGCGGCGACGTTGCGCAGCCCTTCTTTCACCATCGCCTGGGCGATGACGGTGGCCGTCGTCGTGCCGTCTCCGGCGACGTCGTCGGTCTTCTTGGCGACCTCTTTGACCAGCTCGGCGCCGATCTTCTCGTAGGGGTCCTCCAGCTCGATCTCCTTGGCGATCGAGACGCCGTCGTTGGTGATCGTCGGCGCGCCCCACTTCTTCTCGAGGACGACGTTGCGGCCCTTGGGGCCGAGGGTGACCTTGACGGCATCGGCGAGGATGTTCATCCCTCGCTCGAGACCGCGACGGGCCTCCTCGTCGAACGCGATGATTTTGGCCATTCGGGTGGTTCCTCCCACGCGAATCGAAGGTGTCGACCACGGGGTGCCCGCGACGGACGGACCGACATACGGGTGCTCCTTGCCGCACCCGCGGACCGGACCTCACCACATGGTCGGGATTATCACTCTCGCCTGGAGAGTGCTAACGCCATTATTGGCACTCTCGGGGGGAGAGTGCAAACGCCGGGGTCGCCGGGTGCCGTCCGACGGGCCGTCAGGGCATCGTGCGGGAGTACCGCCGGACGAACCGGCGCAGCAGACGGACCGTCAGGGCATCGGGCGGGAGTACCGCCGGACGAACCGGCGCAGCAGACGGACCGTCAGGGCATCGGGCGGGAGTACCGCCGGACGAACCGGCGCAGCAGACGCCCGGCGTGGGGGACCTCCCGGGCCCGGGCCGCGGCCTTGAGCGCCTCGGCGTGCTCGGGCGGGAAGTAGCCGAAGTCGCGGTAGGCGTCGATGCGGGTGCCCAGACCGGCCGCATCGAGCTCGGGGTGGAACTGGACGGCGTAGACGTTGTGCCCCACCCGGAAGGCCTGCACCGGACACACCGGCGAGGTCGCGAGCACGGTCACCCCCACCGGCACCACGGTCAAACCCTCCTTGTGCCCCCCGAACGCCTCGAACCGCTCGGGCAGCCCCTCGAAGAGCGGATCCACCCGCCCCGCGTCGGTGAGGACGACGTCGATCCGGCCCACCGGTTCGCCGAAAGTGCGGTCGA
>APMI01020277.1_pt1 | contig 10978 bp, 8 predicted proteins | sample 667938 | NCBI WGS metagenome assembly APMI01 (sample SAMN01084076, study PRJNA167559) | wastewater metagenome | biome: Wastewater | place: Denmark: Ejby Moelle, Odense | collected 2011-11-28 | reverse complement strand
ACCAAGACAAAATAAAACCCTGCTCGTAAGAAAAAGTTTAGTACTTAAATGTTTTTCGAGGAAAACGAGCCTAAAAATAATTTTCATTCTTCTTTCTCAAGTAAGAAGGGGAGAACTATCAGAACCCAACAATAATAAATTATAAAATTTCGGACATTAAGTTAAAGATAATAATGTTGATCTCACTTTACTTATTTATTTTCACTAAACACTTCTTAGCATTAATTTTTTGTTATTATTTGTAAGAGTGATATATATATATGTTTATGAATAAATATAAATAGAAATAAATTCTATAATTAATAACAAAGCCAATGGGTACAACAGGCCTGACTCGAAAGCGATCACTATAAAAATTCTTCCCAAATTTCAAACGATAAGACTGGTACTAGGTGCCTCCTTAATAATTATAAGGACGCAGTAAATTCGGTGATTTGACAACTCTGCGCAATAAAACAACGCGATAATAAATAGACCGATACGAGTTGGCATTCTTCTCAGACAGATAGCAACGCATATATGAGTAATGCTTTCTGCAAAGATTGCGAGAAGAATATTTAGTGAATGCTTTCCATTATTAAGCATTGAAGAGTCCGAGTGTGTGCTCAAATGTACGCGGCGCTGTGATTTATATTCAGCATATTCCCATTAGACTCAGTGATGTCACTGATATACCTTTTGACTAGAGCTTGTACATTATCAAGAGTGCGCTGTTGGGATTCGAGAAATTGTATAATTAGTCTGGCTATTTTCAAGTTATGGAGTAGCATATTGGAATCGATAAACAAGGTGAAATTAAGGTTTGGCTCAATGCAGATCTCTCTAAAAATTATCCCTACAGTCATGACTAAGATTCTCATCAAAGCAGAGATTATTAAAGAATAATGGTAGGCTAGATCATAAATCTTATATAAAAGAATACAAATTACTAATAATCGGAGGTAAACGTCTCAAAATCAGGTTATGTACCGTTGACTGCTTTCATGCAGCGCAAAAATATCCGTCATCCATCTTTCATGTAAGTGCAATAAATAATTAATCAATATATTAAAGAATACAAAGTACAATTACCAAGGAGATGTTCCTCAGTTATTGAAATATTTCAATAACAATACGGTGAATAATTTAATGTTACAAGTGCGTCTGATTTTTTAGATCATATTGATGTAGGGTAGAATTAACTATTTCAGTAACAGTTGTAGAAAAATGCCAGTATGCAAGACCAAACTATACAAATGATGAGTTCAAGGGTAGAAAATTTACAGAATAAGTTAAATAATCAAAGGACTGGATCTGAAGTTATGGAGAGTCGTAATAAAGGTCAACAAAGTTAGTCAATATCAATGCCATATCGTGAATATCAGCCAATATCTATGTACAAACCTAATGATAAGAATAAAAGAATATCAGTAGCTTAATAGAGTAATCGAGGTAGTAGATTAAGCTCAAATGCAAATGGAAGAGTATCATAAATGCACAAACCCAGAGCAACATACAAAAACTCAAAAACCCATTCAAAACAGAGCTCAATCCACTAATCAAACCGACACTCTCACAGTACTCACCAGAACATGTACGTGGACCCACAACGACCATACCGTGGATCTGGTCTATACGCACAGAGACCATCAACTAACTAAGTCATGTATATGCAAATAGGTGACGATCTAGATAGGCTGTACGGATAGAAAAGCAGTCAAGCTGATAAAAATAGTCAATTAAACAGAAGTCAAAGCCAGAGTCAAAACAGTCAGGTTGAGAGAAGCAGAAGTAGTCAACAACTGAGGGAATCTAATGCATCCAGATCTTCACATTGCTCCTCCAGTATGTCCAGCAGATCGTATTCAGATAAAATTATATAAGTACCCAAAAGCTATCAATCAGGTGGAGTGAAGATAACATTCAGCTATGCAGGAATGAGTAATAACATTAATAATAGTAATAGTAATGCTAATAATAATAGTTATAATAATGAAAATAACATAAACCAGATAAAATTCGCTCCCACAAAACCATACAAGCCCTCAGTGCCGCACCATTAGCACATATAATAAGTATAATAAAGTAACCTAAGTGTGAGCAGTAACAGACAAGTTAGCAGTTTCGGCCACAGAGACGATGGCAGTACTCATGGTAGAGGGCACAGCCAACATTATGAGAGAAGCAATAATGGCAGTAATCGTAATAGTCAGAATTCTAATGATCAGCATCATCATTATCATCATCACAATTAGAGCAGGCATATGTATCATGATAGTCAGGATATTATTACCGATAATAGAGCTTTCCAACATAGTAGTCATCCAGAAAATATTGCTCAGTCAGTTAATCAAAGTTATAATACTGTACAAGTCAGAAACAATCAAGACAAAAAGATTGACTAATAAAAGATTGACTAATAAAAAATAGACAAGGAGTTCAGACGAGATATTTAAAAACAAATGAAGAAAGATAGCTAAGGCAAAAATATAAATAATAATAATAATAATAATAAAATAGTTAAAGATAGTAAAGGCAAATACTAAGTAAAATATGAAGATAAAATATACGAATGTGAATGCGAGGAAGACATTGATAGTGAAATAATGAAGGATTTGCTCAAGGAGACTAATCTAGCATACTGATATATATCATTTTTTGTATTCACTCATATATTCACAATTGTTTAAACATACAAATTAGATTTTCTCCAATATTTACACATACTATATTCGTCATTAATAACATACAGACACATATGATAGACTCAAAAACCCGAGGCAAGAACATAAAATTATTCGACAAGATAAAACTGCAGCACGTGCAGACAACATTTCGGTTGCACAGTTTATAGCACGAGTGGAAGAACGGGTCGTACAATCAGGCAGTCGGCTGTCACAAAGCCATGGACGAAACTGACTGGTATTTATAGCAATAATTAGGTTTATTGTGCTCAAGGCTGATGCTGATGAGAACAGCAAAAATAACCTGTCATATCATTTTCAATTTGGCGATCACATTTGGCTGAGCAATGTCATGGCAAAAAAGTATCTGCACGTCACTGAAGATTTCCCTAGCTAAATTTCAAAAAATCATTAAGTTTCGTTATGCTAGAATGGAGAGGGATCTCATGGTTGCGTATAGGACTAATGGGAAATAGTAAAATCTTCAGTTTCCTACGATAGCTACTGGAGAGTAGGCGAACAAATTAAGCTAAAAAATGTGCATTTCGATAATTATCTGTGTTCGCATCACAAAAAGTTGAGAGAAAGTGGCGATAATGAAGTATACGTGCGTAATCCTAACAGTTAAGAAAAGAACAAAAAGACATAAGCAGAAATTTAAGTATAATCTGACTGGATTGTGTCCGATATCGAGCCATTTATTGTAATAATTTATTTTACATAGTATTCAGCCAACTTGTCTGATAAGAAGCAGCCTAAGAAATCTGAATAAGCTCAATAAATTGAAAATCTTAAGAAAATGAAGAGTCAAATGAGTATGAAATAAAAATAGATCAATCCGAACTCAACGCAGGATCTACTTATACTAGGTAATGAAAGACTGGTACAAATTGAAGCATAAAAACAAAAAATAAGTCAATCATAAAAAAATGACTCATTTTGGACCAAATTATTCAAATTCGGGTTTTGTTGCCCTAAAGATGACGGTTATAGTCTATTAAATTGAGATAACTTAAATAAGCTCTAGTTCTTCAATTGATGTTGTATACTAAATATTTAATATAACTATCACATAATAGAATATCAATATTGTCTTGTTGCCATTTATATTCTGGATTATCGAATATTCTATTGTATGACTTTATATTTCTCTCGCACTCTTTCGAAATCTTACTCCCACCGTACTCTCCATAAATACCTAACTTCATACAGTAGCAGTATAGTGAGACCAATAAGCCAGCCTCCCCAAATGCCCATTAGACGTAAATTAAAGTAGAATCCTAGTAAAAGTGCAGTGCCTAACCCAAGTACATACAGACAGAATACGATGATTTTCCAGAAGTTCTAAACTTGCAATGTCTTCATGATCCCTTGTAAAATTGTTTGTAGTCCTCCCACAATAAGCACAAGCACAAATATTGGCAGTGTCTCATCCACGTGCTAAATTGTTTAAGGGTTGGAATTGAAGAATCGATCATAAATTTAATGATCTGAGCGTACATTGACAGCTAGAAAAGCAGTGAATCCCCCAATAAACAACACTCCAAGGAAAACCTTCTTCTTGCCAATATTAACATTATTATCTTAAATACTAAGTGACAGAGTTCTATTCAAGCAATGCGACACGCCCATGACTACATAAAAGTACAGTAAGTAAGTATTAGCAAATGCGAAATTACTAGCAGCATAAGTAATAACAGCCAGATGACAAGCAATAATGCACAACAATTCGAAAGCAAGAGATTAGAAATATGTGAATACTTCATGCGTAACAATTTATAGTAAGAATTTGTGTACGTTGTTCGTTGCGCATATGTTCCATTATATCCATGAGTCCTTAGTTGGCTACTCTCGAATTATGTACAAATATAGAATTAAGCAGTTGAAGGCATCGCTTATGTTCTTAGCCCATGCTGCACCTGTCACTCCGAAGCCTAAATCATATATGAAGTATTTGGCAATACAGTAGTGAATTATTGTGCCTATTGTACCCACAATCAGGGGAGGGTATATCACCTTTTGAGACTGCAGATAATTTTTAGTAGTCTCATAGAACGAAAATAAGTAAAATGAAGGAACTAAAGCCCATACATATTCAGTTGAGTACTTCACTAGTTCATGATCGAAGCCTAACTATCTTAGTAATTTATCGCTAAGATACAAAATAGGCGTAATTAAAATACAAAGGAAGAAGTTGATACCCAAGGTCTTCTGATACATATACCCAATTTACTCCTTATCCTCAAAATACGTACACACGATAGCGAAACCCACAGCCATATTCTGTATGATAAGATACCCAAAAATATTCGCGAGCACAGTGCCTAGTCCCACAGCAGCCATTAGTACTGGATCATCATGATTGCCAATCAAGTACAAGTTGATCACATTTGGCAGTACAGTCAACTCAAAACATAATATCAGAGGCAGTGCTGCGTACAATATCTGACAAGTTATTTAGAATAACGAATCTTTTTATTAATCCAGTAGATCTGGTGTTTTTAACTGAGTCATCGGATGCGTGTGGATTGCGTAGTTTATTACTAAGTCCTATTCGTTGATATCATTCAGTGGTTGAGTGTTCATTATTAACCAAGTATGACATTATAATTTAAATAAACAAATATCATCTTCTGTCTCTCGAACCCTTTGAGGTCTTGCCGGAAAACAAGTGTCTTGGTCTAGCAACACCAATAAATCTATCGGACTAGCCTTTTTTATCCATTGTACGCCATACTTTACTACGTTTATTTTTCTCTTTTTATCCTTATTTCTCAATATGACTAACTTCTCTATGATATCCTTTGCTTCTAGACCTGGAAGCATCTCTAATTCTTTCTCGAACTCTTCCACCTTCTTCTTGGTGTTAATCTTCCATTTCTCCTCTTCCTCTTTTAGCTTTAATTTCTGCTAATGATCTAGATCTGCTTCTATTTCGCATTCTTTATTCAACCAAAGATGCATCAAGTCCTTTCTCTTCAAGTACTTATTTGAAATCTTCCATATTTTTATTTTTAGAGTATGCTGTTCTTCCACGTTTAATAGCGTGTTCTTCTCTGAAAGCATGCTTCTTTCTTTTAATTTATTCATATGCTCTTTGCATTTAATCAGAGACTAAATTTCCATTATTGGCATCCTATATTTTTAAGCCCTCTAGCTCCATTAATAAATCTTCTTATTTTTCAAGTTCTGCCAGTTTCTCCCATATATCAGCATCAACAAAATCAGCAACGTTCTTTCCATTGTAGATCTATGGTACCACATCATATCTCCATTATTCAGGTAAGATATAGTGTTATTGTAAAGGAATATCGAACACTCCTGCACCTCCGTTTTATTATTGGATTTGCTTTATTGTCTTTTATTTTACTACTTTTTTGCTCAAGTCAATTGTTACAGGTGGTCTCTCAATATTATCACGTTTTTGGGGCACAGCTACATACAGGCCTGAAACATAATTGGCTCCGTCTTTCTTAATGATAGCACTGTCAGGAACAGGCATTTTAATTTTCATGACTTCTGCGCAAGCCATCTCTTTACATTTTTATACACCCTCACCTGTCATTGTGCTGATTGTGGTGTGCAAAAGGTTGTTTTCTTTAAGCCAGTTCTCAAGAGCTGTCTTCTTATTCGCGGGTAGACTCTCAACTCGTTTAATATCAGCCTTAGTGAAAACGACAATCAATGGTTTATTCTTGAAAAGAGGTCTCAAAGTAGAATACAGTTTAATTTGTTATTCAACTGAGTACCCGCATTGTTAAGATGGGTCAATCAAATACAGCACGCAGCTCTTAAGATGAGCCAAAGCAGTGACTGATTGCATTTCGATGGTGTTCATTTCTTCAAGTTGATGATCTAGTACTCCCGGTGAGTCAATTACTTGGAATCGAGTAGTCTGGTAATCTGAATGACCTACGTACAATGCCTTAGTGGTGAAAGGGTAAGGTTCGACTTAGACGTTTGCTTTGCTTACACTGTTAATGAAACTGGATTTGCCGACATTAGGGTAGCCTGTTAACATTAGAGTTTTCTCGTAAGGGTTGATACTGGGAAGTCTGCCTAAATGCTTTCTGACTTATTCCAAATACGAAAGTGATGATCCGATTTTTCTAATCATCGTGCACATACGACCTAGAGCAGCTCTTTTGAGAGCCTTGCATCGATACAGAGAATCTGCGTATTTGACCAGCTTGAGATAGTCCTTGCTCATATTTTACACCATGTTCTTGGTGGCCTTGAGGTGACCCAAAGCTAGTTTATAATGGTCCTTGTCATAAAGCACGTTGAATAGATCAGCATAGAAAGGATGAATATCTTATATTTTGGGGAAATGTTCCAAAGCATCACTTAATTTCTCAGAGATAGTGTCTTGACAGAACTTAATCTTGCGCATATAGAAAGATCTGATTCTGGAGATAGCATAACCAGGGTGAACGACTGTGGGGGTTTTGCGTTGAGTCTTCGATAGCACAATGTTAATGAGATCGGCAGCTGGTGGGATCACTTTGATGTTCTTGAAATTGTAGCTCATCTTTCTACTGTTGAAATTATAACAATTTTATTCATTTCCTATCTATTTCGCACCTTTCTATATATTACTATTAATAATATTAGTATATATTGTCCATGATAAAGTTATGAATGTAAGAAGTACATGTTCGATTACATAATCATATCATAATTATTCTTTTCGACTGCCCTAGATTTAAATCCCTACCAAATGGTTCACTCTTCTGGTTAGCTCAGCATCGAATTTGTGCTTATATTATCCTTTCATAAGTTTGTTCAGTCTCGAAAGGGCAACCAAAGGGAAACTATACGCATACACTGGGTATTGTAGATTGAGGACGCCTCGATGCCCTGTTCCCACAACAGATCTATCGAAGAACATGCCGTTGTTTTATTTGAAATTGCGCAGTAAGTACTCTGCTGCTCGCTTTATATTGTCTTGAATCTAAGATATTAATTTAGTTTTACATTTGGAATAGGGAGATGAGCCACTTATAAATACGCGAGAAGTCCCCAAGCTGTCATTGATACAGTTGTTACTCCTTAAACATATTTATCTTGATTATATGATTATGAAGTCTCTCCAAAGCCTCCATCTGCTTGTTGTACTTCCTGCAATCTTCTAGTAATATTGATAATCCAATTTTGATTGAGTTCGTATCCGACTCGTGCAAGCCCTGGAAAAACTGCTCCGACAGCATAGACATAATTGATTCCCCATCGTGCTGACCACATGCCATCTTTTCTTGCTGCATGCAGATATTTTACAGAGGTAGCAATCACATCTTCATCGATGACTCCACACTCACCCATTCCCTCGAGTATATGTCCTACAATGTCTGGGCACGAAGGATCGAAAATTTATGCACTTTTGTCAATTCTAGTCAATTTAAAGATCAGTTTCACAAGCTTGTACTGATCGTCGTTTTTGTCTTTATCAAAAGCTGGGAAACCACCATCTGAATTTTGGTTGCTCTTTATCCAAGTGTAAGTCCTATTTATTTATGAAGCATATGAAATTTATTTTGATTGAGGAACTACCTTTGCATTCTTCATTTTTCCATATAACATCATCAACATGGCAGTGTCATCAATATCAGGCGCATACTAAAATTAATGTCCATACGGGATTCCTCCATTAGGTTGTACTGCAGTTTCAATCAAATATTATACAGTTTTAGTCAACTTACTAGCATCTTAGCCAGCTTATAGTAATCCGAACACAGCCAGGATAGTATCCCAGTACCGGCCATCATCAAGACTGCCTTAATACGGCACCCGTCTATTAAAGTACATATCTTATACAAATTGCAGACCTGAATTTAAATTGGCATCATAGTATGAATGGAAACTGCTTTCATGTTTGTATCTAATTGTGTAATCCTTGAAACTTAACAAATTCAATAATGTTGATATTGTGTATGCACCGAATGCTCCACGTCTGCCTTTGAGTTTTGTTATTTATTATAGTAAATTATCCACGGAAGTGTCCTGGGTTAGATTCTTGAATGAACTTAAACCTGGATGCTATTTCTTATATTATTAACAGTGATCAGATCGTGAAGTCCTCAACTATTGCAAGCACACTTTGGAAACAGGAAATACAGTTTTATGGTATCGCAAGTAAGCCAAACCTGTCAAGTGTGGATAAACCCACTGTGCGACATAATCTTTAATATAGCCTAGTGAGTAGAAGGGAAATGAGTTTTTGAAAATAAATAAAGGTACATATGGTAGTAAAATCCATTAATAGACTCCAAATGTGGCTAATTTAAATTTGGTCATTATTTGAGCATTCTAAATACCTCCATGTTCAAGAATAAACTTCTTAGCTTTCTTCATGGCGTCTGAATCCATGGACTCTCCAATATCTTTCAAAAACCAATCTATGATATATAGTAGAGAAAGTACAGTTAAAAATAGTTGCATCTAGTGACCCAGATTTCTGATTTAAATCGACTAATTGTTTCCAACTTCCATCAGGTTCTTGTTCTTTCAACAATTTGGCTCTAAAGAACACGGGATCGAACTGAGTTTGGAATTTTAAGTCACCACTAATATTCAAAGCTAATTTAAAAAATATGTACCCTTGATTTCAAAATAGTACTAAGATAAGAAGAAAGTGCCTAGCCAAGGTGGGAAATTCCAGACCGGCTCATCTGGTTAAATTTCTTTCCAGATATTAGCTCGTGCTTTTTGCATGGTACTCTCAATTTCTGGTACCAATTATTTCAGTTACTGAGTGAGTGCCTAGCCGCCGATATTCACAGACTAGACAAATATAGTCAAGCATAACAAGAGTACAAGTACGAGAATGCTACTGCTTGTTGTTGACATCATTCAGATTTAGGTTTTAAGAATATTATATAAATCAACTGTGATTTAAAATTGAAAGTAGTTCACGAATAACAAGTATTCAAATTTGAAAATAATGTCACTAGGCTAGTTGTTACAATCAATATTATTATGATATGCTTAGAATAATAGTCTAATAAATATTAAAACTAGTAAAATTAGGAACTTATGATATAATTCCAATTTAGATTATAATGGAAGAAAAGGCTACAGACAAAGTTGACAATAAAATTGAACAGGAATCTGCGCCCACTGTGCTGGTGACAGATTAGCTTAAGAAAATTAGCAAAATCTAGAAATCAATTGCGGATATGCAGGCACATATTAAACTTCTGCTCAAACGATAAAGCTAAGAGTAGAAAAGATTGACCAAAATACACGATCTGTCGATTAGGAAGGCAGTTTCTAAAATAAGTTTCGTCACAGACTTAGCTCAGGTTACATTAATTTAATTTAGAGTTTGGAACATAAGAAAAAGAAAGAAGAGTAATTTGAAGTCAAAACCACGCAGATCAAATAGATTAGATAAAAATAGCTAAGCTTGATGAAACAAACACGTCTTTAAATTTCAAAGCTTAAGTAAAATCAAAGAACAGAGCTTAGATAAATTTCTAAAAGAAACGATTAGCGAATTAGGAAGATGAAATAACAATAAAAATAGAATAACAAAGAAAAAGCATTGAACATCAAAAGGAGACATGGACAGCTAGTTGAGATAAAAAGACAATAAAAATAGTTATAGAAAAAACAGAAATAAGAATAGTTTATGAAGAGAAGTATGATGAGAATTAGTGAAAAATAAAAGTTTGAGTCTCAAATGCAGAAGCTTAGAGAGCAATAATAGGAAATTGCTATGCGTTTGGACAAGAAGAAACAGAAAAAGCTAAAATTATAGCAAACGACACGAAAAATAACAACTATGGATGCTAAGTAGATTATTTAGAAGGCTAAAATTTACAAACAAAAGAAAGAACTTCAAGAATAAAAAGACATTGAAGATAAAAGCTAGGAATAATTGGAGAAGCTTTTGTTTAAGAGTGCAGTCAGGCAACTAGAATTCAGCGAGAAGCAACCTATAATGTTTTACCGATGATTGTTGACTTAAAATAATAAATATTAATGCATTTACAACTATTGAACAGATAAACCTATCATCTAGCAGTCATAACGACATCATCGATTTTCAAGATCATTCTAACGACTTCAGTGGCAAGAGTCAATGCGCTACGAGTTACCAATGAAGGTTGTAACACATTCTATTATTTCATATCAATAATAGCTCCCTTTCGAACACTGATGCCTGTAAACTTTTCGCCTTTGTTGTGTCTGTTTCTCAATTCAGTAACCACATTGATGGGGTTCATGCCTGCATTCTCAGCTAGGGTGAATGGAATAATTTATAAGGCTTCAGCGTATGCTCTGAAAATAATGGCTTCAAGTCCTTTAAGTGT
>APMI01008415.1_pt1 | contig 10978 bp, 6 predicted proteins | sample 667938 | NCBI WGS metagenome assembly APMI01 (sample SAMN01084076, study PRJNA167559) | wastewater metagenome | biome: Wastewater | place: Denmark: Ejby Moelle, Odense | collected 2011-11-28 | reverse complement strand
CGCCCCGCCGATGCGCTCCGCGAGCCCCGCCGCACCGCCCCACCGCTGCGCTCCGCGAGCCTGACGCGCCCGCCGCTACGCTGAGCCGAGTTCCTTCTTGAGGATCTTTCCGGTGGCGCTCTTGGGCATCTCCTCGATGATCTCAACGACCCGCGGGTACTTGTATGCCGCGAGCCGCTCCTTGACGAAATCGACGAACTCTTTCGGCTCGCCGGTGACTCCCGGCTTGAGGGTGAGGTAGGCCTTGACCTCCTCGCCGAGCCGCTCGTCGGGGATGCCGACGACCGCCGCCTCGGAGACCTTCGGGTGGGTGTACAGCACCTCTTCGACCTCGCGCGGGTAGATGTTGTAGCCGCCGCGGATGATGAGTTCCTTCTTGCGATCAACGAAGAAGAGGAAGCCGTCCTCGTCCATGTAGGCCAGGTCGCCCGAGTGCAGCCAGCCGTTCGTGTAGGCCTCCTGCGTGGCCGTGGGATTGTTGAGGTATCCCGACATCGTGTTGTGCCCGCGGATGACGATCTCGCCGACGTGTTCGGGACCGCGCGGCTGGCGGTTGTGCTGCTCGTCCCAGATCTCGATCTCGACACCCGGAATCGGCTTGCCGATGCTGTAGGGCTTGCGGTCCTTCGGGTGGTTGCACGTGGCTAGCGGGCCGGATTCGGTGAGCCCGTACATCTCGAGGATCTGCACCCCGAACGTGCGCTCCACCTGGTCGATGATCTCGGCGGGGATGGCCGCGCCGGCCGAGCCGCACATCTTCAGCGAGGACGTGTCGTAGGAGGAGACGCCCGGGAAGTTCAACAACGAGTGGTACATCGTCGGCACACCGTGGATGATCGTCGCGCCGTTGTCGCGGATGTTCTCGAGGACCTTCTCGGTGTCGAACTTCGACATGAGCAGGACGGTGCCGCCGGAGCGCACCGTGGCGTTGAGGATGCCCGACAAGCCGAGGGCGTGGAACAACGGCATGACCGCGATGACCTTGCTCGAGGCGTCCATCTCGAAGGCATCGACGTGGGCCGCGGCGTTCATGAACAACTGGAAGTGAGTGAGCTGCACGCCCTTGGGCTTACCCGTGGTGCCCGAGGTGTAGAGCAGGATCGCCGTGTCGCCGGGCTCGCGAGGGACGAACGGCACGGGGTCGGGCACGTCGTGGCCGACGAGCTCGGCGAACGGGCGCCCGGTGACGGCGGCAGGGATGTCGCCGACGACGTAGAGCGTCCCACCACCGGCCTCCGTCAAGGCCGCCGACGCCTCGCCCGCCGAGGAGTCCACGGTGATCATGTGCCGGGCCTGCGCGTCCGCGAGGGCGTAGGAGATCTCCCCGGACTTGTACAAGGTGTTCATCGGGATGATGACCCCGCCGGCCTTGAGGATGCCGTGCAGGGACACGACGAACTCTGGGACGTTGGGCAGCTGCAAGGCGACGGCCCCGCCCGGCTGCAGACCGGCCTCGAGCAGGGCCGCGGCCACCGCGTCGGAACGCCGATCGAGCTCGCCGTAGGAGATGGTCTCGGCCTCGGTGACGATGGCCGAGTGCTGCGGATCGCGGCGCGCGGCATCCTTGAGGATCGAGGCGAGGTTGAACGTCATGGGTCCCTCCGGGGCGGTGGCGTGCGGACAGTAGGACACTAGGTCGCAGACGATCCACCTCACCGGGTCACGGCGAGGTTTTCGCGTCAGGGGAACCATGCCACGGCGCGCGCGCCTCGGGTGACGTGGGCCGAAGCGGCCAGGGGTTGCTACCGTCTGCCTGGTTTCATCGACACGAGGGAAGGCACGGGTGCACGCACGACAGATGACCGCCTACGACGCGTCCTTCCTTGCCCTCGACGGGCCGGTGAGCGTCGGGCATGTCTGCACCACGGCGATTTTCGCCGGCGACATCACTCTCGATCAGCTACGCACCCATGTCGCGGCCCGGCTGCACCGGGCGCCGATCCTGCGGCGCAAGCTGCGCTCGTCACTGCTCGGGGTTGGTCGACCGTGGTGGGTGGACGACGACGACTTCGACATTGACCGCCACCTGTCGGTCATCGACCTCGGCGGTGCGGCAAGCGACCGCGCGCTGGGTGACCTCAGCGTGCGGATCAACGCCGTCAAGCTGGACCGGTCCCGGCCGTTGTGGGAGTTGCACCTCGTTCGAGGGCTCGCCGGTGGTCGTTCCGCGGTGCTCAACAAGCTGCACCACGCCACCCTCGACGGGGTCGGTGGCCGGGACCTGCTCGTCGTGCTGTTCGGGGAGCAGGACGACCCCGAGGCCCCAGTGCCGCAGTGGCGACCCGACAAGCGACCCAGCGCCCAGTCCCTCGTCACCGGCAGCGTGGCCGAGATCGGCGGCTGGGCCTCCGCGGCGCTCCGGCTGGGCGGTCAGGCCCTCGGAGCTGCGCCGGGGGCGCTGCTCAAGGTCACCAACGCCGCCGCCGCCAACCTCGCCGACGAACTGGAGACCCTCGGCGAGTGGGCCACCGGTCACGGGTCGCACTACGGCGAGCCCGTGCCTCCCGATCCGTCCGAGGTTCCCCACCTCACGCTGCCCGGCTACGCGCCGGCGACTCCCATCAACGCTGCCGTCACGGCCGCTCGGGGCTACGCGTTCCGGCCCATTGCCCGCTCGCGCAGTCAGGCGTTGCGCCGACGCACCGGAACAACACTCAACGACGTGTTCATCGCCTCGTCGGCCGGAGCGATCCGACAGATCCTCCTCGACGTCGACGGCCTGCCGGACCAGCCCCTGGTCGCCCTCGTGCCGATTGCCGCCCCCGGGGAACGGGCCCCCGGAGTGGGCAACCACCTCGCCCTCACGCTGTGCCCGGTGCCCACTCACCTACCCGATCCGATGGAGCGGCTCGTCAGCGTCCACGAGGCGATGGCCCAAGCCAAGCGCTCGCCTACCCTGCCCAGCGACCGCCTCGGCGACGTCGCGACCCTCGGCACACCGACGGGAGCGGCCTTGATGACCCAGGTGGTCGCTCGGCTCCAGTTGGCCAACCGGATCCGGCTGCCGTTCAACGTCATGCTCTCCAACGTCCCCGCCCCGGCCGCCCTCATGCGCCTCGGAGCGCGGGCCAGGGTCGAGGCCACCTATCCCAACCCGCCGATCAGTGACGGCCTCGGGCTCAACATCACCGCCCTGGGCTACGGCGAGAACATCAACGTCGGGATCAGCACATGCCCGGACTTGCTGCCCGATCCGTGGCACATCCTCGACCTCGTCGAAAAGGCCCACGACGAGCTCGTTGCGCAGGCCGCGGGCTGACTCGGGTTCGTCGCGCTCGGACCGATCCGCGCCGACGGCGAGCTGCGTAACGCGCCCGCGTTGCCGCAAAGCAGGGCGAGACCCGTCGCGCAAACAGTCGGTCAGCGGGCGGCACTGTCGTGCTGGGCCGCCCGCAGTCGCGCCGAGCGGCGCCGCACCAGCACCTCGTCGAGGGAGTACCGTGACCCGCTCTCACCGGCCAGGCGCCGGTGCAGGGCCGCCGTCGAGGTGAGCCGCCTCGTGCTCAAAGGCGTGAACCCCAATCGCGCGAAGAACCGGTTCGCCTCGCGGTCCTTGTTCGGGACGTTCGAGGCGATCTGATCTGCGCCCGCCCGTTCGGCGAAAGCCGCGACGGCGGCCAGCAGGCCCCGAGCCACCCCGTGGCGGCGTTCTTCGTGCGCGACGTAAAGCACGTCGAGGGTGACCGCGTTGCCCTCGGCGAACGGGTTGCCGGTTGGGTCGCTCGCGACGGCCAAACCGGCCGGCATGCCGTCGATGAGTGCGACGAACGCGGCGACGTCTGGACGACTGAGCGCAGCCACGACACCGCGCTCGGAGGCCCTGCGCACGGCGGCATCCGGCGTCACCCCCGACTCGACCCGGTATGCCGTCCACAGATCGAGCACCACACCGTACAGCGGCTCGTCGACACGCCGAATGACGGTCTGGGGACGAGACACGATCGCAACCTCCGACGAAAGACCATGGATTGGCTTCCCCCTGAGCGACCGGTGCCCGCTCACCCGCCGAGGGCGACTCTACGGGCTCGGCGTGCGTGGCCCAAAACCCGGCCGGCTAGCCCTTCTTGCCTTCGGGCAGCCCCGCGATGACGGCCTCGGCGACCTCACGCATGGACAGGCGCCGGTCCATGGCCGTCTTCTGGATCCACCGGAAGGACTCGGCCTCGGTAAGGGTGAGCCGAACCATGAGCACCCCCTTGGCGCGGTCCACGAGCTTGCGCGTTTCGAGGCGGTCGCCCAACTCGGCTACCTCGGCTGTGAGCTCCTGCAGCTGGGCCCACCGCGATCGAGCCACCTCGATGGCCGGGGCGAGGTCGGCTCGGGTGAACGGCTTGACGACGTAGGCCATGACCCCCGCGTCTCGGGCCCGTTCGACGAGGTCGCGCTGACTGAACGCGGTGAGCATGACGACCGGGGCCAGGCCCTGATTGCCGATCTGCTCGGCGGCGCTGATTCCGTCGAGGACAGGCATCTTGACGTCCATGAGCACGACATCGGGACGCAGCTGCCGAACGAGGGCGACGGCCTGGGCACCGTCGCCGGCCTGCCCGACTACCTCGTACCCGGCTTCGGCGAGCATCTCGGCGAGGTCGAGCCGGATCAACGCTTCGTCTTCGGCGACGACGACGCGCAGCGTGGCGGGCGGTGACGACGAGGTCATCGCACCCCCCCGGCGAAACCCGGCGCCGACCGTCGTGCCGGGAGCGGGATTCGAACCCGCACGGCCTTGCGGCCAAAGCATTTTGAGTGCTCCGTGTCTGCCATTTCACCACCCCGGCGCGGCGCGCACAGCATACTCGGTCCCCCTCGTTCCCTTGCGCTCAGATCGCCAGCGGACGATCGGTGGGTTCGACGGGGCGGGGCAGCTGCGACCGTCCCCCGATGAGGTAGCTATCGACACCGTGCGCAGCGGCCCGGCCCTCGGCGATTGCCCAGACGATGAGCGACTGCCCACGCCCGGCATCCCCGGCCACGAACACCCCCGGCACGTTCGTCATGTATGCCGCGTCCCGGGCGACGTTCGAGCGCGCGTCCACGGCCACCCCCAGTTGCTCGAGGATGCCGCCGGGCTCGGGCCCGAGGAACCCCATGGCCAGAAGCACGAGTTGCGCCGGGAGCTCTCGTTCGGTGCCGGGCACCGGGCGCAGGGCCCCGTCGTGCTGGCTCACCTCGCAGATCCGCAAGGCCCGCAACCGCCCTTGCCCGTCGCCCAGCGCCTCGAGGGTGGACACGGCATACTCGCGCTGGCCGCCCTCTTCGTGAGCGCTCGCGACCCGGTAGATCATCGGGTACGTGGGCCAGGGCTGGTTGGCCGGACGCTCGTCGGTGGGCCTGGGGAGGATCTCCAACGAGGTCACCGATCGGGCGCCCTGTCGGTGCGCGGTACCGATGCAGTCCGCACCGGTATCCCCGCCGCCGATGACGACGACGTCCTTGCCGGTGGCGAGGATCTGGTCGGGCACCACCTGCCCCAGCGCGGCCCGGTTCCCCTGCGGAAGGTAGTCCATCGCCTGGTGGATGCCCTCGAGGTCGCGGCCGGGCACGGGCAACTCTCGGGGCACGGTCGCCCCCAGCGAGAGGACGATTGCGTCGTAGCGGGCGCGCAGTTGGTCGCCGGTGAGGTCGACGCCGATGTCGAGGCCGCTGCGGAACCGAGTGCCCTCGGCTTCCATCTGGGCGATCCGCCGGTCCAGGACCGACTTTTCCATCTTGAACTCGGGGATGCCGTAGCGCAGCAGCCCGCCAGGGGCGTCGGCTCGCTCGTACACCGCGACGGTGTGCCCCGCCCGGGTGAGTTGCTGCGCAGCGGCCAATCCGGCCGGCCCGGAACCGACGACGGCCACGGTCTTACCGGAGAGTCGCTCAGGCGGCTGGGGGGCGACATCGCCGGTCGCGAAGGCCTGCTCGACGATCGTCACCTCGACCTGCTTGATCGTCACGGCCGGTTGGTTGATCCCGAGCACGCACGCGGTCTCACAGGGCGCCGGGCACAACCGTCCGGTGAACTCGGGGAAGTTGTTGGTCGCGTGGAGCCGTTCGATGGCCTCGTGCCAGTCGCCCTTCCACGCCAGGTCGTTCCACTCGGGAATGAGGTTACCCAGGGGACAGCCGTTGTGGCAGAAGGGGATGCCGCAGTCCATGCACCGACTGGCCTGACTGCGCAGCTCGGCCAGGTCCTGGTCCTCGTAGACCTCACGCCAGTCCCGCAGTCGCAGCGACACCGGCCGGCGGCTCGGCAAGGCACGATCGCGGATGGAGAGGAATCCTTGTGGGTCAGCCACGGGAGGCCTCCATGATCCGGTCCCACACCGCGGTGCCGTCTGGGTCCAACCCCTCGGCCACGGCGGCCGCGCGGACAGTGAGGACGCGCTGGTAGTCCCGGGGCAACACCAGGGTGAACCGATCCACGGCCGTATCCCACTCGGCGAGCAGGCGAGCCGCCACCGCCGACTCGGTCAGCGCGTGGTGGCGCCGAACGAGGTCTCGCACGGTGTCGCGGTCCTGCGGACGCAGCGGGAGCACGTCGACGAGTTCGGAGTTGACCAGTTCGGGGCGCAGGTCCAAGACGTAGGCGACGCCCCCGGACATCCCGGCGGCGACGTTGCGTCCCGTCGTCCCGAGAACGAGAACGGTGCCTCCGGTCATGTATTCGCAGGCGTGGTCGCCCACTCCTTCGACGACGGCGACCGCCCCCGAGTTGCGTACGCAGAAGCGCTCCCCGGCCCGGCCCCGCAAGAACAGCTCGCCGCTGGTCGCCCCGTAGCAGGCGACGTTCCCGGCGATGACGTTGGCCTCGGCAGCAAGGGGCGCCGCCCGATCCGGCCGGACGACGACTCGGCCACCGGACAGCCCCTTTCCGGCATAGTCGTTGGTGTCGCCGTACAGGGTCAGGCCGATGCCGGCGGGCAGGAATGCCCCGAAGGACTGCCCGCCCGACCCGGTCAGGGTGAACTCGATCGTCCCGTCGGGCAGGCCGTGGGGGTAGGCCTTGGTCACCTCGTGACCGAGCATCGTGCCGACTGTCCGGTTGACGTTGCGCACCGCGAGCTCACCGCGGACCGGCTCGCCGCGATCCAACGCCGGGCCGGCCATGGCGATGAGCTGGTGATCGAGAGCCTTCTGGAGCCCGTGGTCTTGGCTCACCGTCTGGTAGCGGGTACCGCCTGAGGGGTCCTCGGCGTCGGCGAGGATCGGCGTCAGATCCAGGCCCGAGGCCTTCCAGTGCTCGATCGCCCGGGCCGTCTCGAGGCTGCCGACTTGGCCGACCGCCTCGGCGAGAGTCCGGAAGCCCAGCTCGGCGAGGTACTCCCGCACCTCCTGCGCGATGTACTCGAAGAACGTCTCGACGAACTCGGGCTTGCCGGAGAACCGGGCTCGCAGTTCGGGGTTCTGGGTGGCGATGCCCACCGGGCAGGTGTCCAGGTGACACACCCGCATCATCACGCACCCGCTGACGACCAGCGGCGCGGTGGAGAAGCCGAACTCCTCGGCCCCGAGCAACGCGGCGACGACGACGTCCCGGCCGGTCTTGAGCTGGCCGTCGGTCTGCACGACGATCCGGTCGCGCAACCCGTTGAGACGCAGCGTCTGTTGGGTCTCCGCCAGGCCGAGCTCCCAGGGAGCACCGGCGTGCTTGAGCGAGGTGAGCGGCGAGGCACCGGTGCCGCCGTCGTGGCCGGAGATGAGCACGACGTCGGCGTGGGCCTTGGACACCCCTGCGGCGACCGTGCCGACCCCGACCTCGGACACGAGCTTGACGTGGATCCGCGCCTGCGGGTTCGCGTTCTTGAGGTCGTGGATGAGCTGCGCGAGGTCCTCGATGGAGTAGATGTCGTGGTGCGGTGGCGGCGAGATGAGCCCGACGCCCGGCGTCGAGTGCCGGGTTTTGGCCACCCACGGGTAGACCTTGTTCCCGGGCAGTTGCCCGCCCTCACCCGGCTTGGCCCCCTGGGCCATCTTGATCTGGATGTCGTCGGCCTGCACGAGGTAGAGGCTGGTCACTCCGAACCGGCCCGAAGCCACCTGCTTGATCGAGGATCGGCGGACCGGGTCGAGCAGGCGGTCCTCGTCCTCGCCACCCTCCCCCGTGTTCGACTTGCCGCCGAGACGGTTCATCGCGACGGCCAGCGTCTCGTGAGCCTCGCGACTGATCGACCCATAGGACATCGCGCCGGTGTTGAATCGCTTGACGATCTGCTCGACGGGCTCGACCTGCTCGATCGGGACCGGCATCCGGCCCGTCGTCGCCGCGTCGGCGAACTGGAACAACCCCCGCAACGTCATGAGTCGCTCGGACTGCTCGTCGACCTTCGAGGTGTAGTCCTTGAAGATGTCGTAGCGGCGTTGGCGGGTCGAGTGCTGGAGCCGGAACACGGTGTCGGGATCGAACAGGTGCGGCTCGCCCTCGCGGCGCCACTGGTACTCCCCGCCAACCCAGAGCGTGCGGTGCGCCGGGTGCCCGCCCTCGGGCGGGTAGGCCACCGCGTGCCGGGCGGCCACCTCGGCGGCGAGCACGTCGAGACCGACCCCGCCGAGCTGGGACACGGTACCGGTGAAGTAGGCGTCGACGAGCTCCTGCGAGAGTCCGATGGCCTCGAACACCTGCGCCCCGCAGTAGGAGGCGACCGTGGAGATGCCCATCTTGGACATGACCTTCAGCACCCCCTTGCCGAGCGCCTTGATGAGGTTGGCGACGGCCTTCTCCGAGGTCACCCCGGGCAGCGCACCCGCGCGGACCATCTGCTCGACGGTTTCCATAGCGAGGTAGGGGTTGACCGCCGCGGCGCCGTAGCCGATGAGCAACGCCACGTGGTGGACCTCGCGGACGTCCCCGGCCTCGACGATAAGGCCCACCTGCGTTCGGGTCTTCTCGCGGATGAGGTGGTGATGGACCGCCGAAGTGAGCAGAAGGGACGGGATCGGGGCTCGGTCTCGGTCGGAGTCGCGGTCCGAGAGCACGACGAAACGCACTCCACGGGTGATCGCCGCAGAGACCTCGGCGAAGATCTCCTCGATCCGCCGGTGCATCGCCGCAGCACCGCCGCCGACCGCGTATAGCCCCTTGACGACGTGGGTGGCATAGCCGGGCAGGTCGCCGTCGGCGTTGATGCGCACCACCTTCGCGAGTTCGTCGTTGTCGATGACCGGGAAGTGCACGACGACCTTGCGGGCCTGGGCCGGGCTGTCCTCGAGGACGTTAAGTTCAGGCCCGATGACGGTGCCCAGCGACGTCACTAGTTCTTCGCGGATCGCGTCGAGCGGTGGGTTGGTCACCTGCGCGAAGAGTTGCGCGAAGTACTCGAAGATGAGCCGTGGGCGGCTGGACAGCACGGCGATGGGGGTGTCCGTGCCCATCGACCCCAGCGCCTCGCCGCCCGTCCGGGCCATGGGGGCCAGCAGGATGCGCAGCTCCTCCTGCGTGTAGCCGAAGGTCTGTTGCCGGCGAGCCACCGACGCGGCCGTGTGGACGATGTGCTCGCGCTCGGGCAGATCCTTGAGATCGAGCAGACCGGCGTGCAGCCATTCGTCGTAAGGCCGGGCGGCAGCCAGCTCGGCCTTGATCTCGTCGTCGCTGACGATACGTCCGTGCTCGGTGTCGACGAGAAACATCCGTCCAGGCTGGAGCCGTCCCTTGCGCACCACCCGAGCCGGGTCGAGGTCGAGCACGCCGGTTTCCGAGGCGAGCACGACGAGGCCGTCGTCGGTGACCGAATACCGCCCCGGGCGCAGCCCGTTGCGGTCGAGGACGGCGCCGATGACCGTCCCGTCGGTGAACGTCACGCAGGCCGGGCCGTCCCACGGCTCCATGAACGTCGCGTGGTAGGCGTAAAACGCGCGCCGGGCCGGATCCATCTCGGTGTGGTTCTCCCACGCCTCGGGGATCATCATGAGGACCGCGTGCGGCAACGAACGTCCACCGAGGTGCAGCAGTTCGAGGACCTCGTCGAAGGAGGCCGAATCCGAGGCACCCGGCGTGCAGATGGGGAACAGGCGGGACAGGTCACCCGGGATGAGGTCCGAGCGCAACAGTGACTCGCGGGCCCGCATCCAGTTGCGGTTGCCCTTGACCGTGTTGATCTCACCGTTGTGCGCGATGAGGCGGTAGGGATGCGCCAGCGGCCAGGACGGGAAGGTGTTGGTCGAGAAACGCGAGTGGACGAGCGCCAGTTCGGTCTCGAAGCGCGGGTCGGACAGGTCGGGGAAGAAGGGCTCGAGCTGGCCCGTCGTCAGCATGCCCTTGTAGACGAGGGTCCGGGCGGACAGCGACGGGAAGTACACCCTGGCCTCACGCTCGGCACGCTTGCGCAAACAGAAGGCCAATCGGTCGAGTTCCAGACCGCTGCGTCCGTCCTGGGCTGCCACGAAAAGCTGCGCGAAGTGGGGCATCACCGCGCGGGCCGCCGGCCCGATGAGCTCGGGCCCGACCGGCACGTCGCGCCACCCGAGGACGGTCAAGGACTCCTCCGCCGCCATCGCCTCGAGCGCGGCCACTGCGCCGGCCCGTTCGTGCTCGTCGACCGGCAGGAATGCCGCGCCCACGGCATACGAGCCGGCCGGCGGCAGGTCGATGCCGCTGTGCTCGCGCAGGAACCGGTCGGGGATCTGGGTAAGGATGCCGGCGCCGTCGCCGACGAGCGGGTCCGCGCTGGTGGCCCCGCGGTGGTCGAGGTTGCGCAGCGCCGTCATGGCCAGCTCGACGATGTCGTGCCCGGCGCTCCCGCGCAACGTCGCGACCATGGCCACCCCGCAGGCGTCGTGCTCGAACTCGGTCCGATAGAGCCCGGAGTTCTCGGGCAGGGCCGAGTGGAGGGGGCGCGTCTGCATGACCACTACCTCACCGTCCTGGGATGAAGGGACCGTGGCGGTCCTCGAAGGCAACCCTGGACGGCACTGGCCAGTGGGCAACAGGATACCGCCCGCCTCCGATGGGCTGAACCGCGATACCGCCGGTCCCGTCACGTGAGACGAGCGGCTCAGC
>APMI01003919.1_pt1 | contig 10979 bp, 4 predicted proteins | sample 667938 | NCBI WGS metagenome assembly APMI01 (sample SAMN01084076, study PRJNA167559) | wastewater metagenome | biome: Wastewater | place: Denmark: Ejby Moelle, Odense | collected 2011-11-28 | reverse complement strand
TATCCTGCTGGTTTTTCTTCCTGGGCTGTTGCTATGCAGCAACGGCATATTGCCAGTTGACCGACTCATTTCAACACCGCCTTGTAATAAAATTCGTGGACAAAGATAGTTCCTTTAATGCCGGGGCATTGCAATTGAAAACTGCTTTTAACAATCAGCCCATGTGTCTCGATTACATCAGCAAACTTCCGGCGCAATTGCAGTTGCAGGGATACATCGGTGCTTCGGTGGATGCTGTATCACTGGATTCAGCTTTTACCAGTATACAACTCTATCTTGGTACACAGCAAAAATGGGTGCAATTATCGGCAGACAGTATCGATAAAAAAGTGCTGGAAGCGGGTGGTTTTTTCGCCGGCAATTTCAGCAATAAGCCGGTGAATTTTGGCCAGGTGCAGGCGCTGAAAGAACGAATACTCAACTACTACGAAAACAACGGGTATCCTTTTGCGGCCGTTTATTTAGACAGTATCAGGATAACGAACAATGATATCAACGCATCGCTGAAGGTAAACCCCGGCCCTTTGTATCATGTAGACAGCATCCGGGTATTTGGCAAAGTAAAGATCTCCAATTATTTTTTACAGCGATACCTTGGTATCCTCAACAACAGTGTATATAGTAAAGACAGGTTAGAGAAGGTGGGCAAAAAGATCATTGAACTTCCTTATGTGCAGGAACTTCAACCTTCTGACCTTACCATGCTGGGTACCGGCTCTGTACTCAACGTGTACCTGCAGCCCAAACGCAGCAGCCAGGTAAATTTCCTGATTGGTTTTTTGCCTGCCAACAACGTTACAGGTAAACTGCAGTTAACGGGTGATGTGAACCTTAATTTAAAAAATGCATTGGGTGGGGGAGAAACGATCGCTGTGAACTGGCAGCAGCTCCAGCTCAGTTCTCCGAGGTTGAACATCGGGTACCAGCACCCTTATATTTTAAAATCCCCTTTTGGTATTGATTTCTCTTTTGGTCTTTTTAAAAAAGATTCTACTTTTCTGCAGTTGAATGCACAACTGGGGGTGCAATACCTGCTATCGGCCAACCAGTCTGGCAAACTGTTTATCCAGCAGCAAAAAACAACCCTGCTTGGTTCCGGGGTGGATACCAACCAGGTAAAACTTAGCAAAAAACTTCCGCCCAATATTGATGTATCTGCTGTAAGCATCGGAATTGATTATGAATGGGCCAATACCAATTACCGCTTTAATCCAAGGTCAGGGAACGAGCTCAGTATCTTCACATCCGTAGGTATTAAAACCGTCAGCAAAAACACAGACATCACGAATATTACCGATCCTTCCTTTGACTACAATTCCCTCTACGATTCTCTTAAGCTGAAAACCTACCAGTTCAGGGTAAAGTTGAATGCAGCACATTATTTTGTGGCTGGTAAAAGGAGCACCCTCAAACTGCAGTTGAATGGCGGCGTTTTCAGCAGTCCCAATATTTTCAGGAATGAGCTGTTCCAGATCGGGGGCTTTAAATTGCTGAGAGGGTTTGATGAGGAAAGTATTTATGCCACCCGCTATGGCGTGCTGACGGCTGAATACCGTTACCTTTTGGGGTTGAATTCCTATATGTTTGGTTTTACAGATGCAGGTTGGGCAAAGAGTAAATTTCAGGATGTGAATGTGACCAATAATTTTATCAGTACCGGTATTGGCCTCCTCTTCGAAACCAAATTCGGGCTGCTTAATATGAGTTTTGCGGTGGGAAAAAGAAGTGATGTAAACCTTGATTTACGCAGAGCTTCAAAAATTCATTTTGGGTACATCAATTATTTTTAGCACCGGGGCGTTCGTTCCGCTGTTAAAACGGTTTGCTGCTATCGTTGAATTAAAATCATTTTATAACGGCATCAAAAATTTCAATTTACTTTTGCCATTCAATTTTTTTGTTTGAAGCCACTGTTTTTTTTATTGATTTTATTGTTCCCGGCATTGCTATTTGCCCAGCCAGCCGGCAGGGATACTGCTATTGTAAAAAAGGATTCAACGGTTTTATCAAAAGATACCATACCAGCAAAGATTGATTCAGGTGCTGTTGTAATTATTGATACAATCGCCGCATCAACGCCGCTTCCAAATTCTTATAACAATATCATCGAACGGTTTTTATCCGGCAGCCGCTATCTCAATGCTTCCGGTACGCCGGTGGCCACCTCTACCAAAGAACGGCCGGTGCATTTCAATGATGTTTTTTTCTATATCCTGCTTGCGCTGGTATTGATCCTTTCTTTCTTTCGTTTTTTTTACGAGCGTTACTTTAATAATTTGTTCCGGGTATTCTTTAATACTTCGTTGCGGCAAAGCCAGCTTACAGACCAGTTGCTGCAGGCAAAACAGGTGTCGCTTTTTTTTAACATGCTTTTTGCCGTAAGCGGCGGTTTATATGTTTATTTTTTATTGAATCATTTTTACCGGATCAAAACAGCTGGATCAATTGGCATGCTGGGCATTTGTACCCTGATGATCGCCGTCATCTATTTTTTAAAATACCTTACCCTTAAGTTTACAGGCTGGCTTACAGGATACCGGGAAGCTGCCAACACCTACCTGTTCATCATCTTTTTGATCAATAAAATATTGGGCATACTGCTGATTCCTTTTGTAGTGGTGATCGCCTTTGGCGCTTCCTTCCTGCAATATCCCGCCATCATCATTTCCCTTTTGCTCATAGCATTGATGTTCCTGCTGCGCTTCCTGCGTTCCTATGGTCTTTTGAGAAAAGATATCAAAGTGAGCAGGGCGCATTTTTTTCTTTACATCGCCGGGATAGAAGTTATACCCCTTTTACTCATTTATAAGCTGTTGATGATTTTATTAAATAAAAACCTCTAATTTTGCGAAACGGTTGTAAAACATGTCATTTGCATGATAAATAAAGGTGAAAAATCAAAAGAGACGAAACCCCAAATGATTAAAAAAGTCCTCATCACTCAACCAAAACCTGAAGGGGAAAAATCACCCTACTTTGACCTGGCAAAAAAGCACAACATTGAGTTGCACTTTCACCCTTTTATCATTGTTGATGGCATCCCGGCAAAAGAATTCCGCAAACAGAAGATCGAAATAGCCAATTATACTGCGGTGATATTTACCAGCCGCAATGCGATCGATCATTTTTTCAGGATATGCGAAGAGGTAAAAGTGAATGTATCGCAGGATACCAAGTATTTCTGCATCACCGAGGCCGTTGCATTATATCTTCAAAAATTTATTCTATACCGCAAGCGCAAGGTTTTTTACGGTGCCGATGGAACCAATAAGAGTTTGTTCGATGTGATCAACAAGCACAAAGACAACGAAAAATTCCTGTATCCCTGTTCACAATCCTTCGACAGCGAGATCACCAACTGGCTCAAATCGCACAATTGCGAATATGCCACCCCGGTATTGTACAACATCATCAGTAACGATGTAAAGGATGTGGTGAATAAAAAATATGATGTGATCTGCTTTTTCACTCCCGGTGGTGTCAAAAGCCTTGTTGAAAATTTTCCCAATTACAAACAGAACGGCACACGCATTGGTGCATTTGGTCCCAATACTTTTAAGGCAGTGGAAGACGCAGGTCTTACGCTTGACATTAAAGCACCCCAGCCGATGGCTCCAAGTATGGTGAGCGCACTGGAACTTTATCTCAGTTCGATGAAGAAAAGATAAAGTAGCTGCATAAATTATAATTAAAAGCTCCGGTATGTTTTACCGGAGCTTTTATATTTTAAAGCAGGATGCTTCAAAATGCCCATTAAAAAGAAAGCCCCTCCGTGTTTGCGGAAGGGCTTCTTTTTAAGAACGATCTCTTAGAACTTGTTGAATTTCCTCACCACAAGGTCATCGTTCAATTGTATCTTGATCACGTAAGTTCCTGAACTCATGGCAGCAGCATTTACGTTTACATAATTTATTCCCTCTGCAATGCTCATCGTTTTTGAATACAGCATTTTGCCATTCATGTCTGTAATGCTGATGAGTGCTTTATCCAGTTTTTCCGAAGTGATATTTACCATCATATTTGTCCTTACCGGGTTTGGATAAATGGCGATATCAGCCGTGCCTTCATTTCTTACGTTTCTTACGGCGCTGAATTTTTCATGCCCGCCATTGTCAACCACTCTCAGCCTGTAAAAATTAATGCCCCGTACCGGTGTATTGTCGAAATAGGAGTATGAGAGTGTATTTGCACTATTACCTGCTGCAGCTACTTCGCCGAGTGTTTTAAAGTTTCTGCCGTCGATGCTGTGCTGTACCAGGAAAGAACGGGTGTTGATCTCCTGGCTTGTACTCCAGGTGATCTTATTTACCCTTCCCGTACGCTGTGCATTAAACGAAAGCAACCCTACCGGTAATGGAGTGGTTGGACCAGCACCGCTCGCTGCTGTACCACCGCTAAAACTGGTGATGCCGTTGAACTGGGCATAGAGCACGCCATTAATAGTTGCGCCACCGGTGTTAACATCCTGTAATTCCAGGTCGTTTACAACTGAATCGTAGTTAACGGAAGCTGGCGATGGTATAAATTCGCCAGACACTGTCTTAAACCATTTAAATCCTTCGTCAACCGCTCCGGGGTTGTCTGCTATAAAATTGTTCTTTGCAGCGATGATAGAGTCAAATTCCCTTTGAGAATAGAAGAATCTAACGTTTACTGGTGTAGAAAGCGATGCGCCATTCAGGTTCACATCCCAGTAACGCTGCATTGTATAGGTTGCCATTTTTAACCCGGCATCTTCCGCTCCATACCATTTACGGTCAACAGTGATCTTTGCAGTAGCTTGTGCTTTGGCAGCAGCATTGGCACCGGTTCCGCTTGGATCCCACTGTATGCCAAACAGGTAACGGGCGCTGTTATTATCAGAATAATAGGTCCAGCCATTTGCGTCTGTACACTGGGTTAATGACGGAGACAATGTACTGCCGGTTTCCTGTCCGCCCGCAAGAGCCACATTGCCGCCAACAGTCTTAGGACCTACAAAGAAACTGTCAAGTCCCATTTGGTTGCCCCAACCGCTTACAGCATCAAAGGCAAATTGAACGGTCTGGCCTGCATAAGCGGATACATCAAAACTGTACAATCTCCATTCAGGGGTAGAAGTCGCAGCCAGTTCCTGTACAGTACTTAATGTTGTGTCTGATCTTTTTACCACACCCAGTCTTGTAAAACTATTGCCGCCGTCTGCACTAATCCTCACTACCATACTGTCCCGCAGGGTTGGGTACTGTGCATCCTGGGTAAAATAGAATCCAACGATATAGCCGCAATTGTCATTGGCATTTGCAGGTATATTGATACAGTTGCTCGAAAGCCTGGATGCGACGCCGGCTGTAAAGGTATAACTGTCAAAAAGGGCAGCTACCGCACCGCTTTTCGGGTTTAATGAAACAGGAGGTGTATAATCCGGGTAATCAATAGTAGCTGACAGGCCCCAGTTTCCTGTACCTGAAAGTTGACTTACCGTCCAGCCGGGAACATTTGATTCGAAATCTTCTGCATAAGGAGCATTTGCCGGAACTGGCAGGGATACGTGTCCTGCAATCAGTGTATCGTCGGCTGCAATAACATCCCCGGCCAGCGACTGGATAAACGCAGAGTCAACATTGTCGCCATCAACAGGGAAACTGGCCGCAAAGGTCAGTGTAGCGGTGTCTCCTGGTAAAATCAGGGCAGCGTTTGACTGGGTCAATGGTCCCTGTACATTCGCTCCTGTAGTGTAAAGGGCAACCGTAGCAGCTCCGGCTGCGATGGTTACGGCACCGGTATTTTTCAATTTAACGATCACATTGCCGCTGGCATTACAACCTGCTGTTGGCGTAATGATATCTACAAGAGAACCATTTACTGCAGTAGTGTTAGCAAGGATGGTCACTACATAATCTTCTGTTTCACCAGAACCGAAAACGAGGCAGGCATCAGCAGCTGTGAAGGTTGCAAATCTTGCCCTCACACGGAAACCGGTGGGTCCGGGTACTGCATTGGAGGGAATAGCCACATTGGCCGTAGCTGTAGTTCCGGATATGGTGAAGTCGAAAAATTCACTTGCATCAAAATTGCCATCCCCGTTAAAATCGATCCAGCCTGAAACCTGGCCGGGGTCATTGGCAACGGTTACGGAAATAGTATAAGCACTTACCTGCGACAGATCAGCCGTATTGCTGGCCGGTGTCGGTGCAACATTTGTATACCCTGTTGCAGAATCTGTTGCATTGGAAGAATTAAGCGTTGTTCCCCCTATGGAAACATTGGTAATGTATTCATCAACGAACGAGTGCAGGGTGTTGGTTGGTGGCTGGCAATAGCATTGGGCCGGCGGATTAATGTCTACAAAGATCACATTGGAAATACTGGACTGGCTGCTTGCGGTGCAGGTATCAACCAGCCTGTAATAAGTTGCAGCATTCTGTAAAGCTCCAACAACGCCTGCCGGATCATTTTGGCCAGGGATATTTGTCCATGGACCACCAGCAGCCGCTGCCGACTGCCATGCATAGTTAATGCCGGGGGCAACTGTAGCGCCGGAACCAGTCAGGTTAATGCCATTACCGGGGCAGGCACCTGCCGGGCCGCTGATTGTACCGGCACTCGGCGCTCCACTGCATAAACCCACCGGGTTATTCTCAACAGTAATATCATCAACAAATACATTGTTACCGAAATCTCCCACTACACTAAAGAACAGGTAATTTGTAGCTGTATTGTAGCTTACAGGTATAGGGAAACTATATTTATACCAGCCAGCAGCACCGGTTTCAACAGGAACATTGTCTATGTACCTGTTCACTTTCCCCAGGAAAGAACCTCCCCCGGAGGAGGAAGTACTGATGTAGACTGATACGCTGTCGAAATTGGGGTAGCCATCGTCCCTGTACATCCAGAAACTCACTACTTGCGGAAGGGCAGCAGCCAGGTTGATAGCTGGGGAAACCAGTGTTGCACCTTCTCCATTTGCAAAAACGTAGGAATTGAATTCGATCATTCCAGTTCCTGAATGAGGATCTACCGTGTATGGATCACCGTTTATATCATCGCCGCCGTCAGCACCTGCGGTAGCCCTTTGCCAAACAGCGGTTGGGTCCACCCCGGCTGTATGATTGTTAAGCCAGCCCGCCGGAGGAAATGTTGCTCCATCAAAACTTTCGGAAAACAATTGGCTTTTGCCGGTGAGGCCAGCCAATAATAGCATGGGAACAAAAAGCAGTTGTTTTAGTAAACTTGATGTATGCATGTGTTAGTTTTTTGTAAAGTAAAATGAAATTAATGCAAATTGTGCTCACCGCAAAATTTTAAGAGCGCTCAATCCTTTGCCCCCAAACAGTTTGCATCTGTTGCTGCAATAAAAACCGCAACAGGAAAAATCGAAAGATCATTCTTCAAACCGTAAAAAGCAGCAACTATGATTTGCTGAATTTCCGCACAACGCTGTTATCCGGCAATACCAGTTTTAACAGGTAGCTGCCTTTTGCAATTGCTTCAACATTTACAGGTAAGTTATTGTAGCCGGCTGTCAAAAAAAATGAGGCAGCATAAACCTGCCTGCCACCAGCATCGCAAATAACAAGCAAGGCCTTAGCCGGTTTGTCTGAATGTATAGAAACTGTCAGTTCATTCTTTACAGGGTTAGGGTAAACCGAAATGCCTGCCGGCTGATCATTGCTAACCGTTTTCACAGCGCTGTACTTGTATGAATTATTGGCATCGGCCATGCGAAGGCGGTAATAATTGATGCCGGTTAAAGGCTTATTATCTGTAAATGAATAGTCAACAGGCTTGTTGCTGTTTACACTCGCTGCCACAGTGCCGATAGAAGAGAAATTGCGTCCATCGCTGCTTCTTTCAATGGAAAAATTGTTGCTGTTGATCTCAAAACTGGTACTCCAGTTGAGCCTGTTCACCCTGTTTATTTTTTTTGCATCAAAGCTTACTAAGGTAACAGGGGTGGTATTACCCGGCCTTGCATAAAATTGCAGGGCAAGTGGTGAACCAAACAGCGGACCACCACTGCCGTTCAGACGGTAGGAAATGCCTTTCGTGCCGTCAGCATTTTCAATGCCGGTGGAACAGAAGTTGGTAATCACCGTAGCTACAGGGATCGTGCTTTCAGCATCATTGTATTGTATCACGATGTCGCCGTTAACTTTTAAGATGATCTGGAAAGTAATGAAGTCGGCAGGTGAATCAAATAAATGGGCATGTTGAAAGGTGATCACAAATTGGGTGGCATCGCCTCCAACATAGGTATGTGCATCTGCGTACGTACCGGTTGTAAGATCCAGGTCGGTAAGAACCCCGGCGATATAGTTTTGCAGTCCTCCTGCAGCAGGAATGTTCACAGGTGTCCGTTGCACGACAGCAGAAAGCGCCGCAGGATCCGAAAAGCTGATCCAGCCGTTTGATCCGATCCAGCATTGTGTATAATCGATGCCGAAGAATTTAAAGTTAAAAGGAATGCTCAGTGGGGAAGCGATCACATTATCGTCTCCATTACCGCCCCAGTTGATCTCACTGGAAGTTTCTGTGATCCAGTTATATGAAGGTTGTAAAGGTGCCGGATCGGCGCAGGTGGTTGAATTGGCAAATGAATAGCCATCACTGGTGCCGGTAGAATCTGAATAGCTGTAATTACCCGTTGTAAACTTATTTACGACAGTGTCATTATTAGTGGCACCATCGGTAGCCAGGCTGGTAATTGCAAAAGAAGAATCGCTGCCGGAAACTGAACCGGTAAAAGGAGCAAAATATACTGCCTGAGTTTGCCCGGAAACAAGGCTGACCTGTTTTGTATCGGTGTAAACCGTATTACCCGATTGCCGGATCGTAAAAGTTACATCAAAAGGAGTGGTTTGATCACTACTTCCAAAATTTGTAACTGAAGCCTGTGGCACAATGCCGCAATTATCAATGGAGGAACCTGACACAGGGTCATTAATGCTTGACACTCCTACATCGTTGGCAATGGTAAGCCTTGGCTCGATCATAAATTTAAAAGGACTGTTGGGGGCAAAATCCGTCCATGTTGTGTTGCCGGAAGGATTGGTAAAGAAAAAAGTGCCCGGCCTGATAGGCGTTTCATTCTGGTACGAGAACTGGATATTAACGGTACCTATTTGCCTTACGCCAATATAAAAAGTGTCAGTAATGGCTACTGCCGGACTGATTGGAAGCGTAAACGCACCAGCAGTGCTTATTTGCTCCGTTGATTCCCAAAGCAAACTGCCCGGCACGCCTGCACCAGATTTATCCCAGATGCCGATTTTAAAGGGCTGCCCCCCGGCACTGAAGTTTACACCTACCTGGTTTATGCTGGTGGGTGTGTTGGTTGTAAACATGGCCACAAAGTCGCCCGTATTATTATTAACTCCCACACCATTTGTTGGTATGGTTCCATAGGCATAGGTGTAAGCATTGCTGCTAACTTCCTGTGCTACCGATACACTGTTGTCTGCTGAAAAATCATCTGCCGGTACGGAAACCGTCACCGTGTTATTCCCGGTGTTGACTGGGCTAAATGAATTAAACACAACCGTTTCGGAAGCCCCTGGTGCTAAAGAAGCAATCGTTTTAACATCGGAAAACGTATTGGCGCCTGTTATGCCAAGTGTTACATCCAGGTTGGTTTGTGCATTGGCGCCGTTGTTCACAATACGGGCGCTGATGGAATGTGGTGCAGCGTATGGAATGGGCAATTTGCCCAGCGTATACACGGTGCTTACAGCGGCATCATTTAAATTGATATGTCTTAGTTGTAATTGTGGCCGGAACGCCGAAAGCGTATTTAGAACAGTTGTTCCTGAAACGGGTAGCGTAGCAAGGTTATTGCGCCGGCTGGTAGTGAGGGTAGCGCTGGTATCGTTTCCCCTGCTGCAATTAAAAGAAAATCCCGTATGAGCAACGTTGTCTAATCTTTCAATCAGCAATTCAAGATTGTTGCCGCTGGTTCTGATAAACGGTGTGGTAAGATCAACACCCACCCACCCCGTTACATTTGCATTGAATGTACCACTAAAAACAAGCGTGTATCCTGAAGTACTGTATACATCGGCGTTAGAAACAAAATGCGTTGTGCTGAGCGGTACTTCTTTCAGGTACAGGTTATAATTTGTTATAGCAGGAACAGAACCCACTGCAAATACATTCAGGTCAATATGGTTGATCGAACTTGCTGCGCTGGTAAAATTCGCTGAACCAATCTCCGCCTCCGTGTAGATACTTTCACTTACATGATAGAGGTTGGAGCCCACCGCTGCAGTTGCTGATTGACCTGGATTGGTAGTTATCTGAACCGTTTGCGTAAATGCCCCCAACCGGGCTGTTATTAAAAGAATGGATAACAGGATGGATTTTGCAGGTAAATGTTTTCTCATAGCCAAAACTTTAGTTGATAGTAAGATAGTTGTTTTTTTTTGTATTTTAATGCGATATGAATAATTGGGCAGGAAGGTTTAAGAACTGACTTTTAACCGGATCATTTCAACCCCTCAATTTAATGATCCAGGCATTCGTTTTGCGAAGATAAGCTGTCAACCTCACTCACTTACAGTAAGTTTGTATATATGGATCATAAATATACCAACCAGCTCATTCACGAATCGAGCCCGTACCTGTTGCAGCATGCACACAACCCGGTAAACTGGCATCCCTGGGGAGCACCGGCGCTGGAAAAAGCAAAGCAGGAAGATAAACTGATCCTGGTGAGCATCGGATATTCGGCCTGTCACTGGTGCCATGTAATGGAAAGGGAAAGTTTTGAAGATGAAGACACCGCAGCCTATATGAACAAGCATTTTGTCAATATAAAAATTGACCGGGAGGAGCGCCCCGACCTTGATCACATTTACATGGATGCTGTACAGGCTATTACCGGAAGCGGCGGGTGGCCACTCAACGTTTTTCTTACCCCCCTGGCAAAGCCATTTTACGGCGGCACCTATTTTCCACCGGTAAAAGCTTTTAACCTGGCTTCCTGGAAGGAGGTGCTG
>APMI01023379.1_pt1 | contig 10983 bp, 5 predicted proteins | sample 667938 | NCBI WGS metagenome assembly APMI01 (sample SAMN01084076, study PRJNA167559) | wastewater metagenome | biome: Wastewater | place: Denmark: Ejby Moelle, Odense | collected 2011-11-28 | reverse complement strand
AAGGTCGGCATAATGTCGGCTACAAACATGGTGCCCTGGTTGATGCTGCCCTTAGGCAGTTTGTTGATCGGGCCACTTACTACCAATGCATTCCTTATACCGCCTTCAGCTGTCCAACCTTTGTACTGACTGAAAGGAGTCATTGAAACCTGTGCCCAGCCCGGACCATAGCCCACGTAAGAGTTCGGTTCTCCCCATGCATTGGGATCATTGTTGGACCATTTGGATGCAAAATACAGGTAATTGAGTGTGCCGGGTGTGCCACCTATCATGGCGCCCAGGTCGGTGCCTTCTGCTCCGTTGTCGCCAAATACGATAAAGATGGTGTTTTCAAACTCTCCGATTTCTTTCAGGTGGTCAATTAACCTTCCGATATGATAATCCAGGTTTTCAACTAACCCGGCATAGAGTTCCATTTTCTTCCCAATCAAGGCACGGGCTGCAGGTGCCAGTATGGAGTAATCAGGGACGTACCACATCCGCTCGGCGAGTTGGGTATTTTCCGGAACTATGCCGAGTTCTTTTTGCTTCTTCAATCGTTCTTTTCGCACCATATCCCAACCTTTGTCGTACTCACCCACATGGTGGTTTCTCCAGTCTTTGGGCAGGTGGTACGGATCGTGGGGTGCCTGATGAGACACATACGCGAAGAAGGGTTTGCCATCTTTTTTCCCCTCATCAATGTAATTGATCAGCTTATCCGTATAAGTCTTCGTAGCATAATAGTTTTTCGGAAGTTTGGTCAGGTATTTTCCATCTTCTGTAAACACCGAAGTAGGATTGAGTGCTGTCATATTGGTCATGTCCCAATAGCTACCCATCCCGTCAAGCAGGGTAAAATCCCTTTCAAAGCCACGGGCGGCCGGAATCTTATCCGGTGCTTTACCGAGGTGCCACTTGCCAACCATATAGGTATGGTATCCTGCATCTTTCAACAATTGAGGCAAGGTAACCAGGTTGGTGCTCAGATACCCTTCATACCCATCTTTCCCCATTTGGTTGGGGGCGGTCCACTCATCCATAGCACCCAAACCATTGAGGTGCGTATCCTGCCCCGACAATAACATAGACCTAGTGGGGGAGCAACTGGCATGCGTATAGAAATTTGTAAAACGAACACCCGCTTTGGCCAGGTTATCCATATTGGGTGTTTTAATCTCGCTGCCGAACATCCCCATATCCGAATAGCCCATATCGTCCGCAAGAATCACCACGATGTTGGGCCGCTTTGCTGTTTTGGGGTCGGCTGTCTGCGCATTTGCCTGTCCATAGAGGAGCAACGATCCTGTAAGGATAAAAAACAAAAGGATTTTCATATGTTTACCATTGTTAGCATGTTTTGAAAGATAAGAATTAATCAGATGATTAACTATTTAAATTGTTGTTGGACTAAATATCAATGAGCTTTAAAATATGATTTACATTTTACCACTACTTTTTCGCGGAAATAAATCATCATCGCAAAACATAGGTTTTCAGAACATCATTTACATAAGGTTTTGTAACTGATTTTAGCTTGACATGCAACTTTTGGTATTTAGCTTACAATTCAGCAGGCATTTGAAAGCCTGGCCCGGCTATTCAAAGATAATTAGTAATTCAGGTACTTCGTTCCAGCCCCTATAAACATTAATGCTAAGCAAAAATAAGTATTCGACAATACAATCTTATACCCATTTAGAGGTATTTTTAAAAGACATTTCACCTAAAACCAATAGAAATTTTAGACGAGTCGAAGCTTTGTTGTCCATTTTATCTTCGATGATCACCAAAATTGATTATAAAAAAAATTGCTAAATAAATTAATTACTAAAACACTGCATAACAATCATTTATTGAAAATGAAATATTGGAATCACAACAAGTTTCCAATTGCATTTTTGTACAAAGTTCACAGAGTTGCATTTCTTAACCAATATGTTTAGTTTTACTTTATAAACCAACAACCGGATTCCTGAATGATACAGACAAACCGAGAGTATGAGATATTCTTTCAACTCATAGAAAAATTTGGTCCAACAGGATTTACAGGCATTGATCCTTCTAATCCACTTATGTTGGAGGCTGAAGTAATCATGAAACAGAATGATCAGTTTTTTTATTTCTGTGATCTTATACTCTTTCACATACTTTTTACAAGCAGCCGAAGCATGGAGATGCTTGGTGTTAAACCTGCCCAGTTGAGCCCTTTAAGCTTCTACCAGGCATTGCACCCTAACGATTTGAAGAGGGACATCCTGGTAAAGAATATATTATTAAAAAGCGCACATAAGCTTTTTTTAGCAGAAGAAGGAGTTGAGTTATTATCAACATGTTTCCAGGTTCATAATGCGAAAGGAAATTATTTTAATGTATTATCTCAGTTTTATATTTATTACAGTGAGATACCCTATAAATCAGTTTTTGTATTTATACTCCACACCAATGTTGATTGGTTACAAAAGAATAAGTTCGGTCATCATTGGTATCTGGGTGACGATATATCCAATTTCAGGTTCCCTAACGATGAATTGTTGAGCAAAGGCCATATTTATTCAAAACGGGAATTTGACATTCTTCAACTACTTGAAAAGGGCATAAGTACGGAGCATATTGCCACAAAATTATTTTTAAGTCCCAACACGATCAAAACACACCGCAGAAACATATTACACAAGTCGGGAAAGGCTAATATGGCTGAATTAATTTTTGATTTGAAAGAACATGGGCTCCTGTAAAGTTTGTAAGTGCAAACAGGTCATATATTCATTTTACTTGCTTTGCGCATTTGGTGTTAATTAGTTTCTGCCCGGCTCATTACTAAAATTTGTTACTTTTCTGAATCATGCGGCCAATCAAGGATCTGAAAGATATCAGGGTCAGGATCAACAAGGTTGATTGCTTATTTTGGTATTCAGGAATATTTGAACAGTAATTTATTGATTACAAGATTGATGCATTGAATTTTGAATTCCTTCGGATATGAAGGAAGAAAAAAGTTCAAAGTAATAAAATCAAAAACGAATCCGGAAGATAAAAGCAGAGTTGGAAACTTAGCCTCCATGGAGATGAAATCAGTGCTGAATTGCCTGAATTGTTTGCTTATTCATTTCTTAATGTCAGGATTAAGCCTGATTCAGTAACCAAATTCTTAGTGGTTTTAATACTTTTTCTATAAATTTTAAATCTAATCCCTATTTTTGTTAGTGGAAAATCCTCAATAACACTGTCCATGTCTTCTGATGCTTCAAATCTTTATGAAAAAGAACTGCTTTTAAAAGTAGCTGATGGGGATGAGAAAGCTTTTGCAGAAATTTTTTATGCACATCACAACAAACTTGGAGCATATGTATTTGCCTGGACTAAATCGCTGCCACTGGCCGAGGAGATTGTTCAGGATGTGTTTCTTAAAATCTGGTTAAACCGAAATGCTTTAAGCTCTGTTGAGAAATTTGATAATTACCTTTATATTTTATCGCGGAATTATACATTTAACGCTTTACGTAAATTAGCAAATGAACAAGTAAAAAGGCAGGAATGGGCCAGACAGTTTGGGAATGATCCTGATTTTGATCCCGATACTGATTTTAAAGACTATTTATCAATTATTGAAAAGGCTGTTTCGGTGTTACCACCGCAGCAACAAAAAGTATTTAATCTGAAACGGCGAAAAGGCCTTAAATATGAGGAAATTGCCAGCCAGCTAAACATTGCTCCTGAAACTGCGCGAAAACACCTGGCCGCTGCTCAGCGCAATATTATTGCATATATAAAGTCGAATCCGCAGGTGATCCTGCTTATTTTATCAACTCCTCTGGTGATAAAATAAAAATATTTCCAAACCCACTACCCGGTTTTTAAAATTCGTGTGTCATTATGTACACAACGAAACAACTATTCATTACATACACTTATAGGATCAATAAACATCATGCCCGAAACCAGATTAACATATTTGCTAAAGCGTCATTTCGATAATACTATCTCACAGGACGAAAATGATGATCTCATGGCTTTATTGTCACTTCCCGAAAACGAAGAAAAAATTCTTACCGTTATGGACCACAACTGGGAGGAGCATGAATTTATTAAGCCTGTTTTTACTCCCGAAAAAAGCAAATCAATACTCGCGAATATTCTATCGGTCCAAACCAGGCAAACCATTAAACCTCTGTTTAATCGCAGAAGATGGATGTATGCCGCGGCTGCAGTTATACTGATGTTTGTTTCCATTTCAATTGTGTTGCTCATTAACAACAAGCCAGTGAATAATATAAATCAGGTAGTAGAAATCCCAAAAACTATCATCAAAGAGAAACCGCTTTATAAAAACGATATAAAACCAGGCGGCAATCAGGCTATTTTAACCCTGGCTGATGGAACAAAAATTGTACTCAACAAAGCTGCTGAAGGTGCTCTAGCACGACAAGGAAATACAACAGTTATTAAACTTGATGATGGCCAGTTAGCATACAACAAGCAAACCGTATCACAAATCCCAACAACCAAGATACTGTACAATACATTGAGTACCCCGCGCGGCGGACAATACCGCGTAACACTTCCCGATGGAACTTTAGTGTGGCTGAACGCATCTACTTCATTGAAGTTTCCGACAGCTTTTTCAGGAAGTGAAAGGAAAGTAGAGATTAAGGGAGAAGCATATTTCGAGGTGGCTAAGAATGAAGCCATGCCTTTTGTTGTAACTGCCGAAAATTCGGAAATAAAAGTATTAGGTACCCATTTTAATGTTTCAGCTTATGCTGACGATAAAGTACTAAAGACTACGTTGCTGGAAGGAAGTGTGGAGTTTTCGGTTGTTAAAAAAGCCGGAAGCGAAAATGAAGCTGGAACAATAAAACTTCAACCCGGTCAGCAGGCTCAGCTTGATAATGCAAATACACTTACGGTGGTTGAGGCTGATACCAAAGAAGCCATCGCCTGGAAAAACGGATACTTTATTTTTAACAATGAGGATATTGAAAGCATAATGCAAAAAATCATGAGATGGTACGATGTGAAAGTAGTTTACGATGTAAACGATAAAAATATATACTTTACCGGGAATATTTCACGTGCTGAAAATGTTTCAGAGATACTCAGGGTACTCGAATTAACGGAAACGGTCCATTTTAAAATTGAAGGAAAAACAATAACAGTTTTGCCATAATACCTGTAATACGTATTAACTGAAAAAGAAAGGAGATAACGGGACAAAAGAGTACAACTTGCCGTATATCCGAAAAAAAAGACGGAATCCCGTGGCGCGGGACTCCGCCATAAGTTCGGAAGTGCCTTACATGTTGGGATTAAACAACAAACTTCTAATCACTAACCAAACACACAAAAGTATGAAAATTCCTACACTTTTCAGATGTAGTATCAAAAACTACATTTCATCAGAAACATTCCTGAAGATGAAACTTACCATTTTCCTTTTGATTTTAGCCTTCCTGCAGGTACATGCCGAAGGCTTTTCGCAGCAGATTACGCTAAACCAAAAAAATGCGAAGCTGGAGGATGTGTTTAAGCAGATCATGAAGCAAACTGATAGCCATTTTATGTACTCCCCACAAATGCTGAAGGATGCAAAACCTGTAAACGTGGAGCTTACCGATGCAACACTCACCGAAGCTCTTGAACAGTGTTTCAACGGGCAACCCCTTACATATGTAATCGACAACAATATAGTAGTTGTAAAAATGAAGGCAGTGCCACCTCCTCCAATTACAGGAAAAGTTACTGATGATAAGGGCAATCCACTACCCTATGTAAGTGTAGTGATAAAAGGCACTACAACAGGTACCACCACGGACGATAACGGTATGTTCAGCATACAGGCAAAAAAAGGAGATGTGCTTGTATTTTCAATGGTTGGCTATGAACATAAGGAAGTAATTGCTGGTGAAGGGCCGGTTAATATCACACTTGCCATTGTTGCAAGCATTCTCGACGAAGTGCAGGTAATAGGATATGGCACAACTACAAAACGGCAAAATACCGGTGCGGTAAGTACAATGAAATCTGAGGATATCAGCAAACAGCCCTTAGGCAATTTTGCCCAGGCCTTGCAGGGAAAAATGACAGGTGTTGTGGTTACCAGCAACGAAGGATCAGTGGGTAGCTCCGTCAATATTCAAATCCGGGGACTGAATTCCTTTGGTTCGGGCACCACTCCTTTGTATATTGTGGATGGCGTTATCATTGATGCAAATACATCAGACGCACTAACTTCGAGTTATGTGCATGGTACTTCCCCCTTAAACGCCATCAATCCGAATGATATAGCCAGTATCGATATTCTGAAAGATGCAGATGCTACGGCCATTTACGGCTCGCGCGGTACTAACGGCGTTGTGCTGATTACCACCAAAAGGGCTGAGTTAGGCAAAACAAAAGTGAATATTGATATGAACACCGGCTTTAATAAAGCAACCTATACTGCAAAATTATTAAATACAGGACAATATGTTGCATTGCGGAATGAAGCGTATACCCTGGATAATAAAATTCCGATTGAAAGTAGGGCAGCCGACCTTACAAACCTTCCTCCCTGGGTAGAAGGAGCCTATACGGATTGGACAGATTATGAACTGGGCAACCAGGCACTTGTTACCAATCTAAACGCCAACCTCTCGGGCGGCGATAAAAATCTGAATTATTATTTCAGTACCGGCTATTTGAAACAAAATGATATTCAACCGGGTAACCCTTACCAGGAGCGCATCTCGAGCCGTTTGAATTTACATAGTTTAGGAATGAAGGACAAACTGGAATCGGATTTCTCGATTCAGTATTCTATTGATAAACTAAAACCCAGCCGGGTGGCAACAAACTATGTTGGCGGTGTTCGCTTTTTGCCTCCTAATTTCCCACTTTACGGCGAAGATGGGGAATATTACTGGGGTTCATCCGCTGCTTTTAATATTTCGAACCCCGAAGCATCCCTCAATATAAAACAGGAAAATATGACCCATAATTTCCTGGGTAGTGCCAACTTCAGTTATTTAATTTATAAAGGCCTGAAAGCGAAAGCAGCGTTTTCTTACGACAATCAGAGTACCAATGCGGAAAGCAAGTTTCCGGCTTCAGCGGTAAATCCATACAATCCTGTTGAGCCAGGAACCAGTTCTACTTTCGGAAATTACACTTCGCTGAATTTTGAGCCGCAATTAACCTTTAACGGTAAAATTTCAAAAGGCACCATTGAGGCCTTGCTGGGGTCAACCTGGTTCAAAAATAAAGCTACAAGCAAATCACTCGTCCTGGCTGATTATCCCGGCGATGATTTCATGGGCTCCTGGGATTTTGCAAATACCATGACTTACAAAAGCAGTTCCAGTGGCGAAACCCGATTTCGTTCCTATTTTGCACGGGTAAATTATAACTGGGATACAAAATACATTCTTAATCTGTCGTACCGAAAGGACGGGTCTTCCAAATTCGGGCCCAATTACAAATGGGGTGATTTCGGAGCCGTTGGTGTTGCATGGGTTTTCTCAAACGAATCGTTTGTGAAAAACGGCTTGTCCTTTCTGAGCTTCGGAAAGTTGCGGGCAAGCTATGGGGTAACAGGCAACGACCAGATTGCGGATTACCAGTACCTGAATTTATATTCCGCCGAAAATGTTGCATACGGAACTTCCATTGGCCTGAACACTCAATATTTGTATAATCCGGATATACATTGGGAACAAACCAATAAACTGGAAGCCGCACTGGAATTCGGATTATTTAAAGACAGGATAGGGGGATCAGTTTCATGGTACCGGAATATGACCACCGATTTCCTGATTTCGGAACCCATAGCGTCACAAACAGGATTTAGTTCTTACGTAAATAATTTTAAAGGCATTGTACAAAATACAGGCTGGGAATTCGAATTACGCACCCTTAATATTATGAACCCAAATTTTCAATGGAAGACCAACTTTAATTTTACCATTGCAAAAAATTCGTTGTATAAATATGACGATTTGGAAGGTTCCGCATATGCTGAAAAATATGAAATCGGCCAGCCCCTTGATATAGTAAGGATGTATTATGTAGACTCAATATCGAAAGTAAACGGGTATGCCAAATTCAGGGACGTGAACGGGGATGGAAAGCTTACCTACCCGGCTGATTACGTCACCATAGGATCACCTACTCCAAGAAATTACGGAGGCATGGAGAACGTGTTTACCTATAAAAATTTTGAACTGGGTTTCACCATAACCTGCGCGCAACAAATGGTTACGAACTGGTATTTTAATACCTCACTGCCCGGCAGGGCACGGAACACTCCTGATTTACTCCTGGGTAACTACTGGCAGAAAACGGGTGATGACGCTACCTATCCCAGGCCAACAACAGGACTGGTTAACAATATGGATGTTAGGAACCTCTCCTATACCAATTTGTCAAATATGGCTTATAATGATATCCTGTGGTTCAGGCTGAACAACGTATCGCTTAGGTATTCCTTGCCGGAAGCCTGGGTTCAGAAAGCGGGTATGAGTAATGTTTCGGTATATGCCCGGGGACAAAACCTCACATTTTACTCACCCGTTGATTTAGGTAAGGATCCGCAGGCCGCGGGCGGTGGTTCTGGAGTTCCACTCAAGAGTTGGGTATTCGGATTACAGATAGCCTTTTAATTCACACTAAAAACTAAAATCATGAAAAATAAATATAAAACCACATACCTTACTGTAATAGTATGTCTGCTGCTTTTATCAGTTACTTCGTGCGAAGATTTCCTGGAGGCTCCGCTTCCCCCCGAAAAAATTACAACCGACAAAGTGTTTGGTTCTGCAGGCACTTTAGAAATGGCCATGTTAGGGGTATACACCAAAGCAACTAATTATTACGGAGCAGGACAATTTGTTTATTGCGCAGATCAGCTTGCTGACAATTTGAGTGCTAATCCTCCGCTGGCTTCTGATATCATGTCAACTTCGGAATATGATGCCAGCAATTCATCTTCACTGAGCAATACATGGTCTCAGCCATATGCTGCCATATATGAAGCCAACACGATGTTACTAAACTTACCCACGGCAACAGCAAAAATTACCGACGAAGAGCGGGATCATTATATGGCCCAGGCCCTGTTTTTGCGGGCACTTATGTACTTCGAACTGGTTAGGCTATATGGGGACGTGCCCTTAATTCTGGAACCTGATCCAACCGTTTCAAAAACAAAAGCCCGGACCCCGAAAGCAGAAGTGTTTGCCTCCGTAATAGCGGATCTCAAAGAAGCCATGGACCTGTTGCCTGCTACCAATATCAGTGGGCTGGATGCCAGGCGCTGTGCTAATAAATATGTGGCAGAGGCGTTACTGGCCAGGGTATATTTATTTATGGGTGATTACGCAAATGCAGAAACTTCAGCTACCAATGTAATTAACAGCGGCAATTACAGCCTGGAAACCGATCTGACGGCAGTATTAATGAGAAGAAGCACTGAGATAATTTTTGCCATGGATGGGGCCATGATAGATTTTCCAAATAGTTGCTTTTATTATGGATTGTATGGAATGCCCAATTTTTACCAGGACGCTCCGGAGCCTTACGCAAATGAATATTCGGGATGGGGATGTTTAACGCAGAGTGCCATTAATGAATACGAATCGGATGACCAGCGTTTTGCTACCTGGTTTACCTATTCGGCGGAGGAAAATGTTTTTTCGATAAAATACCCGTATAATATTTTCTACCAGGAACTGGCTGATGCAGATCCACAGGACTTCTGTGTACTTCGGTTATCAGAAATGTATTTGATAAGGGCAGAAGCAAAAGCCCGTAAATCTTCTCCTGATCTGCAAGGTGCTGCCGAAGATCTGAACCAGGTAAGGACCATCCATGGAGGCTTAACCGGTATATCTGCAGGCTCGCAAAGCGAAATGCTTACGGCATTGGAACATGAGAATAGGGTGGAATTTATGTGTGAAGGTCATCGCTGGTACGATTTGGTTCGCACCAACCGTGCCGATGCCGTATTAAGCCAGCTGGAATATAAAACAGGCTGGGAAGCGCATAAAGTGCTATTACCTGTACCGGCTAAAGAGTTAATAAATAATACTAACCTGGTACCAAACCCAGGCTATTAGTTCATTCATGCACAGATAGATAACATCCTTCCGCCAGGTGAAAGGATGTTATCTTCCCCACGCGACAAATACAGGCTTGCTTCTTCGTAAAATTCTGTAGTTGATAACCGGAATTTTGCTATCTGTTTCCATACCATTGTCAAAACTTTAAAACACTGAACAAAATGAAATATTTCTGTGCTTTTTTGCTGTTAATTCATGCATTTGCGGCCAATGCACAAACACTTAAGCCATTCACTATCGAAGGTGATATTACCGGCATTACCGATAAAATCGACTCCATTCATCTATCATTTACAACAGAAGGAAAGCAGAGCGACCTGGCGTTCCCGGTTAACAAAGGCCGATTCATGATCAAAGGGGATATTTCGCAACCGGCTATTGCCCTTATCTATTATTTTGCATCTGCCGATACAGTCCGGATCAAATTTCAGAGCACTCAAAATACAAGCGCTAAAATCTTTATCCAGTCAGGGAAAATGAATTTTAAGTCTGGCCTCACGATCTCCGATAATACGTTGAGCGGCTCACCATATGATGCTGATTTCAAAGAAATGGAAAAGAAAGCAAACGATTTTGGTGTAAAGTGGGGGGTAGAATTTGAACGTTGTATGCTGGAAAAAGATACTATTCAGCGACAGCAAAAGCTTAATGCATTACTGGATTCGAGCCGGGTATATCCTGTAAAAATATGGATACCCTATTTAGACAGCCATCCGCAATCGCCATTGGTTTTTTATGGGATTACCGAAATGATGAGATTCAACCATAATTTTCAGGGGCAGAATATTGCACCAATATACGACAGGCTTTCTCCTGAAATGAAAAATTCGTACGAAGGCAAACGGCTGAAAGCGATCATTGCAACCGGTAACGGGAGCATAGCCCCTGAATTTTCACAGGCCGATAC
>APMI01032507.1_pt1 | contig 10986 bp, 8 predicted proteins | sample 667938 | NCBI WGS metagenome assembly APMI01 (sample SAMN01084076, study PRJNA167559) | wastewater metagenome | biome: Wastewater | place: Denmark: Ejby Moelle, Odense | collected 2011-11-28 | reverse complement strand
TCATGAAACCGTATTCTTGAATAATATTTATAAACATTTAATATTTTTATTATCAAATTTAGTAATATTAAATAAAATGAACGTGAAATTTGCAAAATTCACAAATATATAAATAAATTAGTTCAAGGAGTGACCTCATCGATAGCCTTAGTCATTTTTTGATCCAAGTGTGCAAGCTCATCGACTGGAATCAATGAAATTAGTTAATTATAGAAATTTGTTTGTTCTAACTTCAGCCTTTGAATGCAATCTTTGAAATATTTTATTTCATCTAAGTCAGTGAGCTTGCTTGTGTAATTATTTTCGTAATCTTAATCCCATATATCTTCAGGCTCATCAGCATCAAAATCTAACTTATTAATATCAATCTATTCCTCTTATTAATCTTAGGACTAAGTTTCATAATTTTAATCACAGTCTTCGTCTAATCTATAATCGCAGTTTTTCTTAACATGTAATATTGCCAAATTGAATAATTTCGATAAATATGGCATCATCTATTGTGGCTTATTTTGAAGGGCAATAAGTTATGAGAGACCTAATATTATTCTTTGTCTTTCATGTTATTATTTTATTTTTATTTCTGAGTTTAAGATGCAGACGATCATCTGGGTCAGTAAATTGTCGGCCACTGCGAATTATATAGCTTTTTGAGGGTTGTTCCAAATAAACAAGCAGATTAATTGAGCATTTAGGGCTTTTAGTATTTTAGATCTTGCTTTCAATAGGTTGAATTTAATTACTTGCCACATATGTTTTAGGACATTTTAATCCCATTTTTTATAATTATTTTCTAACAAATATCCCATAAGAATAGTACAACTATTCATTTCGACCTCACCATCAAATTCATTAGGACCTTTTTGATAAATCTGATTAACCATATTGAACAAGAGTTCAATCAAGTTAACTCCAAATAAGTCAGTTCTTTTCAATAAAGTTTCAGTATCTAGGGCAATATAATTTCTCAATACACATACAACTGTATCTATTCTTTATATTTAACAGCTTTTTCTTACTGCATTTACACATTTTTTGTTAATTTATGGAATTGGAAGTTCCTGTATTTTGGGCCATAAATGTTAGTCAATTCCCACTGCGTAATACACTATAATTGAGTAATAGAACAACAATTTTTCTGTGAGTACTGGCGTTCGATGAGTGTATGCTCTTAACACACTCAAAGCATCTTCAACGTAATCAGCATCATTTGAACAGAAAACAAAATCACAAATTTATAGTACATCCTGCTCCATTTTAGCTATGTTTTATTTATCAATAGGCGACTCAAGTAAAACCTTCATTGTGTTGAGGACTCCTGCAGCTGCAAGTTCAGTCTATCCATCGTAATCAGACTCTTCACTTAAAGTTTTATCTTTTTCAAATAATTTAATGAAATGTTTAGAAAGATATCTCATAAGTTCGCAAGCGTAAGGTCCTACTTGAACAGAAAAATGTTCAACAATTCCTGACAAACTGAACACTAGAGCTTCTGAATCATATTTAGACATCAACACTAAATATATTTCAAGAATTTGTTGCAGCAAAGGTTTAACTTATTCTCTCGCATCCTCATGCTGTAACAGGACATGGAATGCTCTAGCTGCTTTTAGTCTGACAAGAGGATACTCATCGCCAGTTAAACAGAAATATATTCCTTCGACAGCTTTCTTTAACACAGACTTATCGAATCCAAGGTCACCGTATTCATCGAAAATTTGCATTGATCTCGCTCTTAGAAACATGTTAGAATTTGTGAACTCAGGTACGATATATTGACTGACGAGAGCAGGTAACATTTTTTTAACTTATTCTGAGTTCTTTATCGAAGATCTTAACTCACAAATGAGATACATGGCCATCTATTTTTCTAGTAAATTATTGCCTTGTAGTTTGGATTTCAAATATGCCATATTTTCCTGGAATAGCACACCAATTTGCTCACCCCTATCTTTCTTCTTCTTCTTGGCTGCAATATTAGTGAAAGCAACCCAAGCTTCCTTCGCTGTTTTCTTCAAAAAAGTATAAGAAACCGATAACAATTCTTCTCTGCTAATGAACTACAAAGGATCAGAGTTAGCTAGCTCTTCATCTTCGGGTTCGAGCTGTAAATATGGAGGGAGGATTTTGTATTGGAACGATTATGAGTATTGTTTCATTTATTGAGGGTAGTTGTTTATTAAATGGACTAGGCATTTTAATTGGAAGTATCGGGTTTTTTTAATTGATGGCACTAAGAACTGTTTTATTATTGTTTCTACCACGCGTTGGCCATACGAATCGTACCATTGCTTTGAGAATTATTTATTTTGCTTTTTTACTTATTCAGTAGCCAACATCGATGCTGATGGACTTGCATGTTTGTACAAAAATCGGTAAATAATACGAGTGGCCCACTTTTTAGCATGGAAATAGAAAAATTATTGGGTACCTTTCTGCTGCGTTTACTATATCTCGCTTTATAACTTCTGATTACTAGCACCTGCAACTGACAAAACTAAATCCATCCAGCTACACAGTAAAACTCGAAGTTAATGCGAGACTTCAAAATGCACAGCTTTCCAAATAATCTTCATGATGAGATATATAACATGCTCGTTACTATTTTTTTGAATTAATTGCGATAGAGACGGCATGATAGCTTTCAAAAATTGGTAGAATACTTATCTTTATTGATCATGGATCGAGAGCTAGAAATTTGTTTCGATAGCAATGAAAAATTCAAGAGTGGGCACGGGATTTACTTAAGTTTGTAATTGTTGGCAAAGTTGTTCAACAGGCATCCATACTTTATATACGAACCCGATGATAATAGAGACAACTTCTTTGTACAATTTGACCATAACATAACTATTCGCTGCTCTCATAAAAGCAGGAACAAGAACTCCGAGTATCGCCATTTTTTATTCTTCCTTAATTTGGAACTAATTGGCACTCCAATATTTCTTAACAGTATTCTTAAACTGTATAAGTGCAGCTTGCCTGAGTCCAATAGCTTGGTTTTGATCATCTGCAATTTACATCATCATCATGCAATAGTCTATAGATACTTAGTGAGATCAGTACTTGGAATTTTGGAGAATTAGATCAGTTTTGATGTTGCTGCTGACACAGTGTTCGAATCTGGCACCATTGTCATCGAGAGAATTTGGATCAGTTATTTCTTGTGCATTGAGGATTGGGATTTTTCAACAATGTTTATAATATTGACCAATTTTAGAGATATTAAATACTTTAAAGTCGATTACAGAAAATATATTAAATATAAAAATCAACCAAAAAAGGATGAGAGTCCTTATGGTCAATAATACTCATGCATTTTGTACTATGTGTGAAGTTTATCATTTATTTCTGTGTTCCAAGGCGAAATCTATGAAGATCTGTTATGAGTAGTCATTATTCCTTTTCTTTTTGCTGAGAATTTTCTAAATTTAGGTTTATATTTAAATTATTTGATTTATTAGCATTGGTTTTTGGAATTAAAATTACTGGTTTTGTGATCATTGTATTCTAATGTAAACTACTTAATGTTCTGCATAACATAATACTGATGCCATCGAACATCTTTGTTCTTTTTTGGGTTACGTTTTGGAAAATAGTTCTTTAAAGTCTCAGTGTTGTTCGTATTCTCTACACTTGGAGTCTTAGAACGTACTAAATCAGTTGTTAATGGCTTTTTTAATAATTATTGAGTTTGTGGTTAAGGGCATCGCTTTAAAGATGGGGTCTCGCTTAAGATGTGATCGTGGCTTTGTTTTTTATTAATACTTGTGTGGGGACGTAGGATTTACTATCTAAAAGTAGTCTGATCTAGAAATTTGCAGTCTGTCGTGGAAAGCTTTTTCCGATGACTGAGATTAGCAGTACGCATGAAAACAAAATTCTTGCTGTTCTTGATCTTCTGCATTCTTGTGCTGGAAAGCAGAGCACTGGTACTTGTGAACTCATGCTGTAGACATAAATTTTTGATCGGAATTACTTAAACTTTGAGCATCTAATTTTATTTATTATCTTCGTATGGATTCTGAACAATGGGCACGTACAGAAGTATATATCATAAATTATCTTAAAAGTTAAATTCACTAATTAGTCTGCTTTGCTTTTACAAAAAATATAGAAATTGTAAATTTAATAATACTAAATTCTCATCTTTATAACCCCATTATTAATACTTTAGAACCCATTGAACCTCTTTTTATGACTTCAACTATTCATTGATTAATAGAATAATCTTCTTAATTTGAATAGTTTGTAAGCTATAATAATATAGACAATAATAACAATATTAGATAACAGAATAATATAAAAAATGGACGAATAACTGCAAAACTAGCTCTAAGCAACAAAATGCTCCTTCTTTAAACTACAAGATAACTTCAATCATAACTTACTAGTGATAGAGTAACTATAATAATAACTGGCAAATATCACAAAATAGAACTAGCGGATCAAAGCCAACCATCTCCATGATAACTAATAACTGCATAACAAACTGTAATAATTGCATGACCAGAATAACAGGCTTAAGATGATGATTAAGGTAGAAGTTGAGGATGTAAGGAAGAAATGTTAAGAAGAGACTTAAAGAATTGTGGAAATGATGAATTAGAAAATGATGAGCTAGAGGAAATATGAAGAGAAGAAGTTAATGAGAGAAAAGAAAGATATGCAGAATTAGGTTATTAAATATTAGGAGACTATTAAGCATTATTCTATTTAGAATTCGAAATTAATCGATGTTAGCAAGCAATTACGACAATAAAAATAAAGTTTAGAATAATAACTAGCCAATCTATTAACGCAAAAGTAATCGTATTCGAATAAGTTTGCCTTACATGAAAAGGAGCTATAAAATATGAGAGCAGCCAATTAGTAATGGGAGACTTTGTTGAAGTAAAAATTAAAATAAGCAAACAAAGATAAACAAAAATTATAAGAATAGTTAAGCTAAGTTAAACTGGCATTTAAATTGAAGTTGAAAAGTGTTAAAGATTAAGCTGCAAAGAAAATATAAGAGATTTAAACAAACAAATAGAAAAGTTTACGATTATTAACGCAATAAGCAAAATAAATTAAATTTAGGTTCGATACAAATTACCAGTAACTATAAAAACTGCGAGTGGAATACAAAAATATATAAAAATAAAATCAAAAACTACAACAATCAGTCCAATAATTATCCAAACAAGCAGGTTCATAAAAATAAATAGAATATTTGAAGAAAATGCAAGAACAATAAAAAATACAATTAAGAAATTAAAATAAATTATTGGAGAGTTAGCGTAATCAACTTAAGGAATAATTGAAGTAAATTAATTAAAGAAGAGAATAAGTTTAGAAATCTGTGTAAAGGTTGAAAACTGCATTAATTGCAACACAGAAATAAGTTGGAGATACTGAAAAGAAGAATAAGAAATTAGAAAGAGAGATGAAATAGTTTAGAGCTGAAGCTAAAAGAATAGCAGAAACTACTAACATTAATTTTAGAGGCTATGATAAATTTGCCAGTAATAATGAAGATTTAGTAAATGAAAGTCCTGCTGTAAATCAAAATAATAATATCGATTACTCGAAATATTTCAGTGAAGACATGGGACCGGCTGATGAGATGTTCTTTATGTAAAACTCAGGTGGCAGATCTCCAAAAAATATGATGCCTCATACAACAGGCCCATCTCCTGTCAATCATCAGCTTATGAAAAAAATAGGTGAACTGCAAGTCGAAACAGACAGCTACAAGAATATTATAAAAGTAATGAAATAATAAATTTAAATGGTAAAGAACAATTTCCAATCTCAACTAGCGATGAAAGATCAATAAATAAAGCTAGGAAGAGATTAAGTTTACTTGCTTAGATAGAAAATAAATTAAAGAGAACAACAGTTGCTTAGTTTGAATACTGTACGACAGCAAATTGAAGATCGTAATAGAAGTATTAAAGAACTTAAATAAAATATCGATATACTGCAGAATGGCCATGCTGAGAAAAATAAATAGATTCAAAAATTGACAAATTAGCTTAATCAAAATTTGGAAAAAAATAAGGAGTTAGCTTAAAAGTATAAATACACAGAACAATAAAAGAACATGCTTGATGAAATTAATGAAGAATTGAGAGCTGAAATTCATCAGTACAAAAACAGAATAAAATTATATAATTAATCCTAAGAGTAGCAATAAGAAGATATTGATTAGTTCCAATAAATGCAATTCGATCAAAGCGGCAGCAACAAGAATATCTCTGATATTATAAGAAAAGACGAAGAAATTAAACGAAAAAATAAAAGTAGAAGTCGAAGCAAAAGTGGAAAGAAGTTTAATAGGCCAGCAGTACAGAATAGCACCGGAATGCAACAGCAACAGTTAAGTGGAACATCGATGAAACTTAAAGATTTAGTAATGAAGAAAAAACAGTTATAAATGTAAGGTAAGAAAATACAGATGGATTTTAAAGAGCAGACTAGTTATAAAAATATTGAAAAGACAGGAACAGCAAGTCAAAAATAAATATTAGATAATTTGAAGAGAAAATCATAATCTAAATCAAAGTAAAAAGATAACAAAAAAGAGAAAGATAAAGTATAAAAATTGAAGAAATTGTATAATAGAGAAAGAGGATAAAGAGATAGATAAATAAATTAAGCAGAGCAAGATTAATATAACACTGGAAGTTTGTCCAACATTTGATATCATTTCAACTTATTTTATACTTATAAATAAACTTAAATAGCAATTAAATAAAAATCATTTCTTTTTATTTTATTATTCTATTCCATCTTCATCCTAGTCATCATCTTCCTATTCTTAATTTTCAGCTTAATCAATAATGACAGGTTGTCCTCCTACTTCTTCAAGGAATGCTTCCTCTTTTACTTTTTCAATGGTGTCATTATTTCGATTTTGTTCTAATTTTATATCAGTTTCTCCAGGTGGGAGTGTATAGAAGGGAAGTTCCCCTCGTTGCCAATCTATGAGAATTAGTTTTGATGTTGCTTCTATATCAGGTTAACCTCCTTTGCGAAGTTTACCCTTTTTAATTGCTACTTTTTTAATGAAATCTTCTGTATCTTCCCAAGCCTAAACATGATAGAATTTTCGTAAAAATTCAGGATTCCCGACTTTTTGAATAACATCCTTGATATAAAACTATGGTTCATCTATTTTTTAAGCTCGAACACAACCCTTAAGCACACTTTAGACATCATCCTTGCCTTATGTAACATGCACAGTACCAGGGCAATCAATCAAATATATTCTTTTAGTAAGAGTGATGTATTGCCAAACTTTGGTTTATCCAGGAATTGGAGCTGCTTTACAGACTTTCTTTTCTTTTAGTGTATTGATCACGCTAGATTTTCCAACATTAGGATAACCCACAAAACCAATACTGATATTTTTCTTATCTCTATGGAAAATATCAAATTGTCTGAACAAGTTAATGAGTGATCCTTTACCAAATGGTTTAGCGATTGATGACTTGAAAGCTATAGTAGGATAAAATTTAGTATAATACTTGACCCATTTAGCGAGCACCCAAACAGGAACCAAATCTGCCTTATTAATCAGTAATACAATATGTTTATGTGGGCAATTTTTCTTAATATGTTATTCTAAAGCCTTCGACCTGGTACCTTAAGGATCTCTAGCATCAAGGACTTGCACAACAACATCCGAGCAATCTAAAACTTTATGCAGCTAATCCCATATTCTTCTACTTTGCCCTGCAGACATACGTTTATCTCTATTTTAGTTTCGTTCACCGTCTTCAGTTACTAAATTGTGATCATTTTCAGCATTGTATTACTTTTGTTCGACTTGCTATGCTAGTTATTAGAAATTAGATAAGTTTGATAATTTTGCTTTTTTGCGGCGGCTCTGCGGACCGAAAGTTTACTATGTTATTATTAAAGTTTACAGCATATGTTTAGACTTAGAGAAGCCTTACTTTGTTCTATTTTATTGGGTCGCTTAATAGTGATGTTGGTAATTTCTTAGCCTTCACAAATATTTTAGTTGGATCTTGCTATTTCTTAGCAACTTAAATTCTCAATTTTTCCAACTCTCTCTGATCGATAGTCCTCACATTACCAAACCACATTCGATTGGCATCAACCCTCGCAGCTTCAGTAGGTCGCTCATGCATTTTTTCCATATCAGGTTTTTTCTGTCTATACATTTGTAATCTTTTAATAGTTGCTTTTGATCTCAATGAATTATTTTTGCCATCGGTGTTACCTTTTATTTTTCTGTCGGGGTTGAAGGAAGAATTGGATTTGCCACCCTTTGCGAATTTTTTACTGCTTGCCTTATTTGCCTTGTGCAGAGATTTCTATTTTTTAGCCATTGTTGATTTTATAAGTATATATTGATCTACTGTTATAAATTTAATATCATGTCTCATATACAGCATTATTAAGCAGTATTTAATGAAAAATTATTTTTCTTTCGGATGCTAAAGTGAAATAACTGTGTTTGTTAAACTACTATTTTGGTAATATTCTGGTTAAAATCCAGCAGTATAATAAGAATTAAGGTTAAAAGTATGAAGTAAAAATAGGACAAAACTTTCAAAATGATCATCATTGGGCCTCCAGGTGCCGGTAAAAGCAGCCTTCTAAACCGATTTACTCGAGATTAATTTCGTGATGGCTACAATCCAACTCTGGGAGTTTAGTTCTTCTCTAAAGTCATCAATGTCGACGATGATACTCCAATAAAACTTCAAATTTGGGACACAGCCGGACAATAATCATTTCGATCGATTGTTAAAACTTTCTATCGGAGCAGTGCTGCAGTGTTCTTAGTTTATAATATTTCAAAGTAGAACATATGTTTACATTTTTAGTCGTCAATCTTTTGAATAACTCTAATATTGGTATACTGAAGCTATTGACAATTGCAGTCCCGATACGGTGTTTGCATTAATTGGAGCACAAAAAGACAGATAATATTAGTAATAATTATGAGATATGTTAGGCGTAAAGTTTCAATAGTCGAAGCTTAGAAATTTTTGAAAGATAAAGATCTTGCGTTCATGTTTGAGACTTCAGCAAAAACAAGTTAAAATGTAGAGATAGCATTTCGAGAAGCAGCGAAACAAATAATTTTAAAGAAAATAAGTCAAAAAATTCAAAAAGGGGCGTTAGCTTCAAAAGTAAACGAACCGAAGAAGAAATGCTAATGCTGATAATATCATATTCATTGTTCATCGCAGATTATTACTAACAGAATTTATTTAAAAATATAATCGTATTTGTATCAAAATCAAATCAGTTTCATAACTATTATGGTTCCTTATCATCATGAGGTCCAGTGCATTGAGTTTAGCCACATCCTTCAGCAGATCCTGAGCCTGATGCATAATCAGCTGTTGACTAGACCTTCTTGAAGTTTGGTAGATCTGACAATTTTGTAAATTTGGCTTTGTTAGAAATGATTTAGCTTATGAATTGTTCGAGATGCTCTTGATTGAAAGATCGTTTCAGTTTTCCAGTCAAGTTCTTTGCGTGGAAGACGGCTGCGGCTGAAGGGTATCCGACTCCAGCAACGTTAAGCTTTTCTTCGACTTCAAAGTGATCTCCTCCTTGAGCCCATAAGAACTTAAACGGCTTTCCTTTATATTTAAGAGCAGTCTCCTTGATAATATCAAGATATTTCGCTCTTTCCTCAGGGGTGCAGTCAAGTTTGTGAGGTAAGAAAGAAATGATACACAGACCTAAATAAAACCATATTGTACTTTTTTCTTTGCAATATTGATCATAAACATCCTGAGAAGTAATTTCAATATGTTCGAAATGCACAGAACCTGCGGTTTTCTCTCTCAACCAGTCAGCCATTCCACTTTCGGATCTAGGTCCATCATAATCAACAGCTGATGAGTCATCTTTCTGTCCTCCAGGGAAGAACTTAATTGTGGGATATCCATTGACTCCAAATCTACCAGCAATTTATTTGTTCTCAGTTGCATCAACTTTGGCCACTTTAACTTCTCCTTTCATCGCAGTTGCCAGTGCAGCCCATTCTGGTGTCAATCTTTGGCAGTGTCCGCACCATGGAGCATAGAATTCAACAAACCATGGCAAGTTATCTTTGTATACGTTCTATTCAAAATTAGAGTCAGTTAGAATTATGACATCTTTTTAGTCTCCAGAGCCTGTGCCAGATCCTGACCCAGATGAATGACCGCCTGTATTTCCTCCTGAAGGTTTCTGTCCAATTCTTTCATAGGCAATCTAAATTATCATATTTTTACTTTTCGGTACTCATTGAGCATAAAATCGATAATACCCTTAGCAGTCCTTTCCCCATTATAGTCAGACATCTTGCCGTCGACAAACAATTTAATGGTGGGATATCCTTGAATAGCAACATTGACTCGTTAACTATCAGCGTTAATGGCGGCAATTTTCGCAGAACCTTTCAACGCTTTTGCAGCTTTTTCATACTCAGGGGCAAGTTGTTTACAATGTCCACACCATGGAGCATAGAATTCTACTAGCCAGATTCCCTTGTACACTTTGTCGAATTATTTGGCAGTCAGCTGGATCACAGGAGAACTGCTCGAGTACATTGCCGAACCTGTGTATAAAAGGATGGCGATGAAGATCAAGGTTAGCTTTGACATTACTGTTTTACACGTATAAGTTTGTTAAATATTAATAATATCTTTCCAGAATGTACTATTTAATAATCATTATATACATATATACATATATACATATATATATATGTGTAAAATTTATACAGTTTATAAATATTGACTCTTTCGATTTAAATTATTGTTGAACAATTTGTATGAAATACAAAATATAAAGCCATCCTTAATATAAAAACATCGTTAGATATTCAATAACAATATATGAATCTTTTATAATAATCTCATATTAATAAATAACATCCAGTCGTCATAAAATAAATAATGTCAGGTCTAAAACCCTAATAAATTCATGCTTTAACATCAACCCCATAGAACATCCGCAATATAT
>APMI01009530.1_pt1 | contig 10989 bp, 8 predicted proteins | sample 667938 | NCBI WGS metagenome assembly APMI01 (sample SAMN01084076, study PRJNA167559) | wastewater metagenome | biome: Wastewater | place: Denmark: Ejby Moelle, Odense | collected 2011-11-28 | reverse complement strand
ACCTGGAATGCGCCTAAAGAAACATTCGGAAATGAAGGACAATTATTTGCAAATATTTCTATGGAAATCTTTGCAAAACCATTTAATGCAGCTCTAGAATTTATAGGCATACAAGCACAGCCTACGTTTGCTTTTTATGATGTATTCAAAGATCCAAAAATTGAAGAAGAACTAAAAAACTACAAAGAACATTTAGAAAAATATATTTAAGCACCTAAAAAACATTTAAAATGAACAGAATACAAGTTATATTAAGCATTGACATGACTAATTTACCCGAAAATTTTCAAGAATTAGTAAAACACGAGCAAGAGGTACTTTTTAAATTAAAAGAAGATGGCGTTTTAGAACACTTTTTTTTGACCAACACCAAAGACGCTGCTGTAATGATTCTTAAAGACATAGATGAGACGGAAGCGAAAAATTTAATTGAAAGTTTACCTCTTTATCAACTGAAAAAAAATGTAGAATATCTTAATCTTACAAAACAGTTTTAGTCGTAAAACTTTCTTGCCCTTAAAGCAAAAACTCTTCACCATTAATGATGAAGAGTTTTTTGTATCATTTATCTTAGCAAACGAATCTTTTAAAATTATATTTTTAACAACAAAAGATTTCAGTTAATCAACACCTTAATATCTATTACTAGATTCTTCAAAATTGTTTCTAATCTACGTTTTTCCCCACTTTAGAAAAAGAAAACATCAAATAAAATAGAAATGGTAAAATAAATATACAGCCAATCAATAAAGCATATCCTAATACGGTAAGCGTAGATTCTGGTGCCGTATTTTCTATCAACGAAATATGCTTTCCGTTGCCCAATAGAATAATATTAGGAATATGTCTATAAGATGCTGCTGTCATAATCATTATAATTTGGAAAGCTCCCAACGCTCTTACTGGCAATAGAAATTTGTGATTGATACACCACAATAAAACACCCAAAGAAACAGTAGCTGCTATAACTGCTATAATACCAACTGTACCTGTAAAAACCCAATCTATCAAAGGAATTCCAGAAAAATAAGCTACCACAAAAACCAATCCACCAGAAACAAAAACCGCCAACATCATATCTCTTGTTTTCTTCATCATTTGTTTTACATCTGCTTTAGAATCTGCTTCTCTAAGAGAATAAATAGACGCCAAATATCCACAAATAACAATGGTAAAAACACCGACTGCAATCCCAAAAGGATTAAACCAACTGTAAAAATAAAGAGATAAAAAATCTTTGGCATCAGGATTTATACTTCCAGAAATAGTAGCTGCAGCAATACTCCCGATGAAAAAGGGCGTCACCAAACTAGAATAGTAAAAAACTTCTCTATAAATGTTTTTCCAATTGTCATCTATGGCGTCGTAATTTCTAAAAGTAAAAGCAGTTCCTCTAGCAATAATCCCTAAAAGCATTAAAACCAATGGAATATGCAGATACACCGAAAGCACTTCATAAATATCTGGAAATCCTACAAAAACCACTACAATAGCAATAATTAACCACATATGATTGGCTTCCCAAACTGGTGCTATAGATTCGTACATTAGATTTTGGGTTCTATTTCTGGCTTTTTTGCCCGTAAATAGCTCCACAATTCCAGCCCCGAAATCTGCTCCACCTAATAAAATATATAAAATTACCGATAGAAAAAGAAAAGCAATAACTACGTACAACATTTTAATTATTTTTTAGTGTGAAACAGAGGATCTGTAGAATCATATAGATAAGGTACCATTTTGATTTGTCTTCTCAATAAAAAAATGATAATAAGAGACAATGATATAAAAATCAAAGTAAACAAATAAAATGAGTATTGAATTCCTGGCATTGGTGTAACCGCTTCGGCTGTTTTCATAATTCCATAGATTATCCAAGGTTGTCTTCCTACTTCAGTTACCGTCCAGCCAGCTTCTAAAGCGATATAACCAAAAGGTGTCGCAATGATAAATAATTTCAATAACCAATGTTTTTCTAGCCAATTTTTCTTAAAAAATAATGCAAAAAGATACAGCATAGAAATCCCCATCATTACCGTTCCGAAGAAAATCATAATTTGAAATGCAAAATGCGTGACTGCAACCGGTGGCCAGTGTTCTTTAGGAAAATCTTTCAAACCTTTTACTTCAGAATTTGGATTTCCGTCCACCAAAAAACTTAATAATTTCGGAATTTTCACCCCATATTTTACAGTTTCTGCTTTTTCATCAGGAATTCCTCCAATAAGAAAAGAAGCTCCTTTTTCTGTCTCGAAATGCGCTTCCATTGCTGCTAATTTTATTGGTTGTCTTTTGGCAACAGATTTTGCCGCTACATCTCCCGAAATTGGCGCTAGAACCGCACCGACAATTCCAAAAATCACCGCTATTCTAAAAGCTTTTAAATGAAATTCTCTGTTTTTGCCTTTCAATAAAAAGTAAGCATGAAGTCCAGCTACAGCAAATCCTGTAGCACAAAATGCGGCAACAGACATATGCAATGATTGTGAAAACCAAGCTTCATTAAACATCGCTTTTATAGGATCAATATTGAGATATTTTCCGTTAACATAATCAAAACCAGAAGGACTGTTCATCCAAGCATTAGCTGCAACTACTAAAACACCTGAAGCTAAACCACTAATTCCTACCAAAAATCCACAAAACCAATGAAACCATTTATTAAATTTATCCCAACCGTACAAAAAGAAACCTAGCGCTATAGCTTCTATAAAAAAAGCGGTTCCTTCTAATGAAAAAGGCATCCCAAAAATAGGACCTGCGTGTTTCATAAATTTCGGAAATAACAATCCGAGTTCAAAAGACAACATGGTACCAGAAACAGCACCTGTTGCAAATAAAATGGCTACACCTTTGCTCCAAGCTTTGGTAAGACCTTTGTAAATTTCGTTGTTGGTTTTTAGATATTTGTAATGAGAAAAAGCCATTAAAAAAGGCATTACCATTCCTACACAAGAAAATATAATGTGAAATGCTAATGAAACGGCCATTTGTCCTCTAGCTGCGATAAAATCATTCATCTTCGTAACAATTTTGGTCTAAATTATGGTAAGAAATTCCTTTTTAGAAAATCCTCAAAAAAAACTTGAACAAAAGTATTGAAAAGAGTGAATTTTTCACTTAAAATTCCATTGATAGATAAAATAGTTCTTCATATAAAAAAGCTATTTCAAAAAGGATCGAAATAGCTTTTAAATTCAGTAATTTTATAGAATTATTTTTGAATATTTTAACCCATAAAATATAGATTAAAATTTATTTCTTTTTTCTTTTGGCGATAGATTTTGCCTTAGCTTGTGCTCTATTGGCCGGTTTAGTTTTTGGTGGTTTACGCTTGCTTGGTCCGCCAAGATTTATCTTTTTATTTTTATCTTTTTTATCGTGGAAAGCAGAACCTGGTTCAATTTTTTTGTATTGAACAGGATTTTTCATTTTCACTTCTTCTCTTTCCGAAGGAATTTTTACATCAGAAATTTTCACTTCTTCAGGGAATTCTAATCTTTTTACTTCCTTATTCATAAACATTTCTAACTCTATGAAACGTTCTTCTTCTTTTGGAGTGTAAAAAGAAATAGCAATACCATCTTTATCTGCTCTACCGGTTCTACCAATTCTGTGAATGTATTGTTCTTGAACTTCGGGAATTTCAAAATTAAAAACGTGAGAAACATCTGGAATATCTAGACCACGTGCCATTACATCTGTAGTGATAATTCCTCTCAACTCATTATCAGAAAAAGATTTCATTGTTCTTAGTCTGAAGTTTTGAGATTTATTAGAGTGAATTACCCCGAACTCAGCAGGAAACTCTTCGTCTATTTTTTCAAAAATTAAGTCGGCGTGTTTTTTATTGTTGGCAAAAATTAGAATTTTTTCAAAATCAGCATCTGTTCTTAGTAGGTGAACCAAAAGATTTAATTTGGTATTAAAATTCTTAACAGGAATCGCTTTTTGTGCAATTTTTTCTAATGGAGTTCCGCTTCTAGCCAAAGAAATTTCTTGTGGATTTTTGAAATATTCTTCTAGCATAGCATCTACTTCGTCTGTCATTGTTGCAGAAAAAAGAATGTTTTGTCTGCGCTCGCTCATCATTGTAAAAATATCTTCCAGCTGGCGTCTGAAACCAAGGGAAAGCATTTCGTCAAATTCATCGATGATAAGTTTTTTTAAATCTTTAAGGTTAAGAACTGCATCTTTCATCAAATCCATTACTCTACCTGGTGTTCCTACCAAAATATCTACACCTTCGTAAACCAAAAGTTTTTGAGTATTGATATTTACTCCACCATAAACGCCTAGTACTCTAGCCGTCATTTCTTCGGTCAGCTTTTCTACCACTTCTGCTACCTGCACCACTAATTCACGGGTAGGCACTAAAATTAAAACAGTTGGGCTGCCATTTTTATTGAATTTCCAAGTTTTAAGAACGGGTAAGAGATAAGCTAATGTTTTACCTGTACCTGTTTGTGCAATTCCCATGACATCTTTTCCGGACATAATTGGCGAAAAAGACTTCAACTGAATGGGAGTTGGTTCAGAAATCTCTAATTTTTCTAAAGCCGAATTGAGCTGTTTTGGTAAATCAAAATCTGCAAATGTTGGTTTTTCCATTTTGCAAAAGTACGATTTCTGAAATTATTATATCAAATTAAAAATATCCCTTATCGCAATAAAATTTTAGCATATAAATCAATAAAACAACCAAAATTTTATTTATCTTTATCAAAATTTTATTTATGAATAAAAACCAATTTAAATATTCCAATTATGATTAAAAAATTATCTTTTTTTGCGTCACTTATTCTGGCTTTTAATTCACTTGTAGCTCAAACTACTTTAACAGCTGGAGACATAGCATTTGTAATGGTTAATGCTACCGACAACTCATTAAATTCAGCGAGCAATGATGACAATGTTTCGTTTGTATTACTAAAAAACATAACCGCCGGAACCCAGATTTCTTTTACAGATTTTGGATGGCGTTCAGACAGCCCTGCTTTTCAGTCTGCTAATCCATGCGGAGCTAGTACAGGTGCAGTAACAGACGGTGTAGTTACATGGACAGCTAATACTTCTCTACCTTATGGTACTATAATCCATATGAATGTAAGAAATAATCCTTCGGTAAATAAAGGGACTATAGCAGGAACTACAGCCTCTTACAATTCTACAATTAATCCTCCCATTTATTATGTAAGCTTATCAGCTGGTGCTGGAGAATCTGTAATCGCATTTCAAGGTACATTAGCTAGCCCTACACTAATTAGCGCGATAAGATTAAATTCTTCTTGGAGTACAACATTATTAAATTGTGATTTTACTCCTACTGGAAGTATACAGCCTAGTGCTCTTTCTGCTTCTGGGAATTCTTTTCTTTGGGGACAAGTTGGAGGTAATGGTGTCTTAAAATCATCAGTTGTATTTACAGGAAATAAAACAACTGATTTAGCAAACATATACAATGTTTCTAATTGGAATTTTAACCCTACTGTTGCATTTCAAATTTCAACTTCTTTTTTAGGCACATCTGAACAGAATACATCTAAGAAATTTAATATTTATCCTATTCCTGCAAAAAACACAATCACAGTAGGTATAGATCAATCCATAACAGATTCAGACAGCAAATATAGTATCTATGATGGAAATGGAAAAATAGTACTTACTGGAAAAATATTAAAAACAAATCAAAAAATATCAATAGAAAAACTTTCTAAAGGCATATATTTCTTACAAATTAAAAACAATAAAGAAAGTATTTCTAAAAAATTTCTAAAAGATTAGAATTTATTTTTATATGTTAAGTAAAATATAGGGTAAGAAATTCTTATCCTATTTTATTTTTACCAATTTTGAAACTGTCTTGATATCGTTATTTTTAGAAATGCTCGTAGTAATTTTTACATAACCTTTTTTACCTTTTTCTATTGGGAGCTTATCATCATCATTCCATTGAATACAATGCGTAACAATAGGATCTACTAAATATTTGAAACCATCTTTTTTAAAAGTATAAACATAGAAAGATTGCCAACAACTGGTACACCAATTAGGATAAAAACCTAATTCATCTTTTCCGTCATCATTTAAGTCTTTCAGATTATATAAATCACCATTTTTAGCATTTTTGATGGTCAACGGTTTCAGATTTTTATCACTAAAATATATTGTGGTAATGCATTTGCCAGAGCAATCATCTGAACAATCTGACACTTTAGAATAGGCATATTCTTTTTTTCCGTCTCCATTATAATCACCTAAAACACCTTTTGTTTCTGATTTTTGAGCAGAAAAAGTCACAAAAGATAAAAACAAATTGAATAATAATAGTTTTTTCATCGTATAGTTTTTAAAGATTTAAAATTAAAAAATTTAACAATACAAATTCTAAAGTATGTTAAATAAAATACGATTCACCTCACTAAAACGTTAAAATAGCATAAAAAAAATGATCTGACCAAAATCTTTTGTTACAATCTGTTTAGTTTCGCGACTTAATAATAACTGAAACCAATAAAATATGAAGAAATCCTTTACCACTGTAGGAATTTTATGTTCGTTTTTAGCCTATTCTCAAACTAAAAAAGACAGCACAGAACAAAAAAATATTAAAGAAGTCGTTTTAGTAGGTAAAAAACCTACGGTAGAAAATAAAGTTGACCGTACTGTTTTTAATGTAGCAAATAGCTCTATTTTGGCAGGAAACACCACTTGGGATGTTTTAAAAATGGCACCTTTGGTAAGTATAGATAATAATGACGTGCTAAAAGCTGAAGGTGAAAATGTAACAGTTTACATTAACGACAGAAAGTCTGTTTTATCTGGCAAAGAACTGAAAGAATATCTAAAAACAATTCCGGCAGATAATTTAATGAAAATTGAAGTAATTACCAATCCTTCTGCAAGATACGAAAGTGCTGGTTCTGTAATCAATATCGTGCTAAAAAAATTAGAAAATGAAGGTCTGAAAGGAAGTTTATCTGTAAGCAATACACAGAATAGAAAAAATTCTCAATATTCTAACTTTAACGTTAATTATCACAAAAAATATTTTACCCAAACTCTAACTGGTGGATACAATAGTGGAGATTACGTTTCTAAAAGCACCAATGAAAACTACATTTATGCTAATAAGTCTTTGACTAATATCAAGACAGAAAGCAATGATAATGGCCAATCACCTTCTTTTTCTTCAACTTCAGAATTTGAACTAGATAGCAAAAATAATTTAGGCGTTATTTTAGAATATTTTCAATATAAGTATAAAAATAATGCCATTGCAAACGGAGAAAATTACCTAGATCAAGTTTTTAATAATGCTTATGAACAATCTCAAAATAATACAGGAAACCATCAAAACATAGGAACCAATCTTTTTTATAAATATTATGACAAAGTAAAGAACAAAATTTTTGATGTAAATCTAGGGGTAAACTATTACGGAAATAACTCTGACAGTGAGTTTATTCTGAACCAACAAATAGCTCCTACCCTATCTGGAAGTAAAATTCTAGGAGATAATTTTAATAGAAATTATTACTTAAAATTAGATTACACACAACCTTTCGAAAAATCTGGAATTAATCTAGAAATTGGTGGCAAAATTGATTTTAAAAATAATGCGATTCCTAATGATTATTACAACCTATCAACAAATAATTGGGTCTATGACAACACCAGAAGTAACCAATTTCAATATTTAGAAAATCTAAATTCTGCTTATACCAATCTAAGTAAAACATTTTTCAAAAAATTAGAAACCAGAATTGGTCTAAGATATGAATACATCTATTATAAAATAAGACAAAATGTAGGAAATATAGAGAAAACCAATTCTTATGGAACTTGGCTACCAGATATTTTATTAAAATATGTTTTTACGGAAAATTTCAATTTGAGTACTTTTTATAACAGAGGTATTTGGAGACCTTATTATTCTGAGTTTAATCCTTTTTTAATGCCTAATAATAATGGAACTTACAGCCAAGGAAACATGGATTTGCAACCTAATCCTAGCAATAGATTAGGACTTAAATTCGGGTTTTATAAGAAATATTATATTTCTACATCTTATTGGTTCTCTAATCAGGATTACTGGAACACTTTTTATGTAGTTGATGGTAAAACGGTAAACATCCCTACCAATTTTGATGGAAGTGTAAAAAAATACAATATTAATTTTAACACCAATCAAACCTTCCTTAAAAACAAATTAAATATCAATCTAAATCTAATGTACAGTTATACTGACAATAGTGATTTTAATAAGAGAAATAATTTAGTAAATGCTAAAAACTATTTCAGTAACGTGGGCGGTTCTACCAATATTTCTTACACTAATTTATTCGATAAAAACATCAATCTTAATGCATGGGTTGGAGTTTATAATCAAAACAACGGAAATTCTTTTGCCAATAGAGCCATGGTCTATCACAATTTTTCGGCAACCAAAATTTTTCCAAAAATACAATTAGAAGCGAGTCTTAATTTCAATAATATTTTTATGGCTCCTAATTATGATAGTACAACTTTTACAGAAATAGGAACCTTCAGAAATTCTAATATTTGGGATGGCAGAGGTGTAACGCTTACCCTTGTAAAACGTTTCGGAAACCAAAAAGTAAAAGAAAATTCTAAAACCAATGTAGAAAAAGACAGTGGTGGAAGTAAATAATTGATAAAAAAAGCTGTTTCAAATTTCTGAAACAGCTTTTTTTTATTCCCACTCTATGGTTGCAGGTGGTTTGCTAGATATATCGTAGGTTACACGGTTGATGCCTCTCACTTCGTTGATGATTCTATTAGAAACTAATTCTAAAAATTCATAAGGAAGTTTACTCCAAGTTGCTGTCATAAAATCAAGGGTATTGGCAGAACGTACTACTGCAGTATATTCATAAGTTCTCTCATCGCCCATTACTCCTACAGATTTTACGGGAAGAAGTACCACAAAAGCTTGAGAAACTTTTTCGTACAAATCATTTTTATATAATTCTTCTATAAAAATATCATCTGCTTCTTGTAGAATTTTCACTTTTTCTTCATCTACTTCCCCAAGAATTCTAATTCCTAAACCTGGTCCAGGAAAAGGATGTCTGTACACCAAATGATGCGGAATTCCCAATTCTTCTCCTACTTTTCTTACTTCGTCTTTGAAGAGTTCTCGCAAAGGTTCTAGCAATTCCATTTTCATTTCTTCTGGTAAACCGCCCACATTGTGGTGAGATTTAATGACCGCAGAAGGACCTTTTACTGATTGAGATTCGATAACATCTGGATAAATAGTACCTTGAGCTAAAAATTTTGCACTTTCGAATTTATGAGATTCTTCATCAAAAACAGCTACAAATTCATTCCCGATAATTTTACGTTTTTCTTCAGGGTCTGATGTGCCTTTTAGTCGATTCAAAAATCTTTCTTTGGCATCAATCATTTTAATGTTCATTTGGAAATGTTCTCCATAATTTTCCATTACTTTTTTGCCTTCATCTTTTCTAAGCAATCCAGTATCTACGAAGATACAGGTTAATTGGTCTCCAATTGCTTTATGAATAAGCACTGCTGCTACCGAAGAATCTACGCCACCAGATAATCCAAGAATTACATTATCTTTTCCTACTTTTTTGCGAATTTCTGCAACGGTTTTTTCGATGTAATTGGTGAGTTTCCAGTTTTTTTCTGCTTTACAAATCCCGAAAACGAAATTTTCTAGCATTTTAGCACCTTCTTCAGAATGTGAAACTTCTGGATGAAACTGCACACAATAAATATTCTGAGCTTCATTAGAAATAGCAGAAATAACGTCTGTTTTGGCATTAATTTCAAAACCTTCTGGCACTACTTCTACTTCGTCAAAATGGCTCATCCAAACGATGGAATCTGTAGATACGCCATCAAAAAGTTTTGAAGTTTTGTCGATATGCAGATTGGCTTTTCCGTATTCTCCTTTTACGCCTTTTTTTACTTTTCCGCCCAAAACATGAGTGGTCAATTGCATTCCGTAGCAAATTCCAAGTACAGGAATACCAGCTTCGAAAAGCGATTTTTCTACCAAATGAGCATCTTCTGCATTTACAGAACTTGGACCTCCTGAAAGGATAATCCCAACTGGTTTTTTACCTAAAATTTCTTCTAAAGATGTGTTAAATGGTAAAACTTCGGAATATACACCCAATTCACGAACTCGTCTTGCGATGAGTTGATTGTACTGAGAACCAAAGTCTAAAATGATGATACCGTTGTTCATTATTTATTTAATTGAAAGTTGAAAATTGAGAATTGAAAATTAAACTCAATTTTTTACAAATTTTATTTTTATTTCTAAACGTAACTAGCCCCGATTGCAGCGGTTACCCCACAGCAAGCATTGGCAAAAGCATTGGCGCGAGGAGTATGAGCGGAAAGCGGGATTGGCTTCTAAAAATTTTAAAAATTCCCGATATCTTCTCTGTAATAAGCGTAATCAAAACGCAAGGTAAGTGCATCTTGATATACTTTTTTTCTGGCTTCTTGGTAAGATTCTCCTGTTGCTACAATATTGAGTACTCTACCACCATTGGTAACGATTTTACCATGTTGAATTTCTGCGCCAGCAAAAAGCACTTCACTTTCTTTTACCTTATCTAGACCTGTGATTTCGTAACCAATTTCGTAGTTGCCAGGATAACCACCTGAGGTCATTACCAAGCAAACCGCTTTTTTATCTGAAAACCTTAAATCTAAATCTTTGCCATCAAGACAATCTGTGAACACATCTAAAAGATTACTCTCTAGAAGCGCCATAATTACCTGTGTTTCAGGATCACCTAATCTCATATTGTATTCTAGAAGGTAGCACTCATTATTTTCTACCAATACACCAAAGAAGATAAACCCAACAAAATTGAGAGCATTGTCTTTAATTCCTCTTACGGTAGGTTCTAGGATATTTTTTTCGAAATCTGCTAAATGTTCTGCGGTAAACTCTGGACTAGGAGCTACTGTTCCCAT